>Ga0307478_10000136_pt1 | contig 86609 bp, 75 predicted proteins | sample atmos_gasesECM4C_2_FD_203713 | JGI IMG/M metagenome (GOLD analysis project Ga0307478, IMG submission 203713) | Hardwood forest soil microbial communities from Morgan-Monroe State Forest, Indiana, United States - atmos_gasesECM4C_05 | ecosystem: Environmental > Terrestrial > Soil > Temperate...
TCAGCTTACAAGAATCGATAAAGAGGCGGACCACTAGAATCTGCAATTCGATCTCAAGTTTCCAAAACAGAACATCCAAACCTGGACGCCGCCATTGCTCTCGAAGCGCGTGGGACACTCGGGACTCAAGACTCGGGACTTGGGAACTATCCGCTGTGTCGAATATGCATCACGTCTCCATCCTGCACAATGTAATCCTTGCCCTCCAAGCGCAGCGTTCCTTTGGCGCGGGCGTTGGCTTCTGAACCGGCCTCCAGCAGTTGATCCCAGCGGATTGTTTCAGCGCGGATGAAGTGTTTTTCCAGATCGGAGTGGATCGCTCCTGCCGCTTCCTGAGCGCGCGAATGGGCGGGAACCTGCCAGGCCCGGCATTCATCTTCGCCAGCAGTAAAAAACGAAATCAGTCCGAGCAATTTGTAGGTGGTGCGAATCAGGCGCACCAGGCCGCTTTCGGTGAGTCCGTAGCTCGAAAGAAATTCGGCCGCGTCTGCGTCACTCATCTCGGCCAGTTCGGCTTCGACTTTTCCGCAGATGGCGGTGGCTGCGGCATTTTGCCGCGCCGCAATTTCGGTCAGCTTATATTTGCTCACCGCTTCGTCGAGTTCCTTGCCCAGCTCAGTCGACTCGCCGATATTGAGCACGTAAAAAATCGGCTTCTCGCTCAGGAACATGAAACCCTTGATGCGCTTTTTGTCCTCAGGAGTCATTTCCATTTCGCGCAACGGTTTGTCGGATTCCACCTGCAGCTTTGCTCGTTTCAGCAACTCAAATTCTTTTTCGAGTTCCGGTGTCTTCATCTTTTTCAAATCTTTTTCCAGCCGCTCCAGCCGCTTTTCGATTTGCCCGAGATCGCTGACCAGCAGATCGAATTCCACGTTCTTGATATCTTTTAGCGGATCGATCTCCCCGGCGTGCGGCACCGAAGGATCCTCAAACACCCGCACCACATGCGCGAGGGCGTCCACGTTGCGCAGATGCGCCGCGTATGCGCTGTCCTTCAACGCTTCCTGCCCAATTGCACCGACATCGACGTATTCAACCGAGGTGTGCGTCAGCTTCTTTGGGTTATAGAGCGCGGCCAGCCGATCCAAACGGTCATCTGGAACCTTGGCTACGCCAATGTGAGCCTCACGCGGATTCGCGCGAGCTGAATCCGAAAGATGCGCCTTGGTCAGTATGCGAAACAACGACGTCTTGCCTACCTGAGGCAGGCCGATAATTCCTGTTTTCATGTCTTGTCATTCTGAGCGAAGCGAAGAATCCCTTGCACCCCGGCGCTACCGGCGGCTTCAAGAGGAGTTTCCACCACCGCTCCCGACTGTTTTTGGGGGGATGCGCACTGCGCGCTTCGCCAACCGTCGCGCAACCTTTCAGAATAAACGAAGAAGGCGATATTGCCCAAACCGGAGGGCGGACCTGTGGTGTTTTCATTTTAAATTTGGGCTGACGGATTCCAGCTAAGACCCAAGAGGATGGCCAATCTCCCAATGAAGGCCAAACGGGTCCACCAGGCGTCCCAATCGCCATCCATGTTCCTCGCCTACGGGAAATATCTCTGAGGTGCCCGTCGCCAGCGCCTGCTTGAAAACCGCATCGGGGTCCGCAACAGTCAAGATCATTCGGACCGAACCACCTCCAAGAGACTCCGCGGCTGACTCCGCAGGCTGTCCGTCGCTCAGCCAAAACTCCGCGCCATTCACGGAGAGTCGCGCGACCACTCCCGCACCGGGCTCCTCCAGCCGGTAGACCACCTTCGCGCCGAATGCATCGCGGTAGAAGCAAAGTGCTTGCTCACCATTGCGCACGGTCAGCCAAGGTGCGATGGTACAGGGGATCGCAACGCGTGATGAACTCATGAGCGTATCCTAGCGCAATCCGAATTGCTTCGCCGTGAGATAGACCACCACTAACCCCAACAACAGCACAGCACCTTCCACCCGCGTCGACCACACATGCAACGCATCGAACTGAACCCGCTCAGGATTATCAAGCGGCACCGATCGTACCTCACCCAACGACGCACGCAACGCGTCCATTCGCGGAATAATTCCAAACTGCGAGATCAGCGTCAGCGCCAGCATCGTGCATAACAGCACATGCCGCGCCGCAAATACATGCGCCGTTCCATCGGTAAAACGGCTGTAGAGCAGGGAACTGACTAGGAAAACGATGCCAGAGATCAAACCAATCCAGTGCAATTTACCCAGAGAGCGGCCCACCACATTGCCAGCAAGATGACTTGTCGGCAGAACAGAAAAAGCTGTAGGCGCAACCACGAATGCGAAAAAGATGAGGCCGCCAATCCAGCAGACGAGAGATAGCAGCATTAGAAAACGCAGGAAGGACATAGCGGAGAATTATATCCCGCGATGAATGCTGAGTACCCAGTAGCCAGTACTCAGTCCCGACTTCACCGCTTGGAAACTGCGGTCTGGGTACTCGGTACTGGGTACTCGTTCCTACACCGGCACCGCAACGTTCTCCACAATCTCCTTCACCACCTGATCGGCTTGCTCCGACTTCTTCAGCGTCGAAGCGTAGCCGCCGTTTACCACCACGCGGTGGGCAAAGACCGGCACGGCCAGAGGCTTGAAATCTTCGGGAGTGCAGAAGCCGCGGCCATCCAGGAACGCCATGGCCTGCGCCGCGCGATAAAGCGCCTGCGCGCCTCGCGGTGAAACTCCCAATGACAAATAGTCGGACTCCCGGGTCCGCCGCACAATCTCCAGTGCGTAAGTCACCAGCGATTCATCCACGCGAATGTGCTTCACAGCCTCTTGCATCTCCAGAACATCGGCTCCACTTAGAACCGGCCGCAGATCCTGCAACACTCCCGCGCCCGCCTCCGACCGCAAAATCTCTCGCTCCGCCGCCGCCTCCGGATATCCCATCCGCACCCGCATCAAAAACCGATCCAGCTGCGACTCGGGAAGAGGATAAGTCCCGTGATGCTCGACCGGATTCTGCGTAGCGATCACCAGAAACGGCTGCGGCAACTCGTACGAGTGCGCGTCCACCGTGACCTGGCCCTCGTTCATCGCCTCCAGCAATGCAGATTGCGTCTTTGGCGTCGTCCGGTTGATCTCGTCGGCCAGCAGCACATTGGTGAAAACCGGACCACGTTTAAACTCAAACTCCTGATCCAGAGACGAGTAGACGGAAATCCCCAGCACGTCGGAAGGCAGCATGTCGCTGGTGAACTGCACGCGTTGAAAGGTGCAATCGATGGCGCGCGCCAGAGCCTGTCCCAGCGTGGTTTTTCCCACGCCCGGCACGCCCTCAATCAGCAGATGGCCGCGCGCGAAAATGCTGACTAGAGCCAGCCGCACGACATCGTCCTTGCCGCGAATCACGCGGCGAAGCGCTTTTTCCAGCTCAGCAGCTTTGTGGGATACGGCGATCGCGGTCTCAGGAGACATTGGCTGGATTCTACTATCTAGCGCACTCGCGGCGGAGTTACCGATGTCACAGAACTTCAGCTTCTAGCTGCTAGCGTCTAGCCCAATCGAACTTCTGCTCCTACTCATTTGTCATCCCGAGCGAAGCGAGGGAACTTGGTTTCGCTTACGCCGCCACAATTCCCAGAACGTGAGCAGAAAAGTTTCTTGCAGTTGTCCTAGCTAGAAGCTAGAAGCTAGGAGCTAGAAGCGTTCTTACTGCATAAACTCCGCTGGCCGTCCGGTCAGCCGTTCAATTCTCTTCGCAATCGGGGGATGCGTCGAAAACAGATTGCCAAAATTCATCCCCAGCAGCGGCTGGATAATAAACAGGTGCGCCGTCGAAGGCGTCGCCGCCATCGGCATCTTGCGCGAATAAGCGTCCAGCTTCTGCAGCGCGCTCGCCAGCGCATAAGGATTCCCCGTAAAGTGCGCCCCCGTAGCGTCCGCCTGATATTCGCGCGAGCGTGATACGGCCAGCTGAATCAAGCTTGCAGCAATCGGAGCCACAATCAGCATAAAGAGCGCTGAAAGGCCGCCTCCACGGCGCTCGTCGCGTCCGCCTCCGCCCATGCCGCCAAAAATCATGGCAAAGCGCCCCATGCTTGCCAGCATGGTAATAGCGCCGGCGATGGTCGCCGCCACCGAGCTGATGAGGATGTCGCGATTATTCACGTGTCCGAGCTCATGCGCCAGCACACCTTCCAGTTCCTCGTCCGTCAGCAGCCCCAGGATCCCATGCGTCACCGCCACCGAGGCATGGCTCGGGTTCCGTCCCGTGGCAAACGCATTCGGCGACTCCGTTGGGATCACATAAATCTTCGGCATCGGGATGCCGATCTTCTGCGTCAGCCGCTCCACGGCGGCATAGGCCCGCGGCAGTTGCTCCCGCGTCGCAGGCTGCGCGCGATACATCGCCAGCGCAATCTTGTCGGAGTAGAAATAGGAGACGAAATTCATCACGGCAGCAAAGATAAGTGCCAGAATCATCCCGTTCTCGCCGCCAAAATAGCGGCCAAAGAACATCAGCAACAGCGTTAACGCAGTCAGCAGAAACGCGGTTTTGAAGGTGTTTCCCATAGGTATATCCCATGCAGTTAGATGTTACGGCTGGTGGGGAGATGCATGGCAAGCGTTCGCGACAGAAATGCAGGCCTAGATAGGCAGGCCTGTACTCGCACGCCACTGAAAATATTAGCTTTGCGCACTATGCATCGTTTTCTGGAGTGTGGTAGAAGGATTGTGCACGTGTCCCGGCCCGATCGGAGGCATCCATCTCCATGCTGCCTGAAACACCCGACTGCAAGATTCCCATCAATACAAAATTGCCACTGTACGAACCGTACCGCACCGGCAGCTACTTGATCTACGACTACCCACCCGGGCAGGCCACCCATTTCCGCGAGGGCACGAGCATCGATCTGCGGGCGTCGGGCAGCCGGCAACTCGACTTTCAGCCGTTTTACGATGTGCTGCAATCGGTTGCCGCCGAAGTCAAGCCACGTGGGCGATTGTACATTTTCGATCTCCGGCAGGAGTCACACGCGTTCTTCGACAATCGAGCGGTTTCCTGGTATGCCGACATGGACTGGTCCAACGTCGGCCAATCAGAGGCATGGATTTTGCGGGACGAAGCCAGCAAGATCGAAGGTATTTCAGTGCCCGGTATGGGCAATGCACAAATATTCTGCCTCGATCAGACCAGCAAGTCTGCACAGCATCTTATGCCCACGGGTTACTCGGAAATAACAGTCGGAGACGCTTTGTCGGAGAAAAAGATCGTAGAAACGAAAATGAAGCTCCCGTGCCGGGCCATTTACTTCCGAATTACGGTCACTGACCACTGCGCGCCCAACGCGGCCGCTCAGGAAAAATCCAAGGCGCTGTTCCGGCATTTGTACCAGCAGCAGGACGATCAGACTTGGGTTCACTTTCACTGCCATGGCGGGGACGGACGGACGACCACCTTCCTCGCCATGTACGATATGGTTTGTTGGGCAAAGGCGAAAAAGACGCCGTTCCCGTCTGTTAAAGATTTTGCTGACCGGCAATTGAAGCTCTTTACCTATAACCTTGACCCCGGCGCCTGCGTCGAGAGCACAGACTGGAAGTGCGGCCTGGCTCGTGCTCGTTGGCAATGGCTGGCTGATTGGCGAGAGTGGATTCTTAGCGGCGGCCTGACTAGACAAGACCTAGGCGATTTGGAGGAAATCGAAAAGATAGCGTAAGCCTTTGCGGCCGCAACGGAATAGTCTGCGCCGTGAGAGGCCTGCGTTGTAACGCTCTACAAATTACTCCCAAGAACCTGCCAATTCCAGCCTATCCTCCGGCTCCGCGATACCATTCTCTAATGGATTCCTCTCCCTTCAAACCGATCTATGCGTTCGCCGACAGTCGGCTTCTTTTCTGGCGCAGGCCCGACGATTCGTTGTTTCTCGACGACGTAGTCAAGGACTTAGGCGGAAAACCACGATCGGCCGCGTACATCGGCGCATCGAACGGCGACGACTTGCGTCCTTATCACGACATTTTCGAGCCCGCTATGCAACAAATCGGTGTGGGCGAGTGCCGGATGATCCTTGCGCGCCCGATGCCGGAAGACGGAGCATTTCTTGAGCGGGCCGACATTATCCTGCTGGCTGGCGGCAGTGTCGAAGTTGGCTGGCAGGCTTTTGAAAGCAATGGCGTCAAAGAGCTGATTCAGCGGCGCCGGCTCGAAGGCGCGCTGCTGATGGGAGTTTCGGCGGGTGCGGTGCAACTCGGGCGCGGCGGTCTAACCGATGACGAATCGAAAATCATGCCCACATTCGGATTTCTCCCGTTTTACGTTGGGGCTCACGAGGAGCGCGACGACTGGCGCTCGCTCAGAAAGCTCGTGAACCTCGTACCAGACAATTTGCGGGCGATCGGGATTCCATTCGGCGGCGGCATCGTTTACCACGAAGGCGAGGTGACGCCGGTCCACAAACCACTCTTCGAACTTTGCGTGGAGGATGGTAAAACCTCCGAAAGCTCGATTTTCCCTTATTAGCTCCTCAATTGTGATGGTGCCAGCGAGGATGGTCAGGGCGCGGGGATTGCTGGGCTTCTATCTCCGCTTTCAAATAGGCGGGCTGTGGCGGCGCCGAAGATGAATCCGCCTATGTGGGCTAGGTAAGCTACGCCTCCGGTTTGGGCGTGGGCCACTTGTCCGGCGTTGAAGAGTTGGGTCAGAAACCAGAAGCCGATCAAGAGAGCTGCGGGAATGAAGGTTACGTGGAAAAAGATGAAGATAAATAGAACCGAGCGTATGCGGTCGCGGGGATACGTGACTAGAAAGGCTCCCATCACCGCTGCGATAGCGCCGCTGGCGCCTAGATTCGGCACCGTCGAGTGTGGGCTGGCGGCTACCTGTGCCAGCATGGCAACTAGACCGCCGACCAGGTAGAAGATTAGATAGCGGCCGCGGCCCATGGCGTCTTCAATCTCGGGACTAAAGGCCCATAGGAAGATCATGTTGCCGATGATGTGCGACCAACTGGCGTGCATGAACATGGCGGTTAGAAGAGTGATCCAGCCATGCCCGGAGACGATTTGCGCCGGGATCGCCGACCAGCGCATCACGAAGTCGTCGCCGCGGAGCAACTCCTGGATGAATACTGCGGCGTTTAGCAAGATTAGAAATCCGGTGACTACCGGGATGCGGGCTGGGCGACGCGATGCGTCGCTTAGCGGGATGAGTCCTCCCATTCGTTAGTTATCCTTTCTTGCTCTGCGCTTCTCTTGCTCTGCTTCTTGCTCTGCACTCAGGCACGAGAGTCATAGTAGCGCCTGCTAACAGCAGGTTTCTCATCGGGCTTTCGCCCGATTCGAAATGACAAGGGCCTTTCGGCTGCGCGATCTTGCCGGGCGAAATTCTCCCTCTGCCGTGCACTGACCAGTCCCCGATGCGAACTCGGTCGTCCCTATGGGACTTGACTTGATCTACGCCGCCAACCTGGTTGTCGTCTCCGTCGTCGCGTTGCGCACGGCCAGTGACATGGCTACGCGCGTGATGCCGCTGAAGATCATGCTCACGCCTACCAGCGTGCCGATAGCCCAGGCTGAACTCGAGGGCCATTGCTCGTAGATCATCCCTCCCAGCAGGAGCGTGATGATGCCGTCGATCAGCATCCAGGACGAGCCTTGCACGTGGCGCATGCGGAAATATAAAACCACGTTCAGGATGCCTTCGATCAGGAATAGCGTGGCCAGCACTAGCGTGAGCGACGCCACTCCCAGCACCGGATGCATGATGAGGTACGCGCCGAAGCAGAGATAGGCGATGCCGACCAGCAGCTTCCAGAGCAGGCTGCCGGCGCCGTGGGCGTGGAAGGCGACTACGATGTGGACCACGCCTGCGAAGACAAGCAGCCAGGCGATGACAGCGTTAACGGCGACTGCGGCCAGCAGCGGCGAACCGATCGCCAGCATGCCGCAGAGGATGAGAAGTGCGCCCCAGAGAATGGACCATCCAGAAGCGTGACGGACGACCTCGACCGGAGTGTTTTGAGCCATGGGAGACCTCCTTTTGGAACGGAGTAAGGGTAGCGCAAAAAGTGGTTTGGGGAAAGCGGCATCGGGCTCTTGCTCGATTCGAACAGACAAACAACGTTCGATGCTGCCGACGTCAGCCTCTCTGTGCCTCACGTTTCAGTGCGCGCTCCAGAGTTTGATCGAGCGCGGATTTCGCTTTCTCATATTCCGCTTGCGAGATTTGCCCTTGCCTGCGCTCGACTTCAAGCTGAAAGAGTTCCTCTTTGAGTCCCTCGAGCAACATTGACGTAGGACGAGTCGATACGGCCGATCGGCCCGCAGCAGTAGAGAGAACTGGAGCGATCTCGTAATCGTCTTCTTCCAGCATGGCCATTGACGCGGACGAACCTGACGTCGATGAACCAGGAACGTTGGAACCAGCCTTCTGGTGCAGGGCGCGGGCTGCGGATTGTTGCCTCGAAGCCACATAAACTCCGCCGATGACGAGGGCCGCGGCAAGTCCGCCCAGAATCCACCATTCATACTTCTGCAGAGGATCGGGAGCGTCAATGGGCGGGCCCAACCCTCCGCCCGGACGGTTGGCCGATTGTGCGCCGCTGCCCGGCGCTCCGGGAGATGCACTCTGTGCACCTTCTTCCGAACCTTGGCCGCCATTGCCCTCCTGACGGGTTTCGAGCACGCCCTGGCCGGAAACTTTAAAAGCAAGGTTCTGGCCGACCGTGGTACTCGAGGCCACCTGCACAATCGAGTCGGGCTGGTTGGGGTCATTCATTGGCTTGAAAACGGCGTTGGTCGCAGCGGCTGTGAACTGCATCGACTTCGGCAGGATGGCAACGAAATGTTCGAGAGGATAAATCGATTTCGGATCCAGATTGGCGCTGCCCGAGTAGGGCATTTCGTACGCGACCTGAAATTGCGTGATTCCCGGCCGCAGCGGGAAGATGAACGAATAGCGGTTCTTCTCGCCCTCGGGCACGGGAGCCGAAGTGACGGGTTGCCCATTAGCGGTCATGGCCGACCCGCCATCCATTTTCGCGCCGTCAGGTATGTAGAACTCGAGATTGCGTTCATTCATTTGAGTGCGTGGCGGCTTGGAATTATTCTGCACCGCGAATGCCCGCATGATTTCAAGCTGTCCCTGCTCAACCTGAACCCGCATGATGTCGGCGACCACGGAGATGCCGTCGATTTTCTTGCCGACGTCGTAAACCTCGAGTTCCACCGAGGTCGTTCCCGGAGGCGACATGCGATGGTAGGTGACGTCCTGGTGAATCGCGCGGATGAGATGCGGAGACTGCGCGTCGTCGAGCTTAAAGCTGAACTTTCCGTTGGCATCGGCTTTGGTGCGGCCACCTTCTTCCATCCCCTGGCCAAGTTTTAGCAGGATGACTTCGTCACCAGCGGCGGGTTTGCCGGTGGTCGAGTTCTTTACCGTGCCGGTGAGAGTTTGGGCCGAGGCGAAGGATGCAAGGAGGGTAGCGGCGAATAATGCTCCGGTGAAGGCCCGACCCGAGCGAGTAGAGAACGCCTTGCAGGGACCCATGCAACCGTTGGAGTGGAAGGGATCCTTCGACTGCGTGAATGCTTCGCTTGGCGAAGCATTCACTTCGCTCAGGATGACAGAAGAAATTTTCAAGATCTGGTTCCTTTTTGCGGCGCGGGATTATTTTCCAGGCGGGCGATCTCGGCCAGGATCGTTGCGGCCTCATCTTGCAGAGAAGATTTCAGCGACGCGTAATCGGCATCCGGCACTTTGCCTGCCTTGTGTTCGAAGTTAAGATCGCGCAGGTTTTCGTAGACCGCATCTTTGCGTTCGCGCAGGTAGCTGGCGCGGGTTTTCTCCGGGCCGAGGAAAAGCTTTCCTGGCAGGTAGAAAACATAAAAGAAGGATGCGACGAACAGCATCGCGCAACAAGCGAGCCATATCCAGCTTGGAAGAATCATAGGTCAGTCTCCTTGCGGGCCTGGTCGCGGAACTGCTCGAGCTCGGCGCCGCGTATAGGGCGCAAGCCATCGGCCAGAGCGGGAGTGGGACGATTTTTCCAGGTGCGAATCACCAGCACGATCAACCCAAATCCGAGAATAAGCGCTACGAACGGCATGATGTAGGCAGCGCGGTCGAAGCCCCTTGCAGTGGGAGCGGCCAGCACAGTCGGCCCATATTTTTGCACGAACCCCTGCTCAACCAGGCTGTCACTGTCTCCGCGGGTCACCGAAGCCATGAGTTCATTGCGCATGCCGTCGGAAGCCGGGCAGCCGACGTGATTGCATTCCAGAAGAATCTGATTGCATCCGCAGATGCACATCATCTGGTGGCCAATTTCGTTGAAGCGCGTTGCTGGATCGCTGGAGCCGAGACAAACCAAAACGACGGCACATACCAGGATCGTTTGCGTGCAACGGCGGCTGTGCCGGGCTAGCTTCGTTTTCGGAATTAAATTTGGCATCGACTTTTGTCAGGTCTCAGGTGTTAGGTTTCTGGCGTTAGGCCTTAAGGATTTTGGATAACACCTAACGCCTGCGACCTTTCCGTCAATCGCCCGTGGCGGCCACAGCGGGCGTTTGCCCCAACCGCGCGGGAGCGGAAACGCGCACCGGAGCTGGCGCGTTCGGAACCAGCGCCAGCACCGTCCCGCCCAACATGATCCAGACCCCCAGCCAGATCCACATCACCAGCGCATTCAAATGCGCTTTAAGAATTGGGTGACCGTTATCCTGATTCAGTCCCTCGAACACAATGTATAAATCTTCGTTCAGGCCGGAGCGAATGTCAGGCATGGTCGAGGTCTGCTGGCTGGCCTTGTAGAAACGGCGCACCGGCGTCATGGTGCCGACCTGCTTGCCGTCCTTGTAAACGTCAAGCACGGCCCACTCGCTGGCATAGTTCGGGGCATCGTCATCGGTATAAGACCGGCAGATCAGGGTATAGGAGCCGATTGTCATCTTGTCTCCATATCCCATCTCCTGCTCTTTATCCTGATTGAAAGCGGCTCCGGCGAAACCGATGATGACCACAACCACGCCGAAGTGGACGATGTATCCGCCATAGCGGCGCGTGTTGCGATGGGTGAGCTGCACCATCGACGCGAACATGCCCTGGCCGGTGTGCTTCGAAATGACTTTACCGCCACGATAGAACTCGCTGGCCACGGTGAGCGTTACCAGCACCGAGAGCGTGATGGCCATGAGCGAGTAGAAATAAGAGATATCCTGCCACGGCTTGAGGCCGAAGGCCGATCCCCAACTCTGCGGTGTGACCATTAGAAAGATTGCGACCACGATGGCGCCTATGGTCGGCCACATGAAGTTGCGCTTGAGGCTTTCGAACGAGGTTTTGCGCCAAGCCAGCAACGGGCCAACCGCGGTCAGAATCAGCAGCAACAGAGCGACGGGAATTGCGACCCGGTTATAGAACGGCGCGCCTACGGTCACTTTATTGCCTTGCACAAGTTCAGAAATCTTCGGGAACCACGTTCCCCACAACACGGTGAAGCAAAGGAGAACGAACAATAGATTGTTGAACAGGAAGCTGGACTCGCGCGAAACCAGCGACTCGAGCTTATGCTCGCTTCGCAGGTGCGATTTGTTCTTGAAGAAGAAAACGAGGAACACGATCAAAGTGATCGCGAGAAACCAGGCAAACCAATCGCCAATAGAAGATTGCGCGAACGCATGCACCGAACTGATGATTCCGCTGCGCGTCAGGAATGTTCCGAGAATGGCCAGCCAGAACGTTGCAAAGACCAGCCACATGTTCCACATCTTCAGCATGCCACGTTTTTCCTGCATCATCACGGAATGCAGGAAAGCAGTTCCGGTAAGCCAGGGCATAAGCGAAGCGTTCTCGACAGGATCCCATCCCCAATAGCCGCCCCAGCCGAGCACTGAATAGGCCCAATGCGCGCCAAGGAAAACTCCACATGTCAGGAATGCCCATGTGACCATGGTCCAGCGCCGCGTGATGTGGATCCATTTTTCACCGGGATATTTCATGATCAGTGCGCCCAGGGCAAAGGCGAACGGTACCGTGAATCCGACATAACCCAGGTAAAGCATCGGTGGATGAATCACCATCTCGGGATACTGCAGCAGAGGGTTCAGGCCGCTTCCATCCGGCCGCATGGGACCTTCGAGCAGGCCAAATGGCCGGGCCGCAAAATTCAACAGCAAAAGAAAGAAGATCTGTACGCCGGCGAGAACAACGGAAGCGTAGGCGAACAAGCGTGGGTCGGTCTTATAGCGCAAACGCAAGACGAACCCATAAGCGGCAAGCAGCAGCGACCAGAAAAGCAGCGAACCTTCCTGTCCCGACCAAAGTACGGCGAATTTATAAGGACCGGGCAAATCGCGATTGCTGTGGTGAAAAATGTAAGCGATGGAGAAGTCATCGTGAAAAGCGCAGATGACGAGGACAACCGAAGCCAGCAGAACCGCCGCGAAGGTGGCTACGCCGGCGCGGCGAGCAGTCTCACCGATGCGCTCCGAACCTTGGCGAAGGGTCGCGGCCAGAGAGGTCGTCGCGGCTGAAGCGCCGCCACGGCGAGCGCCCTTAACTGCGAGCGAGTCCTGATTCTGGAAGACCAGCGCGATAATCCCGGCGAGGAACGAATAGACGCTTAAAGCCAGCGCGAGAAGAAGTGCGAAACTGCCAATTTGCGCCATGTGGCCGAACCCCGAGCTATTTTTTCAGAAACTCCCATGCGAGGCAACCGCGAGGGTAGGAGCCTGCAATGGTAGCAGACGGAGTCTCAATTAGTCTCCCGAAGAAACGAGAGAAAGCAGACGCTTCCCGGAACGCTTTCAGGAAACATCTGGGGCGCGCAATGCCTCACTGCGGCGGCCGCTGGAAGCCGCCGCATGATCTGTAAAGGCAAAGACGCGGCTAGGCGCTCCGCTGATGGTAGCGCTGCCGCACTTCACTCTCGGCAGTTAACCAATCTTCGGTCTCGCTGCCGCCGGTCGAGTTTCCGCGCTGCTCGTAAAGTTCGTAAGCGCGACGGCGGATCTCGTCCTCGAGGTTGATGGGAACCACATTTTTTCTGGGCTCGGGCTTGGCAATCTCGAGCCTCCGGATCGGCGACGCCACCTTGTTGTTCTGTTGCTTCGTTTCCGACTGGACGACCGGGGTATCTTCTGCGACCGAGTTCACCTCGGCCGCTTTCACGCCGGCCGATTTTACTTCAGGAATACTGGCCGGGGTTACGCTGTTGGCTTGCTCTTTATTACTGTTACTCGTACTTGCGTCCGTTCCGGTGCGACTTGCCTTGGTGCCGGGGGTAGATTTCGACCTTGCCATAGTTGGATACTCCTTGCATGTGCCTAGATTTATGAATGAATTGAACTGTTCCGCGATCCACATACACATCACCAGCAACTTTTAGGAAGCGTGAAACTTTATATATGGCGGAGTGGCTTTATTATAAACTTTCGTGGCCTGTGGAAACCCGCCTGCCTCAGAATTTTGTGAGGACACGCCCAGAATTTTGCCAGAAAAGTGGCGAGCGACCCTTTGCTATAATTGATCTCCACCCGGATGGCGCTATCGTCTAGGGGTTAGGACGGAAGATTCTCAATCTTCAAACCCGGGTTCGATTCCCGGTAGCGCTACCAAACCTTTACCGAACCTCTGAACCATCGACCGTGCCTTCATCTCCCATGTGCGAAAGGAATCCCGGCGTGTCTCGACGCGAAAACCATGCAAGAAGACAGTTCCCGCCGCAATCGGGTCTTAGTGGATCAGTAAGCTAGAATTTCTCGTATGCGAGTGCAAATGCGCAGTTTCCCGGTCGCAATGCTGTGTGCAATGGGGCTGCTGATTCCGCATTGTGTGACCGCCCAGAACCGAGTTGCGCCGCCCAGCCCGCTCTCCAACAGCGCCGAAATTGAGTTGCACGCGGACCTCGCACACGCCGCCGAAGCGATGCATAAAGGTGACAATGCGTCTGCCGTGGAAAATTTTCGGCGTGCATTGAAAATCGATCCGCATTCGCTGGTCGCGCTAAATAATCTGGGAATAGTGCTGACCCGGATGGGCAAACCGGCAGAGGCGATCCCGTTATACGAAGAGGCGCTAAAAGTCCATCCTGAGGATGCTTCGACAAAGCGCAATCTGGCCATCGCTTACTTTAAAGCTCAGCATTACTTGCCCGCTTGGCAATTGCTCCGATCGATGGCTGTGAAGTATCCAAACGATTTTCAGATTCTCGACTTAGCCGGCTTGTCCCTTTTTGCTCTGGATCGCTATCGCGAAGCCGCGGAATTTCTGGAGCGCGCGAACCATGTTGAGCCATCCGATCTGGAGACTCTCGATATGCTCGGTAAAGCGTACTTGCGGATGAAGGACTACAAGGCGCTTACGAGCGTATTTACTCGAATCATGCAGGTAAATCCAAACTCGGCATCCGCTCACATCATGATGGGTACGGCTTATGACCAGATGGCAAATCGGCCGGAAGCGATCAAAGAATATCAAGCGGCGGTGGCGGCGGATCCGAATTTCACGGGAGCGCATTCCGGCCTGGGCTTCGAGTATTGGCGGGAGGGCGAGAACGAACTTGCCGAGAAAGAGTTCAGGACGGAGTTGCAACGCTTTCCGAGCGATCCTGTCTCGAACTGCATATTGGGCCAGATCCTTCTGGATAAATCTCAGCCCGCGGAAGCCGAGCCTTATTTTCGCGCAGCCCTGGCGGCGAATCCACGTTACGCGGAGGCTTTGTTTGGTCTGGGTAAAAGTGAGCTGACGCTGCAACATCCCCAAGCGGCGGTTGAACCGCTGCGCAAAGCCATTCAGATTGACCCTGATTACTTCGAGGCGCACTTTGTTCTAGGGACGGTCTTGCGGCAGTTGGGACAGGTTTCGCAGGCGGCAAACGAGCAGAAGATTGCACTCGACATACAGGAGAAGCGCCGGGCGGCGGCAATTAAGAAGAACGAGAGCCAGAGCCAGAGCCAGTAAGCGTGAGACTATCCGCCCTTCGCGGATTCTTCAAGAACGCAAAAGCGCACGCTGAGGCGTGCGCTTTTGCTGATAACTAAGTAACAGTTAGAAGTTGACCTTGGCGCCGATCTGAAGGTTGCGCGGATCGTGCCATCCGATCACCGAACCAAAGCCCGAGGCTCCGAACAGCGGTTGGTCGTTGACATCGGTGTCAAGCGTCATGGGATTCCCGTGATTGAACGCGTTGAAGGTTTCAAGATGAAGCTGCATGCCAACTCGCTCGGCGATCCTTATGTTCTTGATGAGCGATATGTCCCAGACCTGCAACCCGGGCCCAAGAACCGCGCCGGGGCGGGAACTGCCGAAGTGCCCCACCGCTTGGCCAAAGGCGGCGGTGTTGAAGAACTCAGTCGCATTTTTCGGACCACTGACGTTGCTGCTGACTTGATCGGCTCGAATCTGAACTGTGCTGCCGGACCGATTCATGCCCAAGCCACCGGGATTCACCGGGCATGCGGTTGCCCCGTTGACGCCGATCGTGCAGGAAATCGTCGAGTTAGTTGTCATCACCAAGGAAAACGGGTCATTGTTCTGAGTGATCGAAAGTGATTGGCCCGATTGGATGGTAGTGATACCGGAGATTTCCCAACCGCCCAAGATTCGTCCTACGGCACTGCTCTGATTCTTGTAGAACGGCAACTGGTACATATAGCTCAGAACAAACATCTGGGGCGTGTTCAGAGTTGACGGCCCATAGCTCTGCTTCAAATCGTATGTGTCGTATGTGGCCAGGGAGCGATCCTGGGGATTCGTGGTAAGCAGCCTAGACCAGGTGTAGGCAACTCCGAGCGTCAGTCCGTGACTAAACCGGCGATTCAGCGAGGCTTGCAGGGAATTGTAGTTGCTGGTGAAGACGGGAATTCGGTCGGTGATGGCCCCGTTTCCGGCGTAGGGGCGAATGAAGTTCACGTCCGTCCCTGGCGCTACGGCCGAGAGCGAAGCAACTTGGGGCTGATTGATGTCGACGTCACCTAGGAGGTGCGTGCCCTTTGTGCCCACGTAGCCGACCTCGAGCACCGTGTTAGGCAGGATCTCGCGCTGAGCCGAGAGGTTGTAATCGAGATAGCTGGGAACCTTGAAGGTTGGAGTTCCGGTTGCGATTAGAGCGACTGGGCCCAGGGACGGACCTGCCACCTGCAGGCCGAGTGGATTATCGAACAGGTTTACGCTGTTGCTGGCGCTGGAAGAATTGTTCACGGTGGTGGTCTGAACCAGCGGCGGATCGCCGAAGGCATTCTGCTCCCAGATGCCATTCAGGGTGCGGTCATAGAAGACGCCGAAACCGGCACGGATAGCCATCTTGCCGTTCCCTAGCGGGTCATAGGCCATGCCCAGCCGAGGTCCCCAGTTATTGTTGGAGTTGGGATTGACGCGGCTCCCGAAGGGTGAGCAAGCTACCTGCGGTGCGATGGCTTGAGCCGCCGTGCAGGCAGTACCCTTAGGGAAAATAAGCCCGTTGGCATAGGTTGCCGCGCTGGTCGGATTGCCACTCGCGGTGAATCCTTTCATATTTCCAGATACGGGATCGATGACCGCAGCATTGGCCGCACTGAACAGAAGGGGATCGAAGTTATTGAGCGTGTTGTTGCTATCGGTGGGTGACGGAAAGTAGCTGTACCGGATGCCGAGGTTCAGAGTAAGTTGACGGCTCACCTTCCAGTCGTCTTGTCCGTAGAATTCAAAGTTCGTATATCGAAGGTGGGGGATCGTGTCTTTACTCGGTTGAGTGTAGCTGTCGGCTTGCCCAAGCAGAAAATTTGCGAATGCAGGATTGCCATTGGCGGGGCTGAACGTAAAGGTGGCGAAGCCGGCCGAGGCGTTTTCGGTTTTCTGCATCCACATGGCCGTAAGCCCCGCGCGGAAGGTGTGATTTCCGTGCTGGATGGAAAGATTGTCGAAGATGCTCCTGTCGATGTTTCGCTCGAAATAGGGGGCACTTCCGTTCCCCAAGCCCGTGAGCGCCGGATTTGCCTGTGTGCCGCCTGCGAAGATGACGTTAGGCGCCCGGCCGTTCGGATCCTGATAAGCCGTATTGTTGGTGAGCTGTCCGAGGAAGGACGGCGAGTTTGCGATCCCGCTCAGGGTGGAATTGATCGCTCCCCAAGAATCTACGAACTCCACTTCGTTCACGATTCTTGGCGAAAGTGTCGCGGTCGCGTTCACCACCAGATTCCGGCCGGGGGCGTTGATCGATGTCGTTTCCACCCCGGGGTAGTTGCCTCCACCCCACAGCGAGAATGGCTCGTTCTGCGGGACCACGTCCTCCATGTAGCGCCCGAAGACTCGGACTTTTTCGCCAATGTTCTGATCGAGCCGGATGATGTCCTGGCGAAAATTGTTCAGCTGGGCGTAGTTGGTCACCAACTGGCCCCCGTTCAAGTTGGGAGGATTCGGCGCCATGAAGGCGGTCAGATACGCCTTAGCATTCTGGCTGTAGCACGAGGGATTGATGGTGTATGTGCCGCCGCTATTGGTCACGCATGCGGCAGTTTTGCCGTTGCCTACGGTAATCGGGCTCGAAAAAGAACCGCCAAGTTCTGCAAGGCTCGGCACATTGATGTCGTTTGTAGCGGGTGTAGTCGCTTTGCGCCACTCCTCCGACCAGAAAAAGTAAGTTCTGTCTCTCTGGGGGTGAAAAACTTTGGGAATAAACAAAGGCCCGCCGAGCGTGAACCCGTAGTCGTTGTAGCGTTCGATCGGAACCGTGTTGGACCCAGAGAGTGGATTCCCAGCTGCGATTGAAGCTCTGCCGCCAAAGGTATTTGCATTGTAAAAGTTGTTCCGATTGAATTCGTAGACGCCGCCATGGAACTCGTTCGTCCCAGTCTTGGTTGCCACCACCACTTGGCCGCCGCCACTGCGTCCGAACGAGGCATCATAATTGCTGCGTTCTAGGGTGAACTCCTGGATGGCATCGATACTCGGAGTATTCAGCAGGGTCCCGTTGGAGCCGCTGTCATTGATGTCGGCACCATCGACGGTGTAGTTGTTCGCGCCAGTGCGGGCTCCGTTCACGGAAATGGAGGTGTTGCTCCCAAGGCCAAACTGGACCTTATCCGGCAACTGATTGGCCACACCGGGTTGCAACAAGATAAGCTGCTCAAAGTTGCGGTTATTCAAAGCCAGTTCCCGAACCTGATCGCCAGTAACGGTTCCAGACTCTTCGGCTGTCGTGGTCTGGATGGGTGTGTTCTCAGCCGTGACTACCATGGTTTCGCTGACTTTTCCGGCTTGCAGTTGCAGATCGAGAGTGTGCTTCTCGGCGACGTTGAGAATGACGTCTTTAGCCACGAAGGTTTGAAATCCACTGTTCCTGACCGTGACCGTGTAACGTCCCGCGGGAAGGTTCGTAATATTGAAACTGCCGCTATCGCTGGTGATCACGGAACGGACGTCCGAGCCTGTTTCCTCGCTGTGAACCACGACGGTCGCGCCAGCCACAACGGCTCCGCTGGAATCGGTCACCGTGCCTGTGAGCGTTGCCGCCAACTCTTGTCCCAGACCAGTTGCTGACAAGCTTAGGATGACTGCGCAGATCGCTAGAAATAGAAAATTCTTCCGAATAGCTTGGCGAATGTCCTCGGTTGAGTTTATCCGTCTTCCGTAATTCCATTTCGTCATGACACACCTCCTCAAACCGAATCCCGCGTGGGGTTACTAAAAAGCTTCTAATGGAAACGAACTATGCTATATAGCACGTCGTAGCTCATAGTCAAGAAAAAAAAGGAGATCAGCCCGAGAAAATTGTTTGATACGGAGCCGCTGTTCCATCTCCAGCGTCGGAGAGAATCAAGACCGAAGGAATTTTCAGGCCGGAAGTCGGTTCAAATCGGGAATGATTGACGTCGCCATTGCCCAGCGCCAGTCGAATCAAGCGAAAGGCCAAGAATCTCGACGCCGAGACAGGGCGGGCCATGTTCGCGCGTCAGATCCGAAGCGATGCTCGGCTGAGACCATCCATGCCATCGCCTTCAGGAATTGAGCCTTTACATCAAACTCGCAATAAGCTATATAGCATATGGCGCTGCTGCAAGACGGACTTTAACGTATCCTGCGTCCCCAAACGAGTTCGCCGTCCATCAGATTTGAAAACGACCGGGGTATAGAAACGACAAATATGTCTGGAAATCACCACACCAGGACTCCGGCTTACAAGAAAATTCAGGGTGCGATCCGCGACCGCATTGCGGCGGCCAGTCTGAAACCCGGCGATGCGGTTGCCTCTGAGCGCGAACTGGCCAAGACCCACAAGGTGAGCCTCATGACGGCTCGCCACGCCTTGGCTGGCTTGGAGCACGAAGGGATCGTCGAGCGCCGGCTTGGGGCCGGAACGTTCGTCGCAGTGCCCAAGATTCACTTTAACAAGTTGATGAGTTACACCGAGCAAATGTCAAGCCGTGGTTTAGCTCCACGCTCCCGGGTATTGGTAGCAAAGGTGATTGATGGCGATCCAGAAGTTGCGGCCAGGCTTGGACTGCCTGCGGCCAGCCGGCTGATGAAAATTCAACGTCTCCGGCTTACGGGTGAAGAGCCATTTGCCCTGGAGACGGGCTACTTGTCTGCAACCGATTTTCCTGGTCTCGTGTCGGCTCCGCTGGGTAGAAGTTCGCTATTTGCGATTCTCGAACATGACTTTGCGACGAAGCTGGCCTACGCAGATGAAGAGGTCGATGCCACGTCGGCAGATTCCAACATCGCTGACTTGCTCATGGTCCCTCGGGGCGCGTCGGTGCTGCGCATTCGCCAGATCATCTATTCGACCAAGGGCAAGGCTACGATATACGGACTCGGTTTCTACCGTTCAGAACGGCACACTTTGTTTATCCGGCGCTTCCGCTAAACGCACTGCAACTAGCGGCCCGCGAGAATGAGGCCATCGTGCATCGAATAGTCTTCACGACTCTAGCTCTTGTAGCTTTGTCTTCGTTTTCTGCTTGGAGTCAGGCAACGCCGCCGAAGAGTCCTTCCGGATTCGTCAACGCGCTAATGCCGCAACCTTCGAATCTTTCCGCGCAGGGAGGACGGCTCGCGCTCACATCTTCTTTCGCTGCCGTAAGCGACCACTACCGGGACGCCCGCCTCGACACCGCCATAGCGCGCTCGATTCATCACCTCGAAGCTCAGACCGGGATTTCAATTCCAACATCTCCGCCAGCCGCCAGCACATCGGCGCCGCTGGTGGTCAGTGTCGATGGACCTGGCGAAACGATCCAGTCAGTCGACGAAGACGAGTCTTACTCTCTCGACATAACTCCCTCTGGCGCGCGCCTGCACGCCGCTACTGTAGTGGGAGCCATGCATGGTCTCGAGACTCTACAACAACTCGTGCAGTCCGACGGAGCGGGTTATTTTGTGCCCGCAGTGTCGATTCACGACACGCCGCGTTTTCGTTGGCGTGGCCTGATGATCGACTGTGGACGCCACTTCATGCCGGTTGATGTCATCAAACGTGCGCTCGACGGGATGGCCGCCGTTAAGCTCAACGTCTTTCACTGGCATCTGAGTGAAGACCAAGGTTTCCGCATAGAGAGCCGGGCATTTCCCAAGCTCGCTGAGTTGGGATCCGACGGGCTTTTCTATACCCAGGAGCAAGCCCGTGAAATTGTTGCCTACGCGCGCGCGCGCGGCATCCGTGTAGTTCCCGAGTTCGATATGCCGGGACACACTAGTGCATGGTTCGTTGGATATCCCGATCTCGCCAGCGCGCCCGGCCCCTTCGAAATCGAGCGCGAATTCGGCGTCTTCGATCCGGTGATGGATCCCACGCGAGAGAGCACTTACAAATTTCTCGATGCTTTCATTGGAGAGATGGCAGCCATCTTCCCCGACCACTTCATGCACATCGGAGGTGACGAGAACAACGGGGAAGAGTGGAAGGCGAATCCGTGCATCCAGACCTTTATGCGCGAACATAAACTCCAGGACACAGCCGCGCTACAAAATTATTTCAACCAGCGTCTGCTCAAAATTTTGGAGAAGCATGGCAAACACATGATTGGCTGGGATGAAATTCTCACCCCCGACCTGCCTAAGGATATTGTCGTTCAGAGCTGGCGTGGCTTTGACTCACTCTCCGCCGGGGCCAAGAATGGTTACCGCAGCATTCTCTCCGCAGGCTATTACTTAAATCTGATGAGCACCGCCGCGGCTCATTACATGGTCGATCCGTTGCCCCAATCGAACGATCTCACTCCTGAGCAGCAGGCGCGCATTCTTGGTGGAGAAGCCTGCATTTGGACTGAACAAACTACTCCACAAGACATTGATTCCCGCATTTGGCCCCGAACTGCAGCGATCGCCGAGCGCCTCTGGTCGCCGCGCGATGTAAACAATGTCGACGACATATACCGGCGACTCCGCGTGGAGTCAGTTCGACTCGAAGCACTTGGTCTCCAGCACATTTCTGAGGAAGAAGTGAGCCTCCGTCAGCTGGCCAGAAGCGAACAGATTGGCCCGCTGGAGACTCTGGCCTCCGTTCTGGAGCCGGTGACCTTTGACGAGCGCGCACATCTTCAGCATCCGAATCAACTCACACCACTCAATCAACTGGTAGACGCGATTCCAGCCGATCCGCCATCGCGCCACAATTTTGAACTTCTCGTGCGTGCTTATTTGCAAGCCCCCGCAACGCGATCGCCAGAAGAAACCCAACTTACTACCACCTTCAAAACCTGGATCGGGGCTGAGCCTGAAATTCTGCGATTGATGGCTGGCTCGCCCACGCTTGCTTACGCAGAATCGCGAGCTCAGCAGCTTAGTGAATTGGGCACGGTCGGTCTCGAAGCGCTCTCTTACCTTTCATCGGGGCTGCCCGCTCCGGCTGGCTGGAAAGCTTTGCGCATGGGCATCTTGGACGAAGCCGAGAAACCACAAGCGCTGGTTCGCTTCACCGTGATCAAGCCGCTGCGCGATTTAGTAGGCGCGGTTCCTGAGAGGGCGAACAAGCCACTGTCATGAAGGCGAAATAAAAAGGGCGGGCTGACTTCGCAAGCCAGCCTGCCGCTTTCGTTGCTTCTGAGGCCAGTCCCTCGCTTAGTGACCCAGACCTGCAGCCATGGTCTTCACCATGGTTCCATTTGCGTCGTCGTCTTTCAGCGCCCAGACGTAAGCACCGCCCAGACCTCCCGGCACTTTCAGATTTACATAGATCATCTTCAGAGCAGCTGTGAAGGGATCGTCGTAAGTGTAGAAGGTTCCGCTGGTTGGATCGTATAGAGAAATCGCGACTCTCAGCGGGTCGAAGTAATTGCTGTAGCCGTTCGACGTTAGCGTGGAGAGCGTCGAATAGGTCGAGAGCCCTGGAGTTAACAGGGTGTCGCAACCCGGTGTATTGCCGCTGATGTCCCCACACAGACCTGTTCCATTCGCCAGCAGAACTGGAGAAGGGCCAGTTGAGTTCTGGTACAAGCCATGATTGACGTTAGGAGCGCCAGTCCAGCCAGCGCCATAGAGAGGCAACCCCATCGTGTACTTCGATGCCGGTACGCCGGCCTTGAGATAGGCATTTACGGTGTCGTCGATGTCGAGATCCTGACCAAACAATGGGTCCTGGCGGGAATCGAATAGTGGAGACGCGTCATTGGTTTGTGTGACCCATGACCCGGAATAGTTGTAGCCGTCGATCGTGATGAAATCCACTTGCTTAGCGGCGTTTCGAAGATCGATGTTGACGTAGTTCTGTGCTCCAGCCGGCCCGTCGAACGACAAGCTATATTGCTCACCCGTCGTCTTGCTCAATGCGTTCAGTTGGTCGCGGAACTCCGTCAGCAGGGCTGTAAAGTTCTGCGTGTCGGTCGCCGTGGGGAACTCCCAATCGATATTGAAACCGTCAAACAAGCCGGGGGCGGTGATGCCTGCGGCGATGTTTCCATTGATAAACATATCAATGCATGAAGCGGCAAGGGCTTGGCGTCCCGCGGAGGTGCTGGCGGCGCTGACGAAGGCTGCCGTGTTGGCGGCGGACGCCCCTCCCAGAGACATCAGCACTTTCAGATTGGGATGCAGGCCTTTGAGTTGTTGAATGGCCGCAAAATTTCCGTAGAGCGGTCCCGGATAGGGGGTGCCGTTTACGCTGGGCAGGTATGGCGATTGATAGTCGGCCCACGTGTCAGCGATCGCGCATGCTGGCGCCGGAGTCGTCGTCACGTTGCCGAAGGCGTAGAGCAGGTGCGTCAGTTTATTGGCCACACCATTCTGTTGCAGGTTCGCGATGTTGTAGCCAGCATAGTAGATACTCCACTCTTCGAAGTATCCCCCAAGAATCTTGCCTTGATTATTTTTTTCGGCGAAGGAGGGGGAGATGCACGCAACGAGGGTCAACAGGGTGAGCAAAGCAACTCGAAGCAGGCGCGGCAGGGAATAGCTCGACATGACAAACACCTCCACAAATTCGTAAAGTACGAACCGGCGGAGTATAGAGCTATATAGCGGATTTTGCAATAACAGATTTCTGAAAGCTCGATATTATTTGTAAATCGGAAGTACATCGCAAGCTCTAGACTTGCAGAAATTGCAAACCCGATGGAACCAGGTCACCGCCAGGCCCCGCCAAAACAAGAATCAGCCGCCGGCAAAAGTAAAGGCAGGCTGGTTATTAGCCAGTCTGCCTTCGTGTTTTATCGCTGACAGATCCCTACGGATTGAGATCGTTCGCGATGGCTTTGGTCAGGTCTCCGTTCGGGTCGTCATCCTTTACGGCCCAAACGTAGCCGCCACCTAAGCCGTTGGCCTTGATGTAGTTCACTTTGCACTGTACCGACTGAGCATTGTCGTAGCTGAAGGCGGTGTTGGTGGTTGCGTTGAACATACGGGCCACGCAGCGGGTTGCGTCGTAGCTGGAGGTGAATCCGTGGTTCAGCAGGTTTACGATTGTCCCGTAGGTCGCCAATCCGTCGACCAACAGGAAGTCGCATCCTGCCGCCGGGCCACCCTGGTTCTGACCCGACGGGCAGAGCCCCACTCCGTTGGCATTGGGTACCGGCGAGGTTCCGTTCGGGGTTTGAGTTCCCGAACCATCCAAAACTCCGGTCGCGTTCTGATACATACCGCTGTTCGCCGAGGTCAGACCTCCGGCCCAACCTGCACCATAGAGTGGGAAGCCCATGGTGTACTTGGCTGGCGTTGCCCCGTGAGCCAAGTAGTACTGTACGGTTGCGTCAATCGTGTCACCCTTTCCGTACAGCGGACTGGCAGTTTCGTCGTACAGCGGAGAGGCGTCATTGGTAGCATTCGACCAGTCTCCGGCGTAGTTATAGCCGTCAACGTTCATGTAGTCCAACACCGCATTCAGGCCCGCGATGTTGATTGTGTCATAGCCACCATCGTTGCCTGAGTCCACGCCCGCGCCCGGAGTTGCCGGACCGGCGGCCAAATCGGCCACTACCTGATACGTCCTGCCGGTGGTTCCTGAGAGCGTGGTTAGCTCGTTGCGGAACTCCGTCATCAACGCGGTGAAGTTGGCCGTATCGTTTGCGTTGGGGAACTCCCAGTCGATGTCGAAGCCATCGAAGAGAGTGCCGGTGGAGACACCCGAGGCGATATTGCCCTGGATGAACATGTTGACGCACGAGCCAACAAACGCCTGGCGTTGAGCCTGCGTGCTGGCGGCGAGATCGAAGAGTTGGTTGTAGGTGGGGGGATTCCATCCGCCGATAGAGATCAATACCTTCAGGTTGGGATGGAGCTGTTTGAGTTGCACCAGCGCACCAAAGTTGCCCTGTAACGGGGCCGTGGCCGGAGTAGCGCCAGGCACCTGCGTGACCACCTTCTGGTAATCGGCATATGTGTCGGCGAGCGCGCAATTCACATTGCTGCCGTTCGCGACTGGCTTGGCAAAGGCATAGATGACGTGTGTGAGGACACTGGCTACGCCATTGTTTTGAAGGTCCGCAACGGCCGCGTTGGAGTAGTAAGTCTCCCACTCTTCGAGCCATCCGCCCACGAACAGATTGGTAAGTGCAGTTGTTGTCACGTTGACGCCCGAACTTGCGCCCGACGTACCGGCAAAGTCACTCGCTTCAACCGTAAAGGTATAAGTGGTCGAAGGAGAAAGGTTAGCCGGTGTGTAGGACGTTGTAGTTGTAGTTCCGACCGCAGTCCCGTTCTGCAGCACCGTGTAGTTGGTGATGGTGCAGCCGGTAGGAGGAGTGACCGCGTTCCACTTCAGGTTTGTGCTGGAATCGGTCGTGCCGGAAGCCGCCAATCCGGTTGGAGCGCTCGGCTTGGTGGTGCACGAACTCGCGAGAGTCGTGACGTTCACCGTCGAACTCGCCGCCGAAGTACCAGCTGAGTCCGTCGCCTCTACCGAGAAGCCGTAGGTGGTCGAAGGCGTGAGGCCAGTCACAGCGTCCGAGGTTGTGGTTGGAGACGCGATCAAGGCTCCGTTCTGCAGAACCTTGTAGCTGACGCTGCATCCTGCCGGTGGAGTGACCGCCGACCAGCCAAGGTTCGTGCTGGAGCTGGTTGTGCCAGAAGCTGCGAGTCCCGTCGGAACCGCTGGCGCGGATGAGCAACTCGAGCAAGCGCCAGTCGCCGTCCAAGGTTCGCCGCTGCCAGCCCCACCATTGTTGGTGGCGGGATTATTGTTCTGCGTCCAGTAATTGGCGACGTAGTTTTCTCCGCTCTCGCTTGCCGTCATGCCTGCGGTATAGACCTGAGTAGAGCTCCATGCCGTGGCGCACGATCCGCCGCCACCGCCCGATAGCGTGGTCACATTCACCGCCGAACTCGGAGAGGATGCACCATTCGCGTCCATTGCCTCAACCGTGAAGCTGTAGGTCGTTGAGGGCGAAAGTCCACTGACTGCGAAGGTTGTGCCGCTTGCGGTTCCAATCGAAGATCCGTTCTTCAGAATGGCGTAGTTGCTGATCGTGCAACCCGTGGGCGGAGTCACTGCGTTCCAGCTCAAACTCGTGCCTGAGCTGGTTGTGCCTGATGCAGCCAGACCTGTAGGCGCGTTGGGAGAGGTTGCGCAGGTGCCGCCGCCGCTTCCGCCGGTTCCGCTGAGAGCCGCGGTTTGCGTGCCACTATCGGTCACTGTGAGAGTGCCGCTGGCCGCGCCTGAGGCTGTTGGGGCGAAATATACATAGATGGGGCACGAGCCGTTGGCAGCAACTGAGGATCCGCAATTGCTGGATACTACGAATGGTCCGCTGACCGTGACGCTACTGATGCTCACGGCAGAGCTGCCGCTGTTGGCGAGTGTGAAAGTTTCCCACGCGGTGCCTGTGCCGACCGGGGTGCTTCCAAAGTTGAAACTCGATGGGCTTAGAGTGACTGCCGCTTGCGCCAACAGCGAAACCGAGAATAAGACGCAGAGCAGGGAGGAGAAAACTAAAGCGCGCTTCATGGTAGCTCCTTATTTCGGGGGACGTGCCAGAGCGATCCGCCCGCGGTTGGGTGATTGAGAAAAGAGTCCGGCTGCGGTTGCATCGGACTCCGCGTCGTGCAAGTCAGCTTGAATTCAGGACTCGTGGAAGATTCACCTCTTCCAAACTGCTCTATAGCACTAATGGGAAAAGAGCGTACTCCGCCTAAGCGATCTCGTCAAGGAACTTTTTTCCTGTTGCACAATCCGAACTACAACTTAATCTCGCGAGGAGCTAACCGCTAGAAGGCGTGGGGCGTGTTAGCGGCGGAACGGGTTTCTTTTGCCGTGTGGAAAAAAGGCGACTGTGGAACGATCTTGTTACGAAAACCGAACTTGATGCGGAGGGGTGATGGGCCGCGTCGGTGGTCTTTGCTAGAGCTACTGATGCAAGTGCGGCTATTATTGTTGCTTTGGAAGATACTGGTAGTCGGTACCTCACCGGAAATGTGCAATGACAAGACCACTTTGTCTGCCGACCTGAAGTGCGGTGCTGACTAGATGCGTCTAACGATAATCGGAAGTTGTCAAACCCGCATCGTGGAGAACTTCAGTTGGGAACAGAGATCACACTGGATGTTGAAAACTTTTCACTTACGTACAGTAAGAACGATCGCGGGATGGATCACGGATCGCTTTACCAAGAGTCGGATCGGAAGCCAGTCCGCAGCGACCAGCTCAACTATGACTATTACAAAGAGCACAATGAAGACCCGACGACAGATGAAATGGCATTTACTCGACTGCTAAGGGATGTCGTTCCTCGTCTTGAATTGCTGGGATTCAACCTCAATCGCATTCGTCGCGAATATGAAATTGTCGCGGAAAACTGGCGAGAAGAAAGACAGACCATGTTCGATGATGAAGATACCGAGCATCTGCCCGATTTGATGAGTTTCGCAGAATTTTGCAAGTTTGCGACTGAGTATTCTCTCTCAGATATTGATGACGCTTTCATTTCAGATGCTCGGGGAGACGAGGCAGAAAAAGTCCGTGGGCGCTTTGCTAAGACGCCAGTAGATCGGATACCAGGACACTATGCCAACGGTGTTCAAGCATATTCAGAACGGAGCTACTTCGGAGAACTCGTGAACATCCTCCATCCCTACTCTATCTTGCGGATTTTAGCGGAGAAGAAGGCCAATGAGAATGCTCCTGTTGTTTGGCAATACGGACCGCTCGTTAATGCTGGTTGGGCAACGGATCGGGAGTTTCGTGCCGGTGCGCGACGTGCTGAGACATTCCTCATCGCGACGGAGGGCAGTTCCGACGTCCATGTTTTGAATCATGCTTTGACCTTGATGCGGCCGGAGATCAAAGACTTTTTCCGCTTCATCGACGTGAGTGAAGGCCATCCGTTTTCAGGAACAGGCAATCTGGTCAAGTTTGCCGAAGGCTTAGCGAAGATCGACGTACAGAATCAAGTGTTATTCCTGTTCGACAACGATGCCGAGGGGCTGCTTGCACATCAGCGACTATCGAGGCTTACGTTGCCCAGCAATATGCGCGGGGCAATGCTGCCGGAGTTAGAGATATTCCGAGCGTTCCCTGCGCAAGGCCCCGAGGGGCTTCGAATGACAGACATAAACCACAGAGCCGCAGCGATCGAGTGTTATCTCGATCTAAATTTCGGTGATCATGGTAACGCAAAGATACTTTGGACCAACTATAAGAAAGATCTAGACGTCTATCAGGGTGCATTGGAATACAAGGATTTCTATGCTAAGGAGTTTCTAAAGCAGACAAGTGGAACAATAACTAGCGGTTCCTACGACGCGAGCCGAATGGAGGCTGTCCTTGATCTGATAATCGCAGAATGCACAGCCATCGCAGTTGATCGATGGAATTTATCTGCGGGCGAGTAAGCCCGCAGCAATCGCTTTCGTCAGAGATGCGCTGGCATCGTCATCTTCAGCGGGGGCCGGCCGAACTTTGCCGCTGGCGCGCACAACTACTGAGAGGCTGCCTCAGCTTTGCTTCTGTTGCAAAGCTGTGCATCACGGACCTCAACCGCTGGCCGCCGATGCCACCTTGCGGGTCAAGCGTTTAATGTGTTCGGCGGGAAGACAATTCCCCAGAAGGTTTGGGCCCGGTCGTCCTGCTCCACAAACTCGATTGCGTACGTGGAGACGCCCTCCGCCGCTGCCAACTGCGCGACTACGCGGGCCGAGATCTGGGTGCCTTGCTTGTTATTCACGGAGACGATCGAGCCCACCCGAAGCTCACGACCGAGTTGAACGGCAGCGCCGTGCCTGTTCAATTTCGTGGCTCTGGCCGGCGTCGAAAAAGAACATTTCTGCCGATCTTCCCCGGATAACCCGATAGAAGCCTGCAGCGCCATGCGACTGCTTCGGCGTTTTGCGATCTGGCTGCGGCCGCCAGTTGCCTTAGCAGCCGGGTTTGGACGGTGCGATTTAGAGGGATGTACAGGTTTCAGGTTCATTCTGATCGCGACACTAAAATGTGCCCGTGGCCGCTGCAATGTGCCGTTCGTCACCTCCGCAGGTTACCCCGTAGAACTCCTTGATTCTTCAAACTGAAAGGTGCGTTTGCATCACGGCAGGAAATAGGACATGTACCAGATCGGCCACCAAAGCCAGGACTGGCGCCGAATCTGAGTTCACTTCAGGCCAGTAGCAATCGCTTTGGTCAGGGATGCGTTGGCATCATCATCATTCAGCGCCCACACATAAGCGCCGCCAAGCTTGTGCTTCTTGATGTAGGCCGTCTTAGTCGCAACCGCAGCAGGATTGTCGTACGTGTAGAAGGTTCCGGTGGTCGGGTTATAAATCGTCGCTCCTACTCTCGCCGAATCGTACCAGGCGATGTAGCCATCTCGATGCGTAAGGTTCTCAATCGTCGAGTAAGTCGCAAATCCCGCAGTCAAGATCGTGTCACAACCGGGCGAAGCATGGGTCTTGTCTGGATTCGGGCACTCGCCCGACCCGTCGGCCAAGAGAACGGGAGAAGGCGCGGTTGCGTTCTGGTATAAGCCATGGTTCTCATTCGGGACGCCCGTCCATCCGACCGCGTACAACGGCAAACCCATGGTGTACTTGGCCGCTGGCACGCCGGCCTTGAGATAAGCCTTCACCGTTGCATCGATGTACCGGTCATCGGCAAACGCAGGATCCGCAGCCGTGTCGTAGAGTGACGACGACTCATTGGTCTGTTTCTCTTCCGCCGAGGCATAGTCGTAACCGTCAATGGTGAGGAAGTCGACCTGTGAGGCTGCAGCTTTAAGATTGATGTTGACATATTTTTTCGGGTTGGCGGGCGAATCGAACGTCAGGACATATTTCTTGCCGGTGGTTTTCGTCAGCGCATTGAGTTGCGTGCGGAACTCTTTCAGCAGAGCAGTAAAGTTCTCCTTATCCGCCGCACCGGGAAACTCCCAATCGATATTGAAGCCGTCAAACAAGCCCGGAGCCGCAACACCCGCAGCAATGTTGCCCTTGACGAACATGTTTATGCACGAAGAGGCGAGCGCCGCGCGTCCGGCCGCAGTGGACGCGGCGGTCACGAAGCCCGTAACGTCGCCGGCTTGTCCCCCTAACGAGATCAACACTTTCAGTTTGGGATGAAGCTCCTTGAGTTGTTGAATCGCGCCAAAATTTCCATAGAGTGGGGAGGTATACGGCTTGCCGCTGACCGAAGGGACTCTCGAATTCTGGTAAGCGGCCACGGGATCGGCAATCGCGCACGCCGGCGGAGAAGTTGGAGTCACATTGCCGAAGGCGTAGATCAAGTGTGTCAGTTCATCGGCCACGCCATTCTTTTGCAAATCCGCGATGTTGTAACCGGCGTAGTTGATGCCCCATTCTTCAAAGTAGCCGCCGAAAATCTTGCCTTGACGGCTTGATTGTGCAAACGACGGAGAGAACGGTTCAACGAGGAATGAAAAAACAAAAACTACCCGTAGCAGGCACAATAGAAACTGTCTCGACACAGTAAATGCCTCCAAACCATAACCCCGTCTCTGGACAGCTTTGTGGCCGACTTGTCCGGGTGAACGAGTGTAATAGCGACTTGTGTAAACTATCAAACTGTCCCTTGAAACAATGCGTGGGAGTATCGTCTTATTTCTTGATCTTGCCACTGAATTGAAAAGGAGAGAAGGTATGCCGGTCCGGAATTTCCTGAACGGTTTTTTGCTCTCGGCTTTGCTGTCCTGTGCGATATCTCAGCCCATCGCCGCACAGTCAAAATCGTCTGCCTCGAACGTGACATCCGCAGCGGCGGTTTCGACGGAAGACGCTTCTGGATATAACCAACCGCCGAAAAATATTCTCGACGTGATGCAGTCGCCCTCCGCGCCAACGCCGAGGGTGAGCCCGACGCAGGATTCGATTCTTTTGGTGTCGTGGCAAGACTACCCATCGATTTCCCGAGTGGCGACTCCTTTCCTGCGTCTTGCGGGTGTGCGCGTAGAGCCAAAGAATCACAGCAAACATGACACCCCAGGCGGTTATGGAATTACACCGTGCGTCAGGAGCTTCGAGTTGGTGCACGTGGCCGACGGCGCGCAGGTTCATATTTCTCTTCCCGCGGGCGCGTGTCCGGGCGAACCGCTATGGGCGGCGGACGGGAAGCGATTTGCGTTCGTGAATCTGGCTTCTGAATCGGTCGAGCTTTGGATCGGCAACGCCAAGACGGGCGAAGTCCATCGCGTGCCCGGTGGGCGGCTCAACCCGATGTTCAACGACGAAATGCAGTGGATGCCGGATCAAAAAAGCCTCTTGGTGAAGCTGGTGCCCAAAGAAATGGGTCCTCCTCCGCCAGAACCGATCGTGCCGATTGGCCCCAGCATCCAGGAAACTGAGGGTGAAAAAGGACAGAGCAGCACGTACGAAAATCGCGACACGCTGCGTAACAAGCACGATGAGGATCTCTTCGATTATTACGCGGCCTCGCAACTCGCCTTCGTCAACGCGGAAACCGCATCAATCACCCCGATGGAAAAGCCAGCAAATTACGAGTCGCTGGACGCCGCCCCAGATGGCCACCATATCCTCGTCACCACGATTCACAAGCCTTACTCGTATGTCACCACTAGCGAGCGCTTCCCGAAAGAAGTCGAGGTGTGGGACGTCACGCAACCCTTTCAAATTGGCCGCCACACCATCGCGTCGCTTCCACTTGCGGATCGAGTTCCCATCCATGGCGTTCCCGAGGGACCGCGCGACTTTTCCTGGCGTGCGACTGAGCCTGCGACGCTGCTTTGGGCGGAGGCACTCGATGGCGGTGACTGGAATGTGAATGTTCCGGCTCGCGACAAGATCATGGTGGCCAAGGCGCCTTTCAGCTCCCCAGCTGTCGAAATCACGCGAATGGAGCAGCATTACAACGGCGTCTTCTGGGGCGAACAATCCAACACCGCTCTGTTGGATGAGTACGATAATAACCGGCACTGGAGGCGGACTTTCGTCATCGATGTTGATGCACAGCAACAAAAGCCTCGCTTGCTTTGGGATCTCTCGACGGATGAAAGATATGCGAACCCGGGAATTCCAGTGCGACGCCAACTCCCGAACGGGGCCATGGTGATTCGTCAGGAGGGTAATTCAATCTATCTTGCAGGAGTCGGCTCTTCGGCTGACGGCGATCGTCCATTTCTTGATCGACTCGATCTAAGCACGCGAAAGACCGAGCGATTGTTCCGCAGCGATAAAACTTCGTTCGAACGATTTCTTTCTTTTACCGGAGCCGACAGCCGGACCTTTCTCACTTGGCATCAATCGCCGGCCGATCCGCCGAATGCGTTTACGCGAACTTTAGGAAAGCCGGTCGATGCGCCAGCCGTCGAGGCAGGGTTTGTTTCAACTAGCGTTGCACTCACCCACATGCCTGATCCGGCGCCCGAGGTGCGCAAAATAAAAAAGCGTCTCATCAAATACAAACGCGCCGATGGACTCAACCTGTCGTTTACGCTTTATACGCCTCCTGGGTATATCGAGGGTACGCGGGTTCCGACTATTCTTTATGCGTATCCACTCGATTACGCCAATGCATCGACCGCCAGCCAGGTTGCAGGGTCGCAGGAAACCTTCACGCAATTGCGGAACTACAGGCTCTTGCTACTCGCCGGCTACGCGATCATTGACAACGCAGCCTTCCCGATCATTGGCGATCCAAAGAAAGCCTACGACACGTATCTGGACCAGTTGGTCGCCGATGCGAAGGCCGCCGTCGATGAGGCTGTGCGACTTGGCGTCGCGGACCCCGATCGCATCGGGGTGACCGGACACAGCCACGGGGCTCTGATGACCGCAAATCTTGTGGCGCATTCGGATCTGTTCCGCGCGGGCGTCGCGACCAGCGGGTCTTATAACAAGACGCTCACTCCTTTCGGTTTCCAGAACGAGCGACGATCGGTGTGGGATGCAACGGACGTCTATCTGAAGGCTTCTCCATTTTTCTCCGCCGACAAATTGAAGACCCCGCTCCTGCTTATGCATGGCGCGGAAGACGCGAACCCGGGCACTACGCCACTGCAATCTCAAAGGTTCTACGAGGCAATTCGCGGCAACGGTGGTGTCACTCGCCTCGTGATGCTGCCGCACGAGCCGCACTGGTATGCAGCGATGGAGTCGAACGAACAGCTGGTTTACGAGATGCTTCGCTGGTTTGACAAATATGTGAAGAATGCTCCGCCACGTTCCGTGACCGGAACTCGTTAGAAAGCTCAAGCCACGTTGTGCGTTGCAGGAAGGCAACGCACAACGTTTTGTTGTGGAGGAACTTCCGAGAAATTTTACTTCGCGTTCAAGTCCACATAGTGGCCGAAGTTAGCGAGCGCGACTTGATCGTTTCCAGGAATGTAGAAACCAAATCTGCCGAGAGACAGATTCGTGCCAGACTGAGTGAAGCGATCCAATACCACCCAACTATCTCCTTGCCTGATCTGATGGACGATCTCGGTAGGTGTTACTCGGATTTGGAAGATACGAAAACTTTTCTTGTCATTTTTGTGGGGAATTTTAGTCTCGTCGCCTTTCTGTCCGTTCTTAACCACCGTGCGGTAGAAATTGTTGTCATCCATTTGGAACAGGACGTAGTTGTTGACGTCGGTGCAGTCGAGAATCCATTGCAAGCGATGCCCCTTGGTCAGCATCGCGGAAAAGATAAATGTACCGGAAGTGGGAGAGACCGTGTACATCACGAAGTCGCCGCCCTTGCGAGTGAACGAACCTTTTTCCTGCTTCCAATCTGCGGCCGGGTCCCACTTGGACATGCCGCTGGGAGCCAAGGATAAGTCCAAACTTCTGGTTTGACCCGCGGTTACTTCTAGATTCGTTGCGCGCACGAAATTATCGGCGGTCTTCGCTGTAAGAGTGTAGGTGCCTCCTGCGAGAGTCAGCGGCGCACCGCTGCTCACCTTGATCGGTGCTTCGCCAGCCTTGGCGAGAGTCACCTGCGCATCGGCTGGAGTGAAAGTAATTTTCAACTCGGCGGGCGCGGCTTCCAGCACCACATCTGCTGCCGTAAGAGACACTGCGGCTCCAACTGCGAAATGCTTCTTCAACTGTTTGGGTTTAAAACGGTCTTTGCGCAGCTCGACAACGTGATCTCCGGGGTTGATCGTGGCTAAAGTGATCGTGCCATCGGGCTGAATCGTTCCCATCGAACTTTGATCGATGAGCACTGTGGCGCCCGGAACTCCACCTTGAATCGTCAGCAAAGCGAGGTGAGGAATGGGCTGCAGGTTGAAAATCAGTTTGGCTTGCTCGCCTTTGCGAATCCGCACTTTCTGCTCTGGAAGATCCTGAAACCCGTTCTTGGAGACGCGCACAGCGTAGTCTTTGAGTTCGAGATTCGGAATGCGCAACTCTCCGCCCTGGGTGGGTTGCGACTGAAGCTTGCCGTTGAGAAAAACTCTTGCTTTGTCTTGACCGGTGACCACCACCAACGTGCCCACCTCCTGGCCGGACTCAAGAAATGCAGTAAGGGTGGGTGCCGTTCCCGCATCTACTTCAAGTTTGTACTGATCATGACCGCGAGTTACAGTTAGCTCGTGCGCTCCGGTGGAAATGGATGGAAGGTCGAGGCCTTGTTCTCCCACGGCGAGCGGTGCTTGACCGTCAACGCTGACTTTGGCTGCTGCATCGCTGGAATAAATGTGCAGATGGTCGGCGATGCGGCTCACGACCAGGGCCATCACTCCTTTGGAAATGACGGGGCCGTATACGACGAACCCAGTTCCCGCCGCCCCGCTCGAGAAAGCGAAGGATGCTTGTCCTCGCGCTCCCTCGATTTTGAGCTTGTGTTCTCCTGAGAGAATTTGGTCGAGAGCCCATTGGCCATCCTGAAATTCGACAGGAGGCTGATCGTCGAAAGTCACTTTTCCGGTGGCGGTGTCAGAAGATAGTTTCAGTGCCGGCAGTGCGGGCGCAGACGTCGGCGTAGCTGGAATTGACGCGGCAGGCGCGGTCTCGACGGTAGCTGATGGGGATGGAGAGGCTGGCTCGTGCTTCCTGCGTGCAAAAAGAAAAATTGCTACGACGAGAACGATCGCAGCTGCGATGGCGAGGACAGGTTTGGAGGAAAGTTTGGCCGGTTCGATCGCCGCGGTAGCGGGAACTTGAACCGGTTGCACAGGAGGTTGCGCTGCCGAAACCGGCGCCGCCGGAAGAGCCGGGGTTGGCTCGACCACGGGCGGCGCAGCCGGAGTCTTGTTTGACAGAGGCGAAGGAGGCGCAGCTGCGCTGGTTGGCGCAGCATTGAAGGTCAGGGTCGCGCTTTCGTTTACCGCCGGCGCACTCGTACTTCGGGTCACATCGAGCAGGCCCAACCGATGCAGCAGGCCATTTGCGACAGTTAATATTTCTCCATCGGTCGCATATTTTTCGGCGATGGCGCGCACTCGTTCGCCCAAGACTTGCTTCGATGCACTGGTGGCGGCCTCGATTTCGCTCTCCATGCTTCGCAGTTCTTCCAAATCGCGGCGGCGGCTTTGTCGACGCTGGGTTTGGAAATCGCGCTGAACTGCTTCCTGAATCTGAACCAACCTCGGCTCACGCGGATAGACTGACAATCCTTCCTCGATTCGAGACAGGGCTCCAGTGAGGTCGGTCGCGGCTTGCAGCTTGCGCGCCTGCGAGACACAATCCTCCACAAAAGTTTCCCGCTTCTGATCGAGGATTAGAGTACGAATAGTTTTGGCCATGGGATGGCCGGGATTTAAGTCGAGAGCCTCCCGGGCCAGCTTCTCGGCTTCGCGCCAGTCGCTTTCCACGGTCGAGTGGGCCTGTTCCACCAGGGCGTTCGCGAGAACCGCGCGGGCTAGAGAGTTGTTTTCGTCGAGCTCATAGGCGCGCCGCAATAACTTGATTCCCTCGGCGGGTTTCTGCTGCGCGCACATATCCTGACCCTCGGTCATCATGCGGTGAGCTTCGGTTTTCCGCTTCACACCGTCCTGGGCAAGCTTCTCCATCTCGGCTAATTCTGCGTCGTGAGGAAATTCGACGGCTGCACCTTGCAAAAGATCAAGCGCGCGCCCGTAGTCGCTGGAGTGCAGACAGGCGTCGATTTGTTCGACCAGCCGCGTCTTGGACTCGATGCGGACTTGCTGGTCGCGCCGTTTTTGTAGGCGTTCTACTTCGAAAGTCAACCCGGGGTACTGGCTATAAATCGTGCGCAGAATTTCCCAATCGTTCAGCGCATCGCCGTAAGAACCCTGCTCTTCGCGCAAGTGAGCGCGGGCGACGATTGAGTTGACCAGATCACGCTTGTCCTGTACCAGCCGAAGCGCGCGTTCAAAGTGCGATTCTCCGGGATGTAGATCGAGCGCCTCGCGCAGAATATTGACTCGCTTATCGAGATCAGGCTCACCTTCCGTCTGCCGATCGACGGACGCGATGAACGCGGAAAGCTCCTGCCGCTGCTGCTCTTCGATGTCGTACTTCAATGCCTGAAAGATTGCATTGTTCGGATATTTCGCCAAATATGCCAGACACGAATCCATCGCCTTGCGGAAGTTGTGCTCGGTGAGATTTCTGCGCGCTTCGGCATACGCGGTGTTCATCGCGTCATGTTCGGAGCGTACCTCATTGTAAAAACCCTGATAGTTGGCTCCGCTTTCGCGGTTGATGGAATCGGGGGCGCGACGATCGAGATCGAGCACGACGCCGAGTTTGGCAAGGGCGCTGCTTACGTCGCCCTTGTGCCATGCGTCCATGGCAGCGCGATGGAGTTGTTCTTTTTCCTGGCGGAGTTTTTTGTATTCCTGTTCGTCGCGGTCGACCTCTGCCAGTAACTGCAAGGCGCGCTCTTCCTTGGGCCGAAGCTGCAAGACATTTTGCAAAGCCTCGCGAGCATGGGCATAGGCGTGATTGTCGATGTGCTGCCGCGCGAGGCGATACCAGTTGTCGATCTGGCGCTCGCTGCGGCGGTTTTCAATCCTGCTCTTCAGCGATAGCGCGACGGCATTGTCAGGCTCGATCTGCAGAGCTTCCTGCAGTTTTTGCAGGGCGAGCGGATCTTCCTCCTCCTCAAAGCGCGCGCGGGCAGCATCGAGCAACTGCGACAGTGTCTTTCGCCGGACCGAGCCATCAAGTCGGCGACGCAGAGAGCCAATCGCTTCATCCATATGGCCCTCAGCCTCGAGCTCGCCGAGAATTTCGCCGGCAAATTGAAAATCCCCTTCTTCAAGCGCCTTGGTGGCCCGTTGCAGACGCGGCCGCGTGCGTTCCGGATCGAAAAACTCGATAGGCTCATTACGCAACGCTTTATTCAGCGTGTCGCCAAAATCGCGAGCGCTCCCGAAGCGATGCCAGGACTGCTTTGCCATCGCTTTATGCAACGTCCGGCTCACGGGCTGGCTCACCGCAGAATTTAGTTCCGCCGCGAGGGGTGGAATCTGACGCAAAATCGCGTCGACAACTTCATCGGCCCGCGCTCGCTGAAACGGATTCCGCCCGGTCATGGCTTCGTAGCAGACCACACCCAAAGAAAAAATGTCGGAGGCCGGCGACAGCGCCTTCAGTTCAATCTGCTCCGGTGACATGTAGAGCAGCGTGCCCTTTTGCGCCCGCGTGGTATGAGCATCAGCCATGTGCGCCACGCCAAAGTCGATAATTTTCACCGAGTCGTCTTCCATCACAAAAATGTTGCTCGGCTTCAAATCGCGATGCACCAGACCACGCTCGTGCGCCGCCTGCAAGCCGCGGCAGGTCTGAGAAATAATGTCGATGGTGCGCTCCACCGTGAGACGATGGCTGGCTTTGCGGATGAAAAACTCGAGCGTCGTGCCGGGAAGCAGCGGCATCACGAAGTAAGGTTTTTTCTTGCCGTCGTCTTCGAACTCTCCGATGTCGAAGATCTCCACAATGTTGGGATGGCTCATGGAGGCGAGAACGTCGCACTCCTTATAGAACAGCTGCAGGGAAGCGGGATCGGGAATATCGAGGATCGTCTTTACCGCGACTTCGCGCCGTACGACGGTATCGTAGGCCCGATAGACGAGGCCCATGCCGCCCTGGCCGAGGACTTGCCGGACTTCGTAACGGCCAGCTAATTTTCTGGGTGAAGCGGGATTCTCCATCAATGCCTCGGCGGGGGGAAGGCCTTAGCATCTTACCGGATTTGGCTGAAAAATGCTGCGATTTTCGAAGTGATTACAAGGATTTCGCATAGCTGAAGCGGGGCCGGTATGGGCAAGAGCTTGCATGTCCTGCGCAATGCATACTGCAGGTCACATCATCACGACCGCAACAAATTGCGCAGGATGAAGAGCACATTGGCGGGCCGTTCTCCCAACCGTCTCATGAAGTAGGGATACCACTCACTGCCGAAGGGAATGTAAACACGCACGCGCCAACCGCTGCGCACCAGACTCTGCTGCAAGTCACGGCGGATGCCGTAAAGCATCTGGAATTCGAAGGAGTCTGGGGAAAGTTTTTCATGCTTGGCGAACGCCTCGGCCTCGCGAATGATCTTTTCATCGTGCGTGGCCAGCCCGTGGTAGATGCCACTCTTCAACAGGATCTTCATTAGTCTTATGTAGTTCGCGTCGACGTCAGACTTGGCAGCAAAGGCAATCTCAGTGGACTCTTTGTAAGCGCCCTTGCAAAGGCGAATGCGGATGCTTTCGGACAGAAGTTTTTCGATGTCGCTCTCGGAGCGCTTCAGGTACGCCTGAATCACCGTGCCGACAGCGTTTGAGTTCGCGGGGATGCGGTGAAGTTCGTGGACGAAATCCAGAGTGCGCTGCGTGTAAGGCGAGCCTTCCATATCGACGCGCACAAAGCCGGGAGGGTTCATCGATGCGGCCTTCGCCACCAAGCCGCTGACGATATTGCGAGCGAGTGCTTCGTCGACATCGAGCCCCATGTGAGTAAGTTTGAGGCTGATATTTGCGTTGAGATGATTGGCGCCGATGGCGTCGAGAATCTGATGGTAGAGCTGAGCGCTGTGCCGTGCCTCGTCGGGATTGATTACATTTTCGCCGAGGTTGTCGATGGTCACGCTCATGCCAGCGCGGTTGATCGCATGGGTGGCGCGGACGGCATCGTCAATTCCAGTTCCGGCAACGAAGCGGCCGGAAACACTGCGCCCGATCGAAGAGCGTTCGGCGAAGCCGCGCAAGGATGAATTTTCGGAGAGACCGACGAAGAACGCCCTCAGCATGCTTCACCCGGAAACTGATAAGACTCGGGGGCCGATTGGTTGAGGAAGATCACAGAACGTTGTATCACAATGAGGTCAGGGAATCGAAGAATCAAGGTTGCTTGGTTCGCACGGGGCAGCCTACTTTTCCGCGAGAGGACTGGTCTCGAAAGTGGAACGGAAGTCGACGAAGAGTTGCTCCGGATTTCTGCTAACGTAGTTGAAAGGATTTCCCAAAAGCGAATCATCGAGTCAGGAAGAAAATAGTATGTCTGGAAAAGCAATCAAAATCGCACAGACAAACGTCGAGCCAACCAACGACGACAGGAAAATGGGGACCGTGACATGTTCTCCTGACAAGTGCGGCGAGATGTTTGCCATCTATCACGACTATGCGCACGCGGACGACAACGAGGCGGCGCAGCAGGCCCAATGGTTGGAGGAAAAGCTGGAGGACGAGCATCGTAGGGGCAGAGGGCACGAGGACGCTTATGATCTCCCATCGATGTCTTGGCGGTAAGTTATGTGAGGAAGAGTGAATGCGAAACGTTGTATTTACGGACGTTGCTAATGAGCCGCGACAGCGTTAAGGTGTGAATTTCATTTCGATAATTTCGGAAGTTTCGTGCGTCGCGGCTTCAAACTTCCATTGCAGGAGCGCCTTCTGCGCAGCCTCCGCCAGCACTGGATGGCCGCCAATCACCTTGACGGATTTTACAGTGCCGTTGGGAGCGACCAATCCCACGACTCGAACCGTGCCCCCAATGGACATCAATTTCGCGACGTCGGGATACTGCGGCGCAACCCGGGTCAAAATTTTGCGAACGTTTTGAGCTGGTTCCTGCGAAAAAGAGAGGCTGGGAGCGAGCATCAGAACTGGGGCAAGAACAAGAAACGCTACTGCGGTCCAAATTCCCTGGGGTCTCATGCTGGTCGCAGGATAAGTGAGATATCATCCGCGGCGTAGGTTACGCTGGTAATCGAATTGAAGCTCTCGACGGTGGGTGACGTGCAGGGAGCCGAGCGTTGACATCTTTAACTCGTCGGCATCACCCGCCGTGCTCTTCCAGGAATTTCTCTACTTCGATGGCGGCCATGCAGCCGCTTCCGGCGGCCGTGATGGCCTGGCGATAGCGCCGGTCTTGAACGTCTCCACAGGCAAAGACCCCGTGGACTTTGGTTCGGACGTAGCTGTGAGTCTTGAGATATCCGTCTTCGTCCGTGTCGAGCTGGCCGTCAAACATCTTGGCATTCGGATCGTGGCCGATGCCCAGGAACAGCGCGCTGGTGGGGAAATCTGAAACGACATTCGTTTTCAAGTTGCGCAATTTGAGGCCGGTGACCTCGTGCTTTGTTGGATCGTAGACATCCTCAACCACGGTGTCGGTGAGGAAGTGAATCTTTTCGTTATGTCGAGCCCGTTCAAGCATGATTTTGGAAGCGCGAAAGCTGTCCCGGCGATGTATGAGCGTGACCTTGGTGGCAAAGCGAGTGAGGAACAGAGCTTCCTCCATGGCGGAATCGCCGCCGCCGACCACCACGATGTCCTTGCCCGAAAAAAAGAAACCGTCGCAGGTAGCGCACGAAGAAACTCCGTGGCCGATCAGTTTTTGTTCGTTGGGCAAGCCCAGCCAGCGCGCGGAAGCGCCACTCGCGATGATCAAGGTCTGCGTGTGTACCTGATGTTTGCCAAGATGCAGCAGAAACGGCCGCTGGCTGAGGTCGACGCTGGTCAGATGTGCCATGCGGTATTCGGCGCCAAATCGCTCGGCCTGTTTGCGCATGTTCTCGACCAGCTGCGGTCCCATGATTCCCTCGGGGAAGCCGGGAAAATTCTCGACTAATGTGGTGAGAGAGAGCTGTCCGCCAGGTTCATGGCCCTCGACCACCAGCGGTTTGAAGTTGGCACGCGCCGCGTAAAGCGCAGCCGTGTGCCCAGCGCAGCCGGAGCCGATGATGACGACGTTACGGGTTTCGCTCATGATTTTTCCAGATACCAGTCGTTAGATTGTTGATGCAACGCTTTCGATGCAAGGCCCTGTTTCGGTCGCGGAGACAACTCTTAACCAGCGGTGTCATCCTGAGAGAAGCCGTTCTTCAGGCGGAGCGAAGGGTCTCACGCTTATCCAGCCTGGAGCGTGAGCAGAGTTCAGCATTAGGTAGACCAATGGAAATCGTGATCATTTCTTGTCTTCAGACTGTTTGGTAGAAGCGCCCGTCGATTTCGGTTTTGCCACGCCTTTCGCTGCCGTCGGGATTTGTGACAGTTCTGCTGGCACCGTGTGCTTGACTCCGAGCAAAGCGCGATAGCCAGCAAGCACATCGGATGCTCCGCGAAAAAGCGGCTCGTAGGCCCTCTGATCCGGCGGGGGGCCGTTTTCAGATCCGTTACAACGGGCCAGGGCCACCGACGATTTTCCGAAACGCTCAAGCCGGATGCGGCTGGCCGGGGTGTTTGCCGCCACCATGTTTGCTGCGCTGCCAATCGAAGAAGCGCTGTCTTCCATCGAAACTTGAATTAAATCTTTGGGATCTCGCACGTGCAAAACCAGGGTCTCCACCATGTTTTGGCCGTCGTCACTGAAAGAATATTGCACGCTGGCGAACAAGGCTTGCACTGCGAACTCGCGACGAATGCGAACGTAGCGGGCGACGGATGGCTCGCCCGACATTTGTGCGCCCTGACCTGGTAGAAGGAAGTTCGGTGAGTCGGTTAGCGTGGAGCGGCCGTAGGAGACCTCGAAGTCGGAAGTAAACAGTGGTTGCTTCGGGATGCGAGCCAGAGCGGAGGCGATTTCTTTCTGCTCCTCTGCGGATGGCGCGCAGACGTTCAGCATGTTCACTTTCACTTGCGGCTGAGTTGAAGGTGCCGGCTCGGCAGCCTGTTGAGATGTGGCGGGAAGAGCGGCGAAAATGCTGGCTGAGATCAGAATGAGTTTTGAGAGCACGGCAGAATTCTAACTGATGTGCGCCACTTCACCACAGAGACACGGCGACACCGAGACAAACCAAGACCGTCTCTATGTTTCCGTGCCCTATGCATCGGTGGTGACTAATTGGGCCCATCCCACGAAACCGGGGTGTGCCGCAAAGAATTTCGCCAGCGCCGGGAACACGATTAGAATTCAATAATGGCGAATCTGACACTGGTTTATGGAATGCGGCTGTTGCCCGCCGAGGATATTGCGGAGGTTGGCGATGCGCCGGTGAAGCTTACCAACGGACACGAGGCGCGAGTCACCATGCACATCCTCGAAGGCAGTAAGGAAGAGATCGAAAAACAGCTGCGCACGAGTCTCGAAGCATTTTTCGATTTGTATCCCGAGATCTAGTGGAGTTGAAAAGAGCCGGAGCCCGGGTAGGGACACGGCTTTCGTTTCAGGCTCTGACCCAAACCTATGAGGACGTTTTACACGAGATTACGCGCAAGAATACTCGTGGCCGGATTGTGGCCACAGGGATGGATCGCGCGCGGAGCCTGTTATTCCTTGGGTTTGGCGGTCGGGCTTTTTGTGCTGCAAATGGTTTTGAACTTGTTTGCGCCCGCCTGGGCTGGCAGCATCGGAGGCTGGGTTAAGTTCCTGGTTTTCGATGCGGCCTTGCTGTTTTCTATTGTTGCCTTCCGTTGGTTGAAGCGCAGAATTCTTTGGCGCCTGCGAAACCGCCTCATCGTTACATATGTCTTTATCGGTGTGCTGCCTACCGCGCTGCTGGTTGCAATGGCTCTCATCACTCTCTACGGATTCGCGGGGCAGTTCGCGATTTTCGAAGTGACCTCGGAAATCAATTCGCAATTGCGCAGGATGGAAGCCGTTAACGCTGCGGTGGGCAACGAACTCGCAGCGCGTTTGGAGCGCGGCGACAATTCCGGAGCCGAGTCGCTGGCCGGGCTCAGGAAGCGCGATGCTTCCTGGCGCCGGCGGCGGATGTACGCCTGGTATGGCGATAAGCCGCTGGCTCTAAGCGACGAAGCGAAGGGGCCACCGCTCTCGCAGCCAACTTTTCTGAAGGGAGAGTTGCGCAACCTGGTGCGCGACCGCGATGGGCTGCACCTGCGCGTAGCCACAGAGCTTCCCGTCGGTTCCAAGAAGCTCGTGGTTATTACCAGCGAGCCTTTTGATAAGGAGTTGGTCGGCAGGATTGCGGCTGGCATGGGTGAAATCACCTTGTCTGAATCCGTTGTCCGCAAAGGTGAGTCCGGAGTTTCAGCAAACGTGCATCCCGCCTTTACCGTGGGTGCGGTGCCGCCCGCCGCTGGCAATACCGATTGGGAGGTCGCGTTCTTCGCCCCACTGGCGGTGTTGGATTGGGAGACGGGCGCCAATGCGCAGGATGGCGCGGTAATAAGGGTGTACACGCGACCTTCGGTGCTCTACGCCCATCTGTTCGCGACATGGGGCGAGTTTGTTCGTGGCGTTGAGTACATTCTGCTCGCGATCCTCATTTTCTTTACGGTGATTGTGTTAATCGCTCTGATTATCGGCACTCGCATGACGCGCACGGTCACCGGAGCCGTGGCGCAGCTCTATGACGCGACCAGAAGCGTGGATCGCGGCGATTTCAGCCACCGCATTCCAGTGAAGTCGACGGACCAGTTGGCGCAGCTCTCGTTGTCGTTTAATTCGATGACCGAATCCATCGAGAAGCTGATCCAGGAGCAAAAGGAAAAGCAGCGATTGGAAGGCGAGTTAGCCATCGCGCAGGAAGTGCAGGCCCAACTTTTTCCGCGGCAGGCTACAGAGCTAGAGTCGCTCGAGGTTCACGGATTCTGTCGTCCCGCTCGCACGGTCAGCGGCGATTACTACGATTTTCTCACGGCCAGTTCGCACAAGTTGATTTTGGCCGTCGGCGATATCAGCGGGAAGGGAATTTCAGCCGCACTGCTGATGGCGACGATTCACTCTGCGGTGCGCGCCTATAGCGTTGAGAGCTTACCGCAGATGCGTGAGCCCGTGGGCGTGGGCGCATTAGCCGGCGCTGCGAGAGTGATGGCAGCTTGGCCCGAAGGCATCGAGATTTCTCCGGGGGCATTGCTCGGCCTCCTGAATCACCAGCTCTATGAAAGCACTCCGCCGGAAAAGTACGCCACGTTGTTTCTCGCTGTCTACGATGGACGGTTGCACCGCCTGACCTACAGCAACGGAGGTCACCTGCCGCCTCTTCTGATTGCACAAGATGGCGCCGTACGGCGACTCGAAGCCGGCGGAACGGTGGTTGGTTTATTCGATAATATGACGTACGACGAGGACTCGGTGGATATGCATCCCGGTGAAATCTTCCTGGCTTACAGCGACGGCGTCAGCGAGCCGGAAAATGAATTTGGAGAATTTGGCGAGGAACGCCTGATCGACCTAGTCCGCGAAAACCGCCGCCTACCGCTGCTGCAAATCAGCCAGACCGTCACCCAAGCAGTCGACGATTGGATTGGCGACCAGGAACAGCCAGACGACATTACGCTGGTGCTTGCGCGGGCGCGGTGAGGTTCTCAGTTCGAGGCAGCGGGTACAAAGTTGCCTGTCCGGGCTGTGGATTCCTGGCTGAAAATGAAGGCTAGCGGGGATCGTCTCTGGATGGCGGAGTCGTTTTCTCCTTTACTGAAGGCGTCGATACCCCCTCCCGCCTTTGTCTAATAACTGGCATTCTTACCTCACTTTTGGGCCGGGATAGGAGTTTTTGGGCAGGCTAGGCGAACATTTTCTCAGGTGCGTACTTCGCCAGTGTGGGCCGATGCTTTGGATTGCGTGCATGAAGCATCCCATAGAGAACTGGCCAATATTCTGAAACCAGCAATCCCCCACGCCCCTCCATATTGCTCCGGATGAAGGACGAGTCACGCAAAATCTTGTGGCTTTCATTTCACCAAAGGATATCGGCCCATCCAATTTGCAGACTCGCTTGACATCTCCGTAGAAGTATTTAGCTTTCTTCCCTCCGTGTCCACCGTCTTCGTACACCTTGCCAGTGCCGCAGAAGCGAAACACATCGGTGATGCTACAAGCCGGAAAGCAGCGATACATTAACAATAGGTCGCCCTCGGTGGCGCGAGACGACAAAACCCATTTGAGCCTGTCTTCCTCTTCGTCAAGCCAATGTTGCTCGCTTTTCACTGCGCCTTGTATCCACACCTTAGCTTGAACGCCGAATAATTTCTTGAGTTCAATTACTTCGGTGCCGCGCGGGGTATCGTGCCAATCGTGGTGCCAGCACACGATGCAGTCACAATCCTTCGGATCATGCCCCTGACGGCGGAAGTTGCTCGACCTGTATTCGAACTCTATTCTGACCTTCTTTTCGCGGTCGCCAACCTGCCGATACGCAATGCAGTCTGGGTAGGCCGCTCTGATTTCTTCGATTCGGAACCCTAATTCTTTGAACTTGGACGCAAACAGGAAAACCACTCCCATCTCGCCTTTAGGCGCATGCGGGAGAAAAGCGTTTTTCAGTAGCAGCGGATTTGTGCGATTTTTCATGTCGGCTGGATTATAGCGCCGAAGATGCGGCGTACAAGGCGTACAACGTGACGAAAATCACTCTCAGACTAAAATGGAGGGCACACGGCAAAAAAGCAGGTTCCTCCACTCCGCCGTCGCTGGCGCTCCGACTCCGGTCGGAATGACAGAACGGTGAGGGTTTGTCGCGAACTCACCTACACGTTATCTCGCTTCAAATCTTCTGTTTTTTCCAGCGACCTCGCTTGAACAGGATTGCGCTGACGGCCGCCATGGCCGTCTCGGCGATGGCGATGGAAAAGAAAGCTCCATTCGAACGCATGTGCAGCGGAATCGCCAGCCAATACGCGAGCGGAATTTCGAATAGCCAGAAACCGAAGAAATTCACGATGGTCGGAGTGATCGTATCGCCCGCGCCGTTGAACGCCTGCATCATCACCATGAAGTAGGCATACCCCAGGTTGCCATAGCTTATGATGCGCAGGCACGCGGCTCCCAGCGGCACTACCTCCGGATCCTGGGTGAACAGCCGAACGATTGGCACAGAAAAGAAAATAAAGACAACCCCGATCAGGCCGAGAAAAATCACGTTGTAAAGCCCGGTGCGCCACACAGCTTTCTCGGCGCGCTCCGGATGACCCGCGCCCAGGTTCTGACCTACCAGAGTCGCCGCGGCATTGCTCAATCCCCATGAAGGCAGGATTACGAAGATCACGATGCGAATTGCAATCGTGTATCCGGCGAGCGCGGCAGCACCGAAAATGCTGACGATTCGCACTAAGCCGATCCAACTGGTATGCGCGATGGCGAACTGCAGTATGCCGGTCAGCGAAACGCGAATCAGACGCAGCATTACGGACGCACTCAGGCGAATCTGGCTTCTGAGAATCCGCAGACGCTCCGTCCCGCGCATCAGCCGATAGAACTGGTAGAGCACACCGATGCTGCGCCCGGTAAGCGTCGCCAATGCAGCGCCAGTCACACCCAGGCGGGGAAATGGCCCCCAGCCAAAGATCAGGCAGGGATCGAGCACGAGATTGATGATGTTTGAAACCCACAACAGGCGCATGGCAATTGCCGCGTCGCCCGCGCCGCGAAAGATCGCGTTGTTTAGGAACAGCAGGAGCACGGCGAAACTTCCGCCCAGGCAAATTCTAGTGTAGCCACTGCCGGTGGCGACGATGTCCGGCGAAGCGCCCATCAAGTGCAGCAGGTTCGGTGCCCAAATTCCGCACGGGATCCCGATCACCAACGACACGATCAGGCCAAGAGCGATCGCCTGTACGCCAGCGACCGCAGCGCCCTCAGGATCTTTTTCTCCGATGCGCCGCGCCACCATGGCGGTAGTCGATAAACTTAGCCCCATTGCTACCGCAAATATCAGGCTTAACATCGACTCCGTGAGCCCTACTGTGGCCACGGCGTTCGCGCCCAATCGTCCCACCCAGAAGACGTCCACTACCGCAAACAGGGACTCCAGCACCATCTCCAGAACCATGGGTACGGCCAGCAGCAAAATCGCCCGGTTCAGGCTGCCGGTGGTGTAGTCCTGGTGCGAGCCGCGAATCGCTTCCAACAGCGAAGCCCATAATGTGTGCCGCTGTTCTGCAGCGGAGGCTGTGGCTTTCATACTTACCCTGCAAGCTTTCCAGGCCGGTCGACGTGTAGACGGGCCGAATGTGCCAATCAATTGAGACAGAAAGAAATCTAAGAGGTCCGACTCGGCGGACTTAGCGGATGGCCAACGAACGAGGGTTAAACATAGTAATTTCCTTGTAGCGAACTGGAGGAATTGTATCGCGGACCGACGGCCTTCGCCAAATACAAATTTACTTTCTACCCGCCGAATCTGCGTCCTGTAACTTTCGCTGCGTCTTGAAAATTCATTTCTTCGTCAGCAACGTTACCCGCGCGGTCACGCCTCGATTACTTGCCATCCCGCCGATCACCACGGGACCGAGCAGCGTATCCTGAATGCCGCCGCCATCCAACCGGGCTTCGGGGCTGGTATCACTGATGGTCTCCCATCGGCCGTGATGAATATCGAAAGCAAATGTAATCGAGGAAACTTCGGCAGGCTTGCCGTCATAGGAAACGCCTTTGTAATCGTGCGGAGTAGTCGTACCGCCGAAGAAGACGATTTTGCGATCCCTACCCGAGCCGCCACCGGCGATTCCGAAGCGCGCTGTTCCAGGATGCGCGGGTAACTTGGTCCATTCGATTTTCTCGGGATTTTTCTTGTCGATCTTGCCCATCCAGCATTCGTCGGATGCGACATAACTCGGACCCTCCGCTGGGCCGGCCTTCGCGCCATCGACGATCACGATCGTGTCATCGGCCAGGCCCCCGGATAATCCAAACACCGGCGTACCAGGAAAAGGTGTGGCCTGACTCCACGAGTCTTTTTCCACGTCGTAGACCTGGACATTGTTCACCGGGCCATTCTTCGACCGGCCACCAATTAAATAAACGAAGCGATCATGGTTTACGCCAGAGACCGCGCGGTCCACGGGGACAGGGATGTCTTTCCCGCGATTCCAGCGGCGCTGCTCGACATAAACGTTCACGTCGGGAACCGTGATTTCGCTGCCCTGCGCGTCGACGACATATCCGCCCATGAGCACGACCTGCGCCTTGGCTCCAGCGGCAGATGCGCCCAAACGGCCTGCCACGCCGGGCACCGGCTGTCCCTGATGCCACTTCGCCGAGTGCGTGAGATGCATGACGTAAACCTGGTTGGTGACGTCATCCCAGGTTTTCTTGGGCCCGACGCCCATCATGGAGAAAAGGTCGAATCCGCCTTTAAGGCTGGCGGTGGCGTTGCTCGAAACTGCGGCCGGCATCGAGGGAAACTGAGGTTGGTCTTCTGCCAGAGCGGTGAGGCAAAGTGACGGCGAAAGAAGAAGAAGCACAGTAAAAAGTAGTCTTCTCATCAGCAGAGATATTACCGCAGATTCATCGCTCAGGCTTCCATTACAGGGAGATTGTCGACGCGAATTCGTCAGGGCAGGACTCATCAGAACCAGGTCTTGCGCCGGTATTCGCGATACTCATCGCCGAATGCCGCTTCAAGAACTTGAGCTTCGCGGTGGGCCCTGACTGTCTGCATAACTGCAAGGGCCAGAAAAAACAGCCACAAGAGTGGTCGATGAAGGATCAGCACAAACCCTGCAACTAGCACCATGCCGAACACATAAATTGGATTGCGGATCTTCGAATAGACCCCGTGTGTCACCAGCTTGTGTGCGGCGGCTTTGATGGCGAAGGAACGTCCCAGCTGGCGGCGTGCGGTCGCAATCCCGCAGATGCCTGTGATCACCAGCACCGTGCCGATCTTACGTTGCAAATCCCAGGGACCGGGCTTGGAAAATAACACCCACAGCAGTATTCCCACTGCGACGATTTGCACCACTGTGATGAAGTAGAGCTGTCGGCTTTCCATCGATGTAGGTTCCTCTTCGCTCGGAAAATCAGTGAGTAATTATTCGATAAATCCCTGGCGCACAGCGTGAATGAAGTCCGTGTAGGCCGGAGTCTCTCCGGCAGCGCGCGTGTGGCTGGCGATCTGCCCGCGATGATATGCCGAGTGCAGCACAACGTGAGTCAAAATATCTTCCACTGTGCTGCTCCAGGGCTCGCCTTTGCTGTTCTTGTAGGAGACACTTTCCGAGAGCCGCTTCGCCGAAAAGCCATCGAAAAATTCGCGCCACAGGCTCGCCATTTCGGCAATTTGAGTTTCACATTGATCGGCAGAAAATTCCGGCCACACAGGAAGGCTCTGCGGCTGCTTCCGGATACGCTCCCACCATAGGCGCTCGGCGGAGAGAATGTGCGCCAGTAGTCTCAGCGTTTGCACGGGTGGGTGCGCAGTCATCCTGAAGTTTGCCAGCACTTCGCGGTTGGCCCATTCATCGTAAGTAAACTGACGACGCAGATATCTCAGCAGTTCGTCCAACTTGGTTTTAACCGTCCTTTCACATTGCCCGGGTAGACTCCTCGCTGAACGGCAATGAGATATTCTAAGTGATATGGGATCGGACCATCCCATCGCAGAACGCCTTCTATCTATGCCCCGCAAAGCTGCATCCCGCGCTGTAACCGAAGATTCCGAGGCAATCGATGGAGCAGTCACGCCCGCTCAGAATCAGGAAACCGGCAAACGCACGGCTGGCAAAGGAGCGGCGTCGCTCGACGATTTGACGCGCACCGCTCTCAAAGCCTTCCTGATTGCTCGCGATGCCGCTTTCAATGTGCGCGATCTGCTCACCAACTCCTCTCGCATGGCTTTTCTCGCAATCAAAGATTGCGAGAAGGAACTCGACATCATCGAGCGCTACATCGATGAGCGTTTGCCGGCAGCAATCACGCGGGTGAATGAAGCCCGGGCGCGCCAGCTGCTGACCAGCTTGAAATGCACCACCGACCTCGAACGAATCGGGGACCTGGTGATGAGTATGGCCATGCGGGTGCAATCGCGAACCGAAAAAATTGCGGCATCGGATGTACGCCAGCTTGTAGAAATGTCGTCGACCCTGCGCGAGATGCTCGATGTGGTTTACCGCGGATTCGTGAACCTCGATCTGGAGTGCGCCCGCCAGGTCCTGCAAATGGATAAGGACATTGACCGCGTCTGTCACGCTTTGTTCCAAAAACATCTCGCCAGTCACGGCGCGGATAGCAGCCCCTCTGGCTTTGAAATCCTTCTCATGGCGCAAGCCCTCGAGCGCGCCGGCGACCACACAACGAACCTGGCGGAAGATCTGTATAGTCTGATCGAAGGTCGCAGCCTGCGTCACGCGCCGAAGAAGCGGACCGAAGCGTAGTTGTAGTACCGGGATCCGGTTCCGCAAATTCATCATTCGTTAATACGCGGGCAACATTCTCGCAACAATTCCAAAATACATTCTTAGTGCAGAACCCGTCTGTCAAAGGAGCTGCGCCTTGGTCCTGTGCCAAGCCGCCGCAATCAGTGATGCATCTTCCCATGGGATCTTTCGAACCGCTCGGTGAGGCGGGGGTCGCCAGAGTGTCCCGCTGCCTCGTTTTCCTGGTCGAGGACGAGGAAGATATTGCGCGGTTAATCTCCCATAATCTTCGAGCGGCTGGATTCGACGTGCAGAGTTTCGTCAGCGGAGGTTCTGTCGTCTCGGAAGCTCTGCGCGAGGTGCCGTCGCTTTTTCTGCTCGATGTGATGCTGCCCGGTGCGGATGGTTTTGAGCTCTGCCGGCAGATTCGGCAGACTCCGACTCTCTCTTCGACCCCAATCATCTTCCTGACCGCCAAGACCGCCGAGGCCGACCGGGTGAAGGGGCTCGAACTTGGAGGAGACGACTATATTACGAAGCCATTCAGCCCTCGCGAACTGGTAGCCCGGGTTCGCAGCGTGCTCCGCGGCATCCGCCAGCCTCCGGCGATGCCCGAGGTGCTGCGTATGGGCGAACTTGAAATTGACCCTTCCTCAATGACGGTGCAGGTGCAAGGTAAGGCCGTACTCACCACTGTGCGTGAGTTCCGCTTGCTAGAGTACTTGGCCATGCACTGCGGACGCGTGCTGACGCGCGACCAGTTGCTCGACGCGGTCTGGAAAGAAACTCCCTTCGTTACGCCGCGTTCGATCGACGTTTACGTGCGGCGGTTGCGAGAAAAAATAGAGGCTGATCCCCGCCATCCACGGTATCTGAAAACCCTGCGCGGCATCGGCTACCGCTTCGAACTTCCGAAGTAGTCTCACTTTTAGCGCCTCCCGCTGCTTCCGTTCGTCCCTCCATGCTCGTTTGATTTATCCTGTCATGTATCGCGCATCAATTTACCACCTCATGCCCCAGCCCAAACCACTGTGGAAAGCGGACGATCAGAAGTCCCGTCTCGCCGAGCTTACAGCGCACTCCGACGACTCTGCCAAGGACAACTCGCTGCGTCGCGACGTGCGCTCACTCGGCGCCTTGCTGGGCAGAGTTCTGGTGGAGCAAGTCGGCCCGGAGCTGTTCAATACCGTGGAAGAATTGCGGCGGCTGATGATTCGCCATCGCGAACGCGTCGCGCATAGTACCGCCGCCGCAGCGCACGGCGAGCTCATGGCACGCGCACAGGCCATGATCGCGGAAATGGATCTGTCTCGCGCCTATCAGGTCACCAAGGCCTTTGCCATCTATTTCGAGCTCACGAATCTCGCGGAGACCAATCATAGGAAACGCCGCCGCCGCGCCCGCCAGTTGGACCGGCAGCATGCGCCCTTGCCGGGTTCGTTCCACGGAACGTTATTGCGAATGCAGAGAAAAGGAATTTCCGCCGAGTCCGCGATTGCGGCGCTTCGCCAGGTCGTGGTTACTCCTGTATTTACCGCCCATCCCACCGAAGTCGCACGCCAGACGATCTTGCTGAAGCGCCGTCGCATCGCGGAACAACTCGAACGCCTTGATCGTCTTCCGCTCACCGTCGGCGAAGCTCTGCGCTGCGAGCAGAATATCCACGCCGAAATTGCGGCTCTCTTGCAAACCGACGAAGTTCGCCAGACCAAGCCCACAGTCAACGACGAGATCCGTATGGGATTGCGCTACTTTCGGCTTTCGCTATTTGAAACCCTGCCCCGCATTTACGCCGAAGTAGCCGATGCGTTGCGCGAAGTTTACGGCGTGGTCCCCGGTTCGGCAGAGTTGCCCATCCTAATCGGTTTTGGTTCGTGGATCGGCGGCGATCGTGACGGCAACCCGCTGGTTAAGCCTGAGTGTGTGAAGGATGCCCTGGATCAGGCGCGAGCAGTGATTCTCACTGAGTACATTCGCGGCGTGGAATTCCTGAGCGATTGCCTGAGTTCGTCTTCACGGCAGACTGCCGCATCGGCGGAGATGCTTGCGCGGCTTGTGCAATATGAACGGTCGATGCCCATGGTCTTGAACGCCTGGGGGCCGGCCAATACCGTGGAGTACAACCGCCGTTTTCTTTCCTATGTGTTCCATCGCTTGCAGCGCAGCCGGCAGGGTCCAAGTGCTCAGCATGCCTATGACGGCGCGGCGGAGTTCGAATCCGATCTTCTTTTGCTGCGCGCGAGCTTGATCGCGAATCGCGGACAGAGGCTGGCAGAAACGTTTGTCGATCCGCTGTTACTCCAACTGCGAACTTTTGGCTTCCACTTGCAGGTGCTCGATATCCGCCAGCACGCCAGCATGCACGCTGAAGTTCTGCGGGAGATCGTCGAGAAGGAGATCGACGTAAGAAAGATCGGACTGCAGAACGCAGAGCTGCGAAAGACCAAGGTGCGAAAGTCGGAGCTACAAAATAGAGCGCCTGCCTTGGTTGCCAGTCTTCCGCCACCCGACCTTCTCGATACAGTTTCTCCGCAAACCCGCGAGTTGATCGATACATTCCGCGCGATCCATCAGCTCAAGCGAACTTATCCCGCGCAGTCGATCCGGCAGTACATCATCAGCGGCGCGGAGTCCGAAGACGATGTCCTGAATGTAGTCCGGCTGGCGAAAGCTTGCGGCGTGAGTCTGGCTGGTTCTGGTGACGGCTCCGGAGACCCGGGCCTCATGCCAGTGCCTCTGTTTGAGTCGATCCATTCTTTGCGAACGGCGGGTAGCGTGATGCGCCACTTATGGCGACATCCTGAGTATCAGCCATTGCTCGACTCCTGGGGGCGGTGGCAGGAAGTGATGCTCGGCTACTCCGACTCGAATAAGGATGGAGGAATGCTGACCAGCACCTGGGAGATCTACAAGGCTCACCGTGATCTGCACATTGTGGCTCACGAATGCGGTGTGAAGCTGCGTCTATTTCACGGCCGCGGCGGAACCGTAGGCCGCGGCGGCGGCCCCACGCACTCGGCGATCCTGGCGCAACCCGAGAGCTGTTTTTCCGGGAGTATCCGCATCACCGAACAGGGAGAAGTTCTCAACTGGAAGTACGCGGATGCGGTGCTCGCGGAATGGAACCTGGAGCTGATGATCGCCGCCAGCCTTGAGGCGCTCACTCGTTCGAGTCAAACATCGGCAACCGATCAGGCGCGCTGGGAAGAAGCGATGGAGGAAATGTCGCGGGAAGCCTTCCGCGCTTATCGCCGCGATATCGCAGAGAACTCCGACGTGCTGGAATATTTCGAGCAGGCCACTCCGGTGTTGGAACTAGATGCTGCCCGCATCGGCTCCCGTCCATCGCGCCGTACCAAAGGCCGCTGTCTGGAAGACTTGCGCGCCATTCCGTGGGTCTTTGGGTGGATGCAGAGCCGTCACGCTGTACCCGCATGGTACGGTGTTGGCCACGGCTTGCAGCGTTTTGCCGCGAAGAGAAAAAGCCATGAACGGCTGCTGCGAGACATGGCGAAACACTTCGCGCTCTTTTCGGACTTAGTGCGGAACGTCGAGCTTGCCATGGCCAAAGCCGATCTGCACATCGCTCGGGTTTATTCCGGTCTGGTGAAGAACGCGGCATTGCGCAAGCGCGTCTTCAACATGCTGGAAGAAGAATTCTTGCGGTCGCGTGAAATGATTCTGCAAATTTCCGGTCAACGCGACTTGCTGGGCCGCAACCGGGTGCTGGCGCGCTCGGTTCACCTACGCAATCCTTATGTCGACCCCATGAGCCTGATCCAGATCGAACTCTTGCGGCGCAAGCAGCAAGGCCAGGATCCAGCAGAACTCGAGTATCCTTTGGGTGCCACGATTAACGGCATCGCCGCAGGGTTACATAACACCGGGTAATCGTGAAGATTTCCGCTAACCGTCCGGCTGACAGCCCGTCTGTAGTATGTTCTAACGCGGTAGCCCGAAGGTAGTCCCTCGCGCGTTGCGGAACCCGTGAATCGTTTATTGTTGCGTGCGTATTTCAAGCAGAATTGCCATTCTTGCTCCAACGCCGATCCATCCCGGAAAGAGGCTCTATGTTCATTTTCAGATTGATTCGCAGCAGGATGTTCACTGCCATCACGGCATATTTTTTATTACTGACGCCAATTGCCATGGTCACGCAGAATTTGGACGCAAACTCCTCTGCCGATTCTGCGGTCGATGGGTTCAAGCGCCTAGTAATAGACCCGTGGACAGAGGGACTGGTGTGCCAGATCATGGCTCCTCTAGAAAAGGCCTTTTGGATTGGCAGCAGCATAGTTACACTGCTCCTAGGGCTGGGGATGGTTATTGCTCTGTCACGCCTACAGGTCAGCCCACTGTTAAAAGCCTAGCGAAACTTCCGCCCTTGCTCTCTTTAGGTAACTACTGGCCGCTTAAAGATTACTGCCAGCATTCCATCTGACTCTTTCATCGCGGCATGGATAGGGCAGCATGCCGCACAATTCCTAGCCGTTCTCCCCGGCTTCCGGGGATAGAGTCGAGACATTAACGAGTTCCAAATGAATGAGCCGATCTTCAGACCGGCCCATTTTTACCACCGTCGCAATCTGACTGCTTTCCCTAGCGGTTGATATCGTCCTTCGCCTGCAATCGCTTCACATAGTTCTCAAGCCTGGTCTTGTTCGCCTCATCCGGCCCGCCTGCCAGAGCGATCTGCATCTCCTTGACCGCCTTGTCGAACTCGCCTTGACCGCTGTAAACCCGTGCCAGGCCTACATGTGACAGCCAGGCATCCGGATACTTCTTCGCATTCGAACGAAAAAGCGCAAAGGCCTCGTCCTGCTTCTTTTCGCCCTGAAGCTGGCGGCCGTAGATATAAAGCTGCGTCGCGCTGCCTTTTTCTAAAGCTTTGTTGCGAAACACCGTGGCGTCGTCTTTCCGGCCCATGGTTTCGAGAATGGTCGACTTGTGAAGCAGATTCTCGAATCGTTCTTCGGCTTGGATCGACTGATCCTCGTCTTTCAACGCCTCATCAAGATTAATTTTGTTGGCGAGCAGATAGCCGGCTGCGTCGTCCCAACCTTCCCAGTAGAACTGATTAAGCCCGTGAGCTTGCCGCCGAATGCTGGCCGCGACAAGATCGTTCACATTTACCGAAACCTTGAAGGGCACGGCAACTTTCTCCCAGCGCAGCGTGACCACGGCAGAGTCTGGTTTGAGATCGTCGAAATCGTAAGCCAGTGCATCATGCAGTTCGGCAGGCTGCGGCTTCACGTTGACGCGCAACGCGTCCTCATCTTGCTTGTAGCTGAAGCTTCCCCAATCCCTCGCAGCCTTCGAAAAAATCACGGTCCATTGACTCTCGCCAGGAATCATATGGAGGCCATAAGTTCCCTTATCGAGCGACTGGCCCTCGATCGAGACCGGGTCACTGAATGTGATGGTGGTGTTCTCGTTGGCCCCGGCGCGCCAGACTTGCCCGTAAGGCACAACCTTGCCCCAGATCTGGCGCCCGTTGGCCAGCGGCCGGTGATAGTTGATCGTGATGTCGGTGATGCCGATTCGCTGGGTTAATACCGCGTGCTGGCTCTGCCGCGGTAAATCGAGCATCAGGGTTTCGCCGGTAGCAGTCTGGGCGTGGCCAAGACCTGCCATCGACAAACAACTGCACAACAAAACAAGCAGACGAGCTTTGTGCATGGGGAGACTCCTCATTTCGTGATGGAGATGGAACAGCCGATTCAGTCAAACCTTGGGATAAAGCACAGTGGTTGTGAGTTGCGTGTGGCGGCTGTGCTGTTGGGCTTAGACGGGTGGACGGCGCGGAAGTGAGCAATCTCAGACAAAGCGGGCCGGTTCAGCCCCTTGTCACGTTCCTGAGGTGAAACCGCTTTGCAAGAGGTTTACTAAAGGCGGCTAGTAGAAAGTTTACTCTAAAGCTTACTCTTCGGGTCTGCCATTTTCCGGGGGCGCGAGCGGCAACCGGGCGGCTCCGCGCATCATGTCACGCTCGTCGGGTGAGAACATGGTTTTGAAGCGATTGGAATCGATGATCTGCTCGCGCTGTGGCGCCGGCATGCCGCGCAGATCGCGTATGGCAGTGGTTACCATTCGCCGCCGGTCGGGCGGAAGCTGTTGCATCCGGCCGAACAAATTCCGTACTTCGTCCTTTTGACCTGGCGTCAGGTGCTCCCAGGTTTCCATGCGGCTCAGCATGCGTTGCTGCTGCTGTGGCGGCAGGCTCGAGAAGTGGTCCAGCCGCTGCCGCAACATCTGCTGCCGCTCCGGAGACAGGCGCCGAAATCCTGGATCGTTCTGTAAGGCGCGCTCCCGCTCGTTCCGCGGCAGGCCTTGATAGTGCCGCAGCCAGTCGCCGGCATGACCTTCCCCCGCGTGCGGATGGCTCGGCGGCGCCGCCGGCGGCCGTGCCTGCACCGGCCGAAAGTTATTATTGCGTTGCCCGAGGCACGGAGATGCCACAACGGCCATGGCTAGCACAGCCGCTGCCATCCATACCGCCATGAAATTTCCCCGCATTCACCTCACCCTTGGATTCGTACCCGTTGCCACTAACCGCCTCGGTCTTACGGATTTGCCACTACATCGTGCTGCACTTCCAAATCGTCCAGTAAATCAAAATCGGAATACAGATCGTGATTCTTATCCAGCGCTTGCAGATCGCTCACCGCCGTGCCGGGCGCCGATTGTGCTGGAACTTCAATCACCGCGACTACATCGCCTGGATTTCTGTTGAAGAACAGGCCCACACCCAATGCCATCGCCACCGTAAGCGCCGCAGCCAGCACCGGATGCCGAAACCACGCCAACCAGCCAGCCTGTGGCCGCGCCATCTCTTCCCGCAGACGAGCCTGCAGCCGCACATCAAAGTAAGGCGACGGCTCGGGCGCCTGCCATTCATCCAGCAACGCCATGGTCTGGAGAAACTCTTCCATCTTCGCGGCGCACGCGTTGCAGTCCGACACGTGTCCGCTGATCGCTGGCGTCATCTCGGATAGGCCGGCCGCCAGGTCCGGCATCATTTCTCGAATCTCCTCGCACTTCATAACCGTACTCCCTGATAATCTCTTCGTATTATTTCCATTACCGCTCTTTCCCTTTGCCGCTATTGCACCTTCACAACCGAAAACTCATTCAGACCCAAATTCTCGCCTAGAGAAATTCTTTTAGCTGCTCGCGCAAAGTTTCATACGCGCGGAACAACAACGATTTCGTCGCGGACTCGCTTAACTTCAGCACATCGGCAATTTGCTTGTAGTCCATCTGCTGATACTTATGCATGATCACTGCCAGCCGTTGCCGCTCGGGCAGCGCCTCCACTTTTCCGCGGATCGCCGCCATGCGTTCCCTCCGTACCAGAGCTTCTTCCGCAGATACCGTGCTATCCGCCACATCCAGCGTGGTGCCGGTTTCCTCATCCGGCTCGTCCAGGCTTACCGTTACCTCGGGCCGCTCATGACGCGTATCGCGCGCGTGATTCACCGCGAGATTAGTCGCAATGCGATACAACCAGGTCGTGAATTTTGCGCTGGCTTCATAAGTAGCGCGTGAGCGATAAACACGCAGAAAAACCTCCTGCGCCAAATCTTCCGCCGCGGCCGTGTTGCGCGCCATCCGGTACATAAAACTCACCAGCGGCCGGCGATACTTCTGCACCAGGTAATCGAAGGCGGATTGATCCCCAGCCTTGACTCGCAGCATCACTTCCGCATCGGTGAAGCCCTCGGCGACGGCCATCGCCGGCGGTATGCTATCCAGGCGCGCACCCATGCCTGCCATCAGAACGCCCCGGTCGATCGCGGCAGTGCTCACACTAGGTTGAACCCGCTCGCGGCCGGAAAGTTGTCCTTTTTCTTGCACTACCGAACCATCTTCCCGTGCCTCCGAATCAGTGGAACCCTCCGCAGATGAGGGGGATACAGCGGGCCGAAGCTGCCTGTTTGGTTCCGGCATGGGGTTACTTTGGGCACCAGCGCCGGCGCACCCTAAGCCGCCCCGCCCCTGCCCGACGATAGGCTACCACGGCAAGTCACGAGTCTAAAGGGAGATGTTTGGCCGGTCGGGTTGGAAGGATGCTGAGGTCAGTGCTGTCCAGAAAAAAAGGGGATGTAGGGACAGCCGCCCCCGGCTGTCCGTCGAGCGAAGCTCGACCTTTTCTGGGCTAACTTACTTCTTGCTGGTCCGCAAGATCGAGAACTGCCGCCCAACATTGCCACCCTCGGCTGCTGTGACCGACCGTAAGAGGTTCCTTGCGATTCGGTCATGATGCGTCCGGTGGAGCACCCACCAGGCCCCGCCGATGGCCCCCGCCCCGAGCAGACTTGCCCCGATCTGCCCCGGCACACCGGCGTGAGTGAAGGGCTTGGCCAAGGGATCGATCTCGTCATAGTGGTGCTGGTAAAGAATTCTGGTCGCGACGCCATCGGCCAGAAGCTCGCTTCCGAAGACGGCGAAGGCAACCTTGGTCTCCCTCGACATCGACGCCCCTAGCGTGCCTTTGTCCAAAAAGTTCTTGCCCGGCAAATTTTGCCCACTCGCCGCCCCCGCCAACAGCAACAGCACCGCCAGAATCCGTTTCATATGACGACCGCTCCTGTTGGCGGTCATCGGTGAAGTGATGGTGAGTCGTTAGCGCAGGAAGGGCGAACTGAGTCCTTCGTGCTGTTGCGAAAAATGCGGTTTGTCGTATGTTTAGGAAAAAGACGGCTTACTGTCACTCGAAATAATGATAAGTCCCAAACAAAACTCCACACCACTAACCCGCAATTACTAACTTGGCTCTATCTTTAAGCTTTGAAAGTGACCCAACATCGTACTTTATTGTAATAGTGTGTCTAGCAGCAGTGAGGGGGCTGCGCAAAAGCGCTGTGCTGCAATCCATTGATATGGAGGACCACCGATGCGTCCTGCGTCGATTGTTCTACTTGCGGTTGTAGCCCTATTGGTGATTCCTGCCGCTCTAGGGCAGGCACTCATACAGCCTATTGTTTTCACACGCCCCGTCGCACTAAGGGCCGAAAACACGGGCCAACAGCCGACAGAAGACCAAACACCTCAACAAGAAGGCTTCGTAAGCGGTGACATTGCTCTTCCCACGGGCGACAAGTCCCAATATGGGGCGAGTAGCAAGGTCTACAGGCTGAGTGTCTTCGGCTTCCCAAAATGCACGGAATCAGATGGTAAGCAAACCTGTGTTTCTCGATATTGGTTTCAGTTGTCGGTAGACGCTAATGTAGTCAATTCAATTGAGGGGCAAGTCGGAACTATCCGGGAATATATTTTTTCGCAAAAAGGCTCTCCTCTCTCTGTAACGCTGCCAGCACATACGTGGACCACCCAAAAAGGAAATGTGCCACAGACTTGGTTTGCATTTTCACCTATCGGAAGTGCTCGATTTATCCCTGTTACGAGTACTTCAACTAACACAACTAGCGGAGCGGCCTCGGGTACGACAAACCCCAGCTCTCTGACAGGAGGAGGAACACTGTCCGTAGGCGCTACTGCCCAAGCTAATTTCCAATTTGACGTAACCGAACCCGGCACCAGTCCGACCGGTTCTGATATGACATATCCCGGAATGCTTTACATATCCGGTACGCCGATTATCGCTGCGACCCTAGGTGCGCCGTTGAAATCGACAGTGTTTGCGGGTTCTCCTATCAAAAGCTGGGTCTGGGGGACCGAGTATAGAGTAGGTTTTCAGTTCAAAGGCCAGAAACCTGTAAACATCAGCGTGACCGGGACCTACAGCGCGAAAGGGCTTACTGCATCCCGGAATGGTGTCGCCATTTCCCTAAGCAAAATATTTGGAGGGATCAAATAGCCCTAGACATGTGAATCGTGGATCCATGTTTGGACGCTCGTACGCCAGGCGGCTGCCGTTGTGACCACGATAGAACTGATCCGGCACGCGAACTTCAGAATTAGGATAGACAAGTGCGGCCAAGCCGTGACGTTAGCGTAAAGCGAGGCACATTCTCGTATCTTTTCAATCCATTCCCTTCCCAACCGTTCACACGCCGTTGACGATTACAGCTGTATCTGTTTGAATCGTAAAGGTTGGGCGCTTAACTCAGCGGTAGAGTGCCATCTTCACACGGTGGAAGTCATAGGTTCGAATCCTATAGCGCCCACCATCTTTTCAGTGGTTCGGCTGGACTCGCGCCCCATTTGCGCGGAATGCTAGCTCGGCTACCTTCACACTCGCCGTGCTCATCTCATCCGTAACCAGCGCGCCAACTAGAAACCCGTTCTCTGGCATCTAATCCGCGGGCTTGGGGAAGGGGACTAACCGTGAGCGATTCGTCCGACCGTATGTTGCTACTTCTGCAAGAACTGGCGGCGTTGGATTGCGGAGAACTGAATCTTGCCGATAGGCAGATGCGGCGAGCGGAAATAAGCCGCGAAATGAAGGAACTCGCGGACCAAAACACGAAAGCTAGAGCCTGCCTAAAATCCGCATTCGCGCTTGTTGGCATAGCGCTGAAATCCTAGTGTCTAGCGTGGCCTTACTTCCGTGATCCTTAGAAAGCTCCTACAACTAAAACAAGAACTAGAAAAACGAAGAGCGACACTTGACGTGTCGCTCTCGCCTATTGATGCAGCTCTACTACCGCTCGACCCTCGGCCACGACAGCCGAGGAATCTCAGTCGCTAGTCTCCCGTTCCGGTCAGCTGGGCGCTGTCCGTCCCGGTCTGAGTGTTGTCCGTCAGCGTCAGGTTCGCGGATCTGGGGCCCGTCATGGTTGGGGTGAATGTTACGTCGACGGTGCAATTTCGGCCAGGTGCGAGCGACGTGCAGTTGTTCCTCTGCCCGAAGTCGCCGATGTCCGCGCCGGTGATGTTGACGCCGGTGATCGTCAACAGCGTTGTGCCCGTGTTGGTAATGGTCACATTCACGCTCTTGCTGTGGCCTTGCTTCACGGTGCCGAAGTTGACTGGGTTGAGGTTGAACGAGACTTTTGGATTGATGACCGTCGCCGTAAAGCCCACCTGCTGGGGGCTTCCCGGAGCGTTGTCGAAGAAGCTGAGAGTGTTGGTGCGAGGACCGATCTGGTTGGCATTGAAAAAGACCTCGACGTCGCAGGTGTGTCCCACAGCCAGCGTTTTCGGGCACGAGTTCTGCACGCGGAACATGCCGCCGCCATTTTTGCCCGTCAAGGTGATGCTGGTGAACGTCAGGGTAGCGTTGCCGGTGTTTTGCACCGTGATTTCCTGCGAGACCATGGTGTGGAGATAAACGTTGCCGAAGTTCACGCTGGTCGGGTTTAGCGTGACCTGTGGTTGCGCCGCGGTGGTGAAGTTGCCCGTCACCGTCGCCGGCGCGGCGGGCATGTGGAAGTTGGTGCTGGGCGCGGTCGTCGAGTCGAATGAGCCGCCGGTCGAAGTCCAGTTGCTGAATGTAAAGCCAGCGTTGGCTGTTGCGGTCACAGGGATGGTTGCGCCCGAGGCAAAGTAGCCGCCTGAGGCTGGAGTGACCGTGCCGTCCGCGGACGGCGAGGCCTGCGTCGTCAACTGATATTGCGTGTTAAACGACGCGGTGTAAGTTGTCGGCGAGGACGGCACCGTGATGCCGTGCGAGATCGCGCCGCTGTCGGACCAACTGCTCCACACGTACTGCACGCCAGCCGCGCCTGACTGCGGCGAGGTGGTCGCGATGGTGTGGGACGATCCTGGCACCCAGTTTTCAACAAGCGGGGCTGCCGTTGCTGTGCCACCGTCGGCCGAAACCAGCAGCCCGGAGGGGCTGGTGGTGATGGTGACCGCCACTGTGGCGGGAGAAATGTTCACGCACCATCCGCCGCCGATCGTCGCGGCGCCGTTGCCCGAGTTATCCATCGCATACAGCGCCCAAGTTCCGTTCGGAGCCGTGCCGCTGAACATCGAAGAGAGCGTCGCCGTTCCATCGGTGGCCGCGTAGTTCGACCCGTTCACCGTAGGCGCTGGCGCTGGGAATACCAGACTCTGGCTCCCCGTGATCGACGTCGGTTTGTAGGTACCGCTGGTGAGCGGTGAGCCTCCGGGTATTAAGCCGGAAGCCGCATCATCGAGCGTGATGTTCACGCCGCCGATCGTCGAGCCATCGCCCACTTTGGCGAAGGGAATGATCGCCGCTCCGGTCGGGCCGACCAACAACAAATCCGTCTGCGCGATGTCACTCGAGCTAATGTTGTTGAGGTTGACGGTGACGGCTCCGATGTTGCCGCTCAGACCCGTTACGAAGATATTCGACGGATAGGGCGTGGCAGCGCCCGCAGTGCTGGGTATGGTGATTGCACCCGTGTTGCAGAACTGGTTCCCGGTCACCACAGTGTGGTTGTTTACAGTCTGCGTGATGAACCCGCTGCTGGCCTGGAAGTTGACCGTGCCGTTGTAAGAGGCAGTGACGTTGCGCGCGCCTTCGGTGGTAAACGAGGTGGTGCAGCTGGCTTGTCCGTTGCTTACAGGCACGGTGTTGCCGCCGCTGCAAGTGAAGTCGTTGGCGAGGTCCGAGAACGTGACCGTGCCTTCGTTCACCGTCGTGTTGGAAGTCACCGTCGCAGTGAACGTGACTGAGTTGCCGGGAGCAGCGGTAAACGATGGATTGTTGTTCGATGACACCGAGGTTGTGGTTGGAGCGGCCACAATGATGAGCGAGAAATTGGCTGTTACGCTCTGCGGCGCCGTCATGGTGATGCTGGTGGAGGCGCTAGTCGAGTTTGCTACGTTCCCTGTCCAGTTAGTGAAGCTGAAACCGGCATTGGGTGTGGCCGTCAGAGGTACCACGGTTCCGGAGGTGTAGTAGTTACCGGAAGTGGGTGTGACGCTCCCACCGACGACGGGATTCGCCGCAGTGGTCAGCTGATATTGCGTCGCGAAGCTGGCGGTGTAGGTCGTGGGCGTCGAAGGTACGATGATGGCGTGCGAAATAGCTCCGCCGTCGGACCAGGAGCTAAAAGCGAATTGAATGCCCATTCCGCCAGATTGCGGCGAAGTGGTCGCGATGGTGTGCGGCGAACCGATCATCCAGCTTTCGACCAGCGGGGCTGCCGTGAACGTTCCGCCATCCACCGACACCAGGAGGTTGGCGGGGCTGGTCGTGATCGTGATCTGCACCGAAGCGGGAATAAAGTTACCCGTCACCGTTGCCGCCGCAGCGGGCATGTGGAAGTTCGTGCTGGCCGAAGTGGTGGAGTCAAAGCTTCCGCCAGTCGACGTCCAGTTGTTGAACGCGAAGCCGGAGTTGGCGGTTGCGGTCACGGGGATGGTTGCGCCCGAGGCAAAGTAGCTGCCGGAGGCCGGAGTGACCGTGCCGTCTGCGGACGGCGAAGCCTGCGTGGTCAACTGGTATTGCGTGTTGAAGCTCGCGGTGTAGGTCGTGGTAGCCGAGGGTGCGGTCACCGAATGCGAAATCGCGCCGCCATCCGACCAGCTGTTGAATACTTGTTCCGTTCCGCCAGAGACGTTCTGCGGCGAGGTAGTGGCGATGGTATGCGACGATCCTACGACCCAGTTGAAGCTCTGCGGAGCAGTGGAGGTTACACCATCGACAGTAATCGACAGATTGGCAGGACTGGTGGTGACGGTGACGGAGTCAAGAATATTGATCGTTGTGCTGACCGTCTGATTGTCCACCGCAGCCGTGCCTGTGCCCGCGCCCGGTGTGGACCCCGCCGTGTAGGTCGAGGTCGCGTCTCCACCGGTGAGCGTGCTGCCGGTCGGGTTCACGCTGCCCAGCGTGCCGCCGAAAGTAACGGCTGTGCCGTTTGGTACGCTGAATCCGCCGGTGCCGTTGGAGTTGTGTGTGAGGTCGGCCGTAAGCGTCGAAGTGCCACTGGGATTGATTTGAGTCGGGTTGGCGCTGACGCTCAGCACCAGCCAGGGATTGAAGCTTCCGCTGGCGCCTGCGCCGATCACGACGGTGTCGCAACCAGAAGCGCCCGGGCCGCCGTTGCAGCCCCACCAGTTGTCGGTGAGGGTGGCGGCGACGGGGGATCCCACCTCGACGCCGGTTGGCGCCGAAGCCGCTATGTTGCCCACAATGCGCGAATTGCTGAGGGTAAATGTGGTAGCGGTGGTGCCTTCCTGGTCGGCAGAAATCGCTCCGCCACTCGAGGATGTTCTGTTTCCAGTGAAGGTGGATCCGCTGACGCTAGCGGGGTAGCCGGTTCCCAATTCGAAAGCGATCGCGCCGCCGGCCTCCGTTCCCGCTGTGTTTCCAGTGAAAGTGGAATTCGTGATGGAAATAGAGCCGGGGACCGGGTTTCCGCTAGTGACATCAATCGTGGCGATCGCACCGCCGGACTCCCCCGCGCTGTTACTGGAGAACGTGGAACCGGAGATGGTGAGGATACCGCCGAAGTAAGACAATGCTCCGCCCTGCTCATCGCTGGAGGCGGTGTTGCTTCTTAGCGTGACATTGGTCAAGGTGAGGTTGTCGCCGAAACCGCCGGCGAGGATGGCTCCGCCTCCGTCATCCAGGCAATCGAGGCCACTATCTACGCAACTGCCCCCGGTCAAAGTCAGGTTTGAGAGGGAGATCGGAGTGTTGCCATTCAGCAGTTCGTCCTGCTCGATGATGCGGCTGCCGGAAACGGTTTGCTGGATGATCGTGGTGCTCGCTCCCACCCCAACGATCGAGACGTTGTTGCCGTTGTTAATTCCTACCTGAAGTTCGGGGGAAGAGCTGGCTGATCCATTACCCCCAAAGGTGCTAATGGCCAAATCGTAGGTGCCCGCGGGCAGATTGATCGTGACGGTCGAGGCGCCATTGTTATTCGCGATACAAACCGCTTCGCGCAGGCTCAACGTGGCTGGCGCGGTCGTCACGGTGCTGCTCGTGGAACAGGCATTCACGCTGTCAAAATCCCCGGTGTTATTGACGTTAAGCGTCAACGAAGCAGGTACGGCGATCATCGTGGGAGCGGATTGCGCCGACGTGAGAACCAATAAGTTCCGCGTCGCATTGCTGGTTTGCGGCAAAGCCAAAGCCGCGACGGGTGCGCCGGTGAACGAAACCGCTGAGTGCGGACTAGCCGTCTTGCCGGACGTGTCAAGGATGCTGAGCTGGCTGCCCGCCGCATCCAGAATCATCACGTCATGGGTGGAAGACTCAGCCAAACGCGGCGAGCTGAAAGCCGAGGCTGAGACCGGGCCGGAAGGCGCCGATCCGATGTAAGGGAGTTGCCTGGCAACCGTCCATTGGCCAAGGGATGTTGGATTCGACTGCTGATTGAGCTTGCTCGCGCGACGGCCCGGAATTTGCGCAGCGGTCAGCGGGGCGGTATTCAAAGTTCCGTGCTGCAGGATCTGCACGCTTCCATCGCCGGCGAGTGCGGCGATTTCGGTGCGGCCGTCCTGGTCCCAAATAAAGTCGCCCAAAGCCAGGCCCATGACTTGGAAGGGAACGGTTACGGTTTCCGTTTGGGATTTCGAACCTAGCGCGCGGTAAATCGCCACGATATTGGACCCTGCGCCCACGGCGATGTCCGCGTCCCCACCAAGATTGCCCCAAACCACAGCGCCGGCTGCGGCTGGCAAAGGATACGTTGCAGTCGAGGTTAGGCCCGTCGAACTGGGGCTGAGAATGGCGAGTTCTGCGCCGTTCGGGCCATCGAGACCCACCGCGACATGGCCGTCTGCGGCGGCAGCCATTGCTGTCACATTTCCAGTTAAAGGTACGATCTGTGGCGCCAGCAGATTTCCAGTTCCATCGCCGGCCAGTAGATAGGGATTGCCGCCCCGAGCCGCAACCAGCACATCTTTGTTTCCATCCTGGTTGAAGTCACCGGTGACGATAAAGTCGGGCGACTCGGGAAGGGCAAAAGCAGCCGCTTTGGAAAGAAAAGTCGCCGGGACGCTGCCTTTCAAGGCCTTGAGTGTCGCATCGTTCGGAGCATAGGCGTTGGGATTTCCGCCAAAGAGTACGATCACCCCGCCGCTCTTGGTGGAGTATCCAGCCACCACATCCATGGCGCCGTCGGCGTTAAAATCAGCCGCAGCCAACGTGATAGGAATCGCAGAGCCATTCTCCAAAGCCGCCGTGGCATCGGCAGACCCCGTGTAAGTGACCTTTAAAGTCTGGGGATTCTTCAGGTTAACCAGAGGCTTCCCGGCACTGGGAAGGATGGTTGCACCCGTAGTCGCCGCGTGAGTGCCGGCGAATGGAAAATAGGAAACGACTAGAAGGGTGGTGATCGCAAGCAGGACAAGGCCGCAGGTGCGGCTTAGACGAAGGCGCAGCATCATGAAAATCTCCACGCCGGAAAATTAATTTCTGTACAGCCCGCAGGTCGGTCGCGGCAGACACAGATAATCTTTGCCGGCGTCTATTTAGAATTCCTTAGGTTCATCGAGATCGAGATAGCTGGGGGATGGTGATCTCGAAAGATCGCGGTAGGCATGGTCTAATGATCTAATAAATAAGTCAAGATGAAAGAACTTGCGACTTGTTAATTTTCAGCTACTTGGGAAGGGATAGCCATTTTTTACAAATAATGACTTGACAAACCGGCGTAGATGTTGGACCATTCGCCCCTCTCATTAACTCATCAGTACGGGCCCCGTTTCTCCAATTACTTCGGGTGGTGTGGCTTGCATGTTCGAGCGTAAGTATCTTGTGCCGATCCTAGACGGTCGCAGTGATGGTCGCGGTTTGATCGTTACTACGGAAGCCAAAGATCGGCTTGGCTCGAATGTAACTTCCCCACTAATCAGGCTCGACCCTATCGCTCCAGAAGATGAACCATTTCTCTATCATACTTTTGCCAGCACTCGCAGCGATGAGATGGCACTTACCGGATGGAACGCACAGCAACAAGACCTTTTTCTGCGCATGCAGTACGAGGCTCAACGCAGTTCGTACCTGATGCAAATGCCCGACGCCGAGTATTGGGTGATCCGGTGCGATGAAATGGCGACAGGGAGGCTGATTCTTCATCGGACACCAGAAAAAATTTACGTCGTCGATATCGCCCTCATTCCCGAGTTTCGCGGCCTGGGAATTGGTTCGGACCTGATGGAAGCGATCATCCACGAGGCCTCGCTCGCCGGTAAGTCGGTCGGCCTGCACGTTGAGCGCTTCAATCCGGCTTTGCGCTGGTACGAGCGCTTGGGATTCACCGTGATCGATTCTGGCCCGATCTATTTCGAAATGGTTTGGCGGCCGCAATCTAAGACTCCGGTCGTCACCGAGAAAGACAACGACGAAGTTACACCAGATACGGTAATGGGTTATGTCAATTTATCTGACTAAGGCTATGTTCGAGCAGAACCTTAACACGACATTCTGGCTCATGGATGAGGGGTCCGAGCCGTATGCGATGGACTTGGTTGAACTGGCCAACGGGCATGCCACGCCGCGGCAGGAGCAGTTTTCGCTGCGCTTTCGCGGCGATCGCAACCGGGTGTGTCCGCAGCGTATCTATCCGATGAAGCACGATTCCATCGGCGACTTCGATTTGTTCTTGGTTCCAGTCCGCCGGGACGAAACCGGCACATTTTACGAAGCGGTATTTAATCGCCTGATCGAGGCGAAGACTCAAACGCAATCCTGAGGAGGGGAAAGATGACGCAACCGTATATTGGGGAAATCAGAATGTTTGGCGGAAACTTCGCGCCATACGGATGGGCTTTTTGTAATGGCGCGCTCCAGAGTATCTCGCAGAATGACACGCTATATAACCTGATCGGAACGACTTATGGCGGTGACGGCCAACAGACTTTTGCGCTGCCTGACCTGCAGGGCCGCATTCCCATCCATCAGGGACAGGGAAACGGACTCTCCACTTACGTACTGGGTCAGAAAGCTGGATCGGAAACGGTCACACTGATCTCCAGCCAGTTGCCGAGCCACCCGCATACTGCGATGGGTAGCGCGACAGGCACCCAGCAGACAAATCCGGCGAACGCAACCTGGGGCAACAATCAACTGCCAAACACTTTTGGACCCGGCACCTCGGCGAATGGCACGATGAATATGGGGGCCACTTCGATGACCGGTAACAGTCAACCCCACGACAACCTGATTCCTTTCCTGGTGGTTAGTTTCATTATTGCGTTGACCGGAATTTACCCGTCACAGACCTAACTTGAATGAAAGCGGCAGGAATACTCCTGGGAGAAAAACGTTATGAGTTTACAGTATCTTGGCGAGATTCGTATCGTCTCATTTTCATTTGCGCCCAAAGGTTGGGCCTTGTGCAACGGGCAAACCATGCCGATTAACCAGAACCAGGCGCTCTTTTCGCTTCTGGGAACTACCTTTGGCGGTGATGGAAGAACCACTTTTATGCTGCCCGACTTCCGCGGGCGCGTGCCTTTGCATGCGGGTTCACAACAAGGGACTCCGTCGTACACTCCCGGCCAAATGACCGGGGAAGAGCAGCATACTCTGCTGGTGACCGAGATGCCGTCTCATTCGCACGTCCCCATCGCCAGCAGCGCCCCTAACACGCTCCAGAGTCCTGTCGGCAATTTTTGGGCGAGTGGTGTTGGGCAGTACGCCCCTTCTCCCATCAATACGCAAATGGCAGGGAATGCAATTGCCCCAGCCGGCGCAAGCCAGCCCCATGATAACCGTTCGCCTTACCTGGTACTCAATTTCATCATCGCGTTGACGGGAATTTTCCCCTCGCGAAACTAAGCGGAGAATCCGCAGGAGGGTTCAGTATGTCCGATCAGTATCTTGGCGAGATCAGGATGGTGGGTTTCAATTTTGCGCCGACCGGGTGGGCGCTGTGCAATGGCCAGTTGCTGTCTATTTCCCAGAACACGGCGTTGTTTTCACTCTTGGGTACAACCTTCGGCGGTGACGGCAAGAGCACCTTTGGCCTGCCCAACTTCCAGGCTGTGGCCCCAATGGGATATGGAAACGGCGCTGGATTGACGCCGCGAACCTGGGGCGAAACGGGCGGCGAATATGCCATCACGTTGCTCCTGGGTCAAATGGCTGCGCACAACCATGCCGTGAACTGCATCAGCGGTGCTGGTACGTCCAACACTCCGGCGAGCAACGTTTGGGCAAGCGATGGCGGCAGAGCTGGTCTTAAGGTTTTCGCAGCCCCCGCTACCAATGTGTCGATGAGCGCATCCGACATTCTGAACACGGGCGGAAACCAGCCGCATAACAACATGCCGCCGAACTTGACCATAACCTTCGTCATCGCGCTGCAGGGAGCCTATCCGTCACGTGGCTAAGAGCGTGGGCTTCTGAAATCGTTTGGCTGAGGTCTCTGAGGTCTCTGAGGTCTCTGGGGAAATAACGGAAAGAGTGCCGCCGTACGGTTAGTGCGGCGGTGCCTTCTGCGAATTCTTATCCTCCGAATTCTTATCGTCGAGCAGATCGAGGCCAAAACTTGGATGGTCGTAAGTTCCGGAGATTTTTACCGGAACAATTTCGCCCTTGGGTTTCTTCTTGAAAAACGGATTCATCACTTTCAACAGAAATGCTTTGGTGCCATCGGTGGTGTTCGAGATCTTGGTGTCCACGCGTAAGTGACCGTGGAGATCGATTTTCTGAGTGATCAGGCCGTACGTGCCGTGCATGCGGGCCGCTGCACCGGGAACACCGAAAGATAAGTCAGAGAAGCTCGCCTTACCACCCACAAGGTTAACCTGCCCCTTCAAGGCAGTCAGTACGGTTTCCGGGTCTTCACGATTTTTTTCTCCGCGCGCGCCTGCACTCAGTTTGTCCACATCCTGCTGGGTCGACGAGTCGGAAAACGTTCCGTCGTCAACTCCAAACGCCCCGTTCATACTCAACTTTTTCAGGAACGGTTCGTTGCTGGAGGGAATCTCCGCTTTAGCCTGCAATGTGACGCTGCCAGACATTGGCGCGTGTTCCGCCTGAACAAACAACTTCAGAAGATCTTCAATGCGCGCATGGTTCAAATTAAGATCGATGAGAGCAGTTTTTCCGTTGCCATCTGGCGACCCAGCAATGCTGCCTTTCGCGACAACGTGCGTCTTCCAAAAATCCGCCGTCACACGATTCAGGAATGTATCACCTCGCGTTGCGTCGACATACGCGCTGAACTCTGAAGTCAAACGCATCGTGTGTCCGCCCGACTTCACTTCAAAATCAGGCGTGTCGGTTTTGCCCGCGATATCGATGTGCGCGAGTTTGCCCTCAAACTTGCCAGTCGAAGACAAGGTGCCCGCGATTCCTCCGTACACGCTCAGGTCCGCCTGCGCGAATTTGTAATTGCCGGAGATCGGCGTTTCCCCCGGGTCACTTTCATTCCACACTCCGAACTTCCCTTGGGCAGTGATTTCGCCCGGCGGTTCGGGATTGTGAACGCTCACCTGGTAGCTAAGAGGTCCGGACCATCCGACATCTTTCAAAAGCGCATGATGCACGTCGAAGCTCAAAGGCTCTTTGCCGGGATCGTGCAAGGCAAACTCGATCGCAGATCCATCCGCAATAATTTCATCGATTGTGATTTTCGACCGGCTTGTGTGAATGGCTGCGCCAGTGCCAAAAGGCGGGATCAACACGCGCAGACCTTCAGCTCTGATTTGGCTGATGTGCTGGGAGAGAAGGCCACTGTAGCTTCCCCGGATGGTTAGCTTTTCCACGGTTATCAGTGGCTTGGAATTGGCCGGGCCATGGATGAAAACTACTCCGTCAAGAATGCAACCGGGTGATGGAAAATAAATCTCGCGAAACGAGTGCACATGCACCTGGCTGTCGCTGGCCTCGCGCAAATTCTGCAGAACCGAAGCCTGCCCGAACGGCCACCATCGGATCATTCCGAAAGCAATCGCGCAGACCAGAACACCCATCGCAGCGACGATCAGGAGAATGAGACGGGACGGCCTCCGTACGCTGGGCCGTGAATGAGGCTTCTTAAGCGTCGCAGTTGCGGAGGTAGACATGAAGATGTTGGAGGCAGCCACATGCGTTTCGGTTGCTGTCTGAAATCGTCTATTTGCAGCATAGGCTCAAGTGACAGTCTGCGCCAGCCTCGTTGCGGTTTTCGTCCGACCGAATCTTCCTAGGGGTTTCTCCGGTCACTTTTCCGTGTAGCTGACTCTCCAGATTGAGTTCGATCCATCGTCGCTTACTAATAGCGATCCGTCAGCCGCTTCCGTTATACCCACGGGTCGTCCCCAGACGTTGCCATCCGGCAGCACGAAGCCGGTGAGGAAGTCCTCATACTCGCCGCTTGCGTCGCCGCTCTGGTGCAACGGCACGCGAATTACTTCGTAGCCGACGCGCACAGCCTTATTCCACGATCCGTGCTCCGAGGCGAAAATATCTCCAGCATATTCGGCAGGGAATTGTTTGCCCTGATAGAAAGTAAACTCCAGCGACGCGGTGTGTGGCTGCAATAGGACATCCGGCACGATGGCCTTGTCTTTCAACTCGGGGTGCTTGCCCTTGTGCCGCGGATCCTGATGCCCTCCGATGTACCACCAGGGCCAGCCGTAAAATCCGCCTTCCTGCACATGCGTGATGTAATCCGGAACGAGGTTATCGCCCAGGGCATCGCGTTCATTGACTGAGCACCAGAGTTCGCCAGTCTTTGGGCTCACTGCAATTCCGCCACCCGCATTGCGAATGCCGTAGGCGTAAACGCTGAGCACGCAATTCGCTGGATCGCAAACCAGAATATCCGCGCGATTCTTCTCACGCGGTGTGGTGTCGGGGTCATCGACGTTTGAACCCGACCCGACTGCCACAAACAACTTCTTGCCATCTTCGGAAAATGCCAATGCCCGCGTCCAGTGGCCTCCTGGAGCCGGCAGATCGGCGATGTGCTGTGGAGCGCCGCTCGCTTTCAAATCGCCATTGTGATACGCGAACCGAACCACTTCGTCCTCGCTTCCCACATAGAGCCATTGCGGATCAGGTCCGGGAGGATAGAAGGCCAGGCCATAAGGACGCTTCAGGCTGCTGGCGAAAAGGGCTACCTGCTCGGGTTTGCCATCGCTGGTCAGCCCGCGAAATACACGGATGTGTCCAGGGTCGCTCTCCGCGAGAAAAATATCGCCGTTGGGAGCGGCGCGCAGTGTGCGGGGATTCTCCAGCGCACTGGCAAACAACTCCACCTTAAATCCGGCTGGCGCCACCGGCCATACATTCTGCGGCCGCGCCACCAGTTCCGGACCGTTGTCCGATGAACGCGTCGTATAAGGTTCTGGAAGATCTTTCGCTGTAATCTTGCGAACCGTCCCCGGCTTCTCGTAGCGGAAATCCGTAAACGGTGGCGTAGGCGGCGGAGCCTTTAACTTCGATACGCTCGTATCGGCCGGTGCTGCAGTCGCGGCTGCGGGCTGCGCGCTTAATGCCGGCAAGGCGGATGTGATATATGAAACGAGCTGCCAGCGTTCCTTTGTCGGCAATTGCGCCCACGAAGGCATCCCATTGTCTTTGTCACCTTGCGTGATGAACCAGAATATTTCACCCGGCGCGACGGAATCGAGCTTCCCGCCCACGAGAGACGGCACATTGCCCGTGCCTTTTCCCTGCTTCCCATGGCACGACAGGCAATTCTTCGCATAGAGCGGCTTTCCGGCCTGCGCGGCTGCCTCCCCTTCATAGGGATTCTTCATTTTCTTCGTTGGGTCCGGAGCATTGTGGAACTTCGTGTCGACAGGGGCTGCGAAAAGTACAGAGGGCAACAGAAACGCCGCAATAAGCGCGTGCAAACGAGGGAACGAGCGCATGGATCCTCTCAAGGAAATTTTGATCAGACGGATATTACACGAGACCTTGGATGCACTTGAAGAGGGCTGGGATTGTGCAAGAAACGGTTCGAAGGCCCTCCTTGCGCGCCAGCCTTGGTCAAACCATGCACTCCAAGCCGGTCAGCGACAGTCTGAGAAGCCTTCCCCAGCCTGCCCGGGGGGCCAACTTTGGCTCGAATCTTTGGTAATCAGGGGTCGCAACTTTATTCTCCTCAATACAACCTTCGATCCGTCAAACTTGATCTGACATTGGATAAAGCCGTATAAGCTAAGAAACACAATACTCAGCCCCCGACCTGCGGATGGAGTCCTTAAACATGCGATCCTTGAAGCTTCTTCTATTAGTCGTTGCCCCAACCTTGTGTTTTGCAGCGCAGCCCGACCGCATTGCGGGCTCCATCGAGTCAAGGCAGATGGTTACTTTGCGGGGAAGCGTGCATCCCAAAGCTCAACCGCAGTTCGACCTGGGGCCGGTCGATCCGTCCTACCAGCTAGGCTACGTCACCCTCATCGTCGCGCCGTCGCCTAGCCAGCAAGCGGCGCTGGATCAGCTTCTCGCGCAACAACAGGACCGCTCCTCCGCCAACTTTCACAAGTGGCTCACTCCCGAACAGTATGCCGAGCGCTTCGGAATGAGCCAGAATGACGTCGCTAAGGTTACTGGCTGGCTGGAATCGCAGGGTTTTACCGTGCAGCAGGTGCCTCGAGGCCGGAATTCCGTGATCTTCAGCGGCACAGCGGCGCAGATTCAAAGCGCCTTCAACACCGAGATTCACCGCTACGATGTCAATGGCGAAAAGCACATTGCCAATTCAAGTCCGCTTTCATTGCCGGCGGCGTTGAGCGGCGTTGTCACCGGCGTCCGCGGTTTGCACGATTTCCGCTTGAAGCCAATGTATGTCCGCCCCGTTACTGGCAATGCGGATGGTCCACATCCTCACTACACAACCACGATTCAGGGCAACACCACCTATTTCATCGCGCCCGGCGACATCGCCACTTTGTACAATCTTTCTCCTCTTTATAATGCTACGACGCCCATCGACGGCACCGGTCAAAAACTGGCAATCGTGGGTCAAACAGATATTTACCTGGCCGATCTCGTCGACTTCCGCAACGGCTTCAACCTTCCTACATTCACCTGCACCACCGCCAGCAGCGGACTCATTACGAGTTGTAGCACCCCAAATTTTGCCTACGTGCTCCTAGGTACGGACCCGGGTTCGCCATCATTGGGAGATCTTTTCGAGTCCGACCTCGATGTCGAATGGTCCGGGGCTGTCGCTCGCAATGCACAGATTATCTTTATCAATGCCGAAACCGCCAACGGAGTGAACGACGCGCTCGCGCACGCTATCAGTAACAACACTGCCCCGGTCATCAGCATGAGCTATGGCGCCTGCGAGCGTGAAGCGGGCACATTGGAAACTGAGCTGCAACAGGCGAATGTGGAAGGCATCACGATCCTGAACTCATCCGGCGACACCGGCTCGGCAGAGTGTGACTTCAATCCCCCCGGTTCGACGAACACGACCACCCCTCCTCCGCCATTCGCCCTCGCGGATGGGGGTTTGGCGGTAGGGTATCCTTCGAGCAGCCCCGAGGTTACAGGCGTCGGCGGCACTTCAATCCCTGGGTTCCAAGGCTCCGATCCCGACTATTACACCAGCACTTATTGGGACCCGACCAACGGGACCGATGGCGGGTCGGCGCTCAAAACATTGATCGGAGTAGAAGTTCCCTGGAACGACGATGAGGCGTTCGGAGCCTATTGCACTAAAAATCCGGGATCGAAAGGCTCATTTTGCAATCCCAGCCCCGGCGTGACCGTCACGTCGGCTCAGACATACCAGGAAGATTATTGGATTTCCATCGGCGGCGGCGGTGTCAGCAACTGCTACAACCCTTCGCTGGCCGCGTTATGCACCGCCGGATTCCCACGGCCAACCTGGCAGGCAGCGATCACGATCCCCAGCTTGACTAGTCCGCAGAGCACCTATCGTCTCGTCCCAGATGTCTCGCTCCTGGCATCTCCAAATTTCCCCGGCTACATTTTCTGCACTCCGGTAGAGGAGCTATCCACGACCGCGCCATATAAAACGGAATCCAGCAGCAGCTGCGCCAGCAGCATTGCAAACGCCGCAGACGGCACCGTCGTCAACAACAACTTTGTAATCAACCCGTCTATCGTCGGCGGAACTTCGGCCTCTTCGCCCATCTTTGCCGGCATTATTACTCTAATGAATCAGTATCTCGGGAGCACCAAGGGACTGGGGAACATCAATCCAATGCTTTACACTTTGGCTGCGGCGCCTACGAATGCAGCTTTTCACAAAGTGGATAGCGGAGACAGCAACGTCTACTGTCAGGCGAATACGCCATCCGGACAGCCTGCGGACGTGATCTGCCCAACCGCCGGAGTCTTCGGCTTCGAGGCCTCGAACGCCGATAGCACTACCGGCTACAACCTGGTCACCGGTCTCGGCTCGGTGGATGCCAACGCTCTGGCTGTCGCTTGGAAAGCCACTTTAGTCGCGGAAAGTGAGACGTTCTCGATCGCCTCGACCAATGGCCTCACTTTCCCAGTGTCCCCCGGAGGAACCGCGTCGGTCTCGATTGCCGTTAGCAGCAGCACTGGCTTCATTAATACCAGCAACAACACTACCGCCTTGCCGGTCACGTACAGTTGCTCTGGCATTCCGGCCACTGCGGAAATTGCCTGCAATTTCAGTCCTGGCAATGGCCAATCCATTTCGCAGACGGCAGTGACGCTCAACCTGGTGACCACCGCCGCCACGTCGCAATCACGTCCACCGCTCGGACGCGCAAGCCACGTCTTTTACGCTATGCTGCTCCCCAGTTTGTTTGGCATCGTTCTTCTTGGAGGATCGCGGACCCGAGGCGTCCGCCTGCTCAGCCTGATCGTGGTTCTCGGCTTCTCCACGCTGTGGCTGGGTGCATGCGGCGGCGGCAGCAACAGCAGCCAGAAGAATCCAGGCACGCCAGCGGGAAGCTACACGATCACCGTCAAGGCCTCCACCGCGGGCCCAGTGGTCATCACGAACACAGGTACACCGCTGACCATCACGCTAACGGTGAACTAATCGCTGGGCGCGCCGACTTGGGCTAGAGATCGGACTCTAAAACGAGTCGATCTTTGATTCAGGTAAGCGTCCGCCGGAACTGCGCCGGAGTGCTTGCCGTAAGCTTCCGGAACACGCGCGTAAGATGGCTCTGATCGGCAAAGCCGCATTCCACCGCGATTAAGGCCAGAGGATAATCGCGGTCGCGCAGCAAAGAACATGCTGCACGTACGCGCAAGCGTTGCAAGTAATCTCCCGGCGTGCGTTTTTCATAAGCGCGAAAGACTCGCGCGAGATGCACCGGATGCACTCCGGCTTCGGCGGCCAAGTCAGTCATGCGGAGATTCTCGCGAAACTCTTCGTGCAGCCGTTCTCTGACACGGAGCAACCACTGCGGCTCAGATTTTTCCCCGGAAGCGGCTCCCGCAATCGCTCCCAGCAATTCCATCACATAGCTATCGATCAGCAACGCATCGGCGGTCTGACTCTTAAACGCCGAGTACAGCCGAAGCCCCGGCCACAGCATCTCCCCCGCACCGCGATCGAATGCCGTTTGCCGCGGCAGGTGCAAGCCTAACCGTTGGAGGTTTTCATCGCGCAACTCAATCGTGAAGAACGAGGCTCCTGCTGGTCCGATCAGCGTCGCGTGCTGCACTCCCGAGGGATTGAATACGGCAGTAAACGGCGATAACTCCTCCAACTTTCCCCGATCTCCTTCCAGATAATCGCCCTGAAGCACCACCGTCACGTAGGCCAGTTCATGCTGGTGCCGCGGAACTACGCGTGAGCAAGGTTGCCGCAACGCGGAGAGCAGCACATCCTCCGTGCGTAAACGCGCCTCCACCGGCGAATAAAACTCGCCTCCCCGCAACAACGTGTTATCTCGGCTTTCCGGCATGTCAATTCAGACGCCTCTGGGCTGGAACCGTTATCGCGGCAATGTTTAATTTGTACAAGACCGCCGTTTGTTTGCCATGTAGCATAGGCCCGAGATTCACTGGAGACCTTATGAAACGAATTTTTCCGGTCGTCCTTTTGCTTGCCGCTTGTGCTCTGCTACTAGCAGCCGCCCCCGAGGAGAAATCTCCCAAGCCGCAATATGACGCCAGAAGCCAGCTCCTTCGTCCCGAGGACTACCGTGAGTGGATGTTTCTCTCGGCAGGCTATGGGATGAATTACAGTCCTACTCCGGGCAGTCATGAAATGTTCACCAACGTTTTTGTTCAACGTTGGGCCTATCAGGAATTTATTAATTCCGGCAAGTGGCCCGAGCAGACCATGTTCGTCATCGACGAGAGAGAAGCGCAGAACAAAGGCTCCATCAACAAGACCGGTCACTTTCAGACCGATCTGATGGGCCTGGCAGTCGAGGTCAAAGACTCGACTCGTTACGCCGACAAATGGGCGTATTACGGCTTCGATGCCGACGGCAAGACCGCCGAAGCCATGCCCAAGGGAAACGGCTGCTGGTCCTGCCATGACGAACATGCCGCAGTCGAGCACAGCTTCGTGCAGTTCTATCCCACACTGAAACCGATTGCGAAGAAGTTTGGTGTCTACAACGAGAAACGGGAGGAAGTGACCGACGCTAAGTGAGGTTTTGGCCGGCAACACCTCTGCGGCAATTAAATTTTGCTTACTCGGAAGAAGTCGTTGGCTTATTGAAACCCCGGCGAGGGAGCTTATGCTGGAGTTTTCCTTCTCAATGCCGATGTTTTCATTGTGCCGAACTTATCTTCTGCCGGGGCTGATCCTGCCCGCGAGAGCCCTCAAAATCCGAATCTGCGTTACGTTGCCCGCCAGCCGATCTTCGACCGGGAGAAAAAGGTATTCGGCTATGAGCTCTTATTCCGGGACGATATGGAGAACGTTTTTCATGCGATCGATCCCGACATCGCTTCTCGCTCCACCCTAGATAGTTCGCTGCTTGTCGGTCTCGACGTGCTGTGCGATGGCCGCCGCGCCTTTTTGAATTGCACGCGCGACACGTTGATTCGCGGCCTGATTACCTTGCTGCCCTCGAACTCCACCGTAGTCGAGATTCTCGAAAGCGTTCCTCCCGATCCCGAAGTGATCGCCGCCTGCCAGCAATTGAAAGAAGCCGGATACGTGATCGCGCTCGATGACTACGTCACCGGCGATCCTCGAGAACCTTTAGCCGAGATGGCAGACATCCTCAAGGTGGATGTCAGACTTACCACGCTGGCGCAGCGCGCCGCCCTGGTGAAGCAGCACGGCCCCTGGCGCTGCCGCATGCTCGCCGAAAAGGTCGAGACCAACGAAGAATTCATCGCCGCCCGCGATCAGGGGTTCGTCTATTTTCAGGGCTACTTCCTGCGCCGGCCAGAGATGATGACCACGCGCGACGTACCCGCTAACCGCATCAATTACGTGCGCATGTTGCAGGCCGTTTCCCAGGGAGATCTCGACGTGCCGGGAATCGAAAAATTGATCAAGACTGAAGCGTCCATCTGCTATCGGCTGCTGCGCTACATGAACTCGGCTCGCTTCGGATTCAGAAGCGAAATACATTCCGTCCGCCATGCGCTCTCGATTTTGGGAGAGCAGGAAGTGCGCCGCTGGGTGCGTCTGGTTGCCATCGTCGGCGCAGGTCAGGACAAAACCAGCGATCTCGTACTTTGCGCCTTGGTTCGCGCCCGCTTCGGCGAGTTACTCGCGCCGCACGTGCCGCATGGCGAGGCGGACCTGTTCCTCCTCGGACTGCTTTCCATGCTCGATGTCATGCTGGCCATGCCAATGTCTGACATCCTCGAAAAGATTCCCCTGGACTCCGAAACGAAAGCCGTTTTGCTAGGAAAGCCCAGCCCCTTGCGTTCTATTTACCAACTTTTGCTGGCCCACGAGAGTGGAGAGTGGTCGGCCGTTCAGTCCATCAGCGAAAGCTTGCATCTCGATCCTGACATCGGCGCCGCTTCCTACTGGCAGGCACAGCAATGGGCCCGAGAAGTTTCTAGCGGAGCATAACCGTCAGTCTCCGGAAGCAGCCTCTAACTTCCGGCGCTGGCCTCCTGTGCAAAACTGGTTTACTTTGCCACTTGCCAAGCTGTCGTCCGGACGAGTACGATTATCTTGTTCTCATTGGCCACGTTCCCGCGTAGGCCCTCCGCGTCCCAGGCCGTTCCCGGCGGCGCGACGGATCCGAAGACGGATAACCGATACGCAAACATTAGATTGTTTCGCCAGTGCGAAGTTTGCTTCACCAGATGGCAGTTGATCGCTTTACGTTCGTGATTGTGTTCCAGCCAACCCGGAATTCAGCATGGAGAGTGGGCCATGCTCCTCGAACGCGTTGTAAGACTTGGGTGAGTAAGAGTATTTCTGAGCCAATGGGCGCTTTAGCTGGTATGGGGTGTGTTTTGGCCCGGTCCCTTGGCGAGAATGCATAAGTACGCAGCCTTTGGCGAGGCGGCAGCATCCATAGGCAATCGGAAATCGTCTGATTTTTCTGTAATTCTGCTCCGGGTTGAAACCCGGCAAGCAGCCCTGAGAGGACTATGAACGCAGGACCAGGAAGACCCTCCGGTGGTGGAGGCAGGAATCGCAGGCGGCGCGGACGCCGCCCCAGTAATCAACGCGGCCCTCGCGCCGCCGGTCCCAGCCAGTCGCGGCACAATCAGGACGGCATTTACACCGCTCCCATGGACCACAGTTATCGCGCCACCATGTCCGGTAACGGCAACAACGGCCAGGGATCGCGGCGGGGCGCTCGCCCCGGTTTCGGAGCGGCCTTTGCGCCCGCCGACCCTGAGCCTCTGCCCGCGTTGCGAGAAGATGCCAACTCGCGCATCTTTGCTTTCGTCGACGACCTGTTTTTTGCCGCCAAGATTCAGGAGACCGCGCGCAAGCTCAACGTGAAAGTCGAATTTGCCAAGAGCGACAAAGACTTGGCCGAGCGTATGCTGCAAAACGGCGAAGAGAAACCGTCGCTGATTATCTTCGACCTCAACAATGCCAACGCCAAGCCGCTCACCCTGATTCCAAAGCTGAAAGCAAAGCTGAAGAAGGGAACTTCGATCATCGGATTTCTTTCGCACGTGCAGGGCGATCTAAAGCAGAAGGCTCACGAAGTAGGATGCGACATGGTCCTGCCGAGGTCAGCCTTCTCGCAGAACCTGCCGCAACTTCTGCGCCGCCACGGCGCACCTGAAGACGAGAATCCGACGGTGCAGTAGGCCGCAGTCGTCGGCGCTCTACTCGCGTACGCCGCTAGATGGGCAGAACGATTTTATCCCCGGCGGCTTCAGCTTTGTCCCGGCGATGACTTACGCTCGCTCCTCTACCCTGGAGGCCAGCTCAACGACCGTCCTCCCAACAGATGCACGTGCAGGTGAAACACTGACTGCCCAGCATCCGGACCCACGTTCGAGACGGTGCGGTATCCGTTTTCGATGTTGCGTCGGCGGGCGATCTCGGCAGCTGCCAGGTGGCAGCGGCCAATCACTTCGGCATCTTCCGCCCGCGCCTCTTTCAAATCCGCAAAATGTTTCTTGGGAATAATCAGCACATGCGTCGGCGCTTTCGGGTCGATGTCTTCAAAAGCATAGACGTAATCGTCTTCATAAACCTTCTTTGAGGGAATCTCGCCGCGAAGAATGCGGCAGAAAAGGCAATTGCTGCTCGAGTCTGTCATAAGAACTCCGGGGCGAGGATAACAGTAGTCTCGGGGCTAGGTATTGCCAAGTAATTCGTAGGGAAATTGCAGGTGATCTAGGATTTGTTGCCGGCCCCGGCACCCTTGCGCACGTAATCCGGCCCCTGGCCGCGAACGGGCACATACACAGGAACGCTTCGAGAGTCATTATTTGCCGGGGGCGCGCTTGTCGGCGTCTGTTGATTCTGATTTCCGGAATTTTGATTGTTGCTCACGTTAGCTCCCAGGAACAAAGCCCACGAAAAGCTCTGCCACAACTACTGTATAGCATAAAAGCCCTGCCAGCACAAGGATACTAGCTATTTTTGCGTAGATGGTTTTCTTATCAAGAGTTTCTTTGTTTGCGCGTACAGACTCGAGTATGTCCGCTAGAAACGCTGTTTTCAATTCTTTTTCTTGCAGATTCGCGCTTTGCACCATTTTTTCATAATCGAAACCGAGTGCAAATTTATGTACACGGAGTGCAAACAAACCGGAGCAGGTGGATAGAAAGCTAAAACCCAATCCGAAGAAGAAAAATGTTACGACCGCCGATGAGAGCATAGGTCTGCCGCCCGATTTAGTTGGGTCTGCGTCAGCAGCAGCCAATAGCAAAAAACCTAGTATTTCAACAATCGAGACCACCACAAATCCCACAATAACCCCGGTCTTGGAATCGAGAGCATCAAACATTCCGATCTGGTCGCGGATTTTAGCCAGTCCCATATCCCATACAATATTTATGGATTCTGGCATGAAATCTGGCTTTAGAAGCGATTCGTTTGGCCTGGCGTCATTTTGATTCATTCGTTCTCCGTCTTTGCCCATCTAGTGCCTACGATTCTTAATCCAATCTCACCAGAAATACCGCGCCCTCGGTCGTTTCGGTTTCTGCAGCCAACTGTTTGGCACGCTCGCGATTGTCGTCGGCTACTCGCACCCGCACCCACCAATCGCCCGCTGGACTGCTGAAGCGTTTCACATTCGCCGTCCGATAACGGCGGGTCAGGTAGTCGGCGAGTTTCACGGCTTCGTCTTTGTCAGGAAAGCCGCCAATCTGCACTGCCCACTTTCCACCGCTCTCAAGCGGCGACGGAGTCTGCATCACTTCCATTTTCACTTCCGCAACTCCCGGAAGGTAAACGTCCAGCTTGCGCGCCGCGGCCAGCGACAAATCCAGCATCCGCCCTGGGATGAATGGCCCGCGGTCCGTGATGCGTACCAGCGCGCTATGCCCGGTCTTCAAATTGGTGACGCGCACAATCGTGCCTAGCGGCAACGTGCGATGCGCGGCCGTCATGGCATGCATGTTGTAGACTTCGCCGTTCGATCCCACCCGATTGTGATACGGCGGACCGTACCAGCTCGCCCGCCCGGTTTCCGTAGCCAACGGAGTTGTACCAGCAGGAAGAGTAGGTTCGATCATATCAGCGTCGTTTTTTTCCGTTGTTGTCGAGGGCTTGGTGGACTGGCCAGAAGAAGCTCCTATACCTGGAGCCGGAGCTTCTACCGCCGGCGGTTGCTGCGGTGGCGGCGGTACATCGACCCGCGCTTGTTTGGGATGGCCGCAAGCCGAGGAGAAGAGGAGTGCAATTAAGAGGATCAGAATCGTCATGCAAGAAGCGATCTGCGCCAAACCGACCTGCGAAACGCCCGATTTTGATAAGACTGATCTCGTTAAGACCGATCTGCGTAAACTAGTCTGCGTAAGACTGATGTATTCAGAGGCAATCTGCGAAGAACTGACGCGCGAAAAAACAAGCCGCACAATGCTGTAGAAGACTATGCCGCTCCCGCTTACTTCGGAGCCGGGCGGTGTTGCTCCATATAATCGGCCAGCTCGGTGAGCTTTTCGCTGGCCGTGCGCAAGGCCTTGGTCGAGTGTTGCCGGACGGCTGGCACCACCTCGTCGTTCAGGTACTTGATGAACTCGGGAATCTCTTTCTCGATCCGTTCGGCGGCCTCGGCGACAGTCTTGCTGACGCGCGCCGACGCGTCTTCCACCTTGCGGTTGAAGTCGTTCATAACACTCCTCGATACGGCTAAGCGTGAATGAACCCACGCGGATGTTGCGGATGCCAGGCTCAAGTATTATTTCGTGGAAGCACAAGCAAGGTCAATGGCGAGGCATACCGTAGAACACTGGCGTGACCGGTAACGGAAAAAAGTCAGCTTCCGCCGCCGAGACGCACTCATTGGACTCTGATGGCAAACGTACTCCGGAAACCCAATCGATTCGCGTCCTCCGAAAGCCTGGTCTTTCGCCAGCGACTGCTCGCCTGGTACGACGTACACGCCCGCGATCTGCCCTGGCGCGCAAGCTGCGATCCCTACCGCGTGTGGTTGTCCGAAATCATGTTGCAGCAAACGCGTGTAGCGGCAGTGATCGAGCACTACCACGAATTCCTTCGCCGATTCCCCACGGTGAAAAAACTGGCCGTAGCGAGCGAGGACAGCGTGCTCGCCGCGTGGAGCGGTTTGGGATACTACCGGCGCGCCCGTATGTTGCACGCTGCGGCGAAGGTCGTGGTTCGCGAACACGGGGGCAAGTTTCCCAAGACCGCGGAAGAATTGCGATCGTTGCCGGGAATCGGACGCTACACCGCGGCCGCGATTGCCAGCATCGCCTTTGATGAGCCAATTGCAGTTGTCGATGGCAACGTCGAACGCGTGCTGCAACGTGTCTCAGGGACGCGATTGGCGGGTGAAGAATTGTGGCGGGCTGCAACTCATCTGCTGGATGCGAAGCGTCCCGGTGACTTCAATCAAGCCATGATGGAATTGGGCGCGACCGTTTGCACACCACGTGCGCCGTCTTGTTTGATGTGCCCAATCGTCGAATTGTGCGCGACCCGCGGAGAATTAGCGGCGGCGGCAAAGCCTGCGCCGCAAACGAAACGCGAAATTCATTACGTCTTGGATTTTCGCAACAGAGATCGTCGAGATCGCGAGGTTTTTCTCGTGCAAAGGTCACCAGACCTATCGCTCATGCCAGGAATGTGGGAGCTGCCAGAACTCGAAACCGCGAACGGAGGCAGCCCGTTGTTCTCGCTCCGGCATTCGATCACGGTGACAGACTATACCGTTCGAGTTTGGCGAAACACTTTACCAGCTCACGCCCCAGGGAAATGGATTCCAATGCAGCGCTTGCGCGAGGTCGCTCTCACCGGGTTAGCGAGAAAAATTCTGCGCAAGGCGGAAACACTTCAATCCACTTAACGCCTTTTCCCGCCTGCCGTTCCGTTGCGGCCATTAGATCTGCTCCGGTTCCTCCGGATCAGGTTCCCGCACCGGAGCATCCGGATTCTCCGGAGGATTCGGTGGTTCTTTAATCGGCGGCGGCATCGGCTCGGCGGGCTTGCGAAGGCGGTAGGGAATCGCTAGAGGCTCTTCGGATTGCAATAACACTGATGATGAATTCGGCATGCCACTCTGATGCCAGAACGCCTCGAATGGAAGCCACTAGAGCAAATGTGGGGACAGTCGCCCTCGGCCTAGGTTATCGCACGGCTATTTCGTCTCCTGCAGTCCGAGTCCGCAATTATCAACCGAGGTGAGCCTACAGTAAACGGGCCTGTGAATTGAAATCTCCACTAGCCTAATTCTCGCAAATGCATCCGGGCATAGAGGTGTCACAAGCCACCACAATTCCGATCAACATTGCGCGCAGAAAAAGCATCCTAACGCCGATCCCGGACCTCGCTTGGGCAGGGTCCAGGTTTGGACTCCACGAAGACGAACAGTGTCAGCGGGTCGGCGGAGGGTATAAGGCGGTGACGTTCAGATTTTTACTGTTTCTCTGAATCGAGCCAACATTCTATCTACGCCGATCCTTGGGTCCATGCCCTTGGGGCAACAAATTGGCAGCATCCACTGTCATTCCGAACCGGGCGTAAACCCGGTGAGGAACCTGTTTTCCCATCCTCCACCCCGATTGCGCCCTCGCCCCACCCAAAAGTAAAATTCCTCTCGGGGCGCTCGGAGAAAGATCAAGAAACACTATGAGGAAACTACTTGCACTGCTCGCAGTTTGCTTTCTGTTTAACTTCCTAGCCTTGGCCCAACACCGCGGTGAGGTCGGTGGCGGAGCCGCCCACATTCCCGCCCACGGTCCCGAGCCGGCGCGCGCACCTCATCCAGCGCCGGAGACTCCGCACTTCAACGATAAGGCTGGCCATCCCGACGCGCCGCACGTTCACTCCAACGGCAAATGGATCGGCCACGACACCGGCCATGACGATGTTCACTACCACCTCGACCATCCCTGGGAGCACGGCCACTTCACCGGGGGTTTCGGCCGCGGCCACGTCTGGCACCTCGGCGGGGGCGGTCCCAATCGTTTCTGGTTCGGCGGCTTCTACTTTAGCGTTGCTCCCTACGACATCGGCTTCTGCGGCGACTGGCTCTGGGACAGCGACGATATCGTCATCTACGAAGACCCCGACCACGACGGCTGGTACCTCGCCTACAACGTTCGCCTCGGCACCTACGTCCACGTGATGTACATGGGAGCCTAACGGCGTTTTGTTGCGCAGGAGTTAACAAAGAAGGGTGCCTCATTTCTCACGCGTTTTTTTTTGCGCGGGAAATGGGGGTTAGCGGACAGTCGAGGAACTCACCGCTTCCAAAGGTCCAGCGTTCTGGGACGATACAACGGAAACATTCCCGACATTTCCCTGACTTTCCCAGCTTGCTCTGGACTAAGGTTGAGAAACTCGAAGCCGCAGAGTCTTCCGAGAATGCGTCGCACCACGGCCGCGGCAGCCGCACCTCCAACGGGCTCCAGCTCAACCGCGTCGCCTACCTTCAAGCCGACGCCAACCGCGGCCGACATCCCACCCTCGCTGATTTCTATGCTCATCCCTCTCATCTCCGGCAGACCCTTGGATCGGACAGTAATCGGTGCGCTAAGCCGATACCGGGGAAACCTCCTCCGGTCCGCGATGACTAGCGGAACTTCTCTGGCAATAGTAGTTGTGCTCATAGTCATGACCCCCCGTTCTGGATTCTCAGGCCGCCCTCTGTTTATGCGCTAGGAACGCTCGGTCCACGTTTCCGACACAGTTCTCGAACGACTTCAGGTCTTGCTCATCGCCCGTCAGTATGTAGCCCCGCTGGCTGGCCTCCGCCTGGGTTATGTCCGTGAGAATTTGCCCAAGGCTCTCGATGACGATCTGAGTATGCGTGACCCAGCCGCGATCTTCCTCTTCGCGGAGTGTGCTCCGGAAGGAGAGCACGCCGATGCTCAGGAGAATGACGAGTGCGGACGCAGCTATGGTCTTGCTAGTGAGGTTCATGTGAGAGACGCAGGAAACTACGTCCATTAGTGTCATCGGACGGGTGGGAAGCGGACTTTAGGGTAATGTTTGCAAAGTTTTGTCAGCGCGTAGGGGGTTCGCGGCGTATAATCCGGCGCAGCTAGGGTTCTGTGCGGAATGGCCGATGCGCTAAGGGGGTGTGGGCTATGGGACCGGAAGAGAAGGCTAGGCTTGGGATTCCTGTACGAGGAGATGGACACGATCCATCGTGCCAACGATTTGTATTGGAGGCTAGGGGCAGCCAAGACCCCTACAGCAAAGGCTGAATACCACTTCAGGAACGAGAGGCTGGGGGAAATCAGAGCGGAGCTTACCAACTTCGGTCAGAGTTAAAGCTGTCCGAAGTTCTGCATAGGTAGCACTCAGAGTGTCCAAAACCGAAGAAAAGACAAAGCCGCTTGAGTCCCGAACCCAGGCGGGTGCCCCATTTCTCGCGTCCTTTTGTCTAGTCCCAGGACATGGTTTACAAAGCGTCCCCGGACATCTCTTACACTTTGTTGTTAACTGGGAATCCAGTGCTCGACCATGGTCGAGCACTGGATTCCCAGTTCGATCTCGCGGATCAGGGTAGTGCAGTAATACACTTGCAGGCGTTGTTCTAGCTGCATGACCTGTACCCATTCTCCAGCCAGGCTGTCGCTGATGCTCCAGTTCTTGTAAGTTTTCCTTGCGAGTCCACTTTCAACACCCGCGCTCCCGCCGGATATTCCCAACG
>Ga0307478_10000137_pt1 | contig 86386 bp, 80 predicted proteins | sample atmos_gasesECM4C_2_FD_203713 | JGI IMG/M metagenome (GOLD analysis project Ga0307478, IMG submission 203713) | Hardwood forest soil microbial communities from Morgan-Monroe State Forest, Indiana, United States - atmos_gasesECM4C_05 | ecosystem: Environmental > Terrestrial > Soil > Temperate...
GTTGAGAACGTTGAGTTCATAAGGGCAACGGTGGGGAAGAAACATTCGCTAGTTGGCAAATAGCCCGTCCTCCGACGATCGACGCTAGGGGACGAGAGGCCAATATCCGGCTTCCGACTCTCGCCATGCTGCCTGCGAGACCCCTGTTAGCCCTGCCAGGTATGCTTACCGCATGTGCAGGGCACGGTGTCCGTAGGCTGTCGCTTGGTGAGTTGCTGTCGGCAGACCGGACAAGGTTTGGTCATCACGTAAGTCATAATCTTCGGCTCCAGGTTTCGGGCAAATGCTGTCCATCAATCTTGCACGCCGCGTACCAAAATCCTTGACGCTGCCCCCAATCGTCGGCTGCCCAATGCCAGAGTAAGGCCGCCGCTGGCACCCAATAGGCTATCGGCTCATGGAGTTGCGAGGTGTCGCTGTCGCCCGTTGAGGCTTGATCGCGACATTCGTACTGCGAGAAACGCCGAGGCCGATGTCGGGTTTCTCCCCTTTTCTCGTCAGGTAAATTCCCCGTGTTTGTCCACCGATACGGCGTTCGCTGTAGCGCAAATCTTCCCGATTCCTCGCCCGGAACTTTCGCTTTTGTAATGCTCCGAACGCTTTGACCACGGATAATTTTTTTAAACTTCTCGTGGGGGGCGAATTTATGGTGCGGCGGTGCTGTACCTTGCCTCCTTTCGCACCGAACGCGAAGGGATGGGGCAGCGTCAGCTAGCACTCAGGTTCGGAAAAGGGCGGACGAGCCCCCGTGTCGAACTCACTATCCAGCCATTCTGAGATTTGATCTTTGTCCGCCGAATAGGCAAAACTGAGACGCAGCCCGCATCTTCCGTGCTTATCGTCCCAAATCACCGTTCCCTTGGCGATCATCAATGGGCCGGGGCTTGATATCGAAAAGACCACGCCCACTGTCTCACCGACCTGCATGGGGCAAGGCGTCCGGACAGCCATTCCTTCTGCGCTAACGTTGATCGTCTTGCACTGAAACTCCGCGCCCGCACTGGTCCGGACCGAAACCGGCAGTTCAACCGCCAGCCGGAAATACCGCCGGCGATCCTGAAGCATGAGACCATAGCTTGCCCACAGCACACGCGCAATCCGCGACGCCACCAGAGGTCGCTCTACGACGAAACGAGCCCCATGCTCAGTCGCCCGCTTCTTGGCTGGGTAGTTGGTCGCAATCGCGAGCACGACGGCGCTTCGATTCGCTCGGCTTTGGCGAAGGTGTTGGACGAAGGGGATACGCTCAAGAATGCAATCCAAGTCGACAGCGACGGCCTCGAACTTGGCCTGAAGAAAGCGCTCGCAAGCGGAGGCATGGTCCGCGCACACTTGCGCAGCAACCCCAAGGTCTCCGAACAGGTGAACGAGGAGTGCGGCCGTTTTTGCATCAGGCGATACGATCAGCGCTTTCAGTTCCGCGTTTGCCATATCTTGAACTCCCCGTCTCAACAATTGGATTCGACGCACCCCCCCCGAGGCCGGCAGCGAGTAGCCTTCAGCCTCCCGCGTTCCGGAACTTACCGGTAACGAATTGGGGAAGCATCTCTTCCAGTTTTCGCGACAGCCAGAGCTGTAGCGCAGATTTGTGCTCTTGCGAAAGAGACACGAAGCGGATTCCGAGATGGCCCGTTTTCCACCAGCAGATCGTCGATTCTGCCAAAAGCGGAGCTTCACGACCCGGCAAGGCGAACTGAACGCGCACCTTTTCTCCGGGGTTGAGCGGAACAAAGGTACTCAGGGCCATGCCCCCCTCGCTGATATTGACGCTGGTGCAGCGAACTTCGGGGTCGGCTTGCCTTTGGATGACAATCGGGATTGCGATGGGACAGCGGAAGTAGTGCCGTCGCTCTCTCAGAATCAGTCCGTAAGCAGGCCTGAGTATGCTGCGGATTGATTGCGCGGAAAGGGGCCTCTCAAAGACGAAGCGCGACTTTTTCTTGTAGGCTGCTGTGACTTCCGCATCACTGCCGCTGATGACGAACGTTACTGCCGTTCGGTTTGATGGGGAGATACGCGCCTCGTCCAAAACCAGTCCGGCCTGTTCTCCGAGCTGAAGATCAACGATAACTGCATCGAACTTTCGGCGCTTCAATAGACCAACAGCCGCCGGCACTTCTCGACAGAGATCGGACCAAATAGACAACTCTTGTAAGACGTGACTAAACTGCTGAATTGTTGCTGAATCAGCGGACACCAAGAGAGCAAGTCCAATCGACATAACTAACTACCCCCCTTCGTACCACTCTGTGTCACGACTGCCGTCCGCTTCCGCCCCAGATGCTGTTCACGATTCGTGGAGACCTCCCAGTTCAGCAGTTCTTTACACTGCCCTTTATCGCATCCCACGGCTTGCAGATAAAACGTTTTGAACCGGGGTGCATCGCAATTTGTCGGCAATTTTGTCGACTGTTAAAGGCTTGCTGAAGTAGTACCCTTGAATCTCGTCACACTGATGCGCCCGCAGGAATGACATTTGTGCTTCGTCTTCGACGCCTTCGGCAATCACCTTGAGCTTCAAGCTCTTTGCCATGCTGATGATTGCGGTTGTGATCGCCGCGTCATCAGGCTTTACAGCGACATCCCGGATGAACGAGCGATCGATTTTGAGCTTGCTGATGCGAAACTGTCTAAGGTAGCTAAAACTGGAATAACCAGTCCCGAAGTCGTCAATCGCCAGCTCCAACCCCATGGCCTTCAATTCCTGAATGACTGAAAACGTTACTTCCGCATTAGCCAGCAGAAGGCTTTCTGTGAGTTCCAGTGCGAGGTATTGTGGGGCAAGGCCAGTGCTGTGGAGGACCCTCCTGATGAGTTCGCAGAAGCCCTTTTGACGAAACTGGACCGCTGATACATTAACGGCCACCGGCACTGCAAGAAGCCCTTCGTCCTGCCATTCCCGGGCCTGAGAGCAAGCGGTCCTGAGCACCCACTCACCGATTGGCATAATCAGGCCGCTGTTCTCGGCAATTCGTATGAACTTATCAGGGGGTACGAGACCCAATTCAGGGTGCTGCCAGCGAAGGAGAGCTTCCAAGCCGGTGATCCGTCCAGTGGCAATATCCATCTGCGGTTGATAGACAAGAAAGAGTTCTTCGTTGTCGAGTGCCAGTCGCAAACTGTTCTCCAGGGTCAATCGCTCAACAACCTGAGCGTTCATTTGCTCGGTGAAGAACTGAACATTATTTCGTCCATTCTCTTTCGCGTTGTACATGGCCGCATCGGCATTCTTGATCAGGGTTTCGGCGTCTGCGCCGTGTTCTGGGAAGAGGCTGATGCCAAGGCTACAGCTAATACTGAGTGAGTGGCCTTGCACAACGAATTCAGCGGTCATTGCATCCATGATCCGTCCAGCGGCAGCGGAAGCGTCGGCGACCTCCTTCACATTGGTGAGCATGATGAGAAATTCGTCTCCGCCTAGCCGAGCCACGGTGTCTTGCTCACGGGCCCATCCCTTAAGGCGTTGCGCAACATCCTGCAGGAGCAGGTCTCCGAGCGAGTGTCCGAGCGAGTCGTTGATGATTTTGAACCAGTCGATATCGAGGAAGAGCAGCGCAACTTTCTCGTTTTGCCGACGAGCGCTCGCGAGTGCCTTTGACAATCGATCATGCAGGAGAGTCCGATTGGGCAGTCCCGTGAGAGCATCGTGGTAGGCCAAGTATTGGACTCGTTCCTGGGCGACCTTGCGATCCGTGATGTCCTCAACCGTGCCTTCGTTGAACACTATGTTGCCGTCGGCGTCACGCACTGTTCGCACACTCACCAACAGCCACTTCTTCGTGCGATCTCTACAGTAGACTTCCACTTCGGCACCGCGCACTACGCCATTCTTGGCCAGCGCCTGTCTCAATTCATCCATGCGGTAGGGATCGACAAATAGCTGATGGGCTACGTTCGAAACCTCCGCCAGGAGTTGCTCCGGAGAATCGTAGCCATGCATTTCCGCCAAGGCGCGGTTGACGCTCAGGGGACGACCATCAGGGGCGGTCTGAAAAATTCCGACAACGGCATCCTCGAAGATAGCCTGGTACTTTTCTTGCGCTTGCCGAAGCGCTTGCTCTGTCTGCTTACGTTCGGTTATGTCCTGCTTGGTGGCGATGAAATAAGTATCGGGCGCACTAGCACGGTTTCTGGTGGCAGGCATGATCGTCAGTTCTTCGACGCAGGTTGATCCATCTTCTCGTCTGTTAGCAGTCTCGCCTTGCCAGACCTTTCCCGAGGAAATGGTCGTCCAGAGTTCGGCATAATGGCTTTCGGGTTGCGCGCCGGATTTCAACAGACGAGGAGTCTTGCCTAACGTCTCTCCCTTGCTGTAGCTCGTCATGCTGGTAAAAGCCTGATTTACCCAGACGATTTTTCCGTGCCGGTCCGTGATCGCGATTGCGTTCGCCTTGCGCCACTCATTGACCATGTGACTGTGCCTGGCGTGGTCGATTAGTGAGCCTGCCGCTACACCTAAGGTGAAGACTCCCGTCATCGCTAGTGGATCCGATAACACCGTGTACTCCTTAGCTAACCTTCTAAATGCCGTTAACTCCGAGTGCTTGCCTGTTCCACTCTTGCAGCTTGCACACCCATCCCGTAGCCAGACGCTGGGGAGCATTTCAGGCATTACCAGACTAATAACCTGAAGCTTGGCATGACGGATAACGTCAAGAAACGTCAGGAGCGTCTAAGGTAACCACGCCTGCAGGGGGAGTTTGCGTCCAGGTAAATCTTTGTGTCTAGCTTACCCGCCGGGTTCGCACCCGTATCCAGCTATCTACCTCGGCTTTCAAAGCAAATACCGCAGCACCCTTGCTTTGTTCTAAACGCCGAATCGGAAAGTTGTAGCGCGGTTCCCAACGCTGGATCGTTTTCACGGAAGCTCCAACGTAATTGGCAATTTCCTTCCATGATCGCAGTACTTCGTTTGGGGTATGCAATGATTCGGCCTCATGAATCACACCCGCTGGCTCCAGCTTGGTGTCGGACCGAAGTTCCACGACCGCCACGCTCACGTGTTTTACTTTGCCGTTCGCGCCGATCGTAGGGAACAGATTGTCGATCCAGTGTCCGATTGCTGGCTTGTTCGGCAATGTTCCAGTAACGTCGAGGTTCAGAAAAGGTAGCCCCGTGGCGAATACCTGCCTGAAGGCAGGTTCCACTCGAAAGGCAAATTCACCAAGAATCTCTTGAAGAGTTTTTCCCAGGTGGGATTCGACCGGGATGCCATGCATCGCCGCTAGACGGGGGTTCACTGCGACATACCGCAACTGTTCATCGAAGATCGCCAAGCCGACGGCAGAGTTGTTAAACACGTCGGCCAGCAGCCCTTCCGCGCCGAATATTTTTTCCTGCTGCTGCGACATCGTGACGCTTATGGCAATTGCCGTGCCAAATTGCAAGCTCCTGAATCGACGAATCCTGGTGCGGCCTTCAGTGGTGGATTTCGACAATTTTGGCGAGTTATGGCAAGCCTCTCGATAGTTCGCTTTTCTCCCTACAGTAAACACTGTAGGCGCTTAAGCGTCCGAACCTATCCAGATCTGAACCGCTTCTTGTCAATTCGTAAGCTTCTTATCCTCGACTCAAGGGTCGAGCGTGGAATGCCGAGTTTCTCAGACGCGCCGCCTGGACCCCAGATCCGGCCTCGCGTTTCCATTAATGCGGATTCGATGATTTCCCTTTCCTGATTTTCATCCAGGCGCCCCAGTCCTCGCGTGACAACGCTCGGCCTTGGCGATTCGTGCCGCAGCCACGTTTCATCGACTGCCAGGGTATCTCCGTCGCAAAGGATTACCGCTCTCTCTATCACGTTCTGCAGTTCGCGAATATTTCCCGGCCAATCGTACGCCTGTAGTAAGTCCAGTGTCTTCCTTCTGATATTCGTAATCTTCTTGCCGGCCTTTTTCGCGTACCGCTGCGTAAAGTAGTCGACCAGCAAAGGGATATCTTCTATACGATCGCGCAGGGGGGGTACATGGATCGGAAAGACATTGAGTCTGTAAAACAGGTCTTGCCTAAACGTGCCAGCCGTAACCGCAGCATGCAAGTCGCGGTTCGTGGCAGCGAGAACCCTTACGTCGACCGGAATGGATTGGCCGCCTCCTACCCGTTCGAACGTTCTTTCCTGGAGAACTCGCAACAATGCGATCTGAGTCTCCGGTGGAAGATCGCCAACTTCATCGAGGAAAATTGTGCCTCCATCGGCCAGTTCAAAACGGCCCAGACGCCGCTCAGTCGCCCCGGTGAAGGCCCCCTTCTCATACCCAAACAGTTCGGAGGCAATGAGGGATGGTTGAATGGCAGCGCAATTCACGGAGACAAATGGCTGGGTAGCACGATTCGATCGCTTGTGAATAGCACGCGCGACCAGTTCTTTGCCCGTTCCCGTCTCGCCTGTAATAAGCACGGTAGAATCCGTCGGGGCCACCTTCTCCACATGTACCAATACGCTTCGAAGTGCTGCAGAAGAGCCGATAATCTCCTCGAATATCGATGCCTGCCCGATCTGCTCCTTCAGAACAAGGTTCTCCTGGTAAAGCTGGTCCCGCAGGGTCTTGATCTCGTTAAACGCTTTTTGCAGAGCCTCCCTCGCCTCATGCTGTTCTTCGACATCTATACCCGAGCCGTACCACTCAACGATATTGCCGGCCTGGTCGCGTAGCGGCACCTTTTGAAGCAGCATCCAGTGGTATTCTCCGTCTGCCCGCCTAACGCGTGCTTCGTTTACGTAGGGCTCGCCGGTCGCAAGCGAATGGCGCCATTTTCTTATCAGACTTTCGAGGTCATCGGGATGAACTGCGCTGGTCCAGCTCCATCCTGCGATGTCGTCTAAAGAACGGCCCAGGTAATCCAGCCAGCGTTTGTTAAAAAAATCCAGTTCGCCGTCAGGACGAGCGGTGTAAAGCATTGCAGGAGTTGTATCGACAACGAGCCGGATGCGATTTTCGGTCTCTTTGCGATCCTCGATGTCGGTATTCGTAGCGTACCATCGGACGATGCGTCCTGCCGCGTCCTTCAGCGGCACCCCACGCGTGAGAAACCAGCGATATCGCCCGTCCGCGCCACGACGACGTACTTCCTGCTCGTAGGGCGTGCCCTGCGCTTTCGACTCCGCCACGGCTTTCAGTAACGGCTCCAGATCATCGGGATGAATAATGCGCTGCCAACCTCTGCCCTGTAGTTCTTCTTGAGTGAGGCCCGTATAGGACCGCCATCGCGCATTGGCAAAATCCAATGTGCCATCGTTTGGACCGCTCATTATCTGTTGCGGGATTGTGTCGATCACCAGCCGCAAGTGGTCTTCCGCTTTTTTTCGATCTTCGATGTCAGTATTCGTACCGTACCATCTGACGATGCGTCCTTCAGAGTCCCTCAGCGGCACACCGCGCGCGAGAAACCAGCGATATTGCCCGTCGGCCGCGCGATGACGCTCTTCCTGCTCATAGGGCTTGCCAGAGGCCACGGACTCGCGCCAAGCCGTCAGCACCCGCTCCCTATCGTCGGGATGCAACATGCGCTGCCAACCCTGGCCCTGCAGTTCTTGCTGCTTAAGACCCATATAAGCACGCCATTGGGCGTTACAAAAATCAAGCGAGCCATCGGCTGGACCGCTCCAGATCTGTTGCGGAATTGTGTCGATCACAAGCCGTAGGCGATCTTCGCTCTCTCGCACTGCTTCTTCCGCGCGGTTGCGCTCGGCAATTTCCGTTCTCAACGCTTGGTTGACCGCTTCGAGCTGCAAAGTCCGCTGGGCTACGCGATGCTCCAAGTCTCGATTGAGCTGTTGGACTTTCGCACTCGCCCGCCTGTCCACGGCCGACGTCATGATGGCGGCCACGAGCACGACCAAGGTCACAATAACAACTCCATTGTTGAAAAGAGGGGAGATGCTGATGGCTTGGGAAAAGTCTGGGGGTGGACTGGGGGTGAATCTTGCGGCAGCCATGCCGGTGTAATGCATCGCGGAGACAGCAAGTCCCATTGCCGTAGCGGCGCCGAGTCTACGCCGCACACTCCATCTGGCCTCCTCTCGCAGATCGAATGCCATCAGCAGCGCGAGCAGAGAAAACAGGACTGCGAATAAAACGGAGAAGGTCACCAGGAGGGGAGAAAACCGGACGATGGCAGGTAATCTCATCGCCGCCATCCCGATATAGTGCACACCGGCGATAGCGCCGCCCATGATGGCGCTGCCCCTCAAGGCCTCGACGAGGCCCATTTTCCCGCGGCTTGCCACGTGCAGCGCAACCGCGGACGCGAAGATGGCTACCCAGAGCGATGCCAGGACGGTCGGCCAGTGATACTGGACCGAGACTGGCAGCCGCAAGGCCAGCATCCCCTTGAAGTGCATCGCCCAGATGCCGATGCCCATCGCTGTAGCGCCAGCGCCCAACCAAGCTAGGCGAGCCCCGCCCTTTGCGGCGGTTACGCGTCCCGCAAGCTCAAGCGCAGAATAGGACGCGACGATGGCTATCAATACCGAGCGCGCCACCTCGCCGTAGTCGTAGGAGCCAGGCATGTTGGCGGAGATCATCATCATCGCCGATCCAGCCTTCACATGATCTAAGTTTAGAGGACAATGTATTTTGGGGCACGCGACTGTAAGAGCGGAAATTAGCGGCGCGCCATCCTCAGTTCTAACAGATTTTTGGCGTCTCCACCTTGGACGATCAGATAATTATCAGGACCCGGACATGCAGCTTAACCTCTGGTTGCCGCATCCGCGTGCTCATGCGCGTGGTAGCTGGAGCGCACCAGCGGGCCGGACTCTACATGACGGAAGCCGTATTCGAGCGCGGCGTCTTTCAGGGCGTGGAATTCGTCTGGAGTGTAGAAGCGGGCAATGGGCAAGTGATCGCGCGAGGGCCGCAGATACTGGCCGACAGTGAGGATGTCCACACCGCGTGAACTCAGGTCGCGGAAGACTTCGATTAACTCGGTGGCCGTTTCTCCCAGTCCAACCATCACGCCGGATTTCGTGACCATGCCGGGCGCGAACTTCTTGGCGTTTTCGAGCAGGCGGAGCGTACGCTCATAGCGAGCGCCGGAGCGGACCACGCGATAGAGCCGCGGCACGGTTTCGGTATTGTGATTGAGAATGTCAGGCTGGGCGTCGAGCACGACTTGGAGAGGTTCGTCCAGCCCCTGAAAGTCGGGGATCAGGACTTCGACGCGGCAGCCGGGTGTCAGCTCGCGAATCTGGCGGATGGTTTCAGCAAACACGCGAGCGCCACCAATATTGTCGTCATCCCGATTGACGCTGGTTACAACAGCGTGCTGCAAGCCGAGCGTGGCAACCGCTTCGGCAACGCGCGCCGGTTCTTCCCAGTCGATGGGCCCCGGCTTGCCTTTGGGCACGGCGCAAAAGCCGCAGCGGCGAGTGCAGATGTCGCCGAGGAGCATGAAAGTCGCGGTATGGTTGTCCCAGCACTCGCCAATGTTGGGGCATTGCGCGGACTCGCAAACCGTATGCAGATCGAGTCCACGGGCCAGCTTCTTAAGATTATGGAAGTTGTCGCCGACCGGAGCTTTGGCACGGAGCCAGTCCGGCTTGGGCTGCCGGATTGGGGGGCCGACATCGATTTGGACGAACTGGGCAGCGCCTGCCATGTACGTATGATTTTACACGTTGATGGCGAGGCGAACTACTGACCGTCGACGTAGGAGTCAATCCACTCTTTGATTTTTTGACGGCGTTCGTCCTGCGGGTCAAAGCGGATCCCGAAAGTTTTCCCCGGCGCATTGCGCCAGCTTACTGAGCCGCGGACCCAGACCCGGGGCAGAGTGAGCAGGGCAAAAGAGATTTCGACCGATTGTCCGGCTGAGATGTCTTCGGCAGAGCGCAGGGACATGCCACCGGAACTGAGTTCCACGCTGGTGGCAGTAAGGCGGCGATTGTCGCTAGCCATTATTACGGTGATTTCGGTTATGACCGGAATGCGAACATAGCGGCGCAGTTCGTGCAGCACCAGCATTTGGGTTGCCCGCACCAGTTTCAACGCGGAGTGGCGCTCCAGAGGTTCCTGAAAAACCGCGTTGATACCGTACTTGGAAAAGCGCATGGCATCCTGGGCGCTGCCACCAAGTCCGTAGATGACCATGCGGCTATTGGATAGCGAGGTACGGGCAGCCTCCATCATGGGCTGAGCAATTGGCCCAAGCTTCAAGACACAGGCCTCGAACTTTTCCTTCCGCAAGCGTTCGGTGGCGTTACCGGGCACTACCACGGTTTCAATCCCAAACTGCCGGAAACATTCGGCCAGCATGGCACGGACCGGTTCCTGGAGATCGACCAGTGCGGCCCGGGCTGCGGCCTTCTTGCCGGCAGGCAGGGGGGCAACGGCCGTTCCAGTGGCTTTTTCCATAGGTGAATCTTCGTTCTTCATCTTGCCGGGTAAACCTATTGTGGCCTGCATGTACAGGCTTGGCAAAGGGTTAGAAGGACAATCCTTGAGTACCAAGGTCTTATTACCAGCAATGTCCCGGTGCGCGGCATTCGGTACTTGCCAAACACATCGGCTTTTGGTGGGTCGGGCTTTACGGCACAGGTAGACGCCCTGGGAACGGAGGGTGTTATTCGGTCCAGCGGCGGAAGAGAAGAGCCCCGTTAGTCCCGCCAAATCCAAATGAATTGGTCATGGCATACTCCAGCGCTGCTTTGCGGGCGTGGTTGGGAACGTAGTCCAGATCGCATTCCGGTTCGGGATGCTCCAGGTTTATGGTCGGGGGTAATATCTGATCGCGAAGAGCCAACACCGTAATGCCTGCTTCCAGGCCGCCAGCGCCACCCAGCAAGTGCCCAGTCATCGACTTGGTGGAACTGACGGCGATCTTGTAGGCGTGGTCGCCGAAAGCGCGCTTAATGGCGGTGGTTTCAATGCGGTCCCCGAGCGGTGTAGAGGTGCCGTGGGCATTGATGTAGCCCACTTGGTGCGGTTGCACTTTCGCGTCCTGCATGGTGTTCTGCATCACACGACAGGCGCCATCTCCGTCTTCCGCAGGCGCGGTTATGTGGTGGGCATCGCCGCTCATGCCGTAACCGACAATCTCAGCCAGAATCGTGGCGCCGCGTCGGCGAGCGAATTCCAGTTCCTCGAGAATCAGAATTCCCGCGCCTTCGCCGATGATGAATCCGTCGCGCGCCGAGTCCCAGGGGCGGCTGGCCTTCTCCGGCTCATCGTTGCGAGTGGAAAGCGCGCGCATGGCCGCGAATCCACCGACGGAGAGTGGTGTGATCGCAGCTTCAGTTCCGCCAGCAATCATCGCGTCGGCGTCGCAGCGGGCGATAATCTTGTAAGAATCTCCCACGGAGTGCGCACTGCTGGTGCACGCCGTGCACGTGGCTTCGTTGGGACCCCGGGCGTTGTAGCGGATGCTGACTTGTCCCGCAGCCAGGTTGATGATAGTAGCGGGGATATAAAACGGGGAGATTTTGCGGGGGCCGCCGCTCATCAGGTTCGAATGTTCCCGCTCGGTAACATCGATTCCGCCAATTCCTGATCCAATGTGCACTCCAACCCGAGTTGAAGTCTCGGGAGTCACCTGGAGGCCGGCGGACTTCATAGCGTCATCCGCGGCCGCCATGGCCAACTGGATGAAGCGGCCCATCTTCTTGACGTCTTTCTTCTCGACAAACTGCAATGGGTCGAAGTTCTTGACCTCACCGGCGATCTGGCAGGCATGTTGCGAGGCATCAAAATGAGTGATGCGAGCAATGCCGCTCTTGCCGGCGAGCAGGTTTGCCCAAGTCTCTGCGCTGGTATTGCCAACCGCTGAAACCAGACCCACCCCGGTAACTACGACGCGTCGCGCCAATTACTTCCCGCCCTTCGCATGCTTGCCAATGTAATCCACCGCATCCTGCACGGTACGGATCTTCTCCGCGTCCTCATCGGGAATCTCCAGCTCGAAAGCTTCCTCAAACGCCATGACCAGCTCCACGGTATCCAGCGAGTCAGCGCCCAAGTCGTCCACGAATGATGCGGTCGCGGTCACTTCGCCTTCTTCCACGCCCAGTTGCTCCACAATGATCTGTTTCACCTTCTCATCAACGGCTGCCATGAGTTCTCCTTGTGCTGAGTGATGCGGATTTGGTTCCAGATGTCCGGGACGAACCGGGTTTAGTATTACTTAGCCTTCCCGTGCTTGTCGACGTAGTCGATGGCGCTTTGGACGGTGAGCATTTTTTCTACGTCTTCGTCACCGACCTCCATGTTGAATGCTTCCTCCAGGGCCATGACCAGTTCCACTTGATCGAGCGAATCGGCCCCTAGATCGTCTACAAAGGATGCGCTGGGGGTCACTTCCGCTTCATCCACCCCCAGTTGTTCGCTAACAATCTGCTTAACTTTCTCGACGACCTCTTTTTTCGCGGCAACGGCCATGTACGTCTCACCTTCCTGAAGGCAAAGAAAAGGGAAGAAGTAGTGTAATGGCCAGCACGAATCGGTGTAAAGAAGGGTCCCGCTGCAAGCAAGTGGAAATGCGACGGCTCAACCCACTTGCATCCTAACTGCTGGCCGCTGAGGTGGTCAAACCACGAGCTAGTTATTGTTCATTGGCCGGAGTACTGATCCCGCAAGCGCGTCTGGCGGCTAGTCATCGGGATCTCCTGTCCGGCGATGAATACCTGTTTCACGTCCGTCCGGAGGTCGAGAGGATCTCCATTGGCCATCACTACGTTGGCAGTTTTGCCGGCGTCCAGCGATCCCAACTGGTCAGCCACCCCCCAGGTTTCGGCGGCATTCAGGGTGATGGCCTTTAGCGCCTCGTCATAGGGCAGTCCGAAGGCAGTAGCAAAGCCTGCCTGGTATGGCAGGTTGCGCACATTGTGGGCGTCAAACGACGCAAAGACGATCTTGACTCCACGTTTGTACAACTGCGCCGGCAAACTATAAACCGTGTCATAGCGTTCGTAGGGTTTGGGATCCTCGTAGATGGGGCCGACGATTACCGGAACCTTGAGTCCTGCCACATAGTCGAGGACAGACTGCGAATGGCTGATGTGGTTCAGCACGAACTTGAGATTGAACTCGTGCGCGAGAGACACAGCGGTTTGCAGGTCGTTGGCTTCCTCGGCGGCGAGAACGATTGGCTTCTTGCCCTGCAAGTAAGGCAATAGCGCTTCGAGTTTCAGGTCTCGCTTGGGTGGGCTGGGAGGTTTCTTGTCTTTTTCTTTGTCCTTGTCGTCGGGCTTCTTGTCTTTATCGTCCGTCTTTTGTGTAGCCTCGCTCTTCTTTTTTTCGTAGTCGGCCCAGTGCTGGGCATAGTCCTGAGCATCGAGGAAAGCCTGACGAAGTTGGGCGGCCATGCCCATGCGAGTTTGGGGGAATTTTCGCTTGTCCCAGGATTCGTTGTGGCGCTGCTCGCCGGTGAAATTAAGCGGCATGGCGATATCGCGGATCAGAATCATCTCTGGAGAGGTCTTGCCCGCCAGCTGTACGAATGAGTCCTGCCCAGGCAACGTGTCTTTGGTGTCAGGTGCGATGATCGCATTGGTGACGCCGTTCAAACGGGTGACGGGAATCAACTCCGATTCGGCGTGGAAGGCGTCATAGACGTGCATGTGCGGCATAATCTCGTCGCTCGATTCAATGAGATCGTTGGTGCTCTGCTCGGCGGAGATTTCAGTGAGGCCAAGATTGTCTTCGGAGTCGATCAGCCCGGGATAAATGGTCATGCCCTTGGCATCGATGACGCGAGCATCTTTGGGAATCATGATGGAGCCTTCGGCGCCGACAGCAGTGATTTTGCCGTTCTGCATCACTAGCACGCCGTTTTCGATGGTGCCGTGCGAGACGGTGAGCAGTTTGCCGCCCTTCAACACCGTCGGCTTTTGCTGCGCTAAAGCGGCAGCGGCTGAGAAAAGGACGAAAGATACGAGTAGACGATTCATTGTCCCTCCGAGTAGTGCGTCATGCCGAAGCCGGGCAGTGAGCGGTCGAAATAAATATCGCCATCGATGAACACTTTATTGGGAACTCCGTAGCTGGAGAGCGGATAGCCATCCCAGATCACCAGGTCGGCGTCTTTGCCAACGTCAATCGATCCCACTTTGTCATCGACACCGATGATCCACGCCGGGTTCAGGGTAATCATCTTCAATGCTTCCTCGTCAGTGGCGCCGCCGTAGCGAATGCTCTTGGCAGCTTCCTGATTCAAGCGGCGGGCGAAGTCCTCGGAATCGCTCTTGATGGCCACGCGCACGCCTTTGCGCATCGACATCACCGCGTTCCACGGAATCGCGTCCCAAGCTTCTTGCTTGTAGCCCCACCAGTCGGAAAAGGTAGCGATGGCGACGTTGTTCGCCGCTAGTTGGTCGGCGACTTTGTAGGCTTCGAGCGCGTGATGAAAGGCCCGCACCTTGTATCCGAATTCTTTTGCAATAGCCATTTCGGTGAGTAATTCGTCAGCGCGGTAGCAGTGGATCTGCACCATCAGGTTTCCCCGCAGCACATCGGCCAGGGCTTCCATTTTCAGGTCGCGCTTGGGAGCGCTGGCGTCCTTGTCGCCCTTCTTGACTTTGGCGTTGTAGTCGTCCCACTCGCGCATGTAATCCTGGGCTTGGGTCAGCGCTTCTCTTTGGACAGCGAAATTGCCCATGCGGGTTGAGGGCAGCTGATCCTTGCCGCCGTAGACACGTTTGGGATTCTCTCCGCTGGCGAACTTGATGGATCGCGGCGCGCCGGGAAATAAGAGGGCATCCCGATTCAATCCGTACTTGTGCTTGATGACGACAGCCTGGCCGCCGATCATATTGGCCGAGCCGTGCAGCAGCAGAGAAGTGGTCACCCCGCCAGCCAGGCCCCGATAGATAGCTTTGTCCTGATAGTCGAAAGCGTCGATCATCATCATCTGCGGAGTAACCGGGCTGGTGGCTTCGTTGACGTCGTCATCGAGCGCAATGTGGGAATGGGAATCGACGATGCCCGGGGTCAGATATTTTCCGCCTGCGTCGATCACGGTTGCGCTGGATGGCGCGTTCACGTCTTTACCGACAGCCGAGATCTTTCCGTCTTTTATGTAAACGCTGCCATTCTGAATGATGCCGTGAGTGACGGTCATCACAACGGCATTCTTGATGACGACATCGTTATGTGCGGCAGGCGGTTGTTGAGCTTGGATAACAACGGCTGACAATACCAAAAGCAGGAGAGCGTAGCGGGTCGCGATGCGATTCATGCTTGCGTCCTTGCCTGAAAACGGAAGTGTGCGGAAAGCCGAAATTGTAGGGTGGAACGGCGACGGCGTCAATCAAAACACGATGTGAGAACATGGCTTGGCAGTTGTTATGTTGAGGAGGATGTTCGATGCGGGCGGTGGTGCAACGGGTAAGCCGGGCGCAGGTTACAGTGCGCGGTGAGGTGGTGGGTAAGATCGAGCGCGGTCTACTAGTGTTGCTCGGAGTAGCAGGCACAGATAAAGAGGCCGACGCTGAGTATTTGGCTGAGAAAGTCGCTGGGTTGCGGATCTTCGAGGATGACGCTGGAAAGATGAACCGGGGAGTGGGAGACGCCGGTGGCGCGATGCTTGTGGTTTCTCAGTTTACCTTGTATGGAGATGTGCGGCGAGGGAAGCGACCTTCGTTCGACGATGCGGCCCAGCCAGAACAAGCGCGGCGATTGTATGAGTATTTCGTGGAACGAATTCGAGCTGCCGCCCTGCACTGTGAAACCGGGCGCTTTCAGGAAATGATGCAAGTGGAACTGGTGAACGATGGGCCAGTGACGATTTTGCTGGATTCGGGGAAGGCGTTCTAGACGTTGGCTTACGCAGTAACGGCCTGTGGTTTCCCCGCCAGCAACTGCCGCAGCACATATTGCAGAATGCCGCCGTGAGCGTAGTATTGCGCTTCTTGAGGGGTATCGATTCGCAACAAGGCTTCGAAGTCTTTGGTCTTACCATTCACAGACGCCCTAACTTTCACTTGGCGGCCGGCAGCAAAATGCTCAACGACGTCCCGTACTCTGCTGATCTCGAATATCTCTTCGCCAGTTAAACCCAAGGACTGTGCAGTCTCGCCCTCGCGGAATTGCAGTGGCAGAATGCCCATCCCCACCAGATTCGAGCGGTGAATGCGTTCGTAGCTCTCGGCAATGACAGCTCGCACTCCGAGCAGTAGCGGGCCTTTGGCGGCCCAATCGCGCGAAGAGCCCGACCCGTACTCTTTGCCAGCGAGAATCACCAGCGGCACGCCTTCGGCGATGTACTTTTCCGAGGCTTCGTAAATCGTCATCTCGGCGCCGTCGGGGAGGTGGCGGGTAAATCCGCCTTCGAGGTTGGGGACCATCTTGTTACGCAGGCGTACGTTTGCGAATGTACCGCGCACCATGACTTCGTGATTGCCGCGGCGCGAGCCGTAAGAATTGAACTCGGCTGGTTTTACGCCGTGTGCGATCAAATATTTTCCCGCTGGGCTGTCGTGTTTGATTGAACCCGCAGGAGAAATATGGTCGGTGGTCACGCTGTCGCCGAGGACCGCGAGAACCCGGGCATTTGTTATATCGGTGATCGCGCCCGGCTTCACACTCATGCCGTCGAAATAGGGCGCCTGGCGAATGTAAGTGGAGTCGTTTTCCCAAGCATAGGTTTCGCCCTTGGGCACGGCCAGCGCGCGCCAGCGGTCGTCGCCGTGATAGACCTCACCATAGCTACGGCGGAACATGTCCGGGGTAATCGATTTGCCGATGGCATCTTCCACTTCGCTGCGCGACGGCCAGAGGTCAGCTAGGAAGACGGGTTTCCCGCCTTTGTCCTGGGCGATGGCGTCTTTGCGCAGGTCGAGATCGATGCGTCCCGCTAACGCGAAAGCTACCACTAGCGGCGGCGACATTAGATAGTTGGCGCGAACCTCGCCGTTGATACGCCCTTCGAAGTTGCGGTTGCCGGAGAGCACTGACGCTACCACCAGGTTCTTTTCGTCGATTGCTTTCGAAATTTCCTCTGGCAGCGGACCGGAGTTCCCAATGCAAGTGGTGCATCCATAGCCGACGATGTGGAATTTCAGTTTCTCCAAATATCCGGTGAGGCCAGCGCGTTCAAGATAATCGCGGACCACTTTCGATCCCGGGGCGAGAGACGTTTTCACCCAGGCCGGAACTTGCAGGCCGCGTTCCACCGCCTTCTTGGCGAGCAAGCCGGCGGCGATCATGACTGAGGGATTCGAAGTATTGGTGCAACTGGTGATGGCGGCTATGACTACGCTGCCATGATGAAGATGTCCGTTGCCGTTCGCTGCGGGTGCCGCGCCTTTGCCCGGCTTGATCAATGTGGGCAGCGCTTTATCGAATGACTCCTTGGCTTGGGAGAGCGGGACACGATCCTGCGGGCGTTTGGGGCCAGCGAGGCTGGACTCCACACTGGCGAGATCGAGCGCGAGCAGTTCGGAATATTGCGCTTCCGGCGTCTTATCGTCATGGAAGAGGCCCTGCTCGCGGGCATACGTTTCGACCAGCGCGATCTGCTCTTCGGCGCGTCCGGTTAGCCGCAAGTATGCCAGGGTTTCTTTGTCGACAGGGAAAATCCCACAAGTCGCGCCATACTCAGGAGACATGTTGGCGATGGTGGCGCGATCGGCCAGCGGCAACTCTTGTAAGCCGGGACCGAAATATTCGACGAATTTCCCGACTACGCCGTGCTTGCGCAGCATCTCGGTGATGGTGAGTACAAGATCAGTGGCGGTGGCGCCTTCTTTCAATTTGCCAGTAAGTTTCACGCCAACGACCTGCGGGATCAGCATGGAAACCGGCTGCCCCAGCATAGCCGCCTCGGCTTCGATTCCGCCCACGCCCCAACCCAGCACGCCCAGGCCATTAATCATGGTGGTGTGCGAATCGGTGCCGACGAGGGTATCGGGATAGGCAGTTTTCTTTCCGTTGGCGTCGTGGACGAAAACCACGCGTGCGAGGAATTCCAGATTCACCTGATGGACGATGCCGGTATCCGGGGGAACGATGGCCAAATTGCGAAAGGCGGTCTGTCCCCAGCGCAGGAATCCGTAACGCTCCTTGTTGCGTATGAACTCCATCTCGGCGTTGAACTGGAAGGCGTTGGGGGTGCCGAACTGATCGACCTGCACCGAGTGATCGATGACCAACTCCACAGGCTGTAGCGGATTGATCAGCGTGGGATCGCCACCCAACTGCTTCATGGCATCGCGCATGGCGGCCAGATCAACCACACAAGGGACACCGGTGAAGTCTTGTAGCAACACTCGGCTCGGCGTGAATGCGATTTCTTTGTCGGGCTTCGATCTACTGTTCCAGCTCGCCAGCGCGCTGACATCATTTTTCGTAACCGTACGACCGTCCTCGGTGCGCAGCAGGTTCTCCAAAAGAATGCGGAGTGAAAAGGGCAGATGTTTGGTCGAAATACCCTGCTTGTCGAGAGCGTCGAGGCGGTAAATCTCGTAATCGTGGCCGCCAACGCGGAGAGTAGAACGGCTGCCAAAGCTATTCATGAAATGGCCTTCCTGTTCTTTTTAGTTTAATCGTTCAGGATGGGTTGCGCCAGAAACCAAAGGCACACGCACTTTTGCAGTTTTTTCTCCGCGAACTCTGTGGATGTGCTCTGCGTTCTCCGCGATTTAGGACTTTAGCTTTCAGGCAGTTTTCGAAAAGACCTTGAAACGCAGAGGTCGCAGAGAACGGCTGCGGAGATCACAGAGGAATTGTCTTAAGGAGCCGCCGGGAGGGTGTACTCGAAATCGTAGGAGTGTTTGCCCGCGTTGATGATGATATCCATCTTGCCGGTAAGGCCCACCAGTTGGCCAGTGCCCGAATCCGGGACCACGGTCACACTAAGTTGCGGAACGCCGCGTGTCATGCTGGCGCTGTGCTGCAAGACGAAGCTCCCGCTGCGACCACCAAGCGTTCCGGTCACGCGCTCCATGGCGACGTAACCAGCCGAGCCTTTGACATCGGTCATGGCGGACAGCATCTGGCCCTTGCTGGTAGCTTCGAGGTCGCCGCGGAACTGTTTGTCGATGGTCATGCGGCCCATGGTGGCATCCTCGAATTTGCCGTCCGGAGTCTGCGGGTTCAACTTCACTTCAAACGTTCCCTTGGCATGCATCGTCATGGCTGCGCCTTTCTGGGGTGGGGTTGGAGTGGAGGAGTTTGCTTGCGCATAGGTCGCACAGCTAAGAGAAAGGCAGATCGCTGTGATGACAACTATGGCGCCGTTAGATGGCTTCTTCATGATGGCTCCATTATGCGTTATGGCAAATTCTGCGGAGAAGACAGTGTGGTTAATGCGACGCAATCCAGACCTGGTACACCACGACGGCCATCATGAATAGAAGATAGATTCGGAGGGCCCAAAGGACGAGCAATTCGGGGCCTTTGAGATGCCGCCTTGGGATAAAGTACTTCTTTGCATGAACCAGCTGATCGTGTTCGAGCGACGATAAAGCCAGTTGTTGATCTGCATTCGAGATCAAATCCGGTGTCTCTTCTCTTGGTGTCATGAAGCTAGCTTCTCCTACTTCCCACCCAACGTGGCAAAGATGTTGGGCGCAATGATGCTGATTCCGAAGAGCACGCCTGCGGCCGTCAGGATAAATACAACCGCAGTGGACAGAACGTTCGCCCATACCGGACTGACCAGGTCGCCCATAATTTCTTTGTCATTCACCAGCATGAAGAGGAACACGAGCGCGGGCGGCATGGCCAGAACTGCGACCACGTTTACCACCAGAACCACGTACACCAGGGGCAATCCGGGAATCAGAACGATGGCCGCCGCTGCCACGGCGCACAACGTCAGCACGGAATAAAACGCCTTGCCTTGTCCTAGAGGAAGATTCAGGCTGTGAGGCTTGTGGGTTACTTCTCCGAAGGCATAGGCCGAAGCAGCGGAGATTGTGATCGAGGCCACAATTCCGGCCTCAACCATGCCGAGCGCGAAGAGCGATGCACCGAATCGACCGATCAGCGGCTGCAGAGCTTGCGCAAACTCGGCGGCCTGGAAAGTGTCAGCCGTCATCTGATGGGCGAACAACGGCGCGGTCGCAAGAATCGTGGCGACTGCGGCAGCAGTTGCTAGAGCGGCTCCCAACACAGTGTCAATGCGGCCGAAGCGAATATCTTTGGTAGTCATTCCCTTATCAACCGTCGCACTCTGCTGGAAGAAAAGCATCCAGGGTGTCACCGTCGCTCCGATATCAGCGAGCATAAGTAGGAGAGTGTCTTTATTGAGGCCGGGAAGCGGCCGCCAAGTAATGAACGCATGGCCGACCGAATGCCAACTCGGGTGGGTCATGAGCGCAACTGGAACGAAGATCAGGTTGAAGGCGGCTGCTGCGAGCGTGATCCGCTCCCAGGTCCAGTAGCGGTGACTGACGAGCGCCCCGTAAAGAATGACGAGTGCAATCAGAATTGCTATCCAGGGAGGAACGCCGAAGAAACCCAGACCTGCGCGGATGGCAATGAACTCAGTGATGAGGGTGAGAAAGTTTCCGATGCCAAGGTCGACCATCGAGAACCATCCCCAGAAAGGCCCGAAACGCTCGAAGATTAGTTCGGCGTGTCCGCGATGAGTCGCCGCACCCAGCCGCACCGTCATCTCCTGAACGACAATTGCCATGCAAAACGTCAGGGCAACGAAGGGGAGGAAGAATCCGATGCCAAACTTCGCGCCGGTGGCCGCGTAGGACAGCATGCTGGGCCCATCGTTTTCTCCCAGCATGACCAGAACACCCGGCCCGACCAGCAGCCACAACAGCTTTGCCCGAGAGGAAAATCCGCGCCGGGCGCGTGCGGCCGACACCCGCACGCGATCATGGGCACGATCCACGTCTTCGTGAGTGATAACGACGGCTTCACCGCCGTTGGCAATGCGGGCCGCGAGGGGCTTCGTGTATGGAGGTTGTGAACCTACGCTCATGATCGAAGTTAGCGTTAGTATACATCAACGAGTAAACCATGGTTAATTACTGTGGAAAAGGGCCGACTGGGTCGAGGAAGACTACTTCGAGATATGTTTGGCGCTACGGGCATCATTGGTGACCCAGACCCGCTCCGCCGCCGAACGGCCGAGGGCAACGGTGCCGGCATCAGTGGCTAACGTAAGGGTCTGATCGTAGTTTCGTCCCGAGACGTGCAGTTTGGCACCGGGACGCACCCCCCGAGCTTCGAGGAATTCCAGCAGACGACGGTCACGTTCGTAGATGCCGCTGACGACATAGTGCTTCCCAGCTTCGGCGTGAGCCAAAAGCAACAAGCCGCGGCGGCGGCGGCTGGCAGGACTCTCCATCTCACTGAGATTGCCGTGTGGACAAGCTCCGGCGCGCCCCAACCGCGCCAGCAATTTAGCTTCAAAATCAGGGGAAACCGCGTGTTCCAGCCGCTCGGCTTCGTCGTGCACCTTGTACCACTCCATGCCGAACACCTCGGCCAGCATGCGTTCGATCAGATGATGGCGCAAGGTGAGCTTGCGAGCGATCTTTCGTCCCGCGGAAGTCAAAGCGACGTGGCCATCAGCCTGTACCCGCACCAAGCCGTCTTTCTTCAAACGGCGCAGCGCCATCGTGACCGCGGGCGGAGACACAGCCAGCCAGTGGGCGAGTGTAGCGGAGATGACAGTCTCGCCTTCGCTTTCGGCTTCCAGAATCGCCTTGAGATAATCTTCTTTCGAGCCGGTGATCATCTCACGCGATTATACGCAGTTAAGCATGGTTAAATGCAGAACTCACCACAGAGACACAGAGTCACCGAGAGAAATCGCGGCTGACAAATACACCTCGTTAACGAGCGATCGTCTTCTCTGTGCCTCTGTGTCTCTGTGGTAAGCGTAGCTTTGGTTTGACATCACACTCCACGCACACCTAACCTTAGGGTCTCGCTATGAAGGTTCTGGTCATCGGAGGCGGCGGCCGTGAGCACGCTCTGGTGTGGAAACTGCGACAGTCGCCACGCGTTTCAGAGGTTTACTGCGCACCCGGCAACGGTGGGATCGCCGCGCTGGCGGAGTGCGTTCCGGCCGACTTGAAGAGTGTGCCGTCGCTACTGGAACTGGCTGGGCGGATTAAGCCCGATCTTACCGTGGTCGGTCCCGAGTTGCCTTTGACCCTCGGCGTGGTAGACGAATTTACTCGCCAGGGATGGAAGACGTTCGGGCCGACGAAAGCTGCGGCGCAGCTGGAGTCGAGCAAGAGTTTCGCCAAAGAATTCATGCAACGCCACCACATTCCCACCGCGCATTACGCGATTTGCGATTCGCCCGAACAGGTGCGCGACGCCTTGCCACACTTTCACATGCCCATCGTGGTCAAAGCCGACGGGCTGGCCGCCGGCAAAGGGGTAGTGATTTGCAAAACAAAGGATGAGGCTAGCGCGGTCGCCGCCGACATGCTCAGCGGCAAAATGCTGGGCCCAGCGGGAGCGCGGGTGGTGCTGGAGGAATGTCTGAAAGGCGAGGAACTGTCTTTCCTGGTGCTGAGTGACGGCGAGCGGGTTGTGCCACTGGTTGCAGCTCAGGACCATAAGAGAGTAGGCGATGGCGACACTGGTCCGAATACGGGTGGTATGGGCGCTTACTCCACTTCGACGATGCTCGACCAACAGATGCAGAACTGGCTGATCCAGCACGTTGCGCAGCCAGTGGTGGATGGAATGAAAGCCGAAGGCACGGAGTACAAAGGCGTGTTGTACTGCGGCTTAATGATGACCGCGCGCGGGCCCATGGTACTAGAGTTCAACTGCCGCTTTGGCGATCCCGAGACTCAACCGATCCTGATGCGCTTGGAAAGCGATCTGTTGGAGGCCCTGGAAGCTTCGATTGAAGGGCGGGTTAGTGTGGGCGATTTCCGCTGGTCGCCGGATGCCTCGGTATGTGTGGTGATGGCGTCTGGAGGTTACCCGGGGATATTCGAAGCTGGCCGTCGAATCACGGGGTTGGCAGAAGCGGGGAAAGTTGCGGGAGTGGAAGTCTTTCACTCGGGAACGACCAAGCATGACAATGCATTCTTCACTTCTGGCGGTCGCGTATTGGGAATTACGGCGCGAGCCGCCGATCTCAAGACGGCAGTGGACCATGCGTACCAAGCGGTCGCCAAGATTGGGTTTGAGGGAGCGCATTATCGCAAGGACATTGCAGCGCGGGCGCTGAATGGCGCCACAAAAAGGAGTCTATGAGCAAACCACAAGTTTCCATCGTGATGGGCAGTGATTCTGATCTCGACGTCATGCGCGAGGCAGCAAAGGCGCTGGAGGAGTTCGGCATCGTCTACGAGATCGATGTGACTTCGGCGCACCGGTCGCCCGATCGCACAGCAGATTACGCGCGCAAGGCCGCTGGCCGTGGCATTCGGGTGATCATTGCCGGCGCCGGTGGCGCGGCGCACCTCGCAGGCGTGATCGCCGCGCATACCACACTGCCGGTGATTGGCGTGCCTATTCCCTCGACTTCGCTGAACGGTCTGGATTCGCTGCTGGCAACGGTTCAGATGCCCGCAGGCATTCCGGTAGCGACGGTCGCGATCGGCAAGCCGGGAGCCACCAACGCCGGCATTCTGGCAGCGCAGATTTTGGGCTTATCGAGCGCGGCGGTAGAGAAGAAGCTGGATGCGCACAAGGAAAAGCTCGCCAACGGCGTGGAAGAGAAATCGAAGAAGTTGAGGATCACGCTGGGGACATGAGAGATCAGTGCTTCCCTACAGCTTCAACCCCTTCAAATATTCCCGCATCTGAGGGCCCAGATCATCGCGCTTCAGGGCGAACTCTACTGTGGCTTTGAGAAACCCCAGTTTGTCGCCGGTGTCGTGACGTTTGCCTTCGAAGACGTAGGCATACATTTTCTCTTTCTTCAGCAGCGCTTTCATTCCGTCTGTGAGCTGGAGTTCACCACCGACGCCAGCCTTGGTTTCGGCCAGCGTGTCAAACAATCCTGGCGTCAGGACGTAGCGTCCGATTACGGCGAGGTTAGAGGGAGCGTCTTGGAGTTTCGGCTTCTCTACCATGTCGACGATCTCATAGAGACGGCCTCCGAACCTGCCGTCCGCAGGTTTGACCTTGAGAACGCCGTACGATGAGATGGCGGGACCTTCAATCACCTGTGCGGCCAGCACCGAGCCGTTCACTTCATCGAATACGTCGATCATTTGCTTCAAACATGGAACTTCCGCGTCGATCACATCATCGGCGAGCAGCACTGCAAACGGTTCGTTTCCAATCAACTCTTTCGCCATGAATACGGCATGGCCGAGGCCAAGAGCTTCCTTTTGCCGGACATAGAAGACGTGGATCATGTCCGAAATATGACGCACGATCTCGAGCAGATCGGTCTTGTTACGGTCGGCAAGCATGCGCTCGAGTTCGTAGCTGACGTCAAAGTGGTCCTCGATCGCTTGCTTGCCACGGCCGGTAATGATGATGATCTGATCGCAGCCGGAAGCCATTGCCTCCTCGACGCCGTATTGAATGATGGGCTTATCCACCAAGGGCAGCATTTCCTTGGGTTGGGCTTTGGTGGCGGGGAGAAAGCGGGTACCCAGTCCGGCGGCGGGAAAAACGGCTTTGCGAACTCGCATGGTCAGTTAGATTGTACCTTTTGCGATTGCAAGCTGACTATTGGGAGAACCGAATCAAAAATCCATAACCACAAAGGGCACGGAGGATCACAGGGAAAAGCCCAAACGATGCGTGTTAGAATTTCGGGGAGCAACCTCTTCTGGAGCCCATTTTGATTGAGCTGGCACCTTCGATCTTGTCGGCCGACTTCGCCCACCTGGCGGAGCAAGTCCGAGCCGCTGCCGAGGGCGGCGCCACCGTGATCCACGTGGATGTGATGGACGGGCATTTTGTTCCCAATATCACGATTGGTCCGCCGGTGGTGCGATCTCTGCGCAAGGCCACCGACCTGCCTCTGGATTGCCACCTAATGATCGAAAATCCCGACCAGTACGTCCCCGACTTTGTAGAAGCCGGGGCGGATTGGATTTCGGTCCACCAGGAGGCTTGCCGGCATCTCAACCGGACGCTGCATCTGATTCGCAGCCACGGCGCCCAGGCGGGTGTGGTGATCAATCCGGCGACTCCGGTTGAAACCTTGAACGAGGTTCTGGACATTGTGGACTATGTGCTGGTCATGTCGGTGAATCCCGGCTTTGGCGGCCAGAAGTTTATTCCGGCGGCAGTGCATAAGATCCGCCGACTGGCGGACTTGCGGGCAGATCGCCGGTTGCACTACCGGATCGAAGTTGATGGTGGAATTGCCCTGGACACAGTAGCCGAGGTCGTACGGGCCGGAGCCGAAATACTGGTGGCAGGCAACGCCGTGTTCGGTGCAGGCGATCCAACTAGCAACGCCCGAAAGCTGCTAAAGGCAGCAAGTGAAGCTACACTGCTAAAAGTCTAATTTCCGGCTGGTTTGACCAGAAATTAGAAACTGATCGCTCGAGGTCTCATGTCACGTCGTATTGTGGTCATCGCACTGCTGGCCGGGTTGGCCTTTACCATCGCTTGTGCCACCAACAAGAAGGCAACTAACCCGCTAGCGGATGTGAGTTCCAAGCAGCCCGACAAAGTTCTGTTCGACCGCGCCATGGACGCCCTCAAGCACAACCGCTATGACCTGGCCCGCTTGACCTTACAGACCTTGATCAACACTTATCCGGATTCTGAATACATCGCCCGTGCCAAGCTGGCGGTGGCTGACTCCTGGTACGACGAAGGCGGTGCGACCGCCCTGGCACAGGCTGAGATCGAGTACAAGGATTTCATCACGTTCTTCCCCAACATGCCGGAAGCGGCGGAAGCCCAGTTGAAGATCGCCAATATCCATTATCAGGAGATGGAGAAACCTGATCGCGATTACACGCACGCCATGCGGGCCGAGGAAGAATACCGGCAACTCATCATGCAGTGGCCCGATAGCAAATTGATCCCGGAGGCCAAGCAGCACCTGCGGGAAGTGCAGGAGGTCATCGCAGAGCGTGAGTTTGGCGTAGGGCGTTTCTACTATTTGCGGGAATCGTATCCCGCCGCCATCGCCCGGCTGCAATCTCTGGTGGACAAATACCCGTTGTACAGCAAGGCCGATGAAGCCTTGTTCCTGCTGGGGCAGTCTTATGAGGACGAGATCGCGCTGCTTCGCACGCGCAAGCTGAATGAGGCTCAAAAGTCATATCTGGTTCAGATGTTCACCGCGCGTGCCACTCAGGCTTACGACCGTATCATCACTCGTTATCCGGTGATGGAGCGCGCTGACAGCGCCAAAGCACGGTTAGTGGCGCTACACCAGCCGGTGCCCAAACCCACCAAGGCAGAGGTGGCACAGAACAAGGCAGAAGAGGACAGCCGCAAAGAAGACACCGCGCTGTCCAAGGTAATGAGAGCTTTTGCCAAACATCCGAACGTCGCCGAGGCCACGAAAGTAGGTGAACCGACGCTCGTCGATCCAACTCCGATGAGCCCGAGTTCGGTGATCCAGCCAACCCCACGTACCGCACCCGGTGGTTTGGGTGGCGATAAGTCGGTCACGATTGAGACAGTGAGCGGCGCACCCTCACCCAATGAGAACACTCCACGTTCCGACGCTCCTCCAGCGGCAGACGCAGCCGTGACTCCGGATACTTCCGCCAATACGACTTCTCCTGTACCGGCAGATGCCAATGAACTCCAGCCCAACACCGCGCCCGCGGATGCCAACGAATTAAAGCCCAACGTAGCCGCCGAGGGAACCCCGGCTGCCCCTCCTCCCCAGCAGGTGAATGAAATACAGAGCGGAAGCCATCCGGCCGGTGCCGCCACGACTGCTGGGACGAGTACTGGTTCGGCGTCCTCGACTGTGGACGACACTGCTGACGACTCCGTCGCGTCCAGCAAGCATAAGAAAAAGAAGGGTATTCATAAGATTGTTCCCTTCTAACCCGCCATCCCTGGACGGAATGCCCCCGCGGGCTTACTAACCCTGTTTGGCGCGGTGGATACTGACCGCTCGTAACCTGCTTAATAGGTCTATTCTCATTGACTTAGGGTCTCGGACACGTTACCTTCGGCCTATCCTCCGATTGCTCAAAAGGACATCGCTTGGCGCGCAAAATCCTGCTTGCCGATGACAGTGTGACTGCTCAGAACATGGGCCGGAGAATCCTCAGCGATGCCGGCTACGAAGTCGTCACCGTCAATAACGGCTCGGCCGCGCTGAAGAAAATAGCAGAGTCCAAACCCGATCTGATTGTTCTCGACGTGTACATGCCGGGCTATGGCGGGTTGGAAGTCTGCCAGCGCTTGCGCGAGTCCAAGGATACGGCGCGCATTCCCATCTTGCTGACCGTAGGAAAGCTGGAGCCTTTCAAACCGGAGGAAGCGCGCCGGGTGCGGGCCGATGCCTTTATTGTCAAACCGTTTGAAGCCAGCGAATTGCTTACCGCTCTTACTAAACTGGAAGACCGGATCGTGCCTCAGCCCGCGCCCTACAAGCCAGGCCGATTTGCCAAAGCGATGTCGGCGCTTGAATCGGATGCTCCCTCCAATGAATACGGTGATCTGGATAGTGGGTGGAAGAATCGGTTGAAGATTCCTGCACCTCAGAGCCGTGTTCCTGACGTCGAGCCAGAAGAGCAGGCAGAGCCGCGAAAAACGGAGACTCGCAAAGAGAAAGAGCAGCAACCGGGTGAAATACCTGCGGCCGTGCCACGAGACATTACGCTTGAGGAAATCGCGGCCATACATGCAGCGGCTGCGGCTTTCGGAACACAATCCGCGGAACCGGTAACAGAGCCGGAAGCAGTGATCGTGAATGATGCAGTCGGCAAGACTGAAGAGGCAAAGCCGGAAGTAATCGCCGACACGGGAGATGAAGTTGCTGCAACCTTCGCTTCTGCTGCTCCGTCCGTCGAGCCCCAGGCCGAGCCTGAAACTTTGGATGTGGAGCACAAGAGTGAACCCGCGGTCGCGGTAGACGCTGCGCAGGCGGATACCGCAGAGACGGCGGCAAGTGCAACGGAAACTGTTCCGAATTTTCCGACTCCACCGGAAGAAATCGCGAGCGTCGCTCCGCTTGAAGTTCCACCAATGGCAGAGGAGCGAGATGACTTTGCGGCGGCCTTGGAGTCGCTAGGTCCCTCGAACGGACATGGAATTCCACAGCAATTCAGCGGCCCGCGTTGGACCGCTGAGTTAGTTGCGGTCGCAGACGAGGAATCTGCGCTAATTCTTGAGCAGGAGATGCAAAAGGCGGTCGCGGCAATGGCGGCGGCGCACGCCGACGAAGCCGGACATTCGATTGCTGCGGAAGCTGCGGCATCGATCGGGGTAGAGGATACGCATCCGTCGACGGGCGAGGCATCCAATGCCCCGGAAATTGAACATCATGCTCCAACATCGCTTGTGGCGGCCATGGCCGAGGAGACAACCAATCAGACGGCCCTGCCAACCTTAGCGGAGCTGGTAGATTCAGTTTTGCCCCACGCCTCGGCGGAGACTGAAACTGCGACACCAGAACTGCAAGGAGCGGCATTTGCGGCTGCGGCCGCGGGCAATGCAGATGCAATCTCGCAGCCGTCGGCCCCGCCGGAGGTCACTGCTTCGCCCAGCAATGCGGATGAGCGTCAGCGGGAATCTGAGTTGGCGGCAGCGTGGGAAAGCTGGAAACACATTCGCGAATCAGTGGTCGAACTGCAACTCAAGTCACAGGTCGCCGATGCTGCTGCCGAGGCGCACGCACCCCAAGCAGAACAGCTTTCCAGTCCGCAACCTGAATCCGAGGATGAAACTGGCGCCCAGGAAGAAGCCGGTATTGCCAGTATTGTGGATAGCGTCCTGGCCGAACTCAAGCCCAAGCTGATGGCAGAAATTTCCAAGAAGATGGGCAACGAGAAAAAGCGCAAATAAGCAGCGCCCTTCCGCTACAGCATTCCGCCCGTCTTTACCGTCAGAATACTCAGCGCCGTCTCCAGTTTTGTAATGGCGTCGCCGAGCTCTGGGTGCTTCCCGATCTTTTCTTGCAGGGCTTTCAGAATCTGATGAGCACTCGCAACGTGCGCTGTGGCCTGGTCTGAATCTGGCTTGGGATTGGGTTCGCTCTTGGCTTCCATGACTACTCTCCCTTGATACCTTCAGATTCTATACTGCATCTCCCACTCAATCCCTCCTCTTCATTTGACGGGTCGTCATAAGACGGCGAACGAATCGGGGCAAAGGCCATCCGGGCTGTTCGGCGGGCACGAAAGACCAGAATTACTCTTCTGTCCCCGGCGATGAGAACGAGCAATAGCGGAGGGTCATGTTGGCTTGTATGTACTTGGGCGTGGCGGCGGAGAATCTGTTGTTGAAGACCACATAGTACGTCCAAGCCGGGTCGGCGAGAAGCGATACGTTCATGTCACCCCCCGCTACTTTCCCACTGTCATAGAACCTGAACGTTGTGTAACCATTCTGCCAGTTGGTGTAATCCAAATCACTGAGCACGTACACCTCAATGTCATTTTCGTTTCCTCCCCCGACTGAAAAGTGGCCTTGCAATGTCACATTTAGTTGATCTTTGGGAACCACGAACTTGTAGGACTCAAAGCCACCGGCTTTGACCGTGAAGGCCATATCCCCCGTGGACTGCGAATGCGATCGCAGCGTCATCGGCCCAATCACTGTGCGAAACTGCGGCGGTTTCCGACGCACGGCGATTTGCCAAACAACCAATAATGCCAAGAAGGAGGACATCAGGAGGAGCGCAATTCGGAATGCAAGGCGGCTTCTCGACTGTGGCTGGTTCAACACCGCAGGACACCTCCAGACTCATGGGGGATCTACTATGACGCTATGATCGTCCTGCGTGAATGGCACCACGGTGCCAGCGCCCAAAGCGGCCCTATCGTTTGACCGCTTTTTGAAGCCGCCTGTAAGATCAAGAGAGCACTCAGCATTCAGCACTCGGCATTCAGCCCTGAAGTTCCGGAGCGATCCCCGGAAACCGGCTGGCTGAGTGCTGACGGCTGAGTGCTGAGTGCTTTTTCATGCCTCACGACCTTCCCAAATCCTACGAGCCGGGCGCAATTGAAAAACGCTGGGCGGAGTACTGGGTAAAAGAAAAGCTGTTCTCGGTGAAGACGCCGCCTCCGGGCGAGACGCGTCCCGTGTTCACGCTTCTTCTGCCGCCGCCGAATGTAACCGGGCGCCTGCACATGGGCCACATGCTCAACCAGACGCAGATGGACATCATCGTGCGCTGGCATCGCATGCGCGGCTTCATCACGCTGTGGCTGCCCGGCACCGATCATGCGGGCATCGCCACACAGATGATGGTCGAGCGGCAGTTGGCGAGTGAAGGCAAGAATCGTCGCGACCTCGGCCGCGAGAGGTTTATCGAGCGGGTGTGGGAATGGAAGCAGCTCTATGGCAGCGCGATCCTCGACCAGATGAAGCGCCTGGGCGCGTCGGTCGATTGGGACCGTGAATATTTCACCATGGACGAGAACCTTAACCGCGCGGTGCGCGAGGTGTTCGTTCGCCTGCATGAAGAAGGTCTGATTTATCGCGGGAAGTATATCGTCAACTGGTGCCCGCGCTGTGAGACTGCGATATCGGATCTCGAGGTCAAGCACGAAGAAGTCGCGGGCAAGCTGTACGAGATTCGCTATCCGGTGGTTGGAACGAACGAGTTTATTACCGTGGCGACCACGCGGCCCGAGACCATGCTGGGCGATACCGCTGTAGCGGTGAACGAAAACGACGAGCGCTACACCCATCTGCATGGCAAGAGAGTCTTGCTCCCACTGATGAATCGCGAGATTCCCATCATCACCGATGATCTGGCCAAGCCGGAGTTCGGGACGGGCGCGGTGAAAGTCACTCCGGCACATGATCCCAACGATTTTCAGGCGGGTTTGCGGCACAACCTGCCGCAAATCGACGTGATGGATGAACACGCGCACATGAACCAGAATGCAGGCCCCTATGCCGGGCTTGACCGCTTTGCGGCGCGAAAGCAGGTTCTAGAGGATTTGCGCGAGCAGGGTTTCCTGGTCGGCGAGAAGGACTACACGATTGCTCTGGCCAAGTGCGATCGCTGCGGAGTGGTAGTTGAGCCCCGGCTTTCGACGCAGTGGTTCATCAAGATCGCCCCTCTTGCCAAGCGTGCGACCGAAGCGGTGGAAAGCGGTGAGATCACCATTGTCCCGGAAAACTACAAGACGATTTATCTGAACTGGATGAACAACATCTACGACTGGTGCATCTCGCGCCAGTTATGGTGGGGACACCGTATCCCGGCGTGGCATTGTGCATGTGGCGAAATCATTGTGGCTCGGGAAGCGCCTACCAAGTGTACGAAATGCGCGGGTGATAAGTTGACGCAAGACACCGACGTTCTCGACACTTGGTTTTCATCTGGATTGCTGCCGTTCACAACTCTGGGCTGGCCGGAGAAAACGCGTGACCAAGAAGTGTTTTATCCGACCACGCTTTTGATTACCGCTTACGAGATCCTGTTTTTCTGGGTGGCACGCATGATCATGTTCGGGTGCCACTTCATGGATGGCCATCGGCAAGATCCGAAGATCAAACAAGCCAGCGGCTGGGCCGACAAGAAAGATGACAGCGTTCCCTTCCGCCAGGTCTACATTCACGCGTTAGTGCGTGATGCTGACCGGCAGAAGATGTCGAAGACCAAGGGTAACGTAATTGATCCACTGGACATCATTGAGCGCTTCGGAACAGACGCGACCCGCTTCACACTGGCGGCAATGGCTGCTCCTGGGACCGACATTGCGTTTAACGAGAGCCGGACCGAAGGCTACCGGGCGTTTGCCAACAAGATTTGGAATGCCGCGCGCTTCATGTTCATGAATGTGGACCGGCTGGGCGTCGCCGGCATTACAACCTTCAAAGCTGTTTCATTAGAAGATCGCTGGATTCTTTCACGCTTCAATCGTGTGACTAAGGAAGTACATGACGCGCTTGCGACTTTCCGCTTTCATGAAGCCGCGAACCAGATTTACGATTTCTTTTGGGGAGAATTCTGCGATTGGTATCTGGAATTGATCAAACCGCGATTGATGGATGAGGCCGCGGGGGAATCGGCGCAGAGCGCTTGCCAGAATCTGGTCAGCTTGTTCGAGGCCGCACTGCGACTCTTGCACCCCGTCATGCCGTTCATCACGGAAGAAATCTGGCAGACAATTTACGATGGCAAAGCGCCGCAGCAATCGATCGCACTGGCCGCGTTTCCGCAATCGGACGAAAAGCATATCGACCTCGCTGCCGAAACGGAAATGGCTGTGTTGCAGGATCTGATCGTCAGTGTGCGCAATCTTCGAGCGGAATTGAAAGTTGAGCAGAAGGCGAAAACCCCGATTGAGCTTTTTGCACATGATCCGCTGACGAAAAGCTTGGTGGAACAGAATCGGGAAGCAATCGAGCGGTTGGCGAATGTATCGACCATCACAGATGTGACACAGTCACAGGCGAGCCAAGCGCCGTCGCGTGCTACAGCACGATTTGACGTGCGTATAGTCTACGAGAAGAAGATTGATATCGCCGCCGAGCGTGAGCGCCTGACGAAAGAATTAGAAAAGATGGAAAAAGAGATCGCCAACGGCCAACGGCAGCTAAGCAATGAAGGCTTTCTGGCGAAAGCGCCGGCGAGCGTGGTTGAGGGGCTGAAAAAGCGTAATGAGGAACTAGTTGCACTGCGAGAAAAGACGAAGAAGAAGCTGCAGGAGTTAGGATAGTCTACCTCGCACCCGACGGACAGCCGAGGGCGGCTGTCCCCCGGGTGGCCTCAGCCAACGACTAACGACTGATTTTATGGACTGGAATAGCCGACGCATCACTGCTGTCATCGAGAACGCGCTGCAGGAAGACCGGGCCACGCGAGATGCGACCAGCTATGCCTGCGTGGATGCAAATCAGCGCGCCACAGGTACCGTCCTCGCCAAGCAGGATTGCATACTGGCCGGCATCGGCTGCGTAGCCCGCATCCTCGACGTTTATGCGGACCTGGACGGCGCGGTCACTTCGCACTACGAGGTCACAACTCATCCGGAGATATTCGACGGTATTCGTCTGCACAAAGGCCAGTCGGTTGCCGTCATCCGGCATAACGCTCGCGTGGTGCTTTCCTGTGAGCGTGTGATCTTGAATTTCATGCAGCGGTTGAGTGGCATTGCTACGCTGACGCGCAAATTCGTGGATACGATTGCGGGTACTCACGCAAGAATCCTCGACACCCGAAAAACCGCACCCGGGCTGCGCACCTTGGATAAGTACGCGGTGCGCTGCGGCGGCGGACACAACCACCGCCTGGATTTGTCGGATGGCGTGCTAATCAAGAACAACCACATCGCGCTCGCGGGCGGAGTCGCGCCAGCGCTCGAGCGCGCCCACCAGAACCGCCGTGGCGAGCAAGTGATCGAGATCGAAGTACGCACGTTAGATGAGTTAGACGATGCTCTGAAGCATGGCGCGGAAGCAATCCTGCTCGACAATATGCCAGTGGAAATGGTGAAGCGCGCCGTGGAGCAGTGTTCGCAGGCGAGCCGGCACATTCCCCTCGAAGTCTCAGGCGGCATCAACCTGGAGAATGTCCGCGGCTATGCGGAGACCGGAGTAAACTTCATTTCCGTGGGCGCGCTCACCCACTCGGCTCCGGCCGTGGACATGAGCCTGCGTGTGGGGCCAGCATAACTTTCCCAAACAGCGTTTGTCGTTTTGGCTTCCTACGCTCATAATTCGTCCATCAAGAAATCAGGGACAATCCGAAATGCGCGGACAAGATCGTCCGTGTCGCCTAAACCCGTGCCGCAAACCGACGCCCGGTTGGGGCGCGTCGTCAGACTACTGGCGGATCACGCAACCGTAGTGGTCAGCGGAACCAAAATTGCATCGGAGATTGGTACCAGCCGCTCGGAAGTCTGGCGGCTGGTGCAACAACTCCGCGAGCTAGGGGTCAACATCGGCGGACATCCTGCAACCGGCTACAGCTTGAATTCGATGCCCGATTTGCTGCTGCCGGACTTTCTCGCGCCGCTGCTTCACGGAACCGTCTTTGGCAAGAACATCCATCACTATTACAAGACTGGCTCAACCAACAATCTGGCCATGGACGCCGCCAGCGCCGCCGCACCCGAAGGCAGCGTATTTCTCGCCGAACAGCAGACCGCCGGACGCGGACGCGGCGCTCATGAATGGCACTCGGCGCGTTCGGTTGGGATTTACTGCTCCGTAGTGCTACGCCCGGCACTGCCGCCATCGGAGGTGTTAGTTCTTTCTCTGGCCGCAGGCTTGGCGGTTCAGGCGGCGATTCAAGATGTCGATCTTCGTGTCAAGGTAGACTTGAAATGGCCCAATGATCTTCTGATTGAGGGAAAAAAGTTCTGCGGTATTCTCACCGAGATGAACGCCGAGGTTACTCGCGTACGGCATGTAGTGGTGGGAATCGGAATCAACGTCAATCAGGCGACTTTTCCTCCCGACTTGCAGGACGTGGCGACGTCTTTGCGGCTGGCGACGGGAAGCGAGTGGTCGCGGGTGGAACTGTGCGCGGCTTTGCTAAAATCACTCGACCGGGAATATCGTGAATTAACGGAGAATGCCGACGCGCGCGAGTCCATCCTCCGGCGCTTTTCCGAGCGGTCGTCTTCGGTGAACGGCGCTCGTGTCACGGTCGAGGAAAATGGTGGCTTCGAAGGCATAACAGAAGGCCTCGATTCGCGCGGGTTTTTGCAGGTTAGAACCACGGCAGGCCTGCGCACCGTCTTGAGCGGGACAGTAAGAAAGCTATAAGGCTTATGCTTCTAGTCCTCGATGTCGGCAATACCAATACGGTGCTGGGCGTCTTCACTAAGGCCACCAAATTGTCCCCGCTGAAGGGCGGTACCGCTGCTCGTTACGAGCGCCTGGCTGCCAACTGGCGAGTGGCCACAATTGCAACGCAAACCGTCGACGAGTATGGCGTGCTCTTCCGCAATCTGTTTGCCATGGACAATCTTGAAGTGAAGGAAATTCACGGCATCGTGATTTCTTCCGTGGTGCCTCCGCTCGACTCAACGCTGCGTCAGATGTGCGAGAGCTACTTCAACACCAAACCGCTTTTCATCGGGCCAGGCGTGAAGACAGGAATGCCGGTGCTTTACGAGAACCCGGCGGAGGTTGGCGCTGATCGCATCGTCAACTCGGTGGCGGCTTTCGAAAAGTATGGCGGCCCGGTTATCGCGGTCGACTTCGGGACAGCTACCACCTTCGATTGCGTGACGGTCAAGGGAGAATATCAAGGCGGCGTGATTTGTCCAGGGATTGGGATTTCCGCCGATGCATTGTTCGGTCGCACTGCCCGTCTGCCGCGTGTGGACATCCGCAAGCCCGCGCGTATCATCGGCACCAACACTGTTGCCAGTCTGCAATCGGGGCTGTATTACGGATATTTGGGGCTGGTGGACGGAATCCTGGAGCGGCTGCTGGCGGAGTTGGGCAAGGAAACCAAAGTAGTTGCGACCGGTGGACTGGCGTCGCTGATCGGCAAAGGATCAAAGTACATTGAGCAGGTCGATGACTTCCTCACTCTGGAGGGTTTGCGGATCATCTGGGAGCGCAATGTCACCTCCAAACCTGCGATTGAAAACTCGGCGAATCACCTGCCCCGGGCCTCGTCGGGGAGCAGGGCCCGCTAGGTTGTCGTGGAAAACTACTTCAACTATTTCACCGAAATTGAAGAGCACTTTCAGCGGCGGCGTGGGAGCGGTCTGCTGCTGTCCACCCTTGACTGGGCGCTGATCGAGATCTGGAAAGCTGCTGGAATTCCGCTGGAAGCGGTGTTGCGCGGTATTGATGCGGCCTTTGATAAATACGATCAGAGGCCTTCGAGATCTCAGAAGATCAACAGCTTGGCATATTGTGCGCAGGCGGTGCTAGTGGCGGCTGAGGACATAAAAGAAGCCGCGGTCGGAACCACGAAGTCCGGGCGGCAGACGGGCTTCGAGAAAACAGAGGTGGCTGCGTTTTTGCTCCGCAATGCAAAGTTGCTGGAAGAATCAAAGTTGCCGGAGAGCGCGGCAGTTTCCGGGCAAGTGGTGGCCAGAGAAACGGCGACCACGCTCCGAGGAATGGCCGCGGAGATCGAATCCGCAAACACTCCACCGCGCCTGGAAGATCTGGAACGAAGGCTAACGGTGGCGGAAGAAAAACTGTTTGCAGTGCTGCTGGCGGCGACACCCGATGACCAGATTGTCTCGGTGCGAGCAGAGGCTGATCGCGAACTGGCTGCCTATCGCAGCAAAATGTCGGGTACACAGATCGAACAGTTGCAGAAGCAGTTCATCCACAAACGGCTGCTGGAGAAATATGGCGTGCCACGTTTGAGTTTGTTTTACATGTGATTTGGAGGTTCTCCTGCAGCTCACCATCGAAAAACTCGTGTATGGCGGAGATGGGCTGGCCCGCCTGCCCGCCGACGAAAACGGCCGAGGCAAGGCTGTGTTCCTTCCGTTTGTCCTCGAAGCAGAAACCGTCGAAGCTTCCCTACTGGAACAAAAACGCGGTTTCGCCCGCGCTCGCACCGACAAAATCGTCCAAGCTTCTCCCCTTCGCACCGCACCAAAATGCCCGTACTTTGGCGAATGCGGAGGCTGCCACTACCAGCACACCAGCTATGCGCATCAACTCGAGATTAAAGTTGCAATCTTGAAGGAGAATCTTCGTCGCATCGCCAAGATCGAACTGGATACAGACCTCATCGTCCATCCTTCGCCGGAATGGAACTACCGGAACCACACCCGGCTGCAGATCAGAACCGAGCCGGAGTTTGCGCTTGGCTACTACAAATTTAATTCGCACCAAATGTTGCCAATCGAGCAATGCCCTATCAGTTCGCCTTTGATCAATCGCGCACTCGCAGCCATCTGGCAGCTGGGTCGAGCGGGCAAGATGGCGCCGGGGGTTCAGGAGATCGAATTTTTCGTTAATGCCGAGGATTCTGAACTTTTGCTGCAGTTGCACGCCTCAGATATCCGCCGGCAAGCGGCAAAACAAATCGTGGAAGATATGAAGGCCGTTCTGCCCGAAGCCGCTGGCATCTCGGTGCTTAGGAGACGCGCCGGCCATGGTTCCGCATCCGAGCAAATCGTGAGTTTGGGTGCGGGAGAATTCGTCTATAACACGCAGCGCGCCTCTTACCGCGTCAGCCACGGCGCATTTTTTCAGGTGAACCGTCATCTGGTGGACGAATTGGTAAAAACTGTTACGGACGGGCATGCCGGAGACATCGCGCTCGATCTCTATGCCGGAGTAGGACTTTTCTCCAGGGTCCTGTCCCAGAATTTTGCACAGGTAATCGCTGTTGAATCGTCACCGACATCACACCTCGACTTGGTGCACAATTCACCATCCGGCGTGAGAACTGTTCCCAAAACTACGGAGCAGTTTCTGGAGGGTGTGGTGGATAAGTTGCGGCCCAACTTCGTCGTAGTTGATCCGCCGCGCAGTGGGCTGGGGGAAACGGTGGTCCGCGGGCTGGCAGCTCTGGGAGCAGGTCGCATGGTGTATGTTTCCTGTGATCCGGCAACGCTGAGTCGCGACGTGGCGGGTCTGCTCAGCGCTGGATACCGTATCCAGCAAGCCCATGTGGTGGACCTTTTCCCTCAGACCTACCACGTGGAGAGTGTGTTTCACCTGGTTCGCTAGCTTCCCGCCACGTGTCCCATGAGTTCATCTCCCAACATGAATCCTGTTCGTGTGCATAGACCCGCCACGCGACAACCCTTACTGTGGGCGGCTGTTATTTATGCCGGAGGGATATTCGTGGGTCACTACTCCTGGCGGCCACCATTGTGGTGGCTCCTTGCCGGACTTGTATTCGGCTCCTCGGCAATTTATTTCCTGCGCCGGCGTGCCCGCATTGGGATCGCTCTGGCTTTATCCTCACTCTTTGTTTTTGGAACCCTCTCGATTCAAGTGAGTGGCCCCGCGAGCGATGAAATTGCAGACGGGTCCCTGGGTGATGGGCAGGATGTCATAGTCACGGCTCATGTGATCCGCGAAGGAAGCCTGCGGCAGAGAGGCTTTAGTGACCTCCGACAGAAGTTGGACCTGGAAGCCGAGCAGGTCGACTGTGATGGGCACATTCTCATCACCCACCTCGGCATCCGTGCGAGCTTTTACGGCAAGGGAGATTCGCCTGATACCGTACATGATTTTCGCTATGGAGAGAGAATTCGCTTTCCCACCAAGCTCTATCGGCCACACAACTTCCGCAACCCTGACGCTTTTGACTACGCAGGCTACCTCGCCGAAAACGGAATCGCATCGCTGGCCTCGGCAAAGACAGCCGAGGTGGATTTGCTTCCGGGTTTCGCCGGCAGTCGCTTCGAACTTTGGCGAACCCGAGTCCGCCGCAACCTCATTCAAAGAATTCATTTGCTCTGGCCGGAAGAGGAAGCCGCGCTCGCCGACGCAATGCTCATGGGCGAAAATGATTTTGTAGGGCGCGACCTGCTTACCGATTTTCAGCGGACCGGCACCTACCATGTGCTGGTGATTTCGGGCTTGAAGGTAAGCATCCTGGCATTGGTCACATTCTGGTTGCTGAGGCGGTTGCAAATAAGCGATTTAGCCTCCTCCGCAATCGCTGTTTTCTTTATCACCGCCTACGCCGTGTTGACCGGCGTGGGCGCGCCGGTCTGGCGGGCCACGCTGATGCTCGCCCTCTATCTGTGCACGAGGTTGCTGTACCGCAGGAAGGCGGTCCTCAATGCCATCGGAGTCGCGGCTCTCACTCTCTTGCTGATTGATCCGGCATCGCTCTTTGGCGCCAGCTTCCAACTCAGTTTCTTGTGCGTGCTGATCATCACAGCAATCGGAACGCCCATTCTGGAGCGATTCACGCAACCGGTCTCATCCGCAGTCAAGAATCTTGGTTCACTGGGCTATGACTTCGCGCTTCCGCCTGAGCTGGTCCAATTGCGGCTCGATCTGCGGATGGTGGCTGGGCGGCTGCAACATTTTCTGGGGTCTCGATTCGCGTTGCCAGTGCTTGCCGTCGTCGCTCGCATGATGCTGCTGAGCGTTGAGTTTCTGGTGATTTCGCTGGTGCTTCAAGTAGGGTTCACACTGCCCATGGCCTATGACTTTCATCGTGCAACCATCGTTTCATTGCCTGCCAACATTCTGGCTGTCCCTTTGACCGAGATCGCGCTGGTGGCTTGTCTTGTGGCCATCTGGATCAGCTATGCATCACTGCACATCGCCCTGCTTCCAGCGCTGATCGCAGGGTCGTCGTTGCAGGCGATGGCAGGATCGGTGCATTGGATCGGGCGACTTCGGATCGCCGACACTCGCGTAGCCACTCCGGCGTTGTGGCTGACTTTGGCGAGCGGGGCGGCATTGGTGCTGGCAATGGTTCTGGCACGTCGGCGCGGGCGGTTCGCCGCAATGGGGCTCGCCGTCCTAGCTGGTAGCGCTATCTGGATCTGCGTGGTTCCGCCGCGACTCCAGATGCGCCCCGGTGCGCTTGAGGTAACCACCATTGATGTGGGACAAGGAGATTCAATTCTGCTGGTTGCGCCCGACGGCCATACCTTGCTGGTAGATGCTGGTGGAATCCCGCACTGGATGCACTCGGAACTCGACATCGGCGAAGACGTGGTGTCGCCATATCTGTGGTCGCGAGGAGTGGGCCACTTGGATGCCGTGGCCATCACCCATGCTCACGCGGATCATATTGGAGGGATGAAGGCGGTCCTGGCGAACTTTCGTCCGCGCGAACTTTGGTTGGGCGCAATTCCGCCGAGTCCGGAATTAGCTGATGTGCTGCAGGAAGCGAAGGACCTCAAGATTGCCGTTGTGTCTTTCAAGGCGGGAGATAGCTTTACCGCCGACGATCTTTTCTTCCGTATCCTGGCACCCGCGGGGGACGGTGAAAGCTCCGCGCGGAAACGAAACGACGAGTCTTTGGTGATGAGTGTCAGGTACGGTCACACTACTGCTTTGTTGGAAGGAGATGCGGAGAAGGAAAGCGAACGCCGAATTGCGGAACAGGAGCCGCAGGCGGATCTTCTCAAAGTAGCTCACCACGGCAGCGCGACTTCCACCATCCCGGAATTGCTGGCCGCAGTGCATCCCCGCTTTGCGGTGATTTCGGTGGGAGCGCGCAACGTGTACGGGCATCCGCGGCTGGAAGTGCTCCAACGGCTGGCTGAGTCGCAAGTCCGGACCTATCGCACTGATCTCGATGGTGCTGTAACCATCTATCTCGACGGAAAGACGGTTACTCCTCGCCCGCCAGATCGCTGACATCGATCTCGGCGGTTTCCAGCGTGTCGGGCGCCCGGCGATATTCCTCAATCATTCGCCGCGCCTTCTCCGCCTCTTCTTCGCGCACCAGGATGACGGTACCACCCACTCCCGGCAGGATGTCCTGCGGGGCATCCAGCGAAGTTACGTCGGAGTCGATGCCAGCGGACTCGAGCAAGCCGCGGACCACGAGGGCCTCAGACTCCTGTTCAGTATCGAACACTCGCACTAGTTTCTCGTTCGGGTTTGGACGTTGTTCTTTATTTGCGGAACGAACTTCTGCCATCGCTTCTCCTCGAACTTGCGGTACCGGGCGATCCGTGCAACCGGTCTTGCCCGTATGGTGATTCTACGCCACAGGTGACCGAAGTCCTACACCTTGGGGCCATTGCGCGACGCCGGGATTGCCGGGAGAATGGGCTTGTGGGCTGGCACAACCTACCTGAGATGGAACACGGGAAAGGATGAGCTATGGAAAGTGCACAGCGGGCGGTTCAGGCGGGGAAAGTCAGTGAACAGGAACAGGAAGCTCGCAACATTCGGCGCCTCCAGGTCATGATCAGCATGGTGATGTCGGTGATCAGCCAGGATCCCAGCCTAACTGTGGAAGAAGCCTCCGCCATGGCCGCCAACGCTAAGCGTGCCGCCCTCGCTATGTTTCCCGACAAAGAACTCGCCTACGATCTGCTGTATAAACCCCGCCTGCAACGCCTGATGAACGAACGCTATCGGCTCCAGTAGTGGCCGGCTTTTCTTAGCGACCTTTGCGAAACCTTTGCACTCTTTGCGGTAAAAGCTCTTGGCCGCAAAGATCACTAAGCAACCCGCAAAGGACGCAAAGAACAAAGAACAATGACTGGATCTGCCGCGCTGGAATTGACCCCGTCGTGATTTCCGCAATACACTCGATTTACCGCGAGGTTTTCCCATGAAACGCCTGGTTCTGATCCTCACTGCTTTCTGTTTATGTGCTGGTGTCGCCACCGCCGACGATGACACTCAGCATCACGAAGACATGACTCCGGAACAACTGGGGACAGTGCATTTCCCGACTACATGTGTCATCCAGGTGCAAGCGCAGTTTGAACGCGGCGTGGCGTTGCTGCACTCGTTCTGGTATGAGGAAGCGGAGAAGCAGTTCAACCAGATTATCCAGGAGGACCCGCGTTGCGCCATGGCGCACTGGGGCGTGGCCATGAGTCTGTGGCATGAACTCTGGAATCATCCCGATCGCAAGACCATTAAGAAGGGCTTGGCCGAGGTAAATAAGGCGAAGAAGATGCACTCCACCGATGACCGCGAGCGCGGGTACATCTCTGCGATCGATGCCTTCTACGGTGGTTCCAGGCGCCGCGATTATCATGACCGGGCCGTGGCCTATACCAGGGTTATGGAGACGAACTATCAACGCCATCCTGAGGACCGCGAAGGAGCGGCTTTCTATGCGCTCGCCTTGCTGGCCTCAGCGCCTGACCGGGACACGACTTTCGCCAATCAAAAGAAAGCGGGCGCGATCCTGGAAACGCTTTTCGCGGAAGAGCCAAATCATCCGGGAATTGCGCACTACATCATTCACAGTTATGACAGCCCGCAGTTGGCGGAAATGGGGCTGTCGGCGGCGCGGGCGTATGCCAAGATCGCCCCGGCTGCTCCCCACGCGCTGCACATGCCTTCTCACATCTTCGCCCGCCTAGGGCTTTGGCAAGACGATATCGATTCCAACCTCGCCTCTATCGCGGCAACGCGCAAGACGGCTGCTATGCACATGGGAGGCGAGAGTCATCAATTTCATGCTATGGATTTTCTGGAATATGCATACTTACAATCTGGCCGCGAAGCCGACGCCCAGCGTTTAATCGACGAGATCAAGGCCATGCCGCAAATGAAGGATGACATGTACGGATCAGACTTTGACCCGCGCACTTACTCGTTGGTGGTGTTTTCCGCGCGCTACGTGCTCGAACTTCATCACTGGCGGGACGCCGCAATGTTGCCTCTCGTTCCGGGGGCCAGCATCGGTGACAATGCGATCACGTATTGGGCACGCGCCATTGGTGCCGCCCGCAGTGGAAATCCCGCGGAGGCGCGCACGGACATCGCAGAAATCGTGAGCATTCGTCGGACTTTAGCGAAGCAAAAGAAAACCGAATTCGTCGACTATGTAGACACTGACAGGAAAGAGGCCGAAGCCTGGCTGGCCTACGTTGAGGGACATCACGACCAAGGTCTACAAATTCTTCGCACAGTTGCTGAAAAGCAGGAAACAGAAGGGGACGAGCCGCTGGCGATTCCTGCCCGCGAAATGCTGGCCGATATGTTGACCGATATGAACCAGCCAGCGCAGGCGCTGACGGAATACGAGAGCGACTTGAAATTCAATCCCAATCGCTTTGACGGTCTATACGGAGCCGCCCATGCCGCCGAATTGGCCGGCAAGAACACCGAGGCTAACACCTACTACGCTCAATTACTTAAGGTCTGCAATGGAGCGGCTTCCGACCGGCCGGAGTTGAGTAAGGCGAAAGCTCTGGTAGCGAAAAATAACTGACGCAGTTGTGGTGTCTACTGCTTTTCGACTCGCAGCAACCGGAACAACAGCGTTCCCCATCCCAGCTTGGACCGCATCTGCACCGGCATGTGATTGCCATCCGCGGTGTACCAGGTCCAGACGATCCCCCTGCCCTTCAGCGCTCCCGATGTTGGTTCGGCCCTTACGCGCAGAGTCTGAAACGTGCCCGCCGGGACTTTCACCTGCTCGCGAGTCTCCACCCGGAGGGCGACTTCGGTGGTCTTGCCGCCGTCGTTGACGGGGAAGACATAGCTGTTGCCTTCCTGGAGCGGCAGGGACGACATGTAGTAAAAGCCACTGACCACATCCGTTACGCACGCGGGGACGTCGTTTTCAACATGCTTGGTCTCCCCGGTCTTCAAGTTCTTCTCGTCTTCCACACTCTTGCCGCGGGAATAGTCAAAACGTAGTTCGATCTGTCGGGCTCGCGCACCTTCTTCTGAGTGCTTCGATACTCGAAGAGAACAGAACTTTCGGGGATCGAAAAATGCTTCGAAGTGGTCATTGACTTTGTAAAGCGCATTCACAAATCCGGAAGAAACCGCAGTGGCCGTTACGTGTTGCTCAGCGCCCTCCGTTTGCAGAGTAACTTTCGCGGTTCCCGCAGTGAACAGATGCCATTCCACTGCATACACGTATGTTTGGCCATCCGGGAGGTGATAGTTGGGTGGCGGCGGGAGAATTTGCGCTGATGGCGCAGCGCTAATGGTGGAAGGGCCGCTCTGAGTCGATTGCGACTGAGCTGACCGCCCCAAGAACAGCGCGAGGCAGACTACCGCCCACATAATCAATGCTGTTTTGACTGTCAGGAAACGCCCCATTTTCGATTCAACCGATTCAGTACCTGTTAAGACGCCAACTTCTGATTGCGAGATGTCCCCGCAAACGTCATCGAAAAATCCACGCAAGCTTGATGACCAGGGCCGCCATGATCGCTACCGCGCCTATCGTGGCATTGTACTCGCGATGCTTACGATACAAACCCCAAGAAAACTCCCAGCGCTGCCTGACAGACGGAGTAAGGGTTGGCACTAATGGTGGAACCCGGCGTGCATACTCAGCAAACTCTGGAAAGTGCTTGGCGAGAAACACTTCTTCTGACCGGATCACGGGCAAATAGATTGCCACAAGCATTGCGCCAAATATTGCCACGATCCACCAACTTCTGGCAGCGAAGGCAAAACCTAAGGCCATAACGAACGAACCGAGGTAGAGTGGGTTGCGGGTGTAGGCATAAGGCCCGGTCATTGCCAGCCGCTCGTTCTTCTGCACGTGCCCCGAGGCCAGAGCGCGAATCAGCAAACCGGGGATAATAAAAAGAGCACCGATCAGCAGGGATATCGGTATCGGGTTAGCGAGCCAGAGGTAAAGCGCTGCAACGGCGAATCCCAACGGTACTCGACTGCGGCGCGCGATTCTTGACCAGCTAACCACGGCGCCTCCTTAACAACTCTCGCGCCGTGGCAACTACCTGGTCAACACTAATTTCAAGCAGTCCCGGATCTGGCGGCGCGCGACGTGTGTGCGTGGTCGGACTCAGCGAATTCCGAAGAACGATGCTCGCGGTTCCAAAAGGGCCATTGCGCGCCGGGTCGGTTGGACCGAATAGGGCTACGACCGGAATCCCTAACGCGGCTCCCAGGTGCATGGGCCCAGTATCGCCGCCGATAAATAGCCGCGCGCGGCGGGTGAGAGAAATCAGTTCCGTGAGCGTGCACCCAACTGCTTCGGCCGCGCCTGCGCTGGCCGCTTCGACCGCCTGCGCCAGCATCTCTTCGCCGGGTCCGAAATTGACCAAAGACTTTAACCCATCCTTGGCCAATTGCGTGGCCACGAGTCCGTAACGCTCGGCAGGCCATTGCTTGGCACCCCATCCGGCTCCGGGATTAAGCAGCACGAAATTAGAAATCCCTTCGCGTTGCAGCTGATCGTTGCAATGCTCATCGGCGGATTGGTCACGAGGAAGTTCGGCAGCGGAAATTTCCAAGGTTTGACCGGCCACAGACTCAGCAAGTGACAAAGCCTGTTCAACGACATGAGTTCCGTGGGTTATCACTTGCCGCGTGTAAAACATGCTGGCCACGTTTTCGCGGGGCTGTCTTGCCCCACACACGACGGGTGCTCTCGACAATCTCGCCAGTAACGCGGAACGCACGGCACCCTGGAAATCCACAGCAATTTCGTACGATGGCGCGTGAAGCTCGCTAAGGCTTGCACCGATTCGCTCCCATGTCTGAGGAGAAAACAGAGTCCCCCGCCATTTCTTGGTATCGACGGTGTGAACCTGGTCAACCAACGACCTCCGCGGCGATCGCGGGCCCGAGCGCGGCTCTGACAGCGTGCACAGCAGTTCCGCCCAGCGCTCTTCCACCACCCATCCGATCATGGCTTCCGGCAGCGCATTTCGCAGAGCGGTGGCCGCAGGGAGTGCGTGCAGGATGTCCCCCATCGATCCGAGGCGCACGATCAGCAGCCGCCGGATTGCCAATGGCGCACTCGAATTCTCGGAGGCAGGCGGGGATTGCATGCTCACAATCAAGACTGCCGCGGCCGAAGACGGCTGCGAATGATATCGCTGGCGGAATGGTCCTTGGGATCGCCCACAATTTCTACCCGACCGCCACATTCTGCAACCACGTCACGTTCGGGCACGCTGTCTGCGGTGTAATCCGTGCCTTTGGCTTGTATATTCGGGCGAATGTCGCGGATCAGCGACCGCACGTCTGGCTCGGGAAATATGACAACCGCGTCAACGTCTTCAAAGGCGGAAAGAATTTCGGCGCGTTCCTGTTCGGGCATCAGTGGACGCCCGTCGCCTTTCAACTTCCGCACGGAATCATCCGAATTGACGGCCACAATCAAACGACCGCCCAGCGCTTTGGCCGCATGCAGATAGCGTACATGCCCCACATGAAGCAGATCGAAGCAGCCGTTGGCCAGGGTGATGGACTCGCCCGCGCCGCGCCACTCCCCCGCACGCCGCTTGAGCATTTCCCGCGTCAGAATTTTGCTAGTCGCCATAAAGGATCAGTGGAACCGCGTCGCAGGCCGCGCCTGTTCGATCGCTTGCAGCAACTCTCGCTGCGAAACCGTTGCCGTGCCCCGCTTCATTACCACCAGTCCACCGGCGTAGTTTGCCAGTTGGGCAGCCTCTTCGGTGCTGGCGCCAGCCGCAAAAGCAGCGGTAAACGTCGCGATGACGGTGTCTCCGGCGCCGGTCACGTCGGCGACCTGATCGGAACCGAAGATCGGAATGTCCACCGGCTTGTGCTTGCCGGAGAATGCGACCATGCCATCGCGTCCACGCGTGATCACAAGCGATTGCAGCTTCATGCGTGAGAGGATCTCCTCGCCGGCCACGCACAATCGCTGCCAGTCGTTCCCGATTCTTGTACCCAGAGCCGCTTCCACTTCAGGCTCGTTGGGGGTAGCGGCGGCAACGCCGGAATACTGCAACATGCGGTAACGCGAATCGAGAATCACCGGTATACGATCTAACCTGCCGCGTTCGCGGATCGCATTCAGGATCACGGGGCTCGCGGCTCCGTATCCATAATCTGAGATCAGCATGGCATCGGAAACTCGGGCGTACTGGCGCGCGGCAAGAATCAGCTCGCGCTTCAAATGAGGCGTCGGCTCGGCCTCGGGCTCGCGATCGACACGCACCACTTGCTGCCGCGCGGTGTGGGTCATGCCCGCGAGAATGCGCGTTTTGGTTACGGTGGTATAAGCCCTGTCCTTCAAGACGCCAGTGAGAGCGATGTGTTTGTGCCGAAACGCCTTGATCAGCAAGCGTCCCGGCTCGTCATCGCCCACCACTCCGACCGGCAAAACGTTGACTCCGAGATCGGCGAGATTGCTGATCGCGTTCGCGCCGCCGCCCGGTACCACCATTCGCTCACGATGCTTCAGGATCAGTACCGGCGCTTCGCGCGACACACGCGAAATCTCTCCATAGATGAATTCATCCGCCACCAGGTCACCGACCACGGTGACGGTGAGGTTGGGGAACGATTCGACAACCTTCTTCAGCCGATCGGATTCGTGGGGATGCTTAGCCATATCTAACTGCAAACAACCGCCGAGACAACGACGTCACAGAATGAATTCTCTCACGACTGCTGTCTTCGTTCCGCGATCATGCGTAGCATGGTATCGATTGCGTTAGCCGCGTCCATCAGCTCCATCTTCACGGGAATTACCACCAGCGGATCAAGAGATGCCAACCAGCCACCCAGATTGATGGCGTCTTTCTCGGTGGTGACAAAGCCATCCGCCTCGCTCTTGGCGCGGAGGGCCAACAGGTCGCGGATGTCGCGCTCGTCATACGCATGATGATCCCCGTAGAAGGCCTCGGCCGCCGGCTCGACACCCGCTGTGCGCAGTTGCAACACAAAATTCTTAGGCCGCGCAATTCCGCAAAAGACCACGGGATGGCTGGGCGGCTTCTTTGGAACGATACCCCGGCGCACCCGCCAAACTAGCGTCTTCCCTACCGGAAACGCCTCTGCCGAAGCGCCACTAATGAGCACGACGGCATCGGCACGTCTGAGGGAAGCGAGCGGTTCGCGTAAGCGTCCGACGGGAAGTAAGCGATCACGCGCATCTTCGGGCATAACCAGCACTATGTCAAAATCACGCGCAAGAGCGCGATGTTGAAAGCCATCATCGAGCAAGTGCAATTGAGGGCCAAACTTGCTCTCAGCCACGACTCCCGCTTCGTACCGTTCTTCACCCACGATCACGGGAACACCCAACCGGCGGGCAATCAGCAGTGGTTCATCGCCGAAATCGCGAGCTGAACCGCCAGCATCGACCACCGCCACACCGCGAGACTGACGGCCGTAACCGCGAGACAGAACATCGAATTTTATTCCACGAGCCTTCAGCAATTCTCCGAGGAGCAGCACAAAGGGAGTCTTGCCGGAGCCGCCGACCGAAAGGTTGCCGACACTAACCACGGGCCCGACCAGCCTTTTCTGCTTGAGAATGCCTTGTTCGTAGAGTCCATTTCGCAGTCTGACGCCTGCACCGTAGATGGCAGCCAAGGGGTTCATGGTGTTGCGCGGGCGCCTTTGCCCACTGGTGGCCGACTCGACTCTGGCTTGAGCAGTGCCTCCATCGCGTCCGCAGTCCTTTGGGTCGCGCCGGTTTGCGAACGCAGAGTCTCAGCTCCACGCCGGCCGAGATCGGCTCGGGCCGCCGGGTTGGAAATCAGTTCCATAAAAACCAGCGAAAGCTCGGCCGGGCCAACTACTCGTAGCGCATCGCGACTTTGAAACAGACGCACAATGTCACGGAAATTCTCGGTGTATCTACCCACAACAGTGGCCACACCGTGTTGTGCCGGCTCAATGATATTGTGTCCGCCGCTCGGCACGAGGCTTCCGCCGACGAAGGCAATATCAGCCAGAGAGTAGAGCGCAGCCAGTTCGCCAATCGTATCCACCAGTAAAACCCCGCCGGCGAGCGCCTCTCCATTCCACAAAGATCGTTTCCAAAAACGGATTCCCAGCGATTCCAGCAGCCGCCCCACTTCGGCAAATCGTTCCGGACGGCGCGGGGCCAAGATCATGACTGCTTGTGGATCACTGGCCAGGATATCTTCGAAAGCTCGCAACAGCAGTGGTTCCTCACCTTCCACTGTACTGCCGCAGACAATCACCGGTCCCGCATCGCCGAGCGCGGCACGCAAACTGGCGACGATAGGAGGCATCGCCGGCGGAGGTAGGTCGAATTTCAGATTGCCGCTTACGTGCACTCGCTCACCAGGCGCTCCGATTGTGCGCAGACGGAGCGCATCCTCTTCGGTCTGCGCCAGAAACAGGTCAATTACTCGAAGTACCCCTGCCAACAAAAAGCGCCACCGCCGATAGCGCGGGAAGGACCGGTCTGAGATGCGCGCATTTACGACAGCGATTCGCGTTCCAACGGCGTGCGCCAGGCGTAGGAAGTTCGGCCAGAATTCGGTTTCCGCAATCACGATCAATTCAGGATGCAGCAACCGCAAGTAAGGCCGAATAGCGAAACCAAAATCCATAGGGAAGTAGAAGACGTTGTCTTCGCCGAAATGTTTGACCGCCAACTGCTGTCCAGTATCGGTTGTGGTCGAGACCACCACCCGATGCTGAGGGAACCGCAGGCACAACTCTGGCACCAGTGCGCTGACCGCCAGCACTTCACCGACTGAAACCGCGTGAACCCAGATCACTGGCCGGCCCGGCGGCGACGTCAACCCCTCCGGAGTCCGTCCCAGCCGCTGAGCCAATCCCGCATGGTATTTGCCGTGTCGTGACATCTCCCACAGCCAGTAAGGTAGGGTCACCAGCAGTCCGGCCGCCAGCAGCGCGCTGTAAAGCAGATACATGCAGGAAGGGACATTCTAACTGCACATCGGCCACGCTGGCACCGCTTCCTGCGCCGGCTGCATCCTATAATTCAAAACATGCTTAATCTTGGCTCTCATCTTTCACGGGTATGCCTGACGCTCGCGGCTGCGTTACTGCTTACAACCATGTGCATGGCCGGCAAGCATTTTGTTATGCCGACGCCGCGGGCGGCCAAGGCTTATCCAGCTCACGATGAGCATAGCGACGAGGGAATCACAGTAGGCCTCGATCCCTATGACATGGCCGACAAAGCCACCATCTTCTCGGTTCGCTATAGCGACGTTGGTTTCATGCCGATTTTTGTGGTCATTACCAATGACAGCAACCAGCCTGTGTCCCTCACTGAGGCCTCATTCCAACTGGTCACGGTGGACCGAACCAAGATTTCGCCGGCTACCGAAGGAGATATTTTCCGACGCATCACACGCCCACCCGCCAGCGGACCTTCATCCAGCCCGCTGCCATGGCCCAAAAAGAAGGGCGGCGTGGCCAAAGACGCGCAGGATGAAATTCTAAACTCGCGCTTTGCCGCCCAGGCCATCGAACCTCACAGCACACAATGCGGATTCATGTTCTTCGATGTATCCGACATTTCGACTCCCCTGGCGGGTGCGCATTTTTATTTGAACCGGGTGCTCGACGCGAAGGGTCACGAGCTGATGTATTTCGACGTGCCTCTGGAGAAGTACCTGAGTGCTCCCACCAAGCCTTAGTTACCGAAGGTGAGCATCTATAATCTCTGGTAGATGGCCACCTCACCAGAGAGCTCAGTCGCGGCCCGGGCCGAATACGAACCGATCATTGGTCTCGAAGTCCACATTCAACTTCTGACTGTGACCAAGATCTTTTGCTCTTGCTCGGCTCGTTTCGGCGCGCCGCCGAACGCCAGCGTTTGCCCGGTATGTTTGGGCCTTCCGGGAGCGCTTCCGGTGCTGAATCGTAAGGCGGTAGAGTTCGCAGTGCTGGCTGCGATGGCCCTGAATTGCCGTGTCAATCAGATCTCGATCTTCGCCCGCAAGAATTATTTTTATCCCGACCTTCCCAAGGGCTACCAGATTTCGCAATATGACAAGCCGCTGGCCGAGTTTGGTGCAATCGATATCACGACCGACGGCGGCTCAAAGAAAATCGGCATCACACGCTTGCACCTTGAGGAAGATGCCGGCAAGAGCTTGCATGAGGGCTTCCCGGATTCTGCCGAGAAAACCGCCATCGATCTCAACCGCAGCGGAGTGCCGCTGATCGAGATCGTCAGTGAGCCGGAAATCACCTCGCCTGACGAGGCCTACGAATACCTCACGCGGATGAAGGAAATCATTCTGTACACCGGGGTCAGCGATTGCAATATGGAAGAAGGCTCGCTACGTTGCGATGCCAACGTCAGCGTGCGACCACGGGGGCAGATGCAGTTCGGCACCAAGACAGAAATCAAGAACGTCAATTCCTTTCGCTTTATTCGCGAGGCGCTGGAATATGAAATTGGCCGCCAGATCGGGGTTCTCGAGTCCGGCGGCAGGATCATGCAGGAGACTCGGCTCTACAACTCCACGGAAGGCAAAACTTATAGCATGCGTTCCAAGGAAGAAGCGCACGACTACCGCTATTTCCCGGAACCTGACTTGTTGCCCCTCGTTGTGAATGAGAAGTGGCAGGCGGAAATCCGCCGCAGCCTGCCCGAGATGCCGGAAGCCCGGCGGAAGCGCATGGTCGCGGACTACGGAATCACCGAGTACGACGCCCAAGTGCTGACCGCCAGTAAGAATTTGGCAGACGAATTCGAACTCGCCGCCAAGGCCGCGAAGAACCCCAAGCGTGTAGCTAATCTGGTACAAAGCGAATTGATGGGACGTCTGAAAGCTAAGGGTCTGGAGATCGCGAGTTCGCCCATCTCGATGAAAGGGGTGGCGCTGTCGGCGGATTTGGTCGAGGGCGGAACGATTTCGGGCAAGATGCTCAAAGATTTATACGACCTGTGCTTTGAGCGCAACCAGGATTTTCCGGCGGTCTACGAAAAGGAAAAGCCGCAACAGATCAGCGACACGACGGCCATCGAGAAGCTGATTGACGAAATCATCGCCGCCAATCCCAAACAGGTTGAGCAGTACCGTGCCGGCAAGAAGACTATGGTCGGCTTTTTTGTGGGTCAGGTGATGAAGGCTTCCAAAGGCCAGGCCAATCCCCAGATGGTGAATGAGCTGCTGGCAAGAAAGCTAGAGGGTTGAACCGCAGAGGTGAGATGAGCTAACTGGCTGGCGCTCTACAACCTCTGAATGCTCTGCCGGACAATGTCTTCCGTCACCTAAGAACGTCCTGCCCCGCCCGTTAACATTGGTTCTATGAAGAAGTGGAAATGGGACCGCATAATCAGCGTGGCTACGCTGGCCAGTTCGCTGATTGCCATTGTTCTGGTGCTGAAGAAGCCACACCCAGTTGCGCCGCCGATGCCGGCCGCAGTCGCCGCTGCTAAAGCCGAGTCCTTTCAGGAAAAGGTCGAGCAGTTCGAACAGCCGAAACAGCCGGGACAAGCTCCGTCTGAAGTGCACTTGAGTTCAGACGAGATCACCGCTGCTTTCGCTCAAGCCGCCGGAATGATTTCGGGCGCACAGCCTCAGCCTCAGCAGCCTGCATCGAGCTCGAACCTTCCCAACGTGGCGCCAACTTCCGTGGACGCCGCCTTTGGCCCAGGGCAGCCCGAGGTAAAAGACTACCAGGTCAACTTTGACGGAGATGTCGCTCGCGGCCAGTTTGTGACTCAGATCGGCGGCAAAGACGTGTATGTCACGCTCGCCGGACACCTGGGATCGAAAGACGGTTATGCGACCTTTGATCCCACGGAGTTTAAGGTCGGCGATCTGAGCATTCCGGTCGCGCTGGTAAACGATGCCTTGCAGAAACGGCTCACCGAGCAGCGCGACCGCCTGAAGCTGCCTGATAACGTCGACGGAATCAAAGTGGAAAACGGCGAACTGGTGATGACTGGCAAGTAGAAGGCTGAATCACTCGGTTGGCGTGCCTTGAAACAGCGCGTAGAGCTGGTTCCCAATCACGCGATACACAACGAAAGCAGTGCCTGCATCGGAAACCTGGCGGAATAGTAGCTCACCGCGCCCATCTCCATCGACATCGACAGCATCGATCAGCTCCATCTGGGGAATAACATCGAGGTGGCTGGTGTCAGTCACATTCGAAAACACTTTGTGAAAGTCGGCGTTGACATCTTGCCGTGCCACCAAGGTCACGATGTATTGCAGGCCGGCTCCAGCTTCTTTTTCCGTAGCAATCTGGGGAAGGCGAGCCTTCGCGCTCAATATCAGCACTGGCTCGTTGCTGCTGTTGAGATCGAAGGCGTGAAGCTGCACGTCTTCGAAGTCGGGCTGTGCAGGTTTAGAGGTGGCCGATTTCCGCGGTGCTGAGTTCTTCGCGGGCTCCGGTGCCTGAATGGTTTGCGCGGCCAACAGCTTCGCACGGGCACGGACCTCATCCGCAGCCATCGCCAGCAACTTCTTGCGGTACTGTTGCTCCTCTTCCGGCTTCATGGAATAGCTGTAAGGATGCGGTTCTGGGCCGTCCTCCGACGAGATCGCCGGGAACACCTGCTGGGCTTGCAAGGAAGTAGTCGGCTTCGCAGAACTTCCGTGCTTAGCCTCGACAGGCGTCACCGTCAATGGCTCCGCTGGTCGGGGCGCGGGAATCCCACGTTTCAGTGTGGGTGCATCTTTGTCGGGCGGGGCAGGGACCGACGGTGCCGTTGGCTTTGTCTCGTCTACTGGCGGTTGCGCCGCCGGTGGTGGGGTACTCGGGGGCACAGGCTGAGCTGCCGGTGGCGGACTCGGTGGCGTCGGGGTTGTGGGAACAGTATCTGGGGCTTTGGGCTTGTTGGCTCCGGCGTGCCGCAGCACCGGCGGTCCTTCGTCATCGTTCATTCCCCGTGGAATTGCCGAGGCCGACTTGCTAGACGATTTCGGATGAATTTCGCTGGCTGGCAGCCAGGTCCCTTCCCCCATCCACTGATGTGTGTCCGGCTTTTCGAGCACACTTTTGACCGTGAACAGTCCTTGCGACACTCCCGTGCGCACCCCTTCGTAAACCGTGCCGCCCCACAGCGCCATGGGCACCGGAGAACCCTTGTACGCGTTGGCGTCAAAGTATTGGCCATCGATCAAAATCACAATGGGGATGAGACGGGCCTTGCCATTGGTCATCTCGATCAGGCCCAGCGCCCGCGGTCCCTTGTTGGCTTTAGCGCCGCGAGCAGCTTGAGCCGAGGCGACGGGAACCATCATCAAAACCAAAGTGGCCGAGATGACGAGCCACCCAGCCCTGCGGTATAACGTTGATCGAGAAGGAGAGACAGCCATGGATATCAATGATAAAGCCCCGGAGTTTACTTTGCCTGACCAGAATGGCGAAAGCGTCTCGCTGAAGAGTTTTCGGGGAAAGTATGTAGTGCTATATTTCTACCCGCGCGCCGACACCCCAGGATGCACCATCGAAGCCTGTAGCTTCCGCGATTCCTATAAAAAAGTCGAGAAAGCGGGAGCCGTGGTGCTGGGCGTGTCTCCTGACCAGCCAAAGACGTTGAAGAAATTTGAAGATAAATTCGGCCTGCCCTTCACCTTGTTGGGCGATGCCGACAAGAAAGTCTGCAACGCTTACGGCGTGATCCAGGAGAAGAACATGTATGGGAAAAAAGTTATGGGTGTGGTGCGAACCACGTTCATCATCGGCCCGGATGGAAAGATCAAACACATTTTCCCCAAGGTGAAACCGGAAGGCCACGCCGACGAAGTGTTGGCATGGTTGAAGGAAGCTGCTAAGGGTGCGGCGTAGATCCGTGGGCCGTTAGAAGTGGCAACTTTGACCATTCCCTCGGAACGCCTGCAGGCGGCGTTGCCGCGCGAGTTTTACGACCGCGATCCGCGCCGCGTGTGCCGTGAATTGCTGGGCAAAGTGCTGATTCGCAACGAAGCGCGGAGATACCTGACTGCCCGGATTGTGGAAGTCGAGGCGTACTTCGGCAAGAGTGACGGTGCAGCTCATTCCTTTGCCGGGAAAACCGCACGCAATGCGGTGCTGTTCGGCCCTCCCGGCTTCGCCTACGTTTATTTCATTTACGGCAATCACTATTGCTTGAATGTTTCCTGTTTGCCGGACGGCGTAGCGGGTGGCATTCTGTTTCGCGCCGTGGAACCGCTGGTGGGTATTAAAGCAATGGCAAAGGCGCGTGGGTTAGATCTGAACGGTATGCGCGACTTACGCGACCTGACCAGCGGCCCCGGTCGCCTGGCCGAGGCTTTCGCCATTACCCGTGAACGGGACAACGGGAAAGACCTGGCCTCGGCAGACGCCGATCTGTTCATTGCTGACGACGGCTTTCGCGTGAAGAAGGTTCTCACTACGCCGCGGATTGGTGTCACCAAAGCCGCCGAGCGTCCTTGGAGATATTTAATCGCGGGAAATCCGTTCGTCTCCGGGCCGAAGAACTTGCGGTAACGTCCCAAGCTCTTTTGTTTGCCCGTGTTCATCCGTAGAAATCCGTGGCTAAGTCTTCCCCTGTGTACCTCGGTGTCCTCTGTGGTTTATTGTTTATTCCGCATGACCCAGAACCCCTCCAAACCCGACTACGGAATTGACGCTCCCGGAGTAGTTCGCAACCTGTTTGTGATTGGGGTGTTGTTGCTTATCCTGAGTTCTCTGTTTCCGGTGTTGCGGATTGGCCCGGTCATAATCTTGTGGAAGTCAGGGGCAATCGTAACTGGCGTTCTTTGTGTCATCGAGGGCATTCTGATGATCATCTACGCCAAGTACGGCAAGTTCCTCCACCGCGACCGTATGCTGGCCATGGTGGATTGGAAAGGCAACGAATCGGTGCTCGACGTCGGCACCGGCCGCGGTCTGCTGATGATCGGCGCAGCCAAGAAGCTGACCACTGGTAAATCGGTGGGCATCGATATCTGGAGCACCAAAGACCTCTCCCGAAATGCACTGGACAAGACGTTACAGAACGCAGAACTCGAGGGCGTTCGCGACAAAGTTGACGTGCAGAATGGTGACGCTTCCGCGATGAAGTTTCCCGACGCCAGCTTTGACGTGGTGGTATCCAATCTGTGCATTCACAACATTCCTACCAGAGCAGGACGCGATAAAGCCTGCCGCGAAATCGTCCGAGTACTGAAGCCGGATGGGAAAGCGATCATTTCCGATTTCATCAAGACCGGAGACTACATGAAGGCTTTCAAAGCTGCCGGTGGGGTTACTTCGCGCACCGGCTGGGATTTTCTTCGAACTTTCCCGCCTTTGAGGATTGTCGAAGTGCGGAAGGCGGAAAAGAGGTAATCACAATGAGATCTCTGATTCTTCTCATGCTGGGGATTGTATCGACTATGTCTGTCGCGCAAGAGAAAAGAAGTTTGCCTACGGTTATCGGTGCTAGTTTGCCGCTCTATCCCCGAACTTCTCAGATGGCTCACATCTCCGGAGTGGTTCGGCTTCGAATCGCAACAGATGGCAGTCGAGCTTCATCGATAGAAGTGGAAAGCGGTCAACCGATGTTAGCGCAAGCGGCGAAGAACGTCGGGACATGGCGCTTTGAGCAGCACAACCCTACGACGTTCGAGGCCATTTTTTCGTACAAGCTCTTGCGCTCCAAGTGCGACTCGGAATGCAATTGCGAAGGCGTAGAAAAAGACTCTGTGCTGCTGCACTTGCCCACCGACATAGAACTGACTGCAAAAGAATTGATAGTTTGTGGTTCCTCCGCAGAGGCAAGACACTGAGTTTTTCTAGGAGGCTGAAACCAAACGGGCCTGAGACCGTCTAAAATTCCATCGTTTTCATCTGGAGACAACCATGAACCTCGAAACCAAAACCGAAGCCAACGTCAAGCAAGCCGTGCCCTTTTTCAGAGTATCGAACATGGAAGCCTCCGTCCGCTTTTATGTCGAAGGCCTGGGATTCGAGATAACCAGGAAATGGACCCCTGACGGCACACTGCGTTGGTGCTGGCTTGAGCACGGCAACGCAGCCTTGATGCTGCAAGAGTTCCGGAAAGAGGGTCAGAACGCTTGGACGCCCGAATGTAAAGTCGGCGTGGGCGTCTCGATCTGCTTCCAATGCGAAGACGCTCTGGCAATCTACCGCGAGGTCACCGCGCGCGGGATTCAAGCTTCGAGACCTTTTGTTGGAAATGGAATGTGGGTAACGTCCGTATTGGACCCGGATGGCTACAGACTCGAGTTCGAGAGCTACACCGACGTGCCCGAAGAGACGGTGCTTTCAGAGTAGCCACTCCGCGATTGACTTCGCCATTGCAAAGTCTTAGGCTTGTCGCCAGCGCGAAGGGCGCATCCAATCCGCGGAAAGGGCCGTGCCCACCTTAGGTTCACAATTCGAAGGATACGATCCTACTTTTAGCCTGACTCGGGCGGACTCCAGGCGCTTCACGAAAGGAAGATCGTATGGATGCCAAAAAGCTACCCGTTCGCCCCAGCCTCGAGCAATACCGCAAACAAGCGAAAGAACTCCTAAAGGCCTGCAAGACAGGCGAGCCCGACGCCATTCAACGAATCAAGCGACACCATCATCAGGCAAGCAAACCGAACGACCCTGGGATTCTAAGCGGGAAGTTCGCTCTAGCTGACGCTCAACTTGTCATCGCTCGCGAATACGCCTTCGAGAGTTGGCCGAAGTTCGCGAAACATATTGAAGCATTGACCCACGAAAAGTCTCCCGTCTCACAATTCGAACTAGCGGCAGATGCGATTGTCGCTGGCGACGCTCCCACACTTAAGCGGTTGCTTCGTGAAAACCCGGAACTGATTCGACAACATTCGACACGGGTGCATCGGGCCACTCTGCTTCACTACCTGGGTGCGAATGGCTTCGAAGATTACCGCCAGAAATCTCCCAAGAATGTAGTTGAGATTGCGACAATACTATTAAGTGCCGGTACTGAGGTCGACGCGGTTGCAGACACGTACTACGGCAAGGGAACCACTCTGAGTCTGGTGGCGAGTAGCATCCATCCCAAGCGGGCCGGTGTGCAAATCGCGTTGCTCGAGACCCTGCTTGACGCTGGTGCAGCAGTCGACGGCATCCTGGGTGGATCAAACCCGGTAATTTCCGCATTGCACAACGGGCGCGGTGAAGCGGCGGAGTTTCTTGCCAACCGTGGCGCGCTTTTGGACCTCGAGGGAGCGGCTGGAGTTGGACGACTCGATCTGGTCAGGAGTTTCTTCAACGAGGACGGCGGTCTAAGTGCTAACGCGACAAAGGCGCAGATGGAATCAGGCTTTCTGTGGGCATGTGAGTATGGCCGAAACGACGTCGTTGATTTCCTGCTACAGCGCGGTACGGATGTGCGTGCGCAATCGAACACTGGACTGACCGGGTTGCACTGGGCCGTGGTTGGCGGAAAACTGGCGACGATTAAGTTGTTGCTTGAGCGAGGAGCACCGCTAGAAGAAAAGAATGTGTACGGCGGTACAGCTCAGGGGCAAGCGCTCTGGTCTGCCTTCAATGGAGACTCGGGGATTGACTACGTTTCAATGATCGAGATGCTCATTGATGCTGGCGCCAAGGTTGAGCCTGGATCGTTGGCTTGGCTGGCGAAACAAACTGGCTCTGCCTTGACGAAGGGCCGCCTTGAAGCCTTGCTTCGGCGTCATGGTGCCACGCCATGAGCATTACCTCGGTGAGAGCAGTATGTTGTCGATGAGTCTGGTTCCACCCACAAAGGCTGCGACCGCGACCAGAGTCCTGCTCCGAATCTCTGGAACCGGTTCGAGCGTGTCTGGATCGACAACCTCAAGATAGTCCAGGCGTGCTCCTGATTCTTGCGACAACACTTGCTTGCCGGCTTCGCCGAGTTGGGCAGCATTGCGTTCGCCCCGATCAGAACACTTCTTAACCTCGGAGAGTGCGCGGTAGAGCACCAGTGCCGACTCTCGTTGCTCCGTGCTCAGGTAGGCATTGCGCGAGCTCATTGCCAGGCCATCCGGCTCACGCACAATTGGTCCGACGACGATCTCGACTGGAAAATTCAAATCACGTACCATGCGGCGGATGATCGCGCATTGGGCGGCGTCTTTTTGTCCGAAGAATGCCAACTCCGGTTCGACAATGTGGAATAGTTTGGCAACCACCGTAGTGACCCCGCGAAAGTGTCCGGGGCGCGACCTGCCGCACAACTTCTCGCTCATTCCTTCAACCGTCACGTAGGTGACGGCGTTCTTCGGATACATGTCGTCGACGGGGGGCGTGAACACAATGTCCACTTTCTCGCGCTCCAGTAGCTCACAATCCCGCTCCAGGGCACGCGGATACTTGGCCAGGTCTTCATTAGGTCCGAACTGCAAGGGGTTTACGAAAATGGAAACTATAACCGTCTCGCACCGTGCTCGAGCGGCACGCACCAACGATAAATGCCCCTCATGCAGGGCTCCCATGGTGGGCACAAAACCCACGCGCCGATCCTGGCGCATGAGAACGCGTGCTTTCCGCATCTGCTCGACGCTGTCGCAAATTCTCATGAGGAGTTTGTGGCTGTCACGCGGAGGGCACCCAATTGATGATCACGTGAAGGCTCTCCAGCGTTCCCGCAACCAGTGCGCGGTTTCGGCGCAACTGCGCTTTGTCCGCTTCAGACGAGGCTGCAGCAGCGTTTTCCGCCACCGCCACCACTCGACCGTAAGGCCACGCGGATGCTGGCAGTTCGCCGAGAGCAGCCAGCAATTGCTCGGGCGCCAGGATCTTCTGCTCGTTGTTGGCGACATCCAGCAGTCCTACCCCGTCTACTCGGACAATCAAATAGGGGTTCTTCCAGTTCTTCATGTCTCGCACAGCGCTGATTTGTTGGGCGTCCGCGGGCGGGAGGGCCTCGATCCGCAGCAGAGGATTCACTTGCGAAGTAGCGCTTCCTGAGGACCTACAGCCGGAACAGGTCGCCAGCACAGTCATACTGATTGCCAGCGAAATCAAAGGGCCACATTTCATCTCGCTAATTCTAGCGCTGCATCCCGCGTTTCCGCTCCATTACCGTTTCCAGAGCCTGCTGCGTTTCCTTCGGCAGATGGTACGACTCGCTGTCCGCGGGATACTGGCGCGACACCACGTCCGAACGAAAAGCCTGGACCGCATCGGTAATCAGAGCCGCGGCGTCGCCGTAACGACGCACGAATTTGGCCGCGGGAGCAAACGTCAGATTCAGAATGTCGTGAATCACCAGCACCTGACCATCGCAATCGAGGCCGGCGCCGATGCCAATGGTCGGAGTCGCGACCTCGGCCGTGATCATGGCGGCCACTTCCCGCGGAATACCTTCCAGATAAATGCAGGCCACACCGGCGCGGTCGAGCGCCACCGCGTCCCGCATGAGCTGTTCAATGGCGCCGAGTGACTTGCCCTGCACCTTGTATCCGCTCATTACGTTCACCGACTGCGGCGTCAGTCCGATGTGGCCGGCCACGGGAATTTCGGCGTCGATGATACGGCGGATCAGATCAGCGCGTTTCTCGCCGCCTTCGACTTTCACCGCCTCGGCGCCGCTTTCCTTGATGAAGCGGGTAGCATTCTTGACGGCTTCGTCGGTACCGACGTGGTACGACCCGTAGGGCATGTCAGCGATTAGAAACGCGTGTTTCACTCCCCGATGCACAGCCCGGGTGTGATGCAGCATTTCATCCACCGTGACCGACAAAGTGTTTTCGTAACCGAGCATGGTCTGGGCGAGGGAATCGCCGACCAGAATGATGTCGATGCCAGCTTCATCCACCAGGCGCGCAGTGGCATAGTCATAGGCGGTCAGGCAGGTAATAGGTTGATGTTGGAGTTTCTTGTCACGAAGAGAAGCTACAGTGATTTTCTGGCGAGGTTCGCCAACCGGTGTGACACTCACAATACCCTCCAGTGCCCCTCCGGCTTCGCCGGATGGAGCCTGTCTAATGCTGAGGCTATTGTAGTCGCGAGGACAAGGCGTTTGCTAGTAGCGAAAGACTGGTGGCTTCGCAATCATCGTAAATCATTGATCAAACTGTATTTCCGTGAGATTCCCTTACGCGCTGGCGGCTTCTTCTCTGCCCAGCGGCAGGAAATATTGCGTCCCCTTGATGGGCGCGGAGACCTTTCTCAACAATTCCTGCAGGTCCTGGTTGCGCTCCACGAAGTCGATCTCGGAAGTATTGACGATCAGCAGGTCCGACGAGGTGTAATGAAAAAAGAAGTGCTCGTAGGCCTTGATCACTTCCTCCAGATACTCCTCATTGATCGCCTTTTCTCCCGGAGCATTCTTCTTCTTAAGCCGCTTTTTCAACACTTCGGGAGTGGCCTGCAAATAAATCACGAGATCCGGTGTCGGCAGCTGCTCGCGAAAATGGTTGTAGTAGCGATTGTAGGTGTCGAGTTCCTGGTCAGTCAGGTTGAGACAGGCGAAAAGTTTGTCTTTCTCGAAGATGAAATCAGCGACCACCACCTTTTGCGAGCTCGCGCCCAGGTCAAGTCCCTGGAGCTGCTCAAAACGGCGGATCAGAAACGCAAACTGCGCCTGAAATCCGGCCCCGCGGTCACCTTCATAAAAAGGCCGCAAAAATGGGTTGTCCTCGACTTCCGTTACCCGCTGCGCGTTGAGGCGCTCGGCCAGAATCCGCGCCAGCGTGCTCTTTCCGACGCGTATCGGACCTTCCACTGCAATGTAGCGGGGAAGCTCGAAAAGCTTGGCCATGGGATTTTAAAGTCCGCTGCTTCGCATGGCAGCATAACGCGAGTAAGGGCAGCTTGCAATTGAGGAAAAGGTTAACCCCGCCGTTCACTAGGAAGACACAGTACAATCGGCGCAACATGTTCGGGATTCTTGCGAGTGCCGCAGGTCTGGCGGCGGCGACAGCTGCTGGCCACCAGTCGATGTCCCCAACGGGCCAGTGGTATGGCCGGACCTTTACCGGGTTGCCGGCTGGCTCTAAGAAACTTGCGCTAACCTACGACGACGGCCCCAACGATCCACATACTCTGCGTTTGTTGGAGGTTCTTGCTAAACACGATACTCACGCCACATTTTTCCTGATCGGACGCTACGTTAAACAACGGCCTGACATCGTACGCGAGATTGCACAAGCCGGTCATGCAATCGGCAACCACACGTTCAGCCACCCTAATTTGATCTTTGCATCGACCAAGCAGGCCCGCGTGGAACTGCAAAAATGCGAGCAGGCCTTGTCGGATGCTGTGGGGGAGCATTCTCGGCTGTTTCGGCCTCCTTTTGGTGGGCGCCGGCCGGTCACCTTGCGCATCGCACGCAGTCTGGGGTTGGAGCCGGTAATGTGGAACGTCACCGGGTGGGACTGGAGTGGGAAACCAGCGCAATACGTCGAACGAAAGATCCACCAGCAAGTTCGTGGCGGCGATGTGATTCTGTTCCACGACGGCAGTCACGTGGAGTTCGGGACGGATCGCTCCCAGACTGTACTGGCCACGGATCGCCTACTTGCCTGCTTCAAGGCTGAGGGCTACAACTTCGTCACCATCGCTGAGATGATGGGAATGGCAGATCTCAACGGTTAATTCTTAGTCCTACGCGCATGTGGCTTCGTGAACGCCTGCTTCGCTGCCGCCACTGTCTTCCGAATGTCTTCTTCGGTATGTGCGGTGCTGAGAAACGCTGCTTCGAATTGCGAGGGCGGTAGGTAGACTCCGTCGTCCAGCATGGATCGGAAGAAGCGCGCAAAAGCCTCAGTGTCTGATTTCGCCGCCTCAGTCCAGTTCGTAACCGGACCGGGTTGGAAGAACCAGGTAAACATCGATCCAACGCGATTGTGGCACAGTGGCACGCCAGCGCTCTTGGCTGCGTCAGCAATCCCGGACACGAGTTCTCCGCTCAGCTTCTCCAGACGCAGGTAGATGTTTTGCTTATGCTCGCGAAGATGACGCAACGTCGCCACGCCTGCGGCCATGGTGACGGGATTGCCCGAGAGCGTCCCTGCTTGGTACATGGGACCAAGCGGAGCGACCAAATCCATGATCTCCGACGCTCCCCCGTAGGCCCCGACCGGCATTCCCCCTCCGATGATCTTTCCCAGTGTCGTCAGGTCAGACTGGATGCCGTAAAGCTCCTGAGCGCCACCGAAGGCCACACGAAATCCTGTCATGACTTCATCAAAAATCAGGACTGTCTTTTCTTGACGAGTCATCAAACGTAGGGCCGCCAGGTACTCTCCCGAAGCCGGCACGCAACCCATGTTCCCCACCACCGGCTCGACGATCACGCAGGCAATCTGGTGCTTGAATTTCTTGAATGCCTGTTCCAGCGGATGAAGGTCGCCAAAAGGCAAAGCCAGAGTGAATTGTGCGAACTCCTCTGGAACACCCGCAGAACCTGGGATACCGAGCGTGGCGACACCCGATCCGGCTTTCACTAATAGTGCGTCGGCATGTCCGTGATAACAGCCTTCAAATTTAATCACGTACTTGCGTTTGGTGTAGGCGCGAGCCAGGCGGACGGCAGACATTGTCGCTTCGGTGCCGGAATTGACGAATCGTATCTTCTGAATGTGAGGGAACGCTGAGATCACAACTTCCGCCAGATCGGCTTCGCTGGGGATGGAAGTGCCGAAGCTGGTGCCGTTCCGTGCCGCTGCGATTACCGCCTCGAGAACGTCGGGCGCGGAATGCCCAAGAATAAGTGGTCCCCAGGAACCGACATAGTCGATATATTCGTTGCCGTCGACGTCGAACAGACGAGAACCTTCGCCGCGCAGCATAAAAGGTGCATCTCCGCCAACTGCCCGGAAGGCGCGCACCGGAGAATTAACACCGCCGGGAATCAGCTTTTCGGCGCGCTTCTGCAGCGCGCGAGAAATCTCCGTCTTGCGGGGCATCGGTCTCCTTGAATGGTGGCAAATATGTTAACAGCCGTAAAAAGCGACGTCACACTCGCGAAAGAGGTCCTCTGGCAAGGCACAGCCAGTGCCAAAGAGGTAACAAACATTAACCGGAATTTTACAATTCAGCAACAGTACTGAAACACGTGGCCGGTAGGCTTAGTCTCATTACACGCCCTTCTAACCGGGAGGGTCTTAAGGACGGCCTCGGGGGGCTCCGGGCCGTCCTGACTTTTTTGGGGCTGGTGGCAGGGTCCTTTGTACTCCAGCGTCTTAATCTTCCCGATCCACAGCGATGAGCGTGAGGATGTTAACCGGTTGCTTCCTGGATCACGGCCGGCTGTGCTTGGACTGCATTTACGCCTGCCTCCCCCAGTTCTTCTCCTCGTCGCGATGGTTAACTATGGTTTACTAGATGACATATGCTACTGTTAACCACCTAATTTAGTGGGGTCAGCAACCGCGTTGTTGATATTTTGTTAACTCAAGGCGCGTAAACTTGCGAGACGCTGTCAACCGGAATCGAAATTGAAATTCATCTTCAAAATCGCGTGGCGAGGATGGTCCCAGGAGTCCGATGCTACTACCCTTCTCGGTTGCTGGATTCGATGCGGTTGCCTGCAGCTGGTTTTGGCGCTAAGTATGTTCGCTCCGGTCCGGCATGCAACCGCCCAGACGCAAGCCCCAGACGCTTCCGCGACCACACAATCGAGCGGCACGCCCCAGGACGCCGATCCCTCGCCCGAAGCCCCTCCGGAGAGCATGTTTCCGCGCCTGAAGTCCGACCGCTTCTGGTTGTCGGGACAGGCAAACTTCATTTTCCAGACGAATCCTTCGTTTTTTGCCAAGTACAGCGGACCGCATAGCCTAGGCCCCGAATATCAGAAGGCCACCTCGCGGGTTTTGACCCTCTACACCGGCGTGCGCCTGAACGATTCGACCGAGATTCTGGTCGACATTGAGGAAACAGGCGGCGCGGCTCTAAGTAAAGGGTTTGGCCTGGCGGGCTTTACGAATCTGGATATCGTTCGTAATCCGCTCTTGAGCAAAGCGCCCTACGTAGCCCGCGCCATGTTTCACAAAGTGTTCGCGCTGAGTAAAGACGAAATCGAGAACCAGCGCAATCCTTTGTCTCTATTCAGCGAGCTTCCCAAGCGGCGCCTCGAGGTTCGGGTTGGGAAGTTCAGCATGCCGGATTTCTTTGACCAGAACTCAGCTGGCTCGGACACTCACCTGCAATTCCTCAACTGGACCGTAGACAACAATGGGGCTTACGACTATGCCGCAGACACGCGCGGCTACACCGTAGGAGCCGTAGCCGATTATGAAGATCCGAAATTCAGCCTTAAGTTTGCCGAGGCTTTGATGCCCAAGGTTGCCAACGGCATCGACCTGGTGTGGAAGTTTTGGGAAGCGCACGCCGAAAATATCGAATTCGATTGGAACCACGGCATTCTTCCGAAGAAACCGGGTGTGATTCGGCTGATCGGATACACCAACCACGCCAACATGGGTATCTACCGGCAGGCCGTCGCCCAGTTCGAAGCGGGCCAGGTCCTGGTTCCAGAGATCACGAACCATCCCTGGCATATCACGCTCAAGTATGGTTTTGGAATCAATGTAGAGCAGAATCTCTCCCCGAACTTCGTGGCATTCGCACGCTGGGGCTGGGACAACGGTCGCACCGAATCATTCGCCTACACCGAAGTGGACGAAACTTTTCTCGAAGGTCTTGGCGTATACGGCGCAAAGTGGCATCGCAAGCAGGACCGCGCCGGCATCGCATTCGTTTCCAATGGCATTTGCAAGGACCATCAGACCTACCTGGCGGATGGAGGACTTGGTTTCCTTCTTGGCGACGGCGCCTTGACCTACGGGCGGGAAAATATTTTGGAAGCTTACTACACGGCTCACGTCTGGCGCGGAATCTATGTCGCCCCGGGCGTGCAGCATATCAACAATCCTGGATACAATCAGGATCGCGGCCCAGTCACCGTGCCCAGTTTCCGCGCACATGTTGAATTCTAGGAGACCTATTTCTCCACCTTCACACCTTTCCAAAACGCAATGTAGCCTTTGATCTGTTTGGCGGCAGACTTTGGCTCGGGATAAAACCAAGCTGCGTCTTTGTTCCGTTTCCCATTGACTTCCACATCGTAATAGCTGGCTGTCCCCTTCCACGGACACACCGTATGGGTTGCGCTGGGTTTGAAGTGTTCTTGTTTGATGGCGCTGGGCGGAAAATACTGATTGTCCTCGACCTCCACGCAATGGTTCGATTCTGCCAACACCGCGCCTTCCCAAGTTGCTTTTGTCATGGTGCCCATTTAGATTGCTGAACGGAGCCACAGTTGCAAATTTTGACCAAGCCGGCAACCCTCGCCGTAAATTCCATGGTTGGACCGTTGCGCCGCGTGCTGGTGTGCTCTCCTCATTCGGCAGGATGGGACACTCCCGGGCAGTCGAGCGAGTGGCAGAGACTAGGGTTTCTTCGCCGGCCGGATTTCGGCATGGCGCAATCTCAACATCATGAGTTGTGTCGTCATTTGCAGGAAGTCGCGGAAGTTGTCCAGCTTCCGCCCGCTTCTGACCTTTCGCTCGACGCGGTTTACGCGCATGATTCTTCGCTTCCCACTGACTACGGCGTAATCATCATGAACCCGGGCAAGGCGAATCGCAGGCCGGAAGCTCGCCGCCATGAGGAGCTCTACCGGAAGATGGGAACGCCGGTACTGGGAGAGATTCGTGGTCCCGGCACGACCGAAGCTGGCGACATCGTATGGCTGGATTCACGTACCCTGCTGATTGGAAGCGGCTACCGAACTAATCCGTCCGGCATTGCGCAATTGCGCTCCCTGCTCACGCCTAAAGGTGTAGAGGTGCTTACCGCGCCGCTGCCGTATGGTCCGGGACCGACGGCGTGCCTGCACTTAATGTCTCTCATCAGCTTGCTGGACGAACACACCGCATTGGTTGATTTGCCCTGGCTCGCGGTAGAAACCGTGGAATTGCTCAAAGCCCACAGCTACAAGTTTGTCGAGATTGATGCTTCCGAACGCGATACGCTGGCCTGCAACGTGCTCTCGCTGGGGAAGAAGCGACTGCTGGCGCTGGAAGAAAACCCCAAGACCAATGCCAAGATGCATGCCGCTGGATTCGATGTCCGCACCTTCCCCGGCTCAGAACTATGCATCAACGGCAGTGGCGGACCGACTTGCCTGACGAGACCGTTGCTAAGGGGATAATTTTCTAGCCCATGGGACGGGCTCCCTTGCCCCGAATCCTCTGAACTCCAGCGGTTTCGTTGGCTGATCCAACAATCCTCAGTTTCCAGCATGCGACGAAGCCGGTTCCGCCGCGTCGGTCAATTCAAAAATCTGGGCCAGGAAATGCACCAGCCGGGGCGTGTCGGTGAGAGTGGGCTTCCCCTTCATGTCAACGTGGCTGATTGCTGGACTGACGAGCGCGGCCCTTAATGCGTTAGCCGGTACGTCCTGCACCAGCCACAGCAGTTCCGGGGGTGGGATGACATTATCGGCCGCGCCATGCAGGAGCAATACCGGAACTTTCAGCGAACCCAGGTGCCCGTGGGGAGAAACCAAAGACATTTCCGTGTGATGGCGAGCAATGGCCGCCTCCAGTTCATTGGTGAACGCCGCTACATGGTGCCCAAATAACAACTCCATCTTTCGACGGGAATCGGGACTAAGCTGCTGCGCGCATTTTCGTGATTCTTCGACTCTTTCCCACAGCAGCAAGCGGAGTGTTTCGCGCGCGGCAGGCACGTCATCAGACGGGAAGAAATCTTCCACATGCGAATAGGTCAGAACCAGCGCTCCGTATTCGTGGGCGGGCATTTCCAGGGTCGTGCCATCAGGGCGCTGGATGCGATTCGTCACCAAGAATTGGGAAACACGTTCAAGGTCGTCGTGAGCTCCGACCGACACGACAAAACCGATGTCAGGTCCAAATCTCGGATCTGCGGCGGCAAGCAACGCCAAGCCTCCAGCGAAGCTTATCCCTAACACGCCAACTTTCCGGCCCACCGATGCAAAGAGTGTATGGGCCGTGTATCCAATGAGATCAATGGAAGATGGGTCGACCCGATAATCAGTCAGAGACGGTAGCTCGGGCGTCAAGACACGAATACCGCTTGAAGAGATGGCGCGGGCAAATGCGACCAGCCGGGGCTCGTCCATACCAAGATGATGTACGCCGTGTACGATGACCATGCCCGGAGCGCGAGGTTTGTCCTTGGGGACGTACAAACGCGCGCGAATAGAACCCAACGGAGTCGCGACTTCCGTTGCCGATTCTTCGACGGAATCGGCTGTAATAGTCGGCAGCACTCCCGGGTTTTGCGGGTTCTGTACTCGCAGCAGAAGCGCCGCCGCGCGGAGATGGGCGCCCACATGGAGTGCAGCCATCGCAGCTGCGACGAGCGCAGCCACGAACGCGAGGACTAGCACGATTCGCTGCCGTCTTTGTGGGAACGGGATGATCATCCGGGTCGTAGTCGGCGAGAGTATATCCTCAAGTCGTCGCCTCTGTATCCTCCTGCTAAAATCAAAGAACGATGGTTCTCCCCTTCGTTCGCGATCTGTTCGCGGACGTGGAAAAGTTGCCCGCTTTTGCGCGTGTTACCTCCCACCTCCGAGAGGGCACGGGGCGGCTAAGTGTCTCTGGACTCACTCCCACTGCTAAGACCCTGTTTCTGGTTCTGTGGCAACGCGCCACCGGGCGTCCGCTTATCGTGGTTGTCCCGGACAATCGCACCGCTGAAGACATGGTACCGGTACTGCAAGCCTTCCACGACCTGACCGGCGGCAACGATCCTAACTCCATCGTCTCGCTACCGACGCGTGACGTTCTGCCCTTTCAAAATCTTTCCCCACACCCTGAAATTCAAGAAGAACGTGCTGTCGCTCTTTGGAAAATTGCTTCTGGTGCGGTATCGATCCTGGTCGTACCGGTGGCTTCCGCGGCGCTTCGTCTGCGATCCGCTGAATACTATGCCGACCTGGCGCGCGTAATCCGCCGCAGCGAGACCCTGGACATTGATCCTCTGCTGGCCCATCTCAACACAGTCGGTTACAGCGCCACAGATGTGGTCGAAATGCCCGGCGAGTACGCTTCGCGCGGTGGCATTCTAGACGTATATTCGCCCGAGGCCGACCGGCCGCTGCGCATCGAATTCTTTGGCGATGAAGTCGAATCCATCCGCAAGTTCGACCCCACAACCCAGCGTTCGTCAACGCCCGTCGATGAAGCTTTGCTGCTCCCGCTGACCGAGACTCCGGTCACCGAGGAGCTGTTGGGCGCAATTCATGCGCGCCTTTCCGGCAGGCGCATCACAGGCGCCGAGGAAGTAGTGGAGCAAGCCGTACGCTCGGGCGGAGTCACAGTTTTTCCTGGATGGGAGTTCTATGCGCCCGTGGCTGGCGCCGACCGCACCGTATTCGACCTGATGCCCCGGGCCGCGGTGCTGGCCGACGAACCGGACAGCCTGCGTAACGAATTTGACCAAGTCTGGGCGCGAATCGAGGAAGCCCACGAACGCAGTGGTGTCGGCAAGCTGGTACAGTCTGCTGACCTGTACCTTCCCCCGGAAAATTGGTGGGAAAAACTCTCTGGTCTTCCCGGAGCCGACGTCGAGCATCTCGAAGTCACGCGGCCCGGCCGCGCCGAATCAATTAGCTTTCATTCTCAGCCCGCTCCGCGTTTCCACGGCTCGGTCAATGCGATGCTGGAAGACGCCAAGAAGCAGGTCGCAGAGCAGAACCGCGTGCTCATTGCTGTCCCCAACATTGGAGAAGTTGAGCGCCTGGCCGACCTCTTCAGCGAGAACAGCGTTTCTTTTCGCCTGGGCAGCCGCACCCGCGGCGGTGAGAGCTACGCCGACGAGACCGCGTATTTTGCTGGTGAGATCTACAGCTCAACTCTGGCCAAAGCCTATATACCGGACGGAGTCGTGCTTCCCGACGCGCATCTTGCCATCTTCGGCGCTCGCGATCTGTTTGACGAGTCCGACGCTGTGATCTCCCGGCCGCAGCGGTCTAAATCCAAGACTTCTGCATTTCTCTCCGACTTCCGTGATCTCCAGGTTGGAGATTACGTGGTCCATGTGGAGCACGGCATTGGGCAATATCAGGGTCTCAAGGAAATTAATCAGGGCGACGGCAACGCTGAATTCATGCTGCTCGAGTATGCCGAAGGTGCGCGCTTGTATGTGCCGCTTACGCGCCTCGACCTCATCCAGAAATATCGGTCTTCCGAAGGGGCGAAGCCAGCTTTAAACCACCTCGGCACTGCCGCCTGGGCCAAGACCAAAGCGCGGGTGAAAAAGGCCATGAAGGACATGGCCGACGAACTGCTCAAGCTCTACGCGGAGCGCAGGGCAGCCAAAGGCTACGCCTTCTCTACCGACGGCCAGTTCATGCGCGAGTTCGAAGACTCGTTTGAATTCAGCGAAACCGAAGATCAGGACATGGCGATTGTTGACGTCAAACGCGACATGGAGTCTTCACAACCCATGGATCGCCTTCTTTGCGGCGATGTCGGTTATGGCAAGACGGAAATCTCCATGCGCGCGGCGTTCAAGGCGGTCAATGACAACAAACAGGTGGCTGTCCTGGCGCCGACTACCGTCCTTGCCTTCCAACATTTCGAAACCTTCAAGCAGCGCTTCGCCGCTTTTCCCGTCAGCATCGAGATGATCAGCCGCTTCCGCAGCGCCAAACAGCAGAAAGATATTTTGCAAAGAGTTGAGGCCGGAAAGATCGACATCCTGATCGGCACTCACCGCCTGCTTTCCAAGGACATTAAATTCCCCGATCTCGGATTGCTGGTGGTGGACGAAGAACAGCGCTTCGGAGTGCGCCACAAAGAGCGCTTGAAGCAGATGCGCAAGGAAGTTGACGTTCTCACCATGTCAGCCACGCCGATTCCGCGCACGCTGCACATGTCGCTAGTCGGTCTGCGCGACATGAGCGTGATTGAGACACCGCCCAAAGATCGTATCGCCATCCAGACCGTAGTCGCGAGTTGGGACGAAAAGCTGATCCAGTCGTCGGTTGAGCAGGAACTCGCCCGCGGCGGTCAGGTGTATTTCGTCCACAACCGCGTGGAGAGCATCTGGGAGATCGCTGCCAAGCTGCAAGCCTTGGTGCCGAAGGCCCGCATCATCGTCGGACACGGCCAGATGTCGGAAGGTGAGCTCGAGAAAGTGATGCTGAAATTCATGCATCACGAGGCCGACATTCTTGTGGCTACGACCATCATTGAGAATGGCCTCGACATTCCACTCTGCAACACGATCGTCATCAACCGTGCCGACCGCTTTGGATTGTCTGAACTCTACCAGCTACGCGGCCGCGTGGGACGCTCCAACCGGCGCGCTTACGCCTACTTGCTCATCCCGGCGGACGTCGAACTCACCCCTATTGCCCGGCGGCGCCTGGCGGCGCTAAAAGAATTCTCCGATTTGGGCGCCGGATTCAAGATTGCCGCTCTCGATCTCGAGCTTCGCGGCGCCGGTAATCTGCTGGGCGGCGAACAGAGCGGGCATATCGAAGCCATTGGATTCGAGCTTTACACCCAGATGCTGGATCGCGCCGTGCGTGAGATGAAAGGCGAGTCCGCGGTCGAAGAAGCCTCCATCCAGATCAACCTCGGTCTCAACATCCGCATTCCCTTCGAATATATACCTGAAGAAAATCAGCGATTGCGGATGTACAAGCGCGTTGCCGGGGTGGAAACCGAATCGCAATTGGTGGATGTTGGGGCTGAGCTCCAGGACCGCTACGGGGAGCCACCGCCAGCCGTGCGCAACTTGCTGGAATACGCGTCGCTCAAATTGCTCGCGGTTCGAGTCGGCGTAACCGCAATCGAGCGCAAACGAGAGCTCATGACCATCAAGTTCCGCGAAAACGCAGGAATTGATCCCGAGAAGCTGGCGCGCTTCGTATCTTCCCAACGAGGCGCGCAGTTCAGCCCCGATGGGACACTCAAGTTTGCTTTGAAAGCCACGGCTCCCGCGGAAGTGCTCTCTCTGTTGTACAAGCTTCTCGAAGAACTGGCTGCCGGAGTTCCCGAAACGGCCTCGGCATCCAGGTCCGCATCATAGACCGAATTAACCACATCATTTGCCGTGTTAATCTCAAGTACTTCATACACCGCTCATGGCCCCACCCTCACAAATCCTGCCCGTTGGCTTTAGTCTGGGGGCGGTTTTCGTTTGGGGCACAAGTGACTTTCTTGGTGGATATGCTTCTCGCCGTTCCAACTCATTCGTATTCACCAGCATCGTTCACGCCACCGGACTGCTCATGATGTTGGGAGTTGCTCTCGCCGGCCACTCTCCATTTCCGTCGCGGTCTTCGGTCGCGTGGGCCCTGGCCGCGGGATTGTCGGGTGGCGCCGGTCTGGCCATTTTCTATCGTGCGCTGGCGTCAGGAAGAATGGGCCTGACCGCGCCAGTGGCAGCAGTGCTCAGCGCGGCCATTCCGACCGTATTCGGCATATTCATCGAAGGTGTTCCGCGCGTCATACAGGTTGTGGGCTTTGGGCTTGCGGCGGCTGGAATCTGGCTGATTTCCCGGCCGGAAGACGGCAGCCGTCCCCAAGGAATCGGTACCGCTGTTTTCGCCGGCATCGCCTTCGCCGGCTTCTACCTTTTCATAAAGCAGGCCGGAAACGACTCCGCCGTCTGGCTAGCCGCGGTATCCCGCGTAGCCGCGGTTGCACTTACTGGAACAATCGTGGTCTTGGGACGCCACCGCCAAATCACTCCTCAGGGGGTTGGCTGGGGCTTGGTGGCTGGAGTTCTCGACATCTCGGGCAGTGTGTTCTTCATACGCGCCACTCAGACTGGGCGCCTCGACGCAGCCGTCGTCATCAGTTCGCTTTATCCCGCGATCACAGTGTTGCTCGCACGCCTGGTCCTCAAAGAGCACTTTACCCGCTGGAAGGTCGTAGGCATGTTCGCGGCATTGCTGGCGGTGCCGCTGATTGCGGGGGGGTAAGTACTCCATATTCTAGAATCTAGAGTATCGAATAAAGGAAGCCGATGGCCCTGCTTGAAATTCGTAGACTGACGAAGGTCTTCCCGCTTGGAGAATCCGTTTTCGGCGGCAGCGCCAAGGGCGAAGTCCGGGCAGTTGACGACGTTTCCTTCGACATCGAGTCCGGAGAAACTTTGGGTTTGGTCGGCGAATCGGGATCGGGCAAGAGCACGCTCGGCCGTCTGGTTCTACGTCTGATCAACCCTACTTCGGGAAGCATCTCGTTCGAAGGCCGCGATGTCCTGGCCGCCACTCACTTCGACTTGCGCCGCCTCCGTCGCGATATGCAGATCATCTTTCAAGACCCCTTTGGATCACTTGATCCGCGCATGCGAGTCGAGGACGTGATCGTCGAGCCGCTGATCATCCATGAATCGTTGAGCAAGCCGGCGCGTCGCCAACGAGTCGAGGAACTGCTGCGAGTGGTCGGTCTCGACGAATCGGCCATGCGTCGCTTTCCCCACGAATTCAGCGGCGGACAGCGGCAGAGAATCGGCATTGCTCGAGCGCTGGCCTTGCGTCCCAAGTTCATTGTCGCGGACGAACCGGTCTCCGCCCTCGACGTCAGTGTGGGCGCTCAAATCGTGAATTTGATGGCCCAGTTGCAACGCGAATTCGGCTTGACCTACCTATTCATCTCGCACTCCATGCCGGTGGTTCGCTATCTCGCGACGCGCATTGCCGTGATGTATCGCGGCAAAATTGTGGAGATTGGGACAACCCAGCAGATCACCATGCAGCCGCAGCATTCCTACACGCGAAGCCTGCTTGAAGCCATTCCGGAGGTAGTTGCTTAGAGGCGCGCTGCCACTTAGGAGCAATACAAGTCTTCCATCGCCTTCTTCACTTTCGCCGACAACTGTTCCATTTCGCGCGGTCCATAGCTGGCAGTTGAAATAGGCTCACCCACCCGCATTTCCAGCGGCCGGCTCTTGATGTGGTAGGTGTTCATGGGCAGCAGCTCATAAGTTCCGACCAGCGCGATGGGCACAATATCCACCTGTGCCTTGATTGCCAGGTAGAAGGCGCCCGGTAGAAACGGTTTTATCTCGCCATCCGGAGTACGGCCACCCTCGGGGAAAATCACCAGTGGCATGCCCGCTTTCAGGCTCTTTACCGCGGAGCGGATGTCGGCAATCGAACGCGTTGGCGTCTGCTGGTTGATGCAGACTTGTCCCGATCGCTTCAGATACCCACCGATGAGCGGATAGGACAGCAGTTCCTTTTTGAAGACGATGCGGAATTGAAATGGAAGATTGGCGAAGAGGACAGGAATATCCAGTGCTGAGGCATGGGTCACGGCGTAGACGTAGGTCTTTGAAGTGTCGATCTTGTCCAGCCCTGTAACTTTCACGGGAGAAGCGATCGTTGCCATGATGCACTTGGTCCATAAACGCGCAAAGCCGTGCAAGATGCGTTCCCGGTTGCCGAACCAAGACGCGGGAACTGAAATAGGACCAAGGACGACCGTATAAGCCCAGATGAGTGGATCAAAAATCAGATACGAACGCAGGCGGCTCGCCCAGCCATAGTTTCGTTCGTCCGAGACAGTTGTAGCCCGCGCCCTGGAAGAGAGCGATCTCCGATCACCGCTATCGGTGTTGGTTTCGTTATCCACGGAGGTGTTCAATTCCGGCACTCAGACCCTCACCTGTAGCAGCCGCATAGCCTCTCCCACAATGTATATGGAACCTGTAATAACCACCACCCCGCGCGTGCCCACAAGAACATTGGCTCGCTCCAAGGCTGAGGCAACATCTGGCGCCGCCTCAATTTCGGTCGAAGTGCGGGCGGCCGCGCGCCGAATATCTTCCGCGGTAGCCGATCGCGGGTTGTCCGCCGGGGTAACGATAACCCGCTCTGCCAACGGAAAAAGAATTTCAGTCATCTCGGCAATCGCTTTATCGCGCATCGCCCCAAACACAAACGTAAGTTGCCGGTCTTCGTAGCAAGTGGAGAGCGTAGAACGCAGTGCCCACGCCCCTGCCGGATTGTGCGCCACATCGAAAACATATTCCGGAGCGTTATCCCTGGCAGGCACGACATGGAAACGTCCCGGCCAATGGGTCTCGCGAATTCCGTGTTCGATTGACTCCGGTGTGATGGCAAAGCCTTGCTTGGCGAGCTCCTCCGCCGTCGCAATAGCGAGTGCGACATTTCTTAACTGATGCCGCCCGATCAGCGGCGTTTCTACCAGGATCTGTTTACCCATGACCTGTAGCGGATAGTGGAGCCTACGCATCTCTGGGACCAGATATTCCACACTCCCCGGGCTTACCGGCGGCACATAGGGAACGGCGCTTACTCCCTGGGCCTCCAAATCTAAAATGGTGTTGCCAATCACGTCGTTGGCTTGCGGCTGCTGCGGCAGCGTCACCACCACACCGCCCCGCCGGATAATTCCCGCCTTTTCACGCGCGATCTCCGCCACTGTGTTCCCGAGGAAATACTGGTGATCGAGCGAAATGTCGGTAATCACGCTGACTCGGGGCTCAACCACGTTGGTGGCGTCCAACCGCCCGCCCATGCCTACTTCCAACACTGCGATGTCCACTTTGTTCTGCGCAAAATACTCGAAGGCAATGCCGGTCAGCATCTCAAAGAAGCTGGGATGCCAGGGTAATTCGCCCTCTTCGACCAGGCGTTCCGCGGCGCGATCCACTAGGTCGTGGATCAAGGCAAACTCGTCGTCGCGAATTTCGTTGCCGTCGATCCGAATTCGTTCATTGATCCGCACCAGGTGGGGTGATGTGTACAGCCCGGTACGCAATCCCGATGCCCACAGGATTGAAGCCAGTGTGGCCGCCGTGGATCCCTTGCCGTTCGTGCCTGCAATCAGAACGCTGGGGAATCGCTGCTCCGGTTGGTTCAGTGCTCCCAACAGCGCGCGCATATGCGCCAAGTCGAACTTATGGGAGGGAGTCTGCGCTAGTTCGTGGCCCAACGCATACATGCGCGCAACTGCGATTTCATAGGACATGGAACAGCTTTCAGCCATCAGCTTTCAGATTACCAGTTTCAGGTACCGGCCTCGGACTTTCCAGAAGGTTGAATCAGAAGGGGATCACAGGCCGCCGAACGGGGTGGAACTAGGGTTGGCTGAAAGCTGACGGTTGACAGCTGATAGCTACGCCGCCATAAAGTCGAGGGCGCGCCCGATGTACGCCTTCAGATCTTTGCGCGATACCACAGCGTCGAGCATTCCGTGCTCCAGCAGAAATTCGCTGCGCTGAAAGCCAGCGGGTAGTTTTTGCCGAATGGTTTGCTCAATCACGCGCGGGCCGGCGAATCCGATCAGCGCGCCGGGTTCGGCAACGTTGAGGTCACCCAACATTGCGAACGACGCGGTCACGCCGCCAGTTGTTGGATCAGTTAGCACCGAGATATACGGCACCCGCGCCTCATCCAATCTGGCCAGAGCCGCGGAAATCTTTGCCAACTGCATCAGGCTGACCACGCCTTCCATCATGCGCGCCCCGCCGGAAGCCGAAACAATGATGAGCGGCGTTCTGGTCTTCTGCGCCTCTTCGACGGCCCGCGTGATCACCTCGCCTACCACCGCCCCCATACTGCCGCCGATAAAGGCATATTCCATGGAGCTGACGATCACTGGCTTTCCGTTGAGCTTGCCACGCGCGTTGATGACGGCATCCGTCAGCCCGGTTTCCGTCTGCGCCACTTCCAGGCGCGAGGAGTAGGACTTCAAGTCGGAAAATTGCAAAGGATCGGTCGAACTCAGGTTATCGGCAAAGGTGTCGTACTGATCGCCATCCAGGAGCAGCGCCAGCCGGGTGCGAGCGTCGATGCGGAAGTGCTTGTCACACTTGGGGCAAACCTGGAGGTTGTCTTCCAGATCTTTTTTCCAGATGATCTGCCGGCAGCCCTCACACTTCACCCACAGCCCCTCGGTGCGAACTTTCTTCTCGCCCGACGTGTCCAGCTCACCAGCTTCTCGTTTGAACCAGGCCATAGATAATTTGTTAATTGAGCAATTTCGTAATTGGGTAATTTTGCGCCTCGGATTTCAATTACCCGATTACTCAATCCCCAAATTACTCCATTTCAGTACTCGATCCCCCTCTGCGCCATCACACCCTTCTCATAGGCGTGCTTTACCTGGCGCATTTCGGTCACGGTATCTGCCAGTTCGACAATTGTCGGATGGGCGTTGCGCCCCGTCAAGATCACATGCACCATTTCCGGCTTTTTCTTAAGGCTTTCGACTACCTTAGCCGGATCGAGCATGCCATAGCTGATGGCGTAATTGATCTCGTCGAGCACGACCAAATCCCATGTTCCCGACTGAATCGCCTTCTCGCTCTCGGCCCAGGCTTCCTCGACCATGCGAACGTCTTCCGGATCTGGCTTTTCCGTGCCAACCTTTACAAAGCCGCGGCCCAGTTGCTTCATAATGAACTTGTCCCCGAAGGCCTGCACCGCGTCGAGTTCGCCGTAATGCCACGAGCCTTTCAGGAACTGGAGCATCAGCACCCGCATTCCTTGGCCGACAGCTCTTAACGCGGTCCCCATCGCAGCCGTGGTCTTGCCCTTGCCGGGACCGGTATTGACGATGATCAAACCACGGCGAACGTCCGTCATTGTAGGTGAATCTCGATTGTACCTGTTCGGAGCCATCAGTGGCCCAGGTGGTAGGGATGCCCCTTCAGGATGGTGAATGCCCGATACAGCTGTTCTAACAAGACTACCCTCGCCAATTCATGTGCCAGGGTCATTTTGCCCAGTGACAGTACCAGAGTCGCAGACTGCCGGGCTTCGTCGCTAAAACCATCCGCCGCGCCGATGGCGAACATCAGGGGCGATGGATTGCGATGAAGATGTTCTCCCAGCCATTTGGCGAACTCTTCGGAGGAAAGTTGCTTGCCACGGCTATCAAGCAGCACCAGCGAATGCCTGACGGGACGCGCTCCCGGTTTGCACAGCTTCAACAGAGTGGATTCGTCTTTTAAACCGACGCCTTCAACCTCGGCGTAGTGCTTTAGCCGTTTCAGGTATTCATCGGTCAATGACTGGATCGCGGTCGCCTTGGTCTTGCCGATCCATGCAATCTTGAGTTTCACGAAAGGATTTAACCACAGAGGGCACGGAGGAACACAGAGTGATTTTGGTTTCCCTGTGTTTCTCTGTGCCCTCTGTGGTTTAGGTTTTAGTCCCCGAAGCCAGCACGACCGTCGCGCCAAACTTTATGCTTCCGCCGTCAGCATATCGCCCTAACGCCTCAAGCACCTCGCGGTTCATTTGCTCCCACTTCTCCGCCGGAACCCTCTTGATCATGGGCAAGAAGGGCGTCGACATTACCTGCGCCTGTTCCCAAACTTCCTCCGCCGGACCGGGCCAGGTCCAGGGCAATGTCTTCGTGGCTTCTTCAACTTGCTGAAACCCAGCTTCGCGGAGCGCGGCCGAAAGGCTGCCCGGCTGTCCATAGCGGCAAGGATATTGCCCCGGCGGCGTCCGCTCCCCACCCGCATATTTATGCGCCACACCCATCATGCTCAACCAGAAGGGCTGCTCGAACGGTCCCCAAGCCAAGAAACATGCGCGGGACCTCGTTTTCAGCACACGAAGAGCCTCTTGCAGTGCCTTCGTTTCAAAGAACATCACCCCGAATCGCGAAGTAACCAGATCAAAGCTATTGTCCGGAAAAGGAAGGTCGTGTGCGTCTGCTTGCTTGATTGTAAGATTCGTCAGCTTCCGCTCGCGCGCACGCTCAGCGGCAATCTCCAGAAGCTCCGCGCTGAGATCTAAAGCCGTGACCTGTCCGCCCGGCTCAACCCGCGAAGCCAGGCTGATCGCAGGCTCACCCGTGCCGCTGGCCAGGTCCAAGATCTTCATGCCCGCGCGGGGCTGCGCATAGTCCACCAGAGCTTGCGTGACGTCCCGCCCCATGGCGGCCGACTTGGCCTTCCATTTATCGGCGGCGATCAGTCGATAAGAAGAACCCCAGTCCGGTTTACTAGAGGCATTCATAGGAAAGATCTAAACCGCGTTAGTCTAGGCTCCCTTGCGCGCCAAACTCCGCGCCGGGGCGCGTTTTGTTTTTGGACGCCCCATCAACTCCGCCGGCTCCAACTTCTTTGCCGACTTCCACAGCCGCTCCAGATCATAGAACCGGCGCGCTTTCTCCGAGAACACATGCACCACGAAATCAAAGTAATCGATCAGCACCCACTCCGCCTGTTTGTAGCCTTCAATATTATTGGGGTGCATTCCGGCTTTCTTGAGCCGGAGTTCCACTTCGTCGGCAATCGCCTGCACCTGGCGCGGGTTGCTGCCGTTGCATACCACGAAATAGTCGGTGAACGCTCCCGATCCCTTTTCCAGTTCTAGAATTGTGATTTCGTCCGCCTTCTTGTCCTGGCAGGCGGTAATGGCTTCGGCGACTTGGCGTTTCAGGTCGTTTTTCTTCATGCAGTCATTGGCGGATCGGTGTTTGGACGTCCGTACTTCCATTCTAGCCGATACCGCGCCTGCCAAGGATCTACTACCCGCGGGACTGATATAACCCCATCTTCCTGATGTACACCCCCACCGCGGGATCCACAAACTTGCTAAGCGAACGCTTGCCGCTAACCGCCTCCCGGATCGCTGTGGCTGAGACATTTTGATGCACGCCATCCAGCAAATGCACCGTCACTCCTGGCAGCACCAGATCTCCTTTTGCGGGCTGCTTGGCGAACGGCTTGGTCACAGCTGCTTTTGGGCGAAGCCGCTCCGGTAAAGCATTGGCTACATCGGCCAGGGAATATCCGGGACGGCTGGCAACTATGAATGGACACTCCCGAAACAGCGCTTCCGGCTGATGCCACTTGGCAACGTCGTTGAAAGCGTCAATACCGATCAGGAAAAACAACCGGTCGGCCTTCTTTAACGTCTGCTTCAACCGCTGGACTGTGTCGAAGCTGTAATTCACCTCCGGCGTCGCTGCACCCTTCTTTCCGCTCACCCCTGCTGTGGGCGTTCCTGGTGCCTCAAGAAGCGACGGAACAAACGTCTTCTCCGCCATGGTCGCCAGCACCACCATGGCATAGCGATCAGCAAACGCCGCCAGTGGCTGCTTTTTGTGTGGCGGATTCCCCGTCGGCACAAACCAGATGCGTGCCAGGGAAAAACGTTCCTGCGCCGCTTGCGCCAGAGCCAGGTGGCCACGATGAATGGGATCAAATGTTCCGCTGAAAAGGCCGATGTTCATATATGCTAACTATGTCCTCCTGGCCAACATCTCTTTAGCGTCACAACGTCAAAACCATGTACTCCCGTAACTCGCACAGTTCCCATTGTGGAACTAGATTTGGACTGCATGCGATTGAAGCTCCCCCTTCTACGCGCGCGCTACATCCCCCCGGCTCGGGCGCCCATCCTCCGGTACGGCGTAGCCATACTCAGCATTACGCTTGCTCTGATACCGGCCTGGATGCTTTCCGACCTCGTGGAAAGCCGCTTGGTGGTATTCGCGGTCGCCATCATGGTCAGCGCTTGGTATGGCGGCTGGAAACCCGGCCTGGTCGCGACCTCATTCGCCCTTACTGTAAGCGCCTACTTCTCACTGGCTGCAGGACGATCGCCATCCGAATATCGCAACGCCATCATACATCTCATATTGTTTGTTTTTGTGGCGGTGCTGATTTGCTCCTTCAACGCCGCACTGCGTTCGGCCCAGGAAGGCCTGCGCCGCTCCGAGGTCAACTTCCGTTCGTTAGTGACCAACGCCCCTTATGGTATTTGCCGTTGTGACGCCGACGGGGTGCTGCTAAGCGCCAACCCCGCCCTGGTCAATCTCCTCGGCTATGCTTCAGAGGCAGAGTTGGTGGGGCACAACCTGGTGACTCTGCATGCCGATCCTCAACAGTGGTTCACCATCGCCGACCACTTTCGCGCCGAGCGTCAATTCCATGGGTTGTCTTCGGATTGGATCCGCAAGAACCGTGGCACGGTAACCGTACGTCTTTCCGGACGCACTATTCGCGACGAAGATAATGCTGTCTTTTTTGAGCTCTTCGCGGAGGACGTCAGCGAGCATCGCACACTTGAGCAGCAGCTCCGGCAGGCTCAAAAGATGGAAGCCGTCGGCCGCCTCGCCGGGGGCATTGCCCACGACTTCAACAATCTGCTGATGGTCATCTCCGGCTACGCCGAGTTTCTGTTGGATCGCATTGGATCCGAACCCACAGTACGCGGGCCGGCTCAGGAAATCGCCCGCGCAGCCAACCGGGCGACCGCCCTCACCCGGCAGCTCCTCGCCTTCAGCCGCAAGCAAATGCTTGCGCCCAAAGTTCTCGATTTGAATGCCGTGGTCACGGAAAACCTGAAATTGCTGACCCGGCTGATTGGAGAAGACATCGAGCTGGTAATGATTCCAGGGACGGATTTGGGTGCGGTGCGCGCCGATCCCAGCCAGATCGAACAGGTGATCATGAATCTCGCGGTCAACGCCCGCGATGCCATGCCGCAGGGCGGCAAACTCACCATCGAGACCATCAATGTTTCGCTCGACGAAAGTTATGCCCGCCTGCACGCTCCCGCGGAACCGGGTCAGTACGTAATGCTGGCCATCACCGATACCGGCATGGGCATGGACGCCGAAACCCAGAGCCATATCTTCGAGCCCTTCTTTACCACCAAGGGAATCAAAGGCACTGGTCTTGGTCTCTCGACCGTTTACGGCATCGTCAAACAAAGCGGCGGATACATCTGGGTGTACAGCGAACCTCGGCGGGGAACTTCGTTCAAAGTCTATCTGCCGCGGGTGACAGCGGCTGGAGAATTCACCACTCCGCAACCTTCCGTCCCCGTCGTTGAGGTCTTTCCGGGTCACGAAACCATTCTGCTGGTGGAAGACGAGACCAACGTACGCCAACTCACCCGCCACTACTTGCAGGGCCAGGGATATACTGTGCTCGAAGCCGCTGACCCTGCCACTGCGGTTCAGATTTCAAATTCTCACGACGGCCCAATTCACCTGTTGTTCACCGATGTCGTCATGCCCGGGATGAATGGCCGCCAACTGGCCCAGGCCATCACTTCGGCGCGTCCGGAGACTCGAGTGCTTTACATGTCGGGCTACACCGAGAACGTCATCGGACACAATGGCACTCTCGACGTCAACGTCAACTTACTGCAGAAACCCTTTACGCTCCCTGTGCTCAAAGCAAAAGTACGTGAAGTATTGGATACCTTAATTTCGGAGGATGCTATGTCCGCTCGTTCGAGTCAGAAGTCCGCCGCCGGCGAACGGTTGTCGCCGTTCCGCGCTCAGCGTTTTAATCTTCATTTGCCCTTGAAGTATCGGCCGCTGGGAGAACCCGATTGGCGCGCAGGAACCACGGAAAATATCAGCCGTTCAGGAATGCTGTTTCGAGGAGAGGAGCCGATTTCACCCAGCGTCCAGGTGGAGATTTACCTGGTATTGCCGGCTGAGATCGCCGGACTGGCGTCCGCCGAGGTGGTATGCCGAGGCGAGGTGGTGCGTTCGGTCGCCGGGGAAACTCCCGCAATGAGTCCGGCACTCGCTGCAAAGATTCTGCAATATCACTTCCATCACGGCCCGCAGATGCCGCAGGCGTAGGCGGACTACTCTGTGCTCTCTGTGTCTCCTGTGGTTAAAACTTTGTTCTGAAGCCCGGAGTCTGCAACCCGCAACCTTGCTTCATCCACTTTGTCCGCCATAGCGAACTTCAGTTCCTCAATACCTTTCCCCGTAACCGCAGAGACCGGGTACAGCTCCAACTTTTTCTTTTTGCAATATGCTTTCAGCTTGGCCAGCTTGTCTTTGTTGGCAACGTCGATCTTCGACGCCACCATGAGCATCGGCTTCTCTTCCAACTTTGCTCCGAAGCTTTTTAGTTCACCATTAATCACTTCCACATCCTTCACCGGATCTGGCCGGCCGCTGGCGTCCGACACGTCCACCATATGCACCAGCAATCGCGTGCGCTCGATGTGCCGCAGAAATTGCGTGCCCAGCCCCGCTCCAGTGTGTGCGCCCTCGATCAATCCAGGAATGTCTGCCACCACGAAGCTGCGCTCTCCAGCGATGTCGCCCACAGCCACGACTCCCAAATTCGGCTGTAGTGTAGTAAAGGGATAGTCGGCGATCTTCGGCCGCGCCGCCGAAATCCGCGAGATCAGGGTAGATTTGCCTACGTTCGGAAATCCCACCAGGCCGACATCCGCCAGCAGTTTCAGCTCCAGCCGGAACGTGCGTTCTTCACCGGGCCGTCCATCTTCGTGCTCGCGGGGCGCCTGGTGAGTGGAGGTCGCAAAGCGCGCATTGCCGCGCCCACCGCGGCCACCGCGGGCAATGATCACCCGCTCATCCGCATGCGAGAAATCGTGCACTTTGTCGCCGGTGTCGGCGTCGTAGACAACCGTCCCCACCGGAACTTTCAGCAGCACGTCTTCGCCCTGCCGCCCGCTTTTGTTGGAACCCTCCCCATGCCGCCCACGCTGCGCTTTGTACTCGGGATTAAAACGAAAATGCACCAGCGTGTTGTGCCGCTCGCTCGATTCCATGATGACGTCACCGCCATTGCCGCCGTCGCCGCCGGAAGGGCCTCCCCGCGGGACAAACTTCTCCCGCCGGAACGCCATGCAGCCATTGCCGCCGTCCCCAGCTTTTACCCGAATTGTGGCTTCATCGATAAACATTTGGTCTGCTAGCCTCTGTGAACCCCTGTACCCTCTGTGGTAAAGATTTTAAAACCATAACCACGGACACAGAGGTTCACAGAGAACCATAAAAAACAAAAGCCTCGCATCGCGAGGCTGTATATGCGTCCGTGTGGGGCGGACACTCTTGTCCGCTTACTTCGCTTCTACCGGCTCGACCATGACAAACTTGCCCATCTGTCCCCGGTCCATAAACTTGATACGGCCAGTGATCTTGGCAAACAAAGTGTCGTCCTTGCCGCGGCCGACATTCAGGCCTGGCTTCACCCTCGTGCCTCGCTGCCGCACGATGATGGTGCCGCCCGGGACCAGCTGTCCGCCGAACGCCTTGAATCCCAGCCGCTGCGAATTCGAGTCGCGGCCATTGCGTGATGTACCCTGCCCTTTTTTATGTGCCATAAGATCCTCGTTCTATCACTTGTAGCGCCGGCATCCCTCCGGCTGTCAAGAGGGCACTTGCCCCCTACTTCTTTTTCTTTGGCGCTGCCTTCTTATGTGCCTTCTTGTGCACAGGCTTCTTCGCCGCAGCCTTCTTGTGTGCCGCCTTGGTTCTGCCGGTCTTTATTTCCGCTGCTTCAACCGGAGCCGCCTTCTTCACCTTGGGCACCTTTTTCTCCAACTCGGGTGCCTTGAACTTCTGCCCATCAAATGCGATCTCTACGATCCGAACCGCAGTGTAGTTCTGCCGATGTCCGCGCAGCTTCTTGTATTGTTTCTTGCGCTTGTAATGGAAAACCAGGATCTTTTTCTCGCGGCCTTGCTCCACGATTTCCCCGGTCACCTGCGCGCCCGACTTGGGCACGCCGATCTGCCCGGCCTCAGCCGAGACCGCCAGCACGTCGCTGAATTCAATCTTGCCGTCGGTGCCGGTGCCCTGGCTCTCCACTCGAATTACATCGCCGGGCGCCACCCGGTACTGTTTCCCACCGGCGCGGATGACCGCGTACATACTTATGCCTCCGTCAAAAACGTTTCCTCGCACCTGGTGCAAGGCGTGGAATCTGCTGGATTTCCTTGCTTGCTGCTTCCGCGTCGGCGCTTCTCGCGAACGTTGCGGCCGGCCCCAGAACGGAGCCGCAAGTACAGGCAAACTCAACCATTCTAGCTTGTGGCGTGGGAAAGGGTCAAACGCGAGGGTCTAGTTGGTCTACGAAAGCAATCGATTCGCAATGCCTAGTTTGAAATCCAATGGACCGTCAGGTAGAGGCCACTCCAAACGCCGCTGTCAGCTGCACTGCCACCAAAGGCATACGGAGAAGGTGACTCCATCCTCCTGCCACTGCAACAAGCCCGGTCATACCCTCCTGACTCGCAGCCACATTCGTCCGCCAGGCGAATACACAGACAATGATTATCCACGTCAGTACGACAGCCCCGATTCCGCCGAGAATGCTCTTCAGAAAAATCATGTACGCGCAGCTCTTCGTCCAATGATCCCACCAACTGCACCAAACTCCAAGCTTTCGACCCGCCTTTGCGCTTTCCTCCTCCCCGTGCGACAATCCTCCCGCTTGGAGGCAAACCCCATGATCAAACGCAGTCTTACGCTTTTTCTCTGCATTCTCGCTCTGGCTCTTTCAACTTTCGCTAGCCCCACCCCTGATAAGGCTCTCATGCAGAAGATCTGGGCGGGGTGGTGCACGCTCGACCCTGCCAACGTGGATCAGTTCTACGCCGCCGGTCCGCACACCTTCTATGACATTGCTCCACTGAAGTACAACAGTTGGGAAGATTACAAAAAAGGCGTGGTCGGAGTGCTGGCCGATTTCAAGTCAGCCACCTGCACGGTAAACGACGACGCCCAGGTACATAACGCGGGCCTGGTCGCTTGGGGCACAGCCACCGTGAACTACGACATGGTGCACAAATCCGGCAAGCACGATATGGGCGCCTTCCGCTGGACCGTCGTCTGGCAAAAAGAAGACGGCAAATGGCTGATCGTGCACGACCACACGTCAGAGCCATTGCAGTAAGCCAACTGCCACGGATTCACAGGGTCCACGGATGTGGAAAAGATTTTATCCATGAGAACCCGTGGCCGCACTCTGGCCCTCACGGCTGCTGTTTCAGCTTCTTCAGCATATCGATCCCGTTTTGATTGTCGGGCTTCAGCTCGATTGACTTCTCATAGTTCGCAATTGCCAGGTCTTTTTGTCCGGCTTTCATATAGGCTTCGCCGATGCTGTCATACGAATTCCAGTATTTCGGATAGTCCTGTACTTGCAGCTTGAAGACCTGAATGGCGCCGTCGGTTTTCCCTGCGAACAAAATCTGATACGCGACCTGGAGCAGGGTGTTTTCATCCAGCCCTTTCGCAGAAGACTTCTTGAGATCCTCATACTTCTGGATTGCGGCCGCTGCGCCGCGGGCATTGGCCACCAGCCACAGAACGTCGACTGGACTCTGTTGCATGGCGTAATGCCAGCCATATTCTTTGGCAATACTTTCTTGCACAAAGTTGGCCATCGTCAGGCCAGCATCCGAGTTGGACATAATGGCGACTCCCTTGCCGGAGTCCGCAAACATGATCAGGCGCGCCTTAAAGCCTTCGTCATCGCCGTCATGGCCGAACTCTGCTGGATTGCCGCCCTCCCCGAGAAAGAATCCCAGACCAACGTTCTCAATCTGCGGCTTGAGCCTCTCACGCGTCATGGCCTCAGAAAGCACATGGTTGGCTTTGCCCTGCTTCGACAATGCGGTCTCAATGGCGAATTTCGCCAGATCGGTGGGCGTGGTCCACAAACCGGCAGCCGCCATTTCCGGATAGATATGCCATTTGCCGGGGACAACCGTGCCGTCGGCATGCGACGCCGTGGCCGCCATTGCCGCGCGAGCGGGTGGCAGCGGTTGTTCATAAGTGCTGTCACTCATGCCGATCTTGTCGAAGACGGTTTCACGCATGAATTGTGGAAATGGCTCCCCGGTCACGTCGATGATCAGCTGCTGCTCGATGGTGATGCCGCCACCGGAGTAGCGGAACTTGGCGCCGGGAACGAAGTCCACACGGATAGGCGCGGTGTTGGCCGGTTTCTCACCGTTAAATATCTGCACCAGCGTCGGGATCGGAGTGCCCACCTCGTAGCCGGGGAAACCATGCACCGTGAGCCCGGCACTGTGACTCAGCAGGCGCCGCAGCGTGACTTTCTGGTCCTTGGTGAATTCATTGTCAGGTACTTGCCAGGTCTTCAGTTTGTCATTCACGTTCTCGTCAAGTGACAGCTTTCCGTGCTCGACCAGATACAACGCCCCAGTTGCAGCCACGGGCTTGCTGATCGAGCCCGCCTGAAAAAGAGTATGGACGGTGACGGGCTTGGCTGAGCCCGCTTCGGTCACGCCGTAAGCCTTGGCCCAGGCGATCTTGAAATTGTCTATCACTGCAACACTGAAGCCCGGGACCTTGTAGATTTTCATCAGCTCTGCCAGGTTGAGTTGGAGCGGTGCTTCATTCGACCCCAGAGAGATGGGAGGTATGCCGTTCTCGACTCGCTGGATGCGGGTGGCGAGCCGGGAATCGGTGGTCTCGGGGTTGGGCCGAGGGGAAGCCGAGCTGATCAGGGATATAACGATGACGGAGAGCAATACGGCGGTTCTTGATGACTTGGAGTTCACG
>Ga0307478_10000138_pt1 | contig 86324 bp, 118 predicted proteins | sample atmos_gasesECM4C_2_FD_203713 | JGI IMG/M metagenome (GOLD analysis project Ga0307478, IMG submission 203713) | Hardwood forest soil microbial communities from Morgan-Monroe State Forest, Indiana, United States - atmos_gasesECM4C_05 | ecosystem: Environmental > Terrestrial > Soil > Temperate...
GAGCACAGGCACGAGCACAGGCACGAGCACAGGCACGAGCACAGGCACGAGCACAGGCACGAGCACAGGCACGAGCACAGGCACGAGCACAGGCACGAGCACAGGCACGAGCACAGGCACGAGCACAGGCACGAGCACACGTCCGTCATTCCGCCGCTACGATCCATTTGCCAATCGGCCATTGCGACCAGTCCCTCCTGTTGGTCCGGTTCCCGCCCGCGTCTATCTGATAGGTGAAAAACCGGGACGTGATGAAGCGCGGCGCGGCGTGCCCTTTGTCGGTAAGTCCGGGCAGATATTGTCAGTATGCCTGTCTGCCGCCAACGTCGAACGCTCCGAATGCCGGATCAATAATCTGGTATCCACGTTTACTGAATATTCCAAACCGACCACCGAAGAGATCGCCCGCGACCATGATGCGCTGGCCGCTGACATTTTGATGTGTGATCCGGAAGTGATCGGGCTAGTCGGTGCATACGCCGTCGAGCATGTACTTGGCAACGGTCCCGCTGAGATGGAGCGTGTACACGGGATACCTCAGCATGTAGATGCGCTATTCGGCGGCGAACTGCCCCGCGACGGTGGATGGACGATCATTCCTCTCCTGCATCCCGCCGGGGCTGTGCATGCTCCGGACTCCATGCCACTGATCCTTGATGATGTTCTGCAACTGGGCCGACTCCTCGATCACGAAATCGCGGTGCGCGAACCTGATCCCTATGCCGGAAAAGAGGATTACCGCGACTACCCGTATACAGGCGGCACAGTCATCATCAACAAGCCTGCCGGATGCGACACCGAAGGCAGCCGCGAGCACCCGTGGTGCATGACGGCGAGTACGCGACCGGGAACCGGGAGATTATTCAAGCCCGGATGGAGAGTCAGGTTCAAGGACAAAGTTTACCTTTGGAACGCACTGCATGATTTAGGCGTATTGAGAGAGTTAGGAATTGAACTGGAAGACGGGCAGTATGTTGATCTGATGATCTATAGTTATTTGCTTTGTGTCGCCCCCCAAGGCTTGAAGCCATCGGCGTATAGAAATTGCGGCATGCACCAGGATGACTATGACGATATAGTCCGCGATGCCCGACTGGATAAAGCCATGAACTATCTGCTGGCGGCGGCGGACCAAGAGTGGCCGAAAGCCGAACCACAGGTAATCGCTGAACGTGGGACATATCGAGTGTATAAGCCTAGATCGGTTAATTTCCGCATCAACAAGATACTCGATGACTGGACCAAGTGGCAGATAGGGGACCGCGAAGAGGAAGTGGATTTACGGAAGCGCTGGCGCGAGGTAGTAAGCAAGTCTCCGGAAGTAGCGGCACCCGTGATCACGGCAATGGGCGACATGCCGGACGCTACTCTGGATGACGTGCCGTATGCCAAGGCGCAGAGGTATGCGATCAGGGATAGCGATGCCACACTTCGCATGGCTCCAATATTAGAGCAAAAGATCAAGGATATGGGACTTGAGCAGATCGCCGAAATCGACCATGCGATCCTGCCCATGCTGGATTCCATGCAGCAGAACGGGATCAGGCTGGCATACACGCCATTTTGGGACGATATCGAAGCTCAGTGCGAAGCGCAGATGTCTAGGGCCCAGTTTGAGATATTCAAACTAACTGGTGAAGATGTCAATCCGGCATCGGGGGACCAGGTTGCAGAATTACTTTACGGCAAACTGGGAATGACGCCGCCAAAGTATACGGACAGTGGTGAACGCGGATCAGTGAATGCCGTATGCCTTGAATCCCTGTTAGGCCAGCATCCGGTCATCCAGCACATCATGGATTTCACCGAAGCCAGCAAGATCAGAGGGACGTATGTGGAACCACTACGGTTACTCTGTACAGTTGGCGACCGTAGAGTGCGGTCCACGATACGATCGACTCGCACTACGACGGGCAGGCTGGCAATGGCTGATCCGCCGTTGCACCAGATTCCGATTATGACCGATCTGGGGAAGCAACTGCGTGACGGGTTTATTGCCGAGTCCGGGTGCGTGCTGTATGACATTGACGTTAACCAACTGGAAATGCGTATTATGGCGCACGACTCCCGCGATGAGGAACTGTGCTGGCTGTTCCATGAAAACCGCGACATTCACGCTGAAACTGCGTGCAGCATATTCTCGGTGCCGATGTCGGCGCTGAGCGTGGGAGCTAACGGTAAGATCAACGACTATCGGAGGATTGTGGCCAAGCACGCGGCGTTCGGTATCATCAACGGTATCACCGAACACGGTCTGGTTAATTACATGATACTCAATCGATGTCGGCGACCGGATGGCGAACCTTGGACGGTGGATGATTGTGTAATCATGCGCGCGGAGTGGTTCAAGAAGTACAAGGGCGTAAAGAGGTTCCATGAGGAGTGTATGGAAGAGACGCGGCAGACAGGACTAGCGCGCGAGACTATTGGTGGCCGGATCATCTATCTGCCTCAGGTATGGAGTCCGGACAAGCGGGTCAGGGAAAGCGCGGAGAGAATGAGCTATGTCATGCATACACAGGGCGGCGGACAGTCGCTGATTAAGCGGTGCATGGCGGTGGTGTGGCGGGAAGTGTGCAAGGTGTATATAGAGGTAAAGTCGTTGTTGCAAATGCACGATGAATTGCTGTTTGAGTTGCCGGATGATGCAGGATTGAAGAAAGATGTTGATGAGACCTGTACCCGGATTATGTGTAATGCGGTCAAGTTGAGAGTTCCGGTGCTGGCCGATGGCGGGTTCGGGATGTCTTGGGGGACGGCGCACTGATCGACAATTATCTATGTATACCGATGCCTTCCTCTCCGATGACCGTAAGTACAGATATTGGCTAATCCGCATCTGGGATTACTCGCTGCCCATCATGGGAAATATCGGAGTCAATCCCTCGGTCGCGGATGAGCGCGATAACGACCCGACGATTCGCAAAGATATCGGATTCGGCGAGCGCCTAGGATTTGGTGGAGTGCTCAAGCTCAATGTCGCCGCGCTAAGGTCTACTGATCCGGTGGCGTGCAGGAACGCTTATGCGCCGATAGGGCTGTTTAACGACGCGAGCAATCTTGTAAGCTACTGTGAATTGTTCGAGGTGAGCAAAGTGGCCGCCGCCTGGGGACGCAATGGCCGCTGGTTTCCCTATGAGACTAAGCGTATAGTGGCGGCGTTACCCGAACTGTGGTGTTGGGGAATGAATAGCGATGGGACGCCGCGACACACTTTGATGACGCCGTATGCGACGGAGCTAGTCAGGTACAGAGGGTAAGCATAATGGACATCGTTACCGTCGCAATGGGCCGCAAGAATTCCGCTGGAGATTGGATCGTCACCGAGCGTGTTGAATCGGTATGCATCCCGACCAGTGTTACTCAGATCGCAATCACTCCCTGTGTGCCGGATGTGCGCGTATCGTCCGCATCGGGGTACAATCTGACCCACGTACAGAGCGGGTACTTTTTGCTGGGGCCGTTTGCAACCATTGCCGAGGCTCAGAGCGCGGCGGATATACTGGCGGATATATTACCGGTCGAGGACTGGAACATTATGGGGCAAATATCGCGGAGCTGGCAGCGGTCGCAGGTGAAAGCGATGTTCGGGAGGCTGACACCTGAGCAGCAGAAGTGGATGCGGGAACGGGGAGCAAAGTTGTAATCGCGGGTGATGGGCAATTGGACGTTGGGCTGCCGATGGCGAAATACAGGAACGGTCAGCACATCCATAAAAAAGGCTATCCGCGTATGTCGGCGGGTCCCCTCCGGCACCAACTCCTACACAGGCTAATTGCAGCAGCGATGATCGGCAGGGATTTGAAGAAAGACGAATCCGTTCACCATAAAGACGGCAATCGGCTCAACTGTCACTGGTCTAATTTGATTATCATGGGATTCAAGGATCACGGCTGGGTCAGCAGTAAGCAAGAGTGGTATATGCGGGAAAAAGACAGGCGCGAGAAATTGCAGTGGGACGAGTACATGGCCGAAAAAGACGCCGAGTTCCGTGATGAAGTGAGCGCCGCCAAGGCTGAGGGAGTGCCGTGGCAGAATACGCATATCGACGGGGAGATGCAGCAGGAATGGGAGGCACGGATCAATGTCGATGCCAGTGGCAGTGGAGATTAAGGACAGTCATGCGAAGTTGAACTGCGCGGCGGTGATGAGGACAGTACTGGTCGATTCACATAATCGCCTGCGGCAATCGAAAATAAATTGCGGAAGCTCCAATGATACGCATGAATACTGGGTTGTAGGGCCGCTGGGCAGGGTGCGAGTGAGATTATGCAAGGTGCATCATACGCCGGATAGTGCGTCAAGCGCTCCAAGTGATGCTGTCACGCCCTGATATTTTTTTCCTTGACATCGTATACGACTTGCACTACTCTCCTGTCAGTACAGGGATTCACGAATAATAGTGAATAGGCACACTTGGCAATGTCATCCTCAGTCACAGATCCGAATGGGCGTACTCGATCGGCGGGCGTAACCGTGGATGCCGTAGATGATGTGTCGATCACTGTCACCCGGTCTGTCAAAGTCTGGCGGTCCAGCTACAAGACCAACATGCTGCTGATGTCCATTCCCATTGATGTGGCTGAGCTGACCGGGATCAAGGACGGAGACATGCTGCTGATTAAGGCGAACGCCGAGGGGCAGATGATGATTGTGAAAGCGGATGCCATAGCGGCGGGGACAGGGGTATAGGGACATGAATACCGGACAGTCCATAACGTTTCCAGAGTACTCCGGCATCCGGTGTCTCATGATGCCGTACATTCAAGGCGATCCCGATTCTGTTCTCAGAGATTATGCTCCGTACCGTGACATCCTGGCCGAACTGGTTATCGAACGTGGACGCATCGGATTCCTGACCATTGATGAGTCACCTGTCACCGCCGGGACCCCTCACCGGGGAGCACGGGCAAAATATGGGCGGGCATTACATACAGAAGTGGGCCGCGACCCGAACCGGATTTACTGCTGGGGCAGCGGAGGCTGGCACAAGCCACCTCACCGCGTAACGCTAGACCGCGATACGCAGATACTCCTGGCTAATAATCTTGACGACAGCTGCGCGGTGTGGGACGCCGAGCATGAGAATACCTCACCGGATGGCGATATCGGGTATATGGCTGATTTGTATCCGTATAGCAATGCCACGTTTATTAAAAGCGGCGAGGTGCACAAGATTGGTATCTTCACTCCTCATGAGAGCATGCCAGCTGAGCATGATTTCAACAGGCAGTTCCTGCGTATCGTGTCGTCCGGTGTTCATGGGCGCGAGGAATATTTTACCGAAAACGAACTTGTACCATTGTAGTGATATGACAGCCAAAGAAGCTAAGATCGGCATGCGTGTCCGGGTATCGGAAAATAAGCCAGACGGATCGCCTCATCCGCATGCCGGAAAGACTGGGCGTATAGAGCACATTCATTACCTCGTTGGGCCGCAGCCCACAGCGCATGTATTGATCGACAAGGGATTTAGCGAGGCCGGACGGATAGCTGTGGTATCGCCGGCAAGTTTGACAAAGGAAGGTTGAATAATTTTATGAGCCTCAATCGTTCGCAACTCGCAACCCTCGCCAGTGAGATCGAGCAGTCGCTGCCGACGCCGGAATGGGATACGGTCCCGGAACTCAAACGGTTCCGCCATGAGATTACAGGCAAGGATGGCAAGAAGGCGAAGCTGTCGTTCGATCAGATGGTCGTCAAGTATAAGGAATTGGACGCCGAAATAAAGTTCCGCGAGAAGATCAAGGCGGACCTGAAAGACGGCCTCGAAGCCGCCATGCTTATTGCCGATTGTGCCGAATGTGAGTGCGAAGGCTATCCTGTGCAGAGGATCACCAAGCAGGGGAGCCGGAAGATTAGCGCTGAGAGACTGCTGGGCGCGGGTGTTTCAGCGGATACGATTGCACACTGCACCGAGGTCGGGCCGGAGGTCACTTACGTTCAGATCGGCAAGCCAAAGAAAGATCATTAATACAGGTTTCGGCAGTCTCAAAGCCCGCTTGGCCCGAGGCTGATATGGTCAACAGTACCCGAATACCGATTCCTACACTTACTCTCGAAGGAGAGCAGATAGAAGGGATAGGGAACGTTGCATGTGAGCGCTCACATGTCCAACGCAACTAGGGGCATCGCAGGCATGCGGTGGATCGGGCAGAGAGAAAAAACCGATGGGACTGCCGAATATTAGTTCGCACCGGGCGGCCACTCATAACGCCAACAGGCATATGCTGTGAGCACGGATTACAGTTCACGGACTGACAGCCGCCCGGTATCACAGTTTTACTTAGGATCGTTGAAAGGTATCGCGTCTTGATGACTATTTCATCTTCGTCTTCTGCTCGATCGCACCGTATGAAATCCAGTCCCCGCACCTCACGGCCTTTACGCTCCGATGATGCAGTATCTCAGTACAACACCGATGTCAGTGGCGGGCAGCCAGTGTACAGGTGCGTCGAGAACGGCTGCCGGGAGATACCGATACATACGCATCAGCGGAGACCGTATCTGGTGTGGAGCAAGTCTCGGAGCACGGGTAAAGCTGAGTGATGATGGAGATCAAAGCATACAAATGCGATGCTTGCGGTAGGGAGCGGCAGCAAGCGAACCACTGGTTCGTAGCCCGGATCGGCGAGGCATTCCATATCTATCACTGGGAGTTTTTCTACGGCGAGTGTGATGGGGAGGGCAGCAAAGATACCAGTATTGATATTAAGCATATCTGCGGACAGGAGTGTCTCGGGAAAATGTTGCAGCCTTTCCTCGACAAGCGTTCGCAGCCGCAAGAGAGTACAATTCAAGGCCAATAGAGATATACATATACAGGAGAACATCCAATGATGCTTACCCGCCGCAAGTTTGCAACCGCTTCTATTGCCACCGCTGTCGGCATGAGCGTGAGTATCCCCTTTGAATCCGCCTGCACTTTCTCTTCGGTGTTCGCCAATATCGAAAAGTACGTCCCGGTCGGGCTGCAAGCCGTATCAGCGGTATTGTCAATACTTACCGGAAACGGGATTGCCGTGGCGGGAGTGTCCGGGATCATCGCTCTTATCAAAGTGGCATTCGCCGATTTGTCGGCGGCGGTGTCGCAATATCAGAATGCCCCAGCGGGACAAAAAACAGGATTGCTCGGAGCGATATCCGAAACCATGACCGTGCTCGAAGCCAATATCCAGAAGCTATGGTCGGACCTGTCAATCCCCGATGCCAGGCTCAGTTCGCTTATAGAAGGGTTATTGGGGGTGATTACGACTACTCTGTCGGGATTTATGACGCAACTGCCTGCCCCTGTGTCCCCGGCGGCGCAGACAGCCAAGACGATGAAGATGGGTTTGGCGAAACAGTTGCCGTCGAATCCCGTACAGCGGTCGCCGAAACAGTTCAAGCGTGATTTCAATGCGGCGCTGGGAAATTCGTATGCCCAGCACGCGATCAACTAGGCGGCTCGCGCTCAGTGAATGCGTCTAACCGTATCGCGGTCCACTGCCGGTATTGCAATCTCAATCAGTACGAAACTGTGTCCCGCAAGTGCCGGAGGTGCGGGAAATGGCTGTACAAGCAGGACGAGGATAAAGACAAGAACAAGGGCGAAGAGACTTTGCCTGCATCGGACGTATTGGCTACATCAGTAGTATCTCCATGCATACACTACGATTCCTACTCGTTCTGGTTTCCACTCATTATCACCGCTCTGCGCGAGTTAAACGGTCTGTCACAACGCCAATATGCTCATCAGGTAGGCGTGAGCAGGCAGTACCTGAGCCGGATCGAGCGCGGGCACACCATACCCTATGTAAGATTAATGCCGAAGTTTACAGATGGACTAGGTGTGTCGATGCACAGGATGCTGGAACTGTGCGAGGCGTGCATGGCGGCTACGGCTATGACAGGATAATAGGCTATGGAATGATCACCGGAAACCTCATCGGGTCGGTGATGGACTCGTAAGGCGACTGGTACCTCTGTATAAACGAACACAAGCTGCAAGCAATCACTGCTACGCTTATCTGTTGTACGTTGTCATAGTCTCGAAATATTGTTATGCAATTCTGCCAGTGACCGCAGCCGCAAACCCATAAACCTGAATTTTCGGCCCAAATTTGACCGCTCGTAGGGTAAGCCAAAAACGGCTGGTTAACCTGCTGTTGCGGAAAAACCGTTGTGTTAGGGCCATTTGGCTGACTCCACCGCGTCCCACCGAAGTTCTTGATATATAGCGTTCCTTGGGGCGGAAGATTTCCGGCAGGCATAGTCAATTCCTCTCGCGTGAATGTTACTATACTGTTGTCTGTCTGTGCCATGCTTAGCCGTGTTCAGCTATGTATCCGCTCAGCTCAGCCATGTCATGCCGCGTTGCGCCGAGTCTTGCTGTGGTTTGTATCAGGCCGGGAGACTCCAATCTTCGATGGTCTTCCGGCCCGCTATTTTTTCCTTGACTGATTAACTTAATTAAGTTAATTTGTTCATGTGAGCGGGCACAAGCATTATACGGAACAGCACCTTCGTAGTCTTCTTAAAAAACACCTTCACTTTGGCGATATGCATCAATCCGCGCTGGCTCGGCGCATCGGTGTGTCTCCGGCGTTTTTATCAAAGGCGCTGGGAGGAGAGCCGTTGACGGGGAAGATTGTGAAATGGCTGGGGTACAGGAGAGTGAAGATCAGAGTTTTTGAAAAGTTGTGATCCGTTCCGCCAAGCCGTGCTGTGGTGTATTCAGTTGCGCTCTGCCTGGTCGAGCCGCGCTAGGTTACGTTGTGCCGGGTCAGGTTAAGTCGTGTTTTGTATCGTTCGGTTTAGTCGAGCCGAGCTACGTCTCGCTGTCGTGCCAAATTTAAAGTAGAATCACGCAATGCCAAAAAGTGTACTCGAAAGCGGTAACAAAGACCATCTGTCCAATACGAGCAACGGAGCGTCCAGTCAGATAGAAATGACCGAGCCTTATGTCGCGCATATCGACCTACAGGGCGTATGCCCGATCATTTTTCACCGCTGGAACGTGGAATCAGTCGAGGCCAAGTCCGCGTCAGCCAAAGGATCAAAAGCGAAAAATACGGACGACGTGGAATCGTTTGTCAGCCGCGACGACAAGGGAATCATCTGTGTTCCGGGAGAATATCTGCGGCAGGCCGTGCTGCATGCCGCCAAGTTCCGCCAAGACCCGAGATCGCCGCGCAAATCATTTTCGGACTTGGCGAAAGCTGGAATATTTTCTATCGACGAACTGGTGCCAATCACGAGTGCATCCGGCAAGCTAGCAAAGGAATGGGACTATCTGGATCGCCGCCGCATGACGGTACAGAGAAATTCGATTACCCGGTCGCGTCCGGCATTTCACGCGGGATGGCGGGCACAGTTTCACTTGCAGGTGGTGCTACCGGAATACATCAGCCCTTCGTTTTTGAATGACCTTATTCAACTCAGTGGGAAAGTTATCGGTTTAGCCGATTCCCGTCCTTCGTATGGGCGATTTCTTGTGGTAGGGTTCAAGACATCGGAAGTTTAAACAGGTGAGGCGAGCCGGGATTTGCCTTGCCGTGTTGAGTTCCGCCCGGATTCGTTCTGCTTCGCTAAGCTATGTTTAGTTGAGCATAGCCGAGATACGCCGGGTTATGCTTGGCTCCGTTTCGATTGGCCTAGATTTACTTAGCTGAGTCGAGTTGTGCTGTGCTGTATTGAGTCCCGCTTTGACGGGCCGTGCTTGGCTGCGCCGAACTGCGTTGCGCTATTGACCTGCGGCTCCAGTGGTGCTAACTGCTGGGGCCGTTTGTTCAGCGGGACGGACCGCTGACCAGTCTCCAAAACAGTAATTGGTGATTGCGTCCGCCGCTATTTTACGGACAAAACTATCAAACGGCTCCCCGGCGGATTCAGCCCAAGTTTGCATCGGCTCGCAGGCTTCCAAGGGGATTTCTATTTCGACCAGCAGACCGCCGCCCGGACCCTTGCGCGGCCCGGTAGATATACCCTGCGATGCGGCCAATTTTCGGACTTTGGCGAGCTGGTCCGGGGATAGTCCGGAGATGAACGCGCTGAGATCGGCGGACACAGTAGGATCAGTCTTGGCGATTGAAGCGCCTGATGCCGCTGCCTGCTGACCTGTGCTCGGCGGATCGGCGAGTGGATTAGTATCTGGTCTGTCGCCCGGTACTATATTCGCAGGCGTACCTGTGCCCGTGCTCGCGCTTGTGTTCGTGCTCGTGTCCGTACTCATAGTCTCACCTCTTCGTAGCTGCGCTCTGAATTGGCGTTTCAAATCAGTCCTACTTCCTGCCACACGGCTTGTATGCCGCCGTCCATAAACAATTGCCGCAGATTGTCGTCTGGCTCGCCTTCCGGCCAAGGCCCGGTGAGCTGAAAATGCGGCGCGTCCGGAAAGGTCCGCCACAATACACCTGAATCCAGTCCCAGACTGATACCCTTGGCCTCCATACTTTTCCATACCGGGTGGGATGAATTCCAGTCAGGGAAGTATGGCTTATCGGGTGCGAACTGGGATGGCACACAATCAACGGCCAAGCCGTAATTGTGATAACTGTATCCGCCTTGAACGTTGGTGACAATGTTACCCGGAGCGGTTCTGCCTTGAGTGTACAGCGTGTCCTGCTCTGCCCATGTCCGCATACCCTGTACGACGCGGATATACACGTTATCCTGCTCCAGCATGGCGGCGAGAGTGTGAGTTTTAGCGGCTAGTGCCGGACATACCTGTCGCAATCGGGCTTCGGAGACGGCATCCATAGTTGATAGTCTGTATTCGCGGTTCGCGGCTCGCGTCTATGATACACCCGAAGCGCCAGCAGCCGATGATTCAGCCGATGATTCAGATTCGGTCTTTATCGGCCTCGATTTAGCTGGCCTGTTCTTTGCGCATGTCCTGCATGCTATCCCCTGGCGGCCCGGTCTGTGGTACGTGTTCTCCGGTGTGTACTCGTGGCCGTGCGGGCAGTGAGTCGGCGGCGCAGGCGGCACATGCTTTCCGATATGGCTGTGTGGCGCTGCGGACCGCGCTGGCTTTATATCGCCACTATCCACTTGTAGAAACCACAGAGCGGCGGACTGCAATGCATCGGCGAATTCCGTGGGAGTGTGATTATGGCTGAGCACCGTGATCGTGCTGAGGATGCAGTGCCCGGACGAGGCTTGCTGAGGCGACGGCGTGTAGTGGAAACATTCCAGTATCCCGCTGATAGTAGTAAAGTAACGCACGTCAGCGATGCTCATTTCTCTGACGGCTGTCAATGATCTCTACCCGGTCCCGTACCTCCTTGATGCTGTCCTGAATCTGGTCCAGCCGCTTGTTTAGTTCCGTGTCCCGAAGTAAATGCTCGCTGCGCGGCACCAGTTGCGTCTCCAGAGCTTCCACGCGCCGCGTAATCTCTGTGTGCTCGCTCCGCCGCACCACGTCCTTGGTTTGGTCTTCGAGATAATTGACACGCGACTGGAGTACAGCGAAACTGGCAATCTGTCCGCCGAGCAGAATTACGACTGTGATGACGGTAGCCAGATGCCGGTCAACAAAACCGGTGCCGTTTCTACTTCTCATCTTCACCCGTACCTGTGTATCCTCCGACTGCCACCCAAGTCACGTTGACCGCCTGTTCGCCATACACAGGTGAAGGAACAGTAGTAACCGGACCTGTGTATCCCTGCGCCGACAGGTCAGATAATGCCTGCGCGTATTCGCTGGGATCGGTCATGCCTTTGGTTGAGAACGCCGACCACTTATTTGGCGGGCCTCCGGGTTGTGTGCTCATTGATCTGTCCTCGCATATTTGAAATTGTTGTTCCTGTCCTTGAACCAGAATCCGCAGTCGGCGCGCAGAATGCTCTTGCACACGCCGCGCTCCTCCCATACCGCATAGTCGGCGATGTACCCGATTGCCTGGGTCAGTATTCCTGTCGTATCGACGCCATTATGCTGGTCAGCCGCACAGGGACGAAACGATCCCCCCTGTGGTTCTTCGTCGCTGATGTAGGTAAAATCGCCGTCATTTTGCTGTTCCAAAATCTTTACGTGGTGTTCGATTACTGTATCGGCTTGGTATCTGAATAACTGAGTTTCAAGCCCCTTTATCCGCTGATGATCCCTGAATGCCATCCCTCCCCACAGTGCCCAACTGGCGGCGATTACAGCCAGCAGGAGAGTGCTCCATATACGGGAGTACCCTCTGCGGTCGTCGGCGCGGCTGTCGGGTGGCTTCCCGGTTAGTTCTCTCAATCTCGCCATCGCCTCTCTAGCCGCCTGAGTCTCCTGTGCCTCGGTCGGGCGGTATCGGATCAATCCCAGCCTTCTCGCATAGCTGGTTAATTTTTGCCTCCAGAGCCGCCACGCGGCCAGTGAGAGAAAAAATAAGATAGCAAAGTCCGCCAACCACCCACTTAGTTCCGACATTGAAACTCTGAGCATCCACGGCTCTCCTTACTGCGCGGGCGGTGGAACGATTGTCGTGGTAGTCGTCTGTAGCTGCGTGACCTTAGTCGCCTGTTCCACTACTTGAGACTGAACTACGGCCTTTTGCGGCAATGGAGGCGGCATCTGCGGCCATATATCCCTCAATACTGGTATCTTCACAACACCGAAATCACCCAGCACATCTCCGCATAATCCCATCATGCAGGTAACCGGAGCGAACTTCACCATCAGTTCGAGAGTGGAAGCGATGCTCTCCCAGCCGAATGCGTGCAGTACCGCCGGGGCCAGTTGCGGATTAAGCAGCATCTGGAATATTGCGTTCTCGGCTACGAACCGGAATAGCAATGGCCCCCATGCGCGTTTAATGAAGTCGATGTACCCTGTCGCCACAGGGCGCGGCCCTCGCACCATGAAATGCGCCCGCATGGACATATACGTCAATTCTCCGACAATGAACCAGAGTGTCAGCCAGATGCCGCGAGTCATGTCTATCACCAGACACCCAATCCAGACCAGTTTAGCAGCATAAGCAGCAGAACGATAAACACGATGATGCCTAGAATCACCATGAGTGGCTGAGGAATTGCTATTCCCGCTAGGGTGCAGAGCCAGCGCACACCGATAATCAGGATTGCCAGAACGCAGAACAGAATGAGCAGGCCCACGGCGAAGTGGATGAAGTTGAAGGACATGCCGCGAGTATATTGCAATGTGCCAAATGCTATTGGAATCAGGGTTGCCATTGTATTAGTCCTCCTACGATGCTGGTACGTGGCCAACGTTCACCGTCAGCGCCTTGCACACCTTGACTCCGGATTTCGCCGTTACCATCACCGCGAGCACGTGTTGACCCTTGAGCGCGGGTGGTATGGCAAACGCAAATGGACCACTACCAGTGATTAGTTGACCGCTCGCAGCCCAGTCCATCAGCAGAGTAGAACTGGCGATGCCGCTGGGATCGGAGGCGGCGACTTGGACTGTGCTGCCGCTATCGGAGGGATCGGAGGCGGCGCTGAACAACACGTTCGGGTAACCCTTCTGGTAGACGGTATCGACTGTCCCGTTCACGTCCGCGCCCGACGACTGGTACTGCTGGAATGTCTTGGCGGCATTACGCCCGGAATTGTCGTTGTCGTACATGAACCGGGGCACAGTTGTATTCGCCGCGTGGTACATGTTGAAGTCCGGCGTGTGATTGACCGAGAAAAACTTGGGTTGCCTGCCTATATCCCCCTGCATATATCCGGCGCTTCCGGTCGGCCCGTCGAATATCACGGTGTTGTGATGGAACCAGTTCCCGATGCTGATGACGGGCTGCCCCTGCATTGGTGGTGCCGCGTTGTTGCCGCGCGGGGATGCGAACACGATCCATGAATGGTTGACGGGGCCGTTATCGACTTCGATCACGTTGCAGTAGCAGTTGACTCCACTACTGTTAGCGCTCACAATCTGGTTATTCGGTCCCTGCGTAGTGCCTGCGCCATTGAAGCGAACAGTGTTGTTTCGCACCGTGAATTCGCCATTGCTGATCTCGATGGCAATCCCGGCTGAGGCTGATCCGCTGCCCGCCAAGTCGGCTTCATACTCCACAATATTGTCTTCGATCAGCCCGCCGTAGCTGTTGTCGTCGAGATGAATCCCTTGGCCGTTGTCGTGATGGATATGATTGCCATGGATCACCGGGTATGCGGTGTTGCCGAGCTTGATCCCGCCCGCCTGCCAGCCCGGCGCGGCATGAGCGTAATTGTTCAGCGTGATTGTGTTGCCTTGGATCAATAGTCCAGAGGGAGTGATATTGTTTCCGGCAGGTAGACCGCCACTGATACCGATATCGCCATTGCGGACGATCTGGGAGCTGGTGATCCGCATGCCGAACCCGACGCGGATGCCAGCGCTGTGATTGAGCGTGATATAGGAATTGTGGATGATCCAGTTCGCGCCGCAGGCGGGCGTGGCGTTGAGACCGTAATGAGAGTCGATCCCGCCGCCTTGGCCGAGTTGCGCAGCGAACTCTCTGACGGTGAGGTTCTGGATGGTGACGCCATTTGCGCAATTAGGCTGGAACACGGTGCTGGTCGAGCTTAATTCGACGGAGTGACCGGTCGGATTCTGGTGAAAATAGATAACGTGGCGGGCGTAATCAAACCACCATGTTGCGGCGGCCAGTGCAGGCAGGGTAGCGGAGTTAACATGGCGCAATGGCAGGCCATCAACGAACAGGTCTTCCGGGTAAATGCACCCGGACCAGCCGGAGTCGCAGTCGGCAACCGGAGCTTGGGGGCCGTTCTGAGGCATGTTCGGGACCGACCAGTTGCCGTGAGCATCGGGTCCGGAACAGGGATGGGACTGGCCGCACAGGGGCACACCGCCGCTGAGCACGGATGGACAGGCGGCGGCAAGTGCGTTGCAGGTAGACATGCCGATGAACACCTGGTTGCTTTTGGCGGCGATCGGCGCGGACAGGCGGTTGACGCCGGAGATATGAAATGTGTCACCGGGCGCAGATAGAGACTCGGCATGCGCCAGTGTCAGACACGGCGCGGCGGCGGAGGTGCAGGCGTTGCTGTCTTTGCCGGAGGAATTGATGTAGTAGTCAGTAGCGGGGGCGAGGCACGGCAACAGGACAGCGGCGGTAGTGGCAAACAGGGACAGGCGTAGTCGCATCCGTATACGCATACGCGCATTGTATACGGCGGGTCAACTACCGTGCCATAAGCCTAAGGATAAACAACGTTTAATCCGGACCGATCATCTTGCTGTGATTGCCACAATAGTGTCAGCAGTGTGATCTCCCCCAAGCTGCTGAATCTGATTGGCTACTGTAATAGTGTGCTCTAACACACTTGGCTCCGAGTCGGTTCCGTTCAGGATTACAGCGACCACAACGTCACCAACCTTGGTTCCGGTTACGCTAATCGGACCGGGTCCGTTGATGCCTGTGACGGTCGCCCGATGAAGAGTCGCTGATACGAAAGTGTTCATTTAATTTATCTCCTTCATTTGTGGAATCCATAGCAAGTGACGCTGGTGAATCCGCCAGAATTAGTTGTTCCACGGTTGTCTATATTGACGGTTACGGCGGCAGCTGTTTGGGTACCGCTGTTCGGATAGAGAAACGCCGGCTGTGGGTTGCCTGTCACAGGACTAATTCCAGAACACACCACGTAATAAACGTTGTCCACAAACGGGGAGTCCCATGTCACGGTGACTGTGCATGGCGTTCCGAGACTGGACGTACATCCGGCGACATTTTGCACCTGTTGTGTTCCCGATCCCGCGCTCGCCGTACACCATGAATTCGTACCGTCGGCATGACACTCGGTTGTCGAATTACCTGTAAGCGAGAACGCTGGCTTACCGTTAACGTTTCCGCTGTCCCCGGCAATAGTCAGGATATTTGCAGTGTTATCAGTGCGCGTGATCGACCAGTATGCGCCAAGCACACTATGCGGGAGAGTGATCGTGAATGACCCTCCGGCGGCGGTCGCGTGAATGATGCAGTCGTTGGAGGCGACGGTGTACGTAGTAGTGACCGTGCTATTGATTGGACAGTGCCAGCCGATGAGATTGACAGTATTAGACCCCCCGCCTATGACTCCGGCGGTGAAGGCGTTTACGTTCGTCCATACATTCGACCCGTTGAGCAGTGGAATCTGGGAAGCAGGTAGAGTAGTGGCCGCAATATCGGAATTGGCATTGGACTGCAACAGTATGCCGTTTGACCATGATCCGGTGGCGGTGGCCAGTTTGGTCCCGGCGGACCCCTGGAATCCGGTGGCGAACTGCGAGCCGTTGAGGCTGAAACTGGGCGCGGACAGGCTGCCGCTGAGAGTAGTAACACCTATAACAGAGAGTGACGTGCCGACTGAGAGTGATGACGCTAGTGTAGCCGCCCCTGTGATACCGAGAGTGCCTGTGGCTGACAGATTGCCCGTGATGGCGACGTTGCCGTTAAAGTTGGTCCCGTTCAGAGTGCCGGGGATCATGTTGGCGACGAGATTACAGAATGCCGGAGTAGTGGATGACCCGGTACAGTTGGCGAATACGTTGTATGGGCCTTGGCTGCCGAAGTCGATCCCGTTGGATTGGCGGAACATGGGGAGGCCGGGACCACCGAGCGGGGAGCCGAATACCAGACCGGGGGACTGGGATGCAAAGGTGACGTTGATGAGGCATGCAGTCGAGCACGACGAACTGGATACGTTGAACACCGTGCTCGGCATGTTCAGGGTGACGGAAGTGACGGTGCCAGCGACAGCCTCCATGAGGTATGAGTAAATTACGCCGTTGATCGGAGTGACTTGGACGATTACAGGGCCGGGAGTCACCCATAGCGACGTGTTTCCGTATTGGTCTGTAGTGGCTGGATTACCCGTTGATATTGTCAGCGCCGGATCAAGAAATAGTGACGACAGGGGAGAGCATGGCGTGCCGCTGCCTGTAACCGGGCATACGCGGACAGATGCAAACGCCGCTGGACCTCCGGTCCCGGTGGGTGGCGCTGGCTGAATGACTTGTAAACTGATCGATCCGCCTTGAGCGTGCGTAAAAACGGGAGCGCCCCAGATCAATGCGATCAGGATAAGGAGATGAGCTCTTAATCGCATTGGTCCTCCCTCACCGCGACGCCCCCAAGTTGATAGTGTCGCCATCATCGACACATACCCACGCTCACACTGATATTTATATCCGCATTCATGCGCACTTGCCCTTGTGGATCGCGCGGTTGACCGTGCCATCGGGACATTCCCTGAACTCGAACCGCGCATCCGTCCACGGAAGAAAGTTACCACATTTCGCGCATAAACTATTCTGTTGGCGGCGTTGCTCGGCTAGGGCATCGCGTTGGGCGGCGCGGCCATAGACATTGTGCATGAACCGGGTCGTGGATGACCTGCCGTCGATGGAGGTACGGCGGGTGGTGCGGGGAGGCTTGGGCCGGATGAAACGTTTGCGGGCAGAACGCATGACAGAGTGATTGTATACCGTCAGGCAATACGCTCGCCGGGAGACAGTGGAAGGATCGCCGATTTCAAATAGTCGGTCGCCGATAACGCCTGACTGAACCCGTCCGCCGTGTTCTCGTCGATCCCGGTGTAGCGGTATACGGCGTCCTGATACCGGAATTGTACGAGCAATGTCTGAGTGTCCGGGTCATAGGAGATAGCGACGATATTCCCCGAAGGCGGTGCGCTGATGATGCGGAGAGCCATGCGGCACGATTATAATTTCAGTCTATGGATAATGCCATCGACTCGGCGTCAGATGCGTCTGTGACTGTACCCGCCTCTGCGCCTGCATCCACGCCTGCACCTGTACCTCCATCTAGTCCCGATCCCAGTCCTGTCCCCAACCGCATCCCCGTCACTCCTAACGACCTCGCTATCACTCTCCGCACTACGCCCAAAATTGTCCGTTCTCTTATCGGCACTCACATCACCCGCATCGACCACCGCCACGTCGAGATGCCGACACCATCCAAGCTCAGGTGGCTGCGCTGCATGTTGGGACCGTTGCCGGAACGCCCGCTGATTGCGCTGCGCGACATCGCCGCGCGGACTAAAGTTACAGTCGAGCGCCTGCGTGATATATGTGCAAATTGCAAGCCCAAGCCGATCCCCATGCACGAAGATAAGGTACTGGGTGCACTGGTGGCCCCGAATCATGCCTGTGAACTCATCCGGCAGGCGATGGCGACCCGGCAGTCGTTTGACCGGATATCTCTGCTGATGTGGATGTGCGGGCTGGATATGGATGTCGATATCAGGCGCAAGCCGAGACCGTATGCGATCGCCATAGAGTACGAGGTACGGAGGCTGAGAAAATTACGCGACCCGGAGCGGACGATTCAGGCGTTACGGTTGTTGAGCCGGTATGTGGATGCGAAAGTAGTAGCGGAATCGGTGCTTAAAAGCAGGTTCCCGTGGGAGGCGGAAGAGATTGGCAGGCAGTTGGAGAAGATGACCGGGGGAATGGTGGACGAATAGACAGGGCGATCAGCGATCGGCGATCAGACTTTCTCCCTGTCCGCTTCGACCTCTGCCAATAATTGAGATGCAAACGTGTGAGCTTGAACCTGCTGTAATCGCTCGATCACTTCCTCGCACGGCAGGTCGATCAGGTGTCCGCCGTCTGCCGCTGACTGCCCGGCTGTAAATATCACCGTTTGATCGTCGCTGACCGGGCGGACTACCGCGACCAGCGAGGACTCGACATATACGCCATTGAAATCCATCCACACTATTCCGGTCTCCAGTTCCATATCGGAGGCCGCAGACTTACTTCCGGCAGATATTTACCATCTTCTTTGTCGGGACGAACCCACTTGGCCATGAAATCAAATTGCCCCTTTCGCTCCACACGCCAGACAGCACCTTCTACTTGGTCGATCGCTCCGTGGAAAGACACTTGGGTATCAAGATTCCCCACAGGAAACGGCGGTCCGTCGCTCAGAACATGAGGAGTAACGAATCCAGCCCGGTGACATCGATCAACCACAGCATCCCAGGGGGTACGATCCGGGCCTTTCATCAGATCGAAGATAATGAAGGGTTCACCGGAAAGGTTGTAACGGGTTCCGTGAGCCTGAGCCATCCATTCTCCAACAGCTCGCTCGCCTTCCTGCAATAGCCCTCTGAATCTTTCTGCGTTTGCGCGCACCCAGTATGCGAATAACTGATGCTGCTCGAATTTTGAGGACTGAGCCATATACCCCGCTCGTCCCAGCGCAAGTATCTCTCCGGAATGAAGCGCAACTCCGCAATTTGACCCGTCAAGTTTCTCGGTAACGATTACCCGGTCACGCCTGTCACGAACTTTGATGCAGCATATATCGGCTTGCCCCTCTGGAACATGATGGTCGCCGATGCCGATCCGGCTATTGGGCAGATGTCCGATACTGCCGTAGTTTTTACGCCCTATCGGCTTAGGCTCTTTGACTGTGCTTGGTAATCCGGTATTTTCCATTGCATCTATTCCGTTGTAGGAAATTTTTGTTGCTCTTTTTGTCATTCTCGCTCTAGGAGCATGACTAGAGATCACTCAACCGATGACCATGTATCACCGGAATGAGATTGCGATCCGAGGCGCGCCCTCAGGGACCGCATTTTCATTAACTCATTTCCCTCGTGCCTTGCTCACACGCCGCGCGGCTTCCTGTAACTGCTGTGACAGTGTCCACTCCGGGTGTTCAGACTGTACCTGTTTGAGTACGGAGTTGTCGAATGACGCGCCCTGGGTAGTCTGTGTATTCGGCGGCGGCGGCGGCGATGACTTCTCTAATTCCTGTTTCGCCGCACCACGGGACTCCAGTTTGTTCTTCAGGTCGTCCAATGCCGACTGAATGATCTGTATAGACGCCCGCTGATCCTCCGGGACTTTGTTCTCAGTATCGGGGGGAGTGGCAGATGCACTGACAGGCTGACGATTTACTCTGCGTGCCATCTCGACATCGGATTCAGCAGCAGGACTGGCAGTGGGAGTGGATGATTTACCTGTCGGACTGCCTGTCGCCGCCCGCATCACTTTGCCTATTTGTTCTTTGCTGAGCACAGTCTGAAACGTGCTGAGCGGAGGAATTCTATCTCCGTGCCGCACTCTCTGCACTAGTCCATCGGCCACAGCCTGTGTTACTGGCGTTCTCTCTTCCGGCACCTTGTCCAATACCTCGTTAATGACCTTGATATCCTGCGGCGTAATGCTGCTCAGCCAAGCCTGCCCGAATCGTGAATTGACCAGCGCCATCTCGCCGAATCTTGCCACCGTATAAGGGATTGCGTACCCGATGTTGTGACCGATGACAGGACCTAACAGGCTGATGCCGCCGAGCACGGTGTCATATTTGGTCCACGTCAGGGACTTCTCTCTGGCTTCCCTGGCTTTCTCGGCCTTGGCTTCTCGGAGCTTGGCAACGATATCGTCCACGGTCGGATTCGGCTTGATATTCGGGGGAGCGGGAGGATCGGTGCGCGACAGTTTCTTGGCGCGCGCGGACTCAATCTCGGATAGATGCGGTTCGACAGGTGCAACGGGCGCAGGCTCGGCAGGCGGCGCAGGCGGGACGAGGCGCGCAGGAGCAGATGGAACTCTGACTTTGGAGAGCGCCGACTCAAGTGCATTATAGTTTCTGAGCTTTGCCATCAGAGTCGGTGCGGCACCGTATTTGTTATAACGTGCGAACGTCTCCATCAGGCGGTTGCCGAATTTTCCCAGTACTTTCGCCGCGACCACGGGATCATCTACAGCGCGATACAGGCGTGCCAGCGGGCTACCGCCAGTACCCTCGGCCCGCATATCGTGCCAGTCCTGCATGTACTGCTTCCAATCAGACTTGATCGCGGTGTATTCCTTGCCAACGCCAGCAGCCTCGGCAGTCGCGTTGAGAGATTTGTCATAGGCGTCATACAGTGTGAACAGTGCGCGGCGTAGATTGCCTTCGGCGGAGTACGCCTTTTCGCCAATCGCCGAATATTGTGTGCGGGCGTCATCGAACGGGATCGACTCTTTGGGCACTGATCGTAACTCGCCTTGCTCCGTCTCTACCTTCTCTCCCTTTTCGGTGATCTCCTTGACGATGTCGTTGAATATTTTTAAGTCAGCGGGTACTCCGGCAAGCATGGCGCGAGCAGACTCAACAGCGGCGTAGAGTGGAGGCGCTTGTACGGGAGCATCAACGCCGACCTTTTCGCGCAGTTCGTTCCAGCGGTTATCAAGTTCGCTACGGACAGCAGTGTGAGTAGACTTGACGTTGTCATCGACTAACTTTGTATACGCCTGCTGTCCGTACTCTAATGCTTCCCGGCGAGCAGCGGTGGCAGCAGCTTCCCGTCCAGCTTGCCGCGACTCATATGCTTTTCGCACCCATTCGGCGCGAGCCTGAGCTACTTTTTCCGCGTGCTGGCCTTGGAGTTCAGCTACTTTCCGGTCGCGGGCGGCTACGTTATCGCCGTGCTCCTGTCTGGCCTTGGTGATCTTTTCGTCAAAGTCCTCGTTAATGTGCTGGACTTTGGTCTGATAATCCGCGTCCCGGCTGGCAAACTTTTCTGTCTCGCTTACATTGTGCTTGCCTACGTCCTCTACCATTGACTTTGCGGTCTGTTCAGCTAGTCGCGGACCAGCTCCGATTGCGCGTTGAGCAGTGACGGTAGCCGCCTCCTTGACTTTAGGTGCCGCCCGCTGAGCGCCCTCGATCGCACCCGCTGCTCCACCTGCAACCATGCTTGCGCCCAGTAATAGGTCTTGGACGTTTTCAGGCGTAGGGTGAGTGCGGGCCTCTTTGATTTGTCGTGGGAGAGGCGCCGCCGCCTGTGTGCCGAACACCACCGCCGGTATCGCGGGATCGACTGCGCCTGTCGCGGCGATAGCGGCGTTCTTCTTGTCGGCGAGCGAGCCTTCGGCACTGACTGCGACGCCACCTGTTTCGCCTAGTAGTGATTTCACCCAGTGCGATGCCCGCGCCATCCAATTGGACGAATCTGCTGCTTTGTACTGTTCCCGCTGGGCGTAGGCTTTGAATCCCAGCGACAGCACGTGAGCTTTTTCGGATAGTGGCAGGTCTTCAAAGCGGCGGTTGCCGAGAATAGTCTTGATCTCGGTCTCAGGCGGTGATCCGGCTGGAGCTTGCTGTTTTTTGAGTTTTCCTCGTGGCTCAAATGTCCGGATGCTGTGAATCAGTTCCGGGTGAGATTCGAGAGCGCGGCGGGCGACGATGGCATCCGGGATGGATTGCAGATCGGGGATGCGGCGCTTGATGCCGGATGCGAATTGCGGGATCGTCAGCAGCGCCGGGGACTGAGCGGGCACTGTTGTTGCTGAGTCCTTGGTTGACTGCGCGGCAGTGGGGTCGTCGGCCACAATGGGATTCTACTTCGGCTGCGGTTGTGATTGCGCCGGCAATAGGAAATATTTGTCGAGCAACTGTTTTTGCTCCGGAGTTTCGGCGGCACCCGGATCGCTGGACGCAGGCGTACCCGTGCTTGTCTTGGCAAACCGTTTCAGGTCGTTCGGCAGCGGCTGACCGCTCATGTTCTGCTGCCAGTCGGCGGCGATACTCTCTCCGGCTTTGGTGGTCTCGCGCTGCACAATACCGAATAAATCTTTACGCTGATCTTCCGGCAGCAGACCTTCGCTGGCAAGCGAATAATAACGCCGTAACTTATCCCATAGGCTACCCGTATGCTGTTCCAGTTGCAGTTCCTGTTGTGGCAAACGCACGCTTCCGGGATTCATGGCGCGCACAGCGGCCACTACCATAGCCAAGTCTTGTCGGGGAGTGGCTTTGGCTGGATCGCTATCGACCTCTTTCATGTAATCTTCCTGCGCGTTGAGCAGGCCGAACAGTGGCTTCATTTTCTGATACGTAGTAGTCGTGGTCTGCTGTGTCTTGGCTTTGGGCTGAGATAGAGTGTGACCGATTACCCGGTCACCTGATACGCCTGCACCTGCTGCTGTCGGAGTTGATGCGGCTGTGTGTGAAGGCGCGGCAGCAGCAGTAGTAGTCGATGGCTTTGTCGATCCGGCACTGGGTGTGTTACTAGGTGTACTGATCGTGCCACTCGGATGAACCGCTGGAGTCCCGGTCTTTTGCGGCGTCGTGGTCCGTTGCAGTTTGACCACGTGAATCTCGCCTGTCTCTTTATCCGTGTAGATGTAGTTTTGCTCACTGACTTTGCCCATTTGTCCGGACGCTACCCACGACTGGCGTAATTGCTGTAACGACTCCGCGCTCAGTTCCTTTTCGGGGATACCCGCTTCCTTGGCGACCCGCTCAATGTACTCCTGTTCACTCCCCGGCTTGGCGATCTGCGATGCAGGCGCACGGACCTCTCCGGCGTCAACCCAGTCCGACACTTTGCCGTCGGCGCTTTGATAGCGTTCGTATTTATGGTTATCAGGGCCGATACGGGTATCGAAAATTTTCTGCTTCTGGCTGTATCCGGACGCTGCTTCGCCGATACGATCGCGCAGTGATTGTACTTTTTGATCGTGCGCTGTCTTTTGTTCGGGTGTCATCTGGGACGTATCCGCCATTTCCAGATTACGGAGATCGAGTTTGTCCTGAGTCAGTCCCTCAGCGAGTGCCTGGTCGCCGCGCATCAGTTTGAGTTGTTGCTGGTACGCGGGACTGGTATACATTGCAGCTTCGCCTGTGTAATCGGGACCAATCTTCTGCCGGATCATCACGGCGGCCTGCAACTTTTGTAATGGGTCGTTCGATGCCCACATGGCCAGCGGATTTTGCTGGTCACCGGATGCAGATGGACCCGCACCTGAGCCACTTGATTTGCTCTTGGACTTTTTGCCCTTGCCGTCCTGTTGCCCGAATAGATTCTGGTAGAACTGCTGTTGCACTTGCCATGCGGCGTCGGCTGCGGACTTGGCTTCCTGCACCTCTTTGGAATTGGGATCGGCACCGGATTTCAGCATCCCCAGATAGTTGTTCCGCGCTGTCTGATAGTTGTAGTTGAGACCCTGTGCGAGACGTTGTTGCTTGTAGGCGCGGACCTGATTCGCGTAGTCTCTGCCCCGGAGAGCACCCTTGAGCAGGGAATCAACGACAGTGGCAACTTTGGTTATACCCGCGCCTCGCCCACCGATCAGCGATGGAGACTGAGGCTGGGCAGTATCCTGCTGCGGTACAGGCGGAGGAGCGGTGATCTCCGGAATCTGCGGCGGAGGGGGAGCCGTATAGGGTGTAGCGCTCGTAGGATCGTAAGCGGCTGGGTTTTGAGCCATATTCTAATCCTGATTTAGAACGCAGCTAGCGCATCCAGCAGGCTTGCCCCGCCCTGCTGGCTGCTTGCGATGGAACCGATGGTGCCGCCTAGACTACCCAGCATACCGAACTGTTGGCCTTTCTCCTGTGCTTGCAGTTGCTGGCTCTGTATCTGTAACTGTCCCAAACTAGCTAATCCAGAATTGGCGGTGCCTAGGCCGCTGATTCCTGTCCCCGCTGCACTGATGGACTCGCCGACGCCTTGACCAGCGAGTTGCCCCAGAGCGTTTGGAGCGGCCAGAGTGGCCCCGGATGCAGCAGAGGCTATCTGCGCGCCACGGTTAATATCGGTGGCCTCAAGTGCAAGATTTTTCTCGCCGCCTGCCGGACTGTTAGCGAGGATATTAGATTTAGCACCAGCGGTTGCCTGAGCGGTCTGTTGTGCGGCAGGCGCGATTGCCTGCATGATGGCAGCGGGATCGCCGCTAGCCAGAGCTTGGTATTTATCTTCGGCTATTTGTAGTCCAGGTTCGGTAAGCTGGTACAGTTGTTCGGCGTTCTTGGCCTGCCCCTGAGCAATGTTAACCAGAGCGGATTGATTGCTCTCCATTTCCTGCTGGACCTGCGGCGTGAGTCCGGCTGGCTGTCCCTTGCCCATTTGTGATCGAATCTCCAGCTAGTGCCAGCAGTTTACGCCGGCAGCATAGCTCAAAGTCTGCTCTGGTCAGCGCAGATACCGTACACTCTACCAGACCGCCATCGTGGGTGCGAAGCAGATCGGGGATATTGCCAACGTCCCTCGCGCCGTACTGCTGCATCCATTTCCCGGCTAAGATATTTGAGGTATAACGCTGGCCTAGGATCGTCCGCAATGAGTGTTGGGAGAACAGGTAGGCGAGACCGAGCATACCGAGGATAACGGATTCAGAGGTCCCCCACCAAGGCTTAAAGTAGCAAAAAGCTGCAAAGGCCGAGTTGGCAGATGGGGATAGGATAATCTCCGTCGGCCAAGCGAATCCGGCGGGAGTAAACTCAGTGAGTGATGTGTGCTTGCATAATAGAATGACCTGACGGTTAGCCAGATAAGAGCAGATCGCATCCGCCGACAGATCAGCCATTCCGCAAAAAGTCTCCGGCAGAACTCCGTATGGAGATGATGGACGGGACAACAGGCATTGTGAATAGAGATAATGAATATAATTTGTGCCGAAAACTGGAACCCGCGTGCGGTCATAGGGAATGACTTGCAGATCGCCGAGTCGGTAGTTGTCCAGTTTGAGCGCGTCGATGATGGGAGAGTCACTCACTCGGCGCATCCTCATCGTGGCCGTCGGGAAGTTTATCCCAACCGTTTTCCATGCGGACAGCGTGGTAGTCAATGCTGCGGGTGTCCTTGCGTCTGATTCTGTGCTGGCTCATTGTGCGGCCGTCTCTGCTTCTGCTGCTATCGCTGACTTTTTATCAATCCACGCCTCGGCGTATCTCACGATCTGGTCCACGGTGACGAGCTTGAACAGGTCATCATCGGGAATTGGACCGATGGATAGTTTTTCATCCAGCGCAAGTGCCAGATGTACGAAATCAAGACTGTCCAGTCCGAGATCACCGATCAAAGTGGAATCGAGACTCGGCGATTTCCCTGATTCTTCGGCGACACAGTGCAGGACGATATTGACGACCTCATCGTGAGTCACAGAGATTACCTCTCCAGTAGAGTTTTGATCGTGTCGGCCAGTCCGAGTATGAATAGTGCTATCGACGAATACGCCAGCGCCAGTGTGGTCGCATATTTCGGAGCGGTGTAATTGGATGAACCAGTGTATTTGGCGTTCGGTGGCGGTGGGGCGTAGTCGAACGGCGGCGGCAAATTCTTTGGGTACTTGGCATGCAGGTACGCCTCATAGCAGACCGCCGTCCAGACATTGAACAGTAGAGCTTGAATCGCAGCCGCAATCAGCAGGGTAGCGGGTACAGGCTGACGATGATAAGCGCAGAGCAGAGCGAGTGCCAGAGCGACGCCGAATATGACGTAATAGAACCTGCGGAATAATGCGTAGGGCGCGAAGAACGATCCCCGGTCAGCGCCCCAGTCCATTTCGTAGACGCGGCCACGGAGACCGGCCCAGAATGAACTGCACAGACCGAGAGGGAGCAATATGACCAGAAGTATTATGAATAACGTGTCACTCATGCCTATGCTCCTACGCTCTCCCTGCGCCCGGAATAAATTGTCCCGCTCCGGGTACTTGTATCTTCGGCGGGTCCAGTGCCTGGATCACACCTTCGATATTGATGCATGCCGCCGCCAGTCCCTGCATAGCCGGATGATATACAGGCATATCGAATGACAGGAGCGCATTGCGGTAGGCGAGGCCGATGGCATCGCGGACCTTGCGCAGTTCGACAGCGAGAGCTTCGGCGCGGGGGCTGGGATCGATAGTGACGGTGACGGTGAGAGATTGTTGCTCGGTGACAGGCATGCTCGGAATTAACCTTTCTTATAGGCGCGGTTAGCTAAAAATTCTTTCACTGCTGTCTCCAGTGCATCCCCGATCCCGGTGAATTTTTCCCGGCGCACTACTTTGTACAGTTGTTCCCTGAGACTGGATTCCAGCCGGAATGACACCGTGACTCTGGGAACCGATTCGGGCGTGTATTGGCGGTATTTGCGGGATGATTTACGAAGAGATCGAGACGGCTTACGAAGAGACTGAGACGACTTCTGCTTACTCCGGGTACGGCGGGGAGAACTGGAAGACTCAGCATGAACAGTATCAGCGGAGCCAGCCACTCCATCTGCGTCGCCGTCATGCCCCCTCGTATTGTCGTTCTCAGTCTTCCCGCTTGCGCTTTCAGCGCTATCATCACACACGCTCACTGAGGCCGCACCCGGTTCCGTCATTGCTGGTTAACGTATACGAACAGGTATACGATGTCAAGGCAAATTTGCGAATGGGTTACTCAATGGGTATGTCGATCTTCGTCCCCTGCCATGCCAGCAGCCGGGCATTGATGGATTTGCGGGTAGAGTGGCGGTTACGCAGAGCGGGGATGATTACGTTCTCCCGCCATTTGCCGATGTCGCCACCGAATCGCTGCTGGAGTTCGTCGAGGCTGATGCCGAATGTTTCGGCGACACCTTGGATTACGTGACCGTCATCGTCGGTCTCTTCGATCGACGCGGTGATGGTGTGATGGCCATTGACGGCGTTGATGTCAGCGGAGTGCGTTACCAGTTGGAGCTTAGGCATGAACAGTCACAGTCTCCCGAATAGACGAACACCGGCACCAATGTTAACGACAGGTGGAGTACTGCCCGCACCTGAATTTACGGTATCAACCCCATTATTATTTACCACAACTACAGCAATCAGCGTGCTTCCGTCGAGACTGGGATTGGTTCCGCCAGCAAACGACAGCCGGCTGGTCCATAAATCAGAAGCAAAAGGTCCGGTGCGGAACAGCACACTTTGTCCTACTCGTCTGCTGTAGTAATACACTCCATTCAAGGATACAACTCCACCTGTAGCCGTGGCATTCGGCCCACTTTGATTAAACGTGAACGTCGGCGTCGATGTCGGCGCAACTAGTAATTGCTGCCCGTTGAACGATGGATCGGTAGCTCCGGAGATCACCACAGTCTCGCCGGGACCGAGAACATTGATACCGGTAGTTGATCCCGTGACCACGCCGCCCGCTCTGGTCATGGTGGCAATCCCGTAATTTGTCGGCAGGGTAAGCGAGTCATTGAACGTTGCGTAGGGTTCCTGGTGGCCGTCCACAAACTGATGAAATCCTGCGGTGATGGTGACAGGCACGAATCCACCGGACGGCGTGCCGGGGATCACAGCGGACGTATTGGACGTAGGAGCCACACCAATTACGGAATTGAGGAATGTTGAGTATCGTTCCTGCTGTACCCGGTCATTGATACGGCGATAGGACTGGAGCACCTGTTTGCCAAGCGCTTGGAATTGCGGCGCGAGCGCAGCGGCTCCAAAATTGGAGTTGGCAAATGCCAATGGGACTACATCGCCGTCGGTCTCCGGCATACCTACGTTACGGACCGGCTTACCTCCGAAGTTTGCGCCGGCTTTGAAATAGGGAGGTTCGCCGCCGTGGCCGAGGATGTAGTTCAGGAGTTGAGCGTGGTTCTGGATGATGTTGTTGAGCAGAGCCGGGTCTTTAAGATCGTCGGCGGTGAGAGTGATCTGTTGCAGAGGCGCAGGAGGAGACGATGATGGAGCCGATGGGGCAGCAGGAGGAGTGGTGGGGATGGTTGCCATCTATTTCCTCGATTTCGGGCGCGGACGCGGCACCTGACAGATTGGTTCCGGTGCACAGTCCCGCACTCGCTTGTCATGCCCAGCCTGAATAAAATCATCTTCATCGTCACTCAGCCGCATGACCATCTCCGGCCCGATCTCATGGGACTCGAAGTACTCGTTAAAGTGGACGTTGCAGGCATCCATAACCACGCCTTCTGGTGTAAATATCCGGTAGACTACTTTCCACTTGCAGTACTTTTTGACAATGAAGTCCTGCGCGGCGGAATGAGTGCGGGTAGAGATTTTGTAGCATTGCAATGCGGGAATGGAGATGGGCACAGGTGCAGTCACGGGTTCAGCGCGGGGCAGAGATTTACCGTTCGATCGTTCGGCTACCGTAGCTGTGGCTGCACTCGCTCCCGCGCTCATAGTTAACCCGACACCAGTTCGCTTCTCTGATAACCCTTCGATCCCGGCCCGATAACAGGTTTTTGTTCGACCACAATTGGTGCCCAGATTTGCAGGTCGTTGTCCGCCGGATTAGGACTGGTACTTGCCATAATAACCCTGAACAGTCTTAGCTTCATAGCTGGCAAACGTTCCCGTACCGGGACTTCGATGCGATTGGGATTGGCCGGGAGAGTCAATGTGTAGTATGGCACACTCGATCCATCGGCGAAAAAGCTGACTACTACCGGGAGAGATGCCGTGTAGTCGATGTAAATTTGTTTCACCAGCTTGGATTCATCGCTGCCCCACTTGACGAAGTATGAGTCATAAGTGGCGCGCTGTTCGGGTAGGACGGCAATTTCGATGTCAGCTTGGTAAATGATCGGCGCGGCGGTTACCGATCCTGTGATTACAAGGCTGGTGCGATAGGCTTCCACTCCATCGCCTGAGTTGATATCGAACTGGTATTTGGTGCGGATAGTGCCGGTGAGCGTGCCCAGAGTGATCGGGGGTACTGAGCCGTTGTTGTCGTCGAACTGTAATTGGACGGTCAGGGTTTGATTGTTTGGATTTGCGTCTATCGCTAGGTTCTGGATTTGTTTCTGATTGTTCGGAGCGCCGAAGTCCAGAAATGGAGTCTGGAGATTAAGTGCAATTGGTATCTTGACCAGTGCCCCGCCGACCCAGCCGCCGTCATCGTAATCCTTGGTAATATCCTCATAGACGATCGCCCAGCCGGATTGCGATCCCGCTGTGATTGGGATTGAATAGACGAGTTGATTGGTGTCTTCCTCAGCCAATATAGCGGTTGCCGCAACGTCGTCATTGCGCCAGCGTTTATAGGACTGGCTCCAGCGTAGCCTGTGCTGGTTGCCATCTATGCCCGTATACACAAATGTAACCGTATTGTTCTTGAACGCCGACACCACATTGCCCAGCAGCGACAGGTTGACCAGTGGCACCGGAGTCAGCGGATTGTTGCGGTACAGCCACTCGATAATCAGCGACCGATAATCCGCCAGACTTCCCGAAAACGCCCTTATACCGTCGAAACTCTGTTCGTACACTTCGTTCTCTGTAATCGACCAGTCGAAACTCGCGGGCGATCCATGCTTCGATCCAGTGCTCTGCATGTATGGCGGCGATCCGGGGAATACCTGATAGTGGGACGAAAATGTACGTACAAATATTGTGCCCCGGAAATTGTACACCGCGCTGATGGGGTCACTGGGTCCACCGGGACTGGGAATATAGTTCTGTGGCGGGCAGTTCTCCGGGTATCCGCGCGGAGTGTAGTAAAGCAGATGGGGATTGTTCGGGTCGCCCGCCAGCCAAGTTTGACCATAACCGGACGCTGCTAGATTGCATGCCACAGCAGGCTTCGAGAATACCTGTACCTGTTCGCCGATCGCATGCGGCAGGAATATGTAACAGGTGAACGTCCCGGTCCCGCCTGCCACGACAAATGCCTGCTCCAAGTTTTGTGGGGTGCCGATGACGACGATCTGGCCGACGAGGAATGTAGCGGTTGCGTTAGTGACATTGACAGTGACCAGCGTAGGAAAGTTTGTGCCAGCGGGAGCAGGAGCAAGCGCGCCTGTCAGTGTAGTCGCAATTGGATTCTGTAACGTGGATGTGACAGGCACGTCATTTTGTAGATTGAGAATGTTGCCTTGGCTCAGCGCGCTGTCAGGAAGAATGTACTGATAGCTGAATGTTCCTGTGCCCGTGACATTGGGGAATTGATCCGCATAATACCAGTTATTGCCATAGAGTCCGCCGCGAGCGTAGACACGGACATGGGTGACACGCGGATTGGGCGAGTACTGGCCGCTTAGATTGATTGCCTGGCGCAGCGGGACCAGAGTGGACTCGCCCCCCGGATTCGACGGCGTAATCGAAAACATTGCCTCCCAGCACCCATTCGACTCCGTCATCGTAGTGGCGTCGTAATACGTGTACCGGAAATCGTATCCGACCCCGCCGTAGCTTGATGCACCCGCGTTTGTTCCTACACCTGATGCAGTCGGATTACCCTGAATATACAGCCCGTTAAACGCGATCGTCGTGGACCCCTGCGTGTTGGTGACTACCTGCACCTGCCATCCTGTGATCGCCGACCAGTCATTACCCGGCGTGCCCGCGTTGCCGACCGGCAGAAAGTCCCCCAGTTGCATGTAGATCACCGACCACGAACCTTGACCAGATGACATCTGCGACGGCTGGATTTGCGGCAGAGTGGGATCGTTGCCGGGGAGATTAGTAGGCTGACCCAACTGTTGCACGTTGGTGATCCCGGTGGCGAGAGAGAATACCTCATTGACCATCGCGGTGGTCGGATCGTTGGTTTGCGGGAGAGAGATATTCCCTTGGTAACTGACCGGGACGATTGTTTTCGAGTAGTAGTTTGCCGTATACCCGCTGCCATTGACATCGAATTGCACGCTGATCTGCTGCACGGCGGCGGGATTGGATACTTTCATCACCAGCACGATAAGGTCAGCGGGATTGTATTTGCCGAAATTGAGCGCGACGGTTTTGCCGACGTTGGTCGTGGAGTTAGAGGCGAAGGTGAACTGGACCTGCTTGAACACGAATGAGTCTGTCGGCGAATAAGCGTTGTTGAGCGCGACGATATCATAAGTGTTGTTGGCGCGATTAGTATTGAATTTGAGACGGAGAGCGGCGTCGGCCAGAGTGCCGGAGAGAGCGAGCATACCGTCGGGAGCGGCGGAATAAGAGAGAGTGGCATCGGTGTACTGGTCGTAGTTGCCCGATAATATGGGCGTGGCAGATGTACCCGCGACAGTGGCAGCGGTAGAGAGCACGCCGGATACGCCGTAGCCGGATGCGGACTGGAACGAGTCAATCAGGGATATTTGCGGCGCGTACTGAATAGCGGTAATCGGGACTACCGGAGGAGCGATGCCGATAGAGGTAGGGGAGCCGGTACCATTATCTTTGAGCGGATTGAGCGAGTCATAATGGAAAGTGAAGGGGGTAGCCGACCCAAAACACGTATTCACTAGAACCGAATATCGATTGCCACTAAGCCCAGAGGCAATTGCAGTATAGGGGCCTTGCGTGTCATTTGCTCTACGCCAAAGCGTACCATTAGAGAGCGCAGCGTACCTATAAGTGCTGCCGTTTAATCCCCGCATACGAGCCAACACCATAGGAGCCGAAGGTAAAAAATAATTTGTTCCAGATGGAGTACCGTCTGGCGATCTGTTGATAATAGTGCTGCCAAATCTGCTGCTTAGACCATTTTCCTCTCTCTCTAGAACACTATTCATATTCAAATAACAATGAGGTGGTGTTTGATCTGTGACGTTACGAGCAATAAGGCCAGTGCTCTTAAAAATCCACGATTTTGATTCGTATTTTGTATCGCTGGCCATGTTAAAATGATTCCAGTGCGGCCTGACCCGCACGTCCTATGGGAGTAGGAACATGCGCCTGAGTAAACAGGTTGTCAAGCCGCGATTCGATTCTAGCAACTATCGCACACACAAGGACAAGGATAATAATCGTTACAACGAATGCCCATCCTGTAAAGGCACAAAGCGAAAGGATGCCGAACTCTGCTGGAACTGCAAAATGTGGAGTCGGCGACCCCCAATAATCTATCGTACATTCGTAGTGAGTGGCGCGGCTTGTCGCCTTATTCCCCTTACTAGAGGTCAATACGCATTGGTATATAAAATTGACTATGAATGGCTGATGAAAAAGCCGTGGGTGGCCGCTTGGAATCCATCCACAGAAACATATTACGCAGTAACAGCTAACGATAATCCCGGCAAACCCGGCATAAGAATGAACGTACTCATTGCCGGAAAGGTTGGATATAGAGTCGTTCATCACCACAACCACGATACGCTGGATAATCGTCGGAGCAACCTTAAACCGTGTACACACTCGCAGAATTCTATGAGTCGTAAAATTCACTCCAACAATACCAGTGGGTATAGAGGAGTGTCTTTTGATAAGTCTTCTGGCAAGTGGATGGTTCAAATTGGAACTGCCGGAAAAAGGAACCAAGGACGGTATAAGTCTGCCATAGAGGCTGCAAGACTGTATGACAAACTTGCGATAAAACTTTATGGGGAATTCGCCATGCTTAATTTTCCTGTTAAGCACACAACCCTCGTAAGGATAAAAATACTAGCGCGTATGGAACAACGAGTCCAAAACTGAGGTAGTCGTCCACTGTTATATCACGGTATTATTTTCGTCCTCTATTTGCGCCCTGCACCCGCTATCTGTTGCTGGGATTGTCCGCCCATGCTGCCTGCCCATCCAGTCCAGCGCCGGGAGATAGCGACACCTCTGTCGTAGCGGGCCTTTGCATACGCCTGTAACTGTGGACTGCGTTGCTCGCCATCTTTGCTCCATGCGAATTCCAGCGCTTTGTATTTCACGTAGTGCAGCATTGGATCGGGTACCAAGAAACCATCTGTCATAGCCAGCACATCGGTATCTCGAATAGAGCACAATATTTCTACAGGGAAATTAGACGACGGCTGGCCATTCAATCCAAAAGTATAAAGTCCAACACGGTCCTCGTAAAAGGACGATAAGCGCGTGATGAACCGATCTCGCCAGAAAGGGTCCTGCATCGACAGTTCTTCCTGTGACACTTCGAGCAGCCTCAGCCACAGTCCCGCATATCCGCCGCCGCTGACACTTTCATTTGCTCCTGATTGCGAATATGTCCAGTGCGTAGAATCGACGATTGCGCCGACTGTGAATGCGCCATTGAACCCCGGATCAGGAGCTTGCAGTATGGCGAACTTTTCGCCGACAGTCATACCATGAGGGGATATGGACGCAGCGGTCACGGTGCCACCAGAGCGGGTGAGAGACGCGAGAGCGATATTCTGATAGGACGATGCGATGCGAGCTATGCTGACACTATCGCAGACGAGAGGTTGCAACACCTGCCCAACCTGCACTGTCTGAGTGTTGAGCGCGTAGATCATCGGAACGTCCGTCAAAAAGGTATTCTGGGCGCGGGCAATGTACGACAGTATCTCGGACTGTGTGTAAAACTGATCCCCTAATGCCGCTTGCGTAGGGAACGTGGCACCGATTAGTTGTACGCCGGATGCATGCGGTACCGAGAACGTGGCGGTGATCGTCGGCGGGACACTGGCGGCATTGAACGCTGTGACTGTGACGATCTCTTGGGAGAGGCCGATGTCAATGACAAGCTGAGCGCCGACATAAACGGCAGGCACGGGATAGCCCAGAGTCGGGACTTGAATCGTTGCCGGGCCGGGAGCGGCAACAGCAGAAGAGGTAGTAGTGTAGAGCCACGGTTCCACCAGCGCGAACCCAATCTCCAGCATCATCGACCAGACGGTCCGGTAGCCCAAGCCGGGAAAGGCCATACGCTGAGAGTATTACACAGCGGCAGGCACAGGTGCTACAGTTTGCTTCGCCTGCTCCGTGTCGGCTTCATCATCGTCTTTCCAATCAGCGGGCTGGTTGACTGCAAAGTATCCCGTCGAGCCACACGGGTTGCAGGCGGAATGATGCGGGACATCCCCGCCACCGAATGCCGCTGCCGATCCCTTATAGATGCCGTCGCCGCCACAGTTCGTGCAGATGGCAACGAATCCCCGGCCAAGGCAGACTGTGCATGCCCGCCCCAGTGTCATACGCTCGGCGCGCACGGCATCGGCGACAGCGGATGGACGGTTGCCGAGAGCACATTGCGGGCAACGGGAAATTTTGCCGCGATATTTTCGGAGGTCCAAAGTATTGTCATTGATTTGAAGCACGGTGGTCACCTCATTTTATCGGACGGATATGCCCGGCTCCATCTCCCGGTCGGGCACTTCACCCACCATCCGTCAGCGCGTTCAACATAAACATGCTTATGCTGAAAACATTGACGGCACAGCGGGCATTGATACTCTTCGGTGTGTTCACAAGCCATAAGTACCAATCGAATTGAAATCGAACCTGCGGGCCGTTCCAAGCTGGATGCCATTGCAAGTGGTTCCGTTTCCAGCGGATAGCACCAAGCATACCGAGCGAAGGCGAAGCTAAGGAATACCGGGGCCGAGACAGTGTGCGTGTCTTAACACGTAGTAACCCCCTCCGCTTCTTTCTCCCGATGATTCGACCCGACCGTCCCTGCTCCAGACGGCCAGCACCCTACGGCCCGCATATTCAGCAGAGTCACGATTATGCCACGCTCTTGTCGGCGGCTTTGTACCCGGTTTTCGCTAGGCTACGAGGTTCCTTGTCCCTCATGGGGATTTGACCCCAATTCGACAGTGTTTCTCGCCGGTTGTTGGTGAGACCGTCGCTCCTCTACCGTTTGACGATTTGATTCGTCCCGGCCATTATACCGAAGTCACGACTAAAGACGAGATTATCTCGTCTATCCTGTATTTCGCTCATTCTTGCCGCGATCTGATAGAACTCCGCGAGCATCGGCAGAGCGTTATGTAGCTCGGAAGTCCCCTCTTTTAGCCTGAGTAGAACGCTGGCATACATCTCCAAAGCCTGAAAATAGTTATGCTCGAACGGGACAGTTTCCGCACCTGTATACGGAAATGGCGCAGCAACCGGATAGGCGACGGCGTTGACCGCTACTTGTTGCGTGGCATTGGCTGCCGGATGCACCACGAATATATTCAGTCCGATCGGTGCCCAGCGAACAGGGGTGCTCGCTGAGTCGCATTCCCAGTCAGACCCGGACGCAAACTGCTCATAGTCTAAACTGAATAGGCTGACCTTTCTCAGCGGCGACTGCGGCCCATACACATCGGTCAATGCGAGCATTCCTTTCGGCAGGTATTGCCAGACGCTATTCGGATTGAGATTGAATATCGACTGCACGATCATCGTGGGACGACCCACTAACAACATAAGTTCATTGAGCGCTTCAACGATTGCTGTGAAAATTTCCAGTTGCAGATTCCAGAACACGGGCGGGTTGCTCTCTTCCAGCCGCTGAATAACGTTCTGCGCGAGCACGCTGATCGGCACATTACAACTGGCATTCGCTGGAGTTGCCAGTCCCGACTGCATGATGCCGTTGGCAAACTGGATGAAATACACAACTGCATTAGGCGCACTCACTAACAGTTGCGTCGGCAGTCCCGATACCGTTGGCGATACCGGGTCAACATGCAACACTCCCTGCATACCGCCAGATTGAGATGGACTTGGCAGCACGACCAGATGCCAAGTGGTGCCTGTCACCGCATCGTTAATCAGCATCCCCGGCAGGGCGCTAAATCCCGCTGCCGGAGATAATCCTGTGGTCGTGACGATGCCATTGTTTGACACCCCGATCAGCCATGTAGTGCCATCAAGAGCTTGCAGATACGTCGGATTAGGGATAGGGATGCTCATGCCAGCGTGATTCTAGTGATCCGTCCAAGTCTCAATCCATCCGAAATCCGCCTGCGCCGCCACGCTGGCGCTGCCGTTGTTGGTGATGAACTCTCCGGCGCGCAGAGTCGCTGTAGGCAGAGTCGTAGTGATCGGCGAGCTACATTTCGATACGCCGTCGATGTAGAAGTACCACTTGGAGTTCGCCGTGTCTTCGCGGATATCAAACACATGCGGCGTGCCCGCTACCACGGCAACGCCGCTATCAACTTGAGTCTGGGTTCCAGTCCCGCCAGCATTGGTGGTACATAGAAAATCAGTCGAACTAACTGCGCTGGTAGACGAGTAGGTGAAAGCCGCGCAGTGAAACGTCGAGCAGGTATCCGTACCGCCTATATTCGCGGTAGTTGTGTTCGTGAATCCCAGCCACCAGCGTGTGGTTGCTAGAGTGCCTACCGCCGCATAGGCATTGAACCAGATGTTCACGGCTCCCGGTATGTAGACGGCTGACCCGTTGACGTTGGATACGTTTCCGTTTGTAACAGTAGTCAGGCAGGCCAGCATCTGACTGGCTGTGGATGTCGGCACAATAGCGCTGGAAGTCGAGCAAGTGATAGCCAGCGCATCATTGTTCAAGAGAACCGAAGAGGTTGCCGCGCCGCCCGCATATGTCGTCCAGCGATGGTAGCGCAGCGCCTGCGATCCCGGCATGTAATACATGCCGTTCAGCGTGCCGTTCTGGGAAATCACGCGGTTATTGGAGACTGTGGCTTCCACTGAGTTGCCAGCGACGCTGGCTGCCGGGAGCGCGTTCAATGGGCTGTTGGTCAGTGTGTCTGTGAAAGTGTTGACCCCGGAGCCGCCGACCAAGGCAGTGCCCCACTGGCCGGTGACTGAGGGCGCACCCGTCGCCGTGCTCCATGTCCATTTGAGATCGAACGTATGAGCGATTGTGGTGTTGATCGCTGTAGTACCAGAAACCGCTAGCGACCCGCCATTTAACGTAATGGTGGTTGTGTTCGTGGGCAGCAGTTGCACCGGGCAGCCAAACGCATATGTCCCGCTGACGCCCGCCGTGTAAGTGGTCAACTGGCACTGCACCGACCAGCTGCCATTGGTGACCGCAGTGCTGGGAACAGAGAACGCTCCCGTGGTGGCGATCTGTGCGCCATCGACGAACGCAGCAATGGTTACTGTGCCCGTATAAGAGGCTGGCAAAGTATAAATGCCTCCGATGTCTATGTTGAGCGGGGAAGTGGCGACCAAGTTACCGGCGGGGATTGTCTGTGCGCCGCCCAGCATGGAAGTTGCAGTCGTACCTGTATTGGTAGTCGCGATAGTGACATTGAACGCGGAAGAACCGATGCCGATTATCGCGCATCCCGAACAGGACGTGACCGTAAGAGCGCCCATCTTGACGTTGCCGCTGGTGTTACCCTGCGCACCGTTGCCGATGTCGAGAGTCCCGGCGGATTCGCGTGAGATGCCCACGTCATTGACTCCGCTGCCGTTCGTCCAACCCAGCACTCCGCTGGTCGTGATATTGCTGTCAAACACTGTCCCCGGCCCCGACTGGTCGCCGGCGTAGGTGACATCGAAGTCCCATTGGGAAGCGGAGTCCAGGAAATAGATATTCCCGGTGATGTTGTTGTTGAATACTTCCGTGCAGTGATGGCCCCCGTTGATCCGGCCTGCGACATGCATGCGGCCCTGGTTATTGGCGACTGTGTGGTAGAGGCCGATACAGTCCGCGACGGCTGGCCCGACGTTCCATGCCAGGTTGGGCGCTTCCAGATTGCGCACGTTCTGCACCGCCATGTACTCGGAACCGGGCTGCTGCGCGGCGTTGCCTTCGATATAGCTGTTGTCGATGTGGATGTTGTTAAGCGTGCTGCCGCGTCCGGCTGCGCCATTGAGATCAATAAAGCAGCCGTTGCCGCCGACGCATCCCCAGTGGGCGCTACCCGTGGTGGTAATCGGCCATCCGGCGACTGTGGTGACATAGAGCACGGTGGATGTGGGATCGACAGCCAAAGAACTGCAACCCAGATAGGATGGCCCACATATCGTGGCCGCGACGCCATTTACCCAGAATAATTCCCCGGTGTGAGCGGTATTGAAATTAAAAGTCGAACCGCCGTTGAGCGTAACCTGATTGCAGTTCGTGCCACAGTTGACGGTAGTGACCTTTTCCGTCATCGTTACGCCGCACATGGTCACACCGTCGAACACGCCCATACAGCCGTCGCCGCCATTCAGGTTGGTAAATACATATCCATCCCCGGAACCGCCCGCTCCTCCGAACACCGCGTAGTCGATGGAGTTGACCTTGCCGCCGGAATAGGACTTTGAGTTGTCAAGGCGCACGTTGTTGTTGTCTGCGACTGACCCGCTGGTGGCGTCTTCAAAGGTCCAATTGATTGTATTGGCGATGCCTTGGATATTGACGTTACGGATGTCTGTATTGCCCTCGACGGCGTTGATGCACACGATTCCGCAGGTGATGACTGACGTGTTGGTGGGCGCGATCTGCAAGCCGCTCATGTTGAATGAGGTTTGCAGGCCGGTGGTGACGGAATTGGTGATGACGGCGGTGCCGGTGAAGCCGATGGTGGTGGTGATAAGAGTGCCCGAGCTTAGATTTCCTGGCGAGTAACCGACTAGATTTCCGTTTTGCCCGATGGAGAAACAGGCGCCAGCCGTAGTGTTACATTGAATATTAGCACCATGCAGATACATCGTGACCGACTGCGTTGTAGAACCGATGACCACATTCGTGGCCGTAACAGGCGTAGAAGAGAGCGGAGCATCAATATGAACGTTGCAGGGCAGCGTGGGAGTAATATTGCATAGTGCCTGCATGGAATCAACCGTGAAGCCGGGGAAGAGAACAGAGTGAAACTCCGGAATCTGCGTTTTAAGCCCGCCCACCCCACCGCCGATCGGCTTCCCCTGCGTGAGGGTAGTATTCGTTTCAGGCACAGTGAGCGTCTCACCCGAGGCATTGAGTTGCCGCGTCCAGTTGGTGCCGTTCGGAATCGCGTTGAGATAGTCGCTGATCGAGGTGGCGGCGCGAGTATAGTAACCGCCTGCGGCATCTGCACCGATCGCCGTATCACTTGCATCTCCTGACGCAACTGCCGCCGTAGCCGCTGACTTCGCGGGGTTGGAATCCACCAGCGTAATAATGTCGTTCGGCGGTGAGGCAAAGGGGCCAAAGTTAATATCACCCTTGGAGTTTAGTGTTTTCCCGGCAGGCTGAAACAGATCAGTCCACTGATTGGCATTGGTTTTACCGAGACATGTCATTCTTGCGGGAGAGCGAAAAGGCGCAGTTCCGCCTTGGCTGCAAGTCGGAGCCACGAAAGATATACCCGTAGGCCCCAGCGTAGAAACTGTGCCTAGGGCAGTTGATCCGAAATCCGCCTGGATCGGAGTGTTTGCGTCGTTAACCAGATTAGCTGGCCAGAACCAAAAAGCGGTCTGAAAGGTAGTCGTGGATGGCACCGTATAAGAACTGGCGGAAGCCTGCGTATCGGTAAAACTGCAAATCCCCGCCGTATTACATGACCCGCTGATGCCGGTAGCGATGGCAAAGTTTCCCGTTCCAAACGGCGGCACAGCAGACGACCCGACTGTCACTAACACATCCCAGGTCAATGTTCCGATGGAGGTATGGGCCAACCCTTCTTGTAGATCAATCGAAGGCCACTGGAGAGGAATACTCACAGCGCCACTGGTAGGCTGTGCAAAGCCAATGAACAGCGGTGGATTAGCGCCGTATACCGAACCATGCGGTACCACAAAATAATTGCGTTGGGTTGTGGGACTACCGCCACTCGCAAATGTTGGAACCGCGCCGGCAATGGGGAACGTTCCTACTATCTTGGAGCCGAACTGACCACCAGCTAGCAGCATACCCATCTGCGCGTTGGTGATGCCATACAGAGGGTTCGTTATACCGCCCTGAGCCTCATAGATATTGCTCATCGTGCCCGATACGAACGAGCCGAAATAGCGGATCCCGAATACCGGGTTAGCCTGGCAAACTGTGTTATCGATTGATACACCGTTACCGGCATTGCCGGAGTCATAGCAGTTGATATTGGTCAACTCGGTGTTGTGAATGTACATGATCCCGGCGTTTCCGGAATCGGTCCGGGAATAAAAGAAAGCTCCTATAGGCCAGTTCGCTGTGGTTTTAATGACCGCTGTAGAGCGGTTAGTAGCTCCTGTAATCTGAAGCTGCTGATCGTTGTCGTCCACAACGCCATAGCTGAATGCGCCTGTCGCTGCCGAGGGAAACAACTGGATCAAGTGGAGATTGTCGATGATGACGTGGTCGGAAGCGTCTTCGATCGCGGCGTTTTCTATCCCGGTGAAGCCGAATGTGGTATCGCCCGCTGAGAATGTACTGCTGCCCAGCGAAACTGTATAACTGGTCGAGCTCGGCGTGGTGAGCACCGTGGCAATGAATTTAGAATCTGTCGTCTGGGAGTGGACTTCCACCGCAGCCTGATCGCCGACTACAAAGGGGTGAGTGGTTGCCGTAGTGATTGTGATTGTGCCGCTGCTTGCCGATGCACTGGAAATCTGAGCGCCGTCTATGTTCAGTGTCGATCCCATCGAGAGATTAAAGAGCTTGTGGTAGCCGATCCCAGTAGGAGGGCTGCCGACGTAGATGCACCGGTCACGGGTGGAGCAGGCAATGAATGCGCCTGCGCCGTCCAGCACGCCGCCGCGTCCACGCATGTATACAGTGGCATACACGCTGTAGGTTGTGCTGCTCATTAATTTGACGTAAGGCGAGGCTGAATTGCTGGCATCGTGCGGAGTGTCCGAGGTCCATGCGTCGTTCCACGCTTCCTGGATACCGGAAGATGCGGAGCCGACCGTGTACCCGGCAGAGTGCGCGTTGACAGTGACGCCTGTGATGGTTCCGCTGCCTACCCCAGCGGTACAAGTGCCGCCTGTGACTACAATCTGTTCCGGGGTGCCGGTGCCCGCGATCCGCACCGGGTAGACGTAGTTATTGGCGGCGGAATTGGTATCGATGCCAAGCGGACAGGGGGCTAAATGGATCGTAACCGCTCCCGGAACAGTGAGATTGTCCGAAGGCGATTGCGACCAGTTCCATGACGGCGTGACGTTACGGACGAAATTCTGGTTGTTCATGGTGAACGGGGTGCTCTGACAGGGCGACCCCGAACAGGGCTGTATGATGTTTTGCGCGGCAACGGGGATTTTATTGACATCGCCGGTGCCGGCGGTCGCGCACACCCATGCGGAGCCATTCCATTGAAGGACTTGGGAGGCAGAGCAGGTGGTAATGAGACTGATGGGGACCGTGCCGCTGGTTCCGCCGCCAGTCAGACCTGTGCCGGCGGTGACGCCTGTGATAGTGCCGCCGCCGCTGGACCCGCCGCCTGTATTGCACACCCATGCGCCGTTGAGATATACGGCGATGACTTGAGAGGAGCCGACGGTGCAGGGATTGGAACTAAGAGAGCAATTGGAGCACAGGACGGTGGTGCCGGGCTGGGGAAATGGAGTGGAAGTGATCTGGTCGAAGGTGAGCGGTCCGGTGTAAAGGCCGAGGGTGAAATCGTTGGGAGCGGTCCACACATTGGGCAGGTCTGTTGCACCGTAAGAATGCTGAACCTGAGTTTGCGCCGCAATCCCGATGAATAAAAATATTGTTGCCAGCCCCAAACGGACGAACCTGCCCATGCCCGTACTCATGCGTTTCACCTCGAACGGTGTCTATTACGAAATTGTACCCGACGAGTCCAGAACTATCAGTGCCGGGAGTTCAGTGCTGTGTCTGTGTGGTTTGCAGGAACGCGGCGTTCAGTGTGGACAGATTGACGCCATAGTCGGTGCCATCGGACGCCGAGTTGTGATAGACACTGGTGGGAACCAGACCATAATTACCGATGCTGGCGTCATTTGGGTCAAATGCCGCGCCGTTCATCATCCCTATCATGCCGATACACGCTGAGGTTGCGGTCGATCCGGGGCATACCGTGGCAGCGGGAAATGTCAGGGTGCACGTTGCGGAGCCGCAATTGTTCCCGGCGTTGACGCCGCCGACCTCCATATATTTTGCCGAACATCGACCGGGAAACGGGTTGTAGGTCACAGTCGAGTTCGTGGTATCGACTTCATTTTCTGAACATCCTATTGCTGATGCTCCGGATGCACAGCCCTCGACGTTGCCATCGCCTTGTGCAACCCAGCCAGTCCAGCCTGTGCCGGGAGTAGCTGGGCACGACGGCGCGGAACTGAGGTCGAACGCAAATAGGTTGTTCTGCCAAGTTGCGTTTTGCAGGAATTGATTCGCCGGACATGTGCCCATCTGCTCGACAGTGCCGAATCCGGATGCAGACTCGGTTGCACCAGTTTGCAGCCAAGTGATGTTGCCGCCGGATTGACCCGCGTAATAGAACGTCCCGTTGAGATCAGATGGCGTCATGCCACTGACTTCGACAATGATCTCGGTAGTGCCAGCGGCGACAGGCCACCCGGTAAGACTGGGAATAGTTGCGGTGACGATGCCACCAGAGCGCGATAATACTGTCGGTGTTTGAGCGTGCGTCGGGCCGGGGCAGTTAGTACCCGTGTCGCTCCAGATCGTGGTCGCGGTGCCAAAGAACATGCGGCCATTATTCTTGGCTGCGTCCGTAGTCTGCATGACGAGTGTATTGTGGGTGAATTGTAGGTAAGCGGGGACGCCTTCCATATTTTGCACAACGCAGCCTGTCGCACTGGATGAGCTGGCGGACGGTTGAGAATAGACGACGGTCAGTCCATACGGGTTAGTGCCGGAGAGAGCGATAGCGCCACGGGACGTAGAGAGAGTGAAATTGTTACCTGTTCCTGTTGGCGAATTCCAAGTTGAGTCCGAGCATCCGGTCACGAGCACCGGATCACCGGGGAATATCTGGGTTTCTTGTAGACCCGCACCGCCGTTACCGCATACAAGTGAGACTGTCCCACTGGTCTGTGTACCGTTGCAAATGAATGCCTGCCCGAACCCAGTGACCTGCATCCCGGACGGAAATGCCACTATGCCGGATGCGTCGTACACGCTGGAGTTGCCGAGATCGTAAAGGAGATTGTTCGTGATATTGATGCGGCGTGATGCCCCGGCAGTGCCGCCGCCGTTGCCGATGGTGTAGTTGGAGCGGCCAATCATGGATAGTCCCGTGAGCGCGTGGCGGCAGAGATTGTTGCGGTAGGTAATGTCGGTGATGGTGGCGGTGTAGTTATCGCATGGACTGGTGTTCGAGCAATTCCGGGGATTGGCGGTAAAGCACTGCCCTTGCTGCGCGCCGGAAGTGTCCGAGTATTCGACGATATTAGTGTCGTACAGCACACGCTGTGCGGTCTTGAGTTCAGTGCGGTTCTTGAGATCGAGAGAGGTAGCGCCTGTGTATGCCGTGCCGACCCATGACGGAGGCTGCGTGAAGCGATTGTGCCAGAGATCGAGATCGTAAGCGTAATAGTTGGAGTCCTGGCTGGATACGCCGCCGACAAAGAACCCGCTGGATGCCCCGGAGATCCATGAATTACCAAGGAAAAATGGTCCGGGAGTCTCGGCGATGGCGACGGCATGGCCTTCGTTGGCCGCGCGAATGTCGTAGTCGATATAGGTGTCGGTGATCCCGCAGCGGCGGCAGTTGGCCATATGCATGAAGGTTGAGATTTGGTTAGTGCCGGGGCCGCCACTGTTCGATGAGGTGACGCATGAGCCTGTGCCTGTAGCTGTGGTACACCAGTCCTTGGCATCGCCGTGGCCGTAGATGCCGACGAACCAGATGTCCGAGGCGGTCTGGGATACGAGAGTGTGCGGCGTGCCGTAGGCGTCTACATCGGTGTTGATGACATTGCCCGCGAGGGTGACGGTGGTCTTGGGCCGGAACTCAAAGTACATAAAGGCGTAATGTGACGGTCCGATATTGGTGGTTGCGTCCCATGTGCCGGATTGGATCAGTAGTCCCTGATTACCGGGAGTCCAGTTGCCCTCGAATGTAGGCATGGAGCCAATGTCGTTGGAGCAGCCATTATTACCGGATGACCACCATGTAGAGATGTCGCCTGATGGCGGCTGACGAGTGGCAGTGGCGTCGGTGATCCCGTGCGAGCAGACGGTCTGGCCGAGAGTGAGCGGAGTGTCGGACTCGAATACGATAAATTTAGCGGGGGCTGATCCACTGACTATCTTAGTTACCAGTGTCAGATTGACAAACGGTCCTTCTCCCTGAGAGCACGTGTATCCCGGCGTCTGCATGGAGATTAGCGTTCCGTGCGTCACTTGGATCAGCCACCACTGGTCGGCGGCGGCCACCCAGTCACAGATATCTTGTTGCAGGTTGGCAAATGTTGTGGCCGTGCGCGTGACATCGAATACGCCGCCGGGAGGAAATATTTCGGCAGGTTCGCCGAGCGATGTGAGCGGGATGAATTGTGGGAGGGCGGCAGTGGTCAAGTTGGCATTGCTGAGCCGGATGTTATTGCTGATCCGGGTGCCGGGAGTAACGCGCTCTTGAGCGCTCAGCGATACGTGCAGCAAGACGACAACCAGAGCCATCGCTACCGACTTGGCCACCATCTTCATCGCATACTCGTTCCCGGCGTGACCCGTGTCCCCGGTGTAAATCTAGTTGCCCCGACTACCGTTCCCGGCGGTGGAATCGGAGCCTGACTCGTATTCAGCATCCCGTCTGTGTTTGACGCCAGCGTTCCTGTACCCGCGCATAAATCCGAGGCGTTCAGGTCACGGTTGTTGAGACGGCCCAGATTGAATACCTTCTCAATGCACTTCATGATTGAAGTGAATTCGTAGGGATTGCCGGATGTGGGACCGTGAACGACAGTGTTCTTGGCGAACGGGCCGATCGAGAGGATCGGGGAACGCATGCCAAGACTGAGTGCATCCTGAGAGACAGGTGCAACGTGATCCGGCTGCCCGCCGAAATCGTCCCATACGATGAATATTTGGCTGTGGTAATAGAGATATTTGTTGGCGAACACTGCGGCGAGCTTGGACTGCACCCACCCCTGTCCCGCTTGTAGATCGGCGAGCGGAGTAGCAAATCCGGTGCTCGCGTGCTCCGTGTTAGCTTCGACATTCGCGGTCAGGAATGCAATCTGTGGGAATGTGCTGCTGGCAGTGTTATCGACACATTGATTGCCTTGGCTCAGAGTGACACAATCCGAATCCAGACTACATGCCGCATGCGGAGTGTTTACACATTGCCCCGTGAGCGCGGCGGCATCGGTATTGAACACAGCGTCGGAAACGTTATAGACAGTCGAATAATTGGACCGGAAGAATAATTGTGGCACAAACGTGGACGCCGCGAGCGAGGCATAGTTGCCGTACCATTTCCACGGATGCGGTAGTCCGGCGGTCTCGGCGAGTTCCGCGATGGTGGTCACGTTAGGACACGCTGCGCCGGGAGTGTTGCCGATAGAGGCTGAAAGTTTACATGTGCCCGAACTGCATGCGGTTGCTGAGATACCGTCATTCGTGCATGACCCGCTGACTACCGTGCTTCCGTCGGTGTAGGACGTGCAATTCGCTGATCCCGCACCGTTGATGTATTTACCAGATTGGCAGAAACATTTGCAGGCGGTTGTGGCACTGGCTGAACATGATCCCGCTGAGTACCCGGTGCCCGCCGCGAGGCCGTCTCCGGATGGGCCGCAATTTGGGTCGCCGGACGCGCACACGTTATAGAACTTTGTGCCGTTGTAGATTTCGCCTGGCCCTGTGTATGGAGAACTGGGAGGGGTGCCGGTGCCGCCATTGCCGCATCCCCATCCGATACTGGGATTGTCGCTGGCCTCGTTGCTGGTCGCGGCGATAATCATCAGGTGATTCGGGTAGGTTGGTCCGGTGAGAGACGAGAAAAACTGATCGTTGATACCGTAAGTATTGGCCAGTGACCAGTAGTAGTTGAGGGCGCTGGAGTCGGCGTAATAGTACGAACTGCTGAGACAAGGACCATTCGCGCCCGAGCTACAATTTGTACCGCCACTTTGAGTGCAGGCTGCGCCGCCAACTGCACAGGTGCCGCCGGCGTTCCAGCCGTTCATCGCCCCGGCGTGGATTGCAGTCAGAGAGTTAGCGCGGGAGTGGAGCCATGCCGAGTCCGGGAGATTGCCCTGCTGTCCTTGAGGGTTGGTGACAGTCACGAGTTGCTTGTCAATATAGTTCGTGGTGGACTGAACGCCGATCGTGACATTGCTGCATGTGCCGCCGCCTGTGCATGGAGTGTTGTTGCCGACCGTGCACGAGATTCCTTGCAGAGCATGGTTGAGGACGCACTGACCGCTGACTCCGGGGAAGGAGCCGAAGTAGTTATCGAAGGTGCGGTTCTCTTGGATGATATACACTACATGATTGACGCAGGGAGGGCTGAGAGAGGCATTGTAAGGACAGGACTGCCCAGCGCATACTTCTGCTGAAATCATCAATATAGGAATCAGGGAGCGCCAAACAGTCCCGCATCTCATTTGCTAGATACTGTCCTTGTCACACGGGATTAGATCGACATATACGAACTCCCCCGGTTTCAGCTTATTAAATGCGGCTGGATTACTAACCGTCATCGTCAAGCTGGCAGATGGCGTCCATTTGGACCATTGTGCGTTGGCCGAACCCTCTTTGTTGCTGTAAACGGCGCTCAACGCAAGCTCCTGCTGATATGGCTCTCCTTCGTTGCCGTGAACGGTATTGACACTGTTGACCAAGCACTTCAACCGGAGCACAGCTCCCTCACTCATCTACTTTCTCCTTTCGTACACTCTTCCAAAATTTCCACCACGGACGCCTCTGCACCCTGCTATCATCGCCCGCTTCTTTGTCCGAATCCGGGTAATCATACGTATTCGGCTGCCCCACGAAGAACACATCCAATATTCGCCCTGTCTGCTCATCTAATCGAGCACATGCCTCAATCGGATCGCACTGCATCTTGCCCGGAATGACTTTGCCATCTGTATCATGGATCGCGTGACAGAAATTCGCTCGTCCCGGCACGGTTCCGGTAGCACAGTGACGCGCCGCGAGCACAGGCCGATGCGGGCGCACACATCCGCCGGATGTGAGCACGATCGCCATCAACGGGAACAGTAATTTTACTAGTCTCACCGATTTCATTGCACCGTAGGTATCGCCGTGCCTGCCGTTGCCGCAGAGGTCTCTTTGATCGCAATCGCACCCAGTGCAGCATGCCCCGAACTGGCCATCGTCCACGTAGGAGCCGTTCCCGATGTGGTATTCAGGCTCCACGCAAAACACATACGGTTCGCACCGCAGGTCTCGATAGTATATGGAGCATTGATCGAGATACTGGTCTGCCCGGTGCTGGACTGGGCGGTCTGAAGGATTACGTCGTTTGATCCGGACAGGGTTAATGTCACCCCGGCAGGAGTAGTTGTGTTCGTGGACTGATCGCGGTTGCCGACTACATCCAATACAAACGGCGTGGCAGTGGATGATAGTTCCAGTACTTCGCAGCGCCATGTGCCTGTCGTAGTGGATGTACGAGTCACCGTGATTGTAGTAACGCCGGAAGTGGAACTGAGATTGTACGCGCAGCTTGTACTGGACGTAGTACTGTCTGCACCTTCGCAGCCTCCCGGGACCGTGTATGTTCCAGCGCCAGACACGCTGGTGATAAAGTCCGCGTTGCTGATCGACATGCCGATCAGGATCAGGTGCCCGGTTCCGGTCGAGGCGACTGTGACGTTACAGGTAGCGGACGATACATTGCAGGCGCTGGAGAACACGTGCTGCACGAGGGTGAATGTCGCCCATGCAGGAGATGACAATGACAGCAGAATGGAAGCGATTCCGGGTAATAGGCGTTTCATCGGTTAATTGGCCTGCACCACGATTAGTCTGGGGAACGTCACCGTGGCTGACACAAATGCCGCTTGCGTAGCGGTATCCGTGGCGCGGCCTACCTGCACGATCATCAGCGCTCCGGCTACGCATCCCGTCATATCGGTGGAGTTCATCTGCACGTTCGAGTTGGACCAGAACTGGTTGGCTGTGGTATTCAGTGTAATCGTTGACAGGGAGTGCGAGGCATTGAACGTCACATCGTCGGTTGTGGTGCCGTCACCCTTGGCGCACGATACCTGGATCGCGGGGATAATCGTATGCCCGCTGGTTGTATCTGTGGACGCGACCTGAAACCGGATAAACGGGTTGGACGCGGAGTCCCAGTCCTCGGGGATAACCACGGAGAACTGAGCGAAAGTAGAGGACGTGTCCGTGATCGCAACGAATCCACTCTTGTTGTTGGTGCCCACCCGGCAGGTGACGGTCCCGCCTGATCCGATCGACCATCCCGCGCCTGCCGTAGTGTTATTGCAGTTGGCAGCGGGGATTGTTTTGACATCGGGAAAATCTATGTAAGCGTTCGCGCCAGCGGTCGCCGTAGACACGACTACCTTGTTCGCAGTGGTGGTGGTCGAGGCGAATACATCCAGAGTGCCAGTAGACGCAGGCAGAGACGCCGTGACGGAGCCGAGCGCGCCAGTGACGGGTTGTAGTGTGACTGTCCCGCTGGTGGCGTTTCCGAATGCAATTGATCCGGCGGTGCCGCTTGCGCCGAGAGTAGGAGTGGAAGTCCATGATGTGGCTGTCGTGCTGGTAGTATTGGGGATTTGCCCGGTCGCCGCGCTGGTCGCGTTAGTGCCGCCGCCAGCGATAGGTATTGTAGGCAGATCGGCGGTCCCGATAGTCTGGTATCCGGGTGCCGCCGTGGAGCCTGTATTATTCCCCCACCACTTGTGCGCTCCGGCGTTCCCCAGAGCGAGGGTTACCGCACTGGTAGAGGCGCTATTTGTAATCAGCGTACCATCCCCGGAGACTGAAACAACCGGGCCACCGCCTTGCGGCATAATGGCACCCAAGAGTTGCTTGTAGGAATTCGACGCACCTGTCGCAGACTGCTGCACGAAGAAATCAATAAACAGAGCATTGGTACAAGTTTGATTGGGGGAACTCACTGCTGTATTGGAATCGGTATATACGCTATCGGCTGCGGCCAGCGATGCGCCGTTCTCAATCGTCAGACCCGGTGCACCTTTGACGATCAGATTGCAACTTGCTCCGGTTCCAACCGTCGTCGCAATGATTTCATAGTTCCAAGATGCGTTCGTGATCGCTACCGTGTTCAGTGCGCTGGATTGAATTGCGGCGAGCGGGGTCACCGTACCAGAGCCGCATCCCGATACAGAACATAATTTCGCGGTAATGGTCACCTGCGGCGTACTCGCCGTGGTTGTGCTAAGAACTCCGGAACCGTGAATAGCAAAGGGCTGCCCCGCACTGTTCAGGTAACTGGCCGCAAGAGACAATTCCATCAGTTGCACATCGGTAGCCGCAGTAGGATTCGATTGAGTGACAGAGGTTGTATTTGTAACAGCGGCTAAGGCGGAAGTGCCTGCTCCGCCTGATCCACAGGCTGCTCCCGCGTCTATCGTGTTGCCGTTAGCGTCGAATTTTACGCAATCGTTGGTGGTGGTGGTACCTGTAGATAATTGCAGTTTAGAGCCATTGCCTTGTTCGGATGTGACCCCTGAGATAGCGATAAGTCCGGCACCACTCACGGTTACTGGGGATGTTGCGGTCATTGCCCCGCCGCCGGAGCTGGTTACGCAGGTCGCGCAGGCAATAACTCCCGCCGCTGAAATCGTCGCAGGAGATGTTGCGGTGAGCGCTCCTCCGTTGGTGGTAGTCGCGCAGGTAGAGCACGCGATAGTCCCGGTGCCAGTGATTGTGCCGCCTGTGATCGGGGGGGTGGTGGCAATGCTGGTAACCGATCCAATACTAAAAAATGACCCGCCATTCTGCGAGGCTTGGATCGTGTTTGTACCGGAGTTAGGCCAGAGGATGTCAATGCCAGCAGTCGGAGTAGGCGAGGTCGATCCCGCTGTCCAGCAGAGAGCGGTTACAGTGGAAGGGCAGGCAGCACCCAGTGATCCAGCGGAGCCGATTTGCACTGTGCTGCCAAAAGTTCCGGTGGTACCTACACTCAGGCTGGTACCGACGCTATCGCTACCGCCGTTTATGATATTGCCCGTCTGATCCACGGTAAACACATCAACGTTGGTGTTGGCAGAGTTTGATTTCCCCTCAAACAGAAACCCGGTATTGCTCACGGTCGGAATGTACGCGAATACGACGCTGTCCGTGTTGGTGACTTGGGTGGCATTCAGTTCCCCAAATGGAGTCGCGGCAGTGCCCAATCCGGATGCGCCGGCGGAGGCGACGAGTAATGGAGTATTGACGGCGACAGACGCTAAATTGGAGAGCGCGGTGTTCGCCCCGCTGCTGGCTGGAGTGGCACAGGCCCACGCTGATCCGTTCCATGCGAGCACCTGATTGGTAGAGCAACTGGTCAACAGTCCAAGAGTGGTTGTACCTGTCAGACCGCCACCGGAGGTTGCGCCTATCACTGCCGCTGCACATGCGCCATCGCCGCGCAGGTACGTGCTTACTGAGCAGGTGCCGCTGAATAACGCGATTACGTCAGCACTGGCCGCAATGGATGGCACGCCCGAAGTGGTGGTGTTTTTGAGTATGCCCGTGCTCAGCCCGGAGAGCAGAGTGCCATTTATCCCTTTGACTGTAAGCACAGCGGAACTGCTCAATGTACCGTCACCGCTCACGGCCAGGCTTTTAATTGAAGTAGTGGATGCCCAGATCGCAATCTGTCCCGGTGTAATCGTTCCCGATGTTGATACGTTCGCGGTGCTGGTGCCACACGTGGGACAGGAGATCACGCTGCCCGTCACTACAATCGGAGAGGTACCCGTGTAGGTTGTGCCACCGCCTGCACCGCCTCCGCCTCCGGATTGCTGTGCGGATACGTACGCACTGCCGAACAGACCCAAGGAAAGCACGGCGACGGCGACAGCGGAGATGATTTTTTTCATAAACTGATCGACTAATCGACTACAACACTCACATTCCAGATATCCGTGCCAGTGCCAAATATAAATATCTCGCTGATATCGAACGGATTTCCCGGCGAGAACATCGCCGACGAATAATATGCTGGTTGCACTCCCGTTGCGGTATTAGCCAGCTTGAATATCCGGTAGGCAGTGGCGGTCATGCGATAGTCGCAGCCGATGTACAGGAATGTTCCGGTACCGCCGTCCTCGAAGGTAACGAGGAAGTTATTGGCTAACTGCTTGGGGAACAGATATGCCCCGGTTCCGAGCGCGCCGACCGGATAGCCGCCGGCAGCACGAGTAACAGGATTAGGACCACCTTGTGCCGACATATCAGTCTGTTTGCCAAGCGTGACCGTGTTGCCGCTGACTGACTTGATGAGCACGGTTTCGCCGCTGCCGGATACGTAGGGAGCAGCGGCCCCGGATGGCACTTGCAGCCATGCGGGTTCGCCGGGGATGAAAATGTTAGCGGCGTCATTTCCCGCTGTTGATGCCGTGCCGAGTGTAAGCACTACCGGCGAACCAGCGGGAGCGGAGGCAAACGATCCTGTGGCGGCGGTTACCCACGATCCCAGCATGGGCTGCGGAGTGTTGGTAGTGGCCAGTTTGAATGTGCTGCCGATCTTGCGGTATGCCATAGAAGTGGTTACCGGGCCTTTCGACGTTTGCGGGTGGACTTGGGCACGGATGGAGACGCGACTGCCATTCCGTAGTTCAGGTAGTCGGGCTTGGGATCAGGATGGGTGCGCTCCGATGTGACAGTACAGGTTTTCAGGCGGGTAATGTGCTTCTGCGCATTCTCTAATATCCCGCAGGACACTTCCCGATATTGGCCTGTGCGCCAGTCCCATTCCCGGTGTGATCGCAGGCTGGCTGGATCGGTGAATGTGTCCAGTGGGATCGCGTTGGTGCGGACAGGAGGGTAGTGCGCTCCGGCTGATGCTGGTTGATTGCGCTGCGGTACCATGTGAGCGTCGAAGTCGTCGAACCGGGATGGGACTTTAGCCATAGCGCAATCTCTCCTTATGTCGCGTTCGGTCTGTCGATCAGCGTGTCACGCTTCGGGTCGGCGGCGATCCCGGTACTGACTCCCGATGGATTGACGTAGGCAGCGGGGTCGCGGTTCCACACACGGGCCTTGCCGTGAGTAATGTCACCCGCAAACTTTTCGTGCTGCGGCGGCTTGTTAGCTGTGCCGCCATCGTCATCGAATACCGCCAATGCGTACCCGTAACGCTTCTCAGAGGCGCGCAATTCAGCCAGCGAATGCACCACTGGTTTATGCCCGCGCTCATCCCGGATATGCTCTATTACCATGCCGCCCTCGAATACATTGCGCGCGGCGACCAGCGCACGCCGGGATGCGGGATCGTGAGGCTTACAATATTCCGTAAAAGTACCGTCGCGTAGATAACTCACTCCCCGTGGATGCACGTTGCGACCGGGCGGACACTTGCAGCACGTAATCATGTTAAGATTTTACTATGCGTGTCTACCAGTCGGCGGATTGAGCCGTCATGGCACGCAACGTGTCTCCTCCACCGTAGCTGCCGTCCGGACCGATCAGCGGCATCTGCATCTCCTGAGCCATAACTATATCGCTGCGCCATAAATTTTCATCTTCCTGTGCGGCAGTACTGATGCGCGACTCGAACTCTTTCATCTTCTGCTGAGCCAAGGTGACCGCAGTTGCTTCCGAATAATTAGGATTATCCTTCGGGCGATACATTAGCGCCTGCGATATTGCATATGAGATCAGCGCGTCTACCCGCGTGAATGGTGGAAAGTTATCAGTGTCATTGACCAGCACCGGGGGAGTTATGTACCCAGTCCACGGATATGCTGTCTGGACATTCGACGCTGGCCACATCTCAAATTGATAATTCCCACTTGGGTCCGGTGGCATCGTGGCAACCAGTCGCGGGAACATGACGATCAGCCGCGATGGGTCATAGTTGTCGATGAACGCCTGCGAATAATTGGTGGCGAGGCGATAATAGAGTTGCAGATTGCGTACCGAGAAGAAAAATTTCAGGTTGGGGATACTGAAATACATCGAGGTCAGATAGTATCCCGTCGATGTAACCGTCGGGTTCCCCCACGGTAAATCCAGAGTGAGCACCTGATGCGCCTGGTCGAGCGCAATCACATTGTAGATCGGGGCATAGTATCCGACGCGGAGAGACTGTTGTGTGATCGGTAGTCCGCTCAGACTCGGAGTCCAGCCTGTGCCCGTGCCTTGGACGCTGGTACTGCCGTATGTGAGGGTGATCGATCCGGTTGAGTAGAACCCGGAAGTGAGGATTTGCCCGCGTGTGAGCTGTGAATACCAGAGGCGGCGACCAACGACTTCGCGGAGAGCGTCGTTCAGCCACGACTGCACCATTGCCACGCTGGCGGATGGATTCCACGAGAGAACTTGGCCGATTGCCTGACCGTAGTTGTACTGCTGAACATAGGGCGCAACGCCGTTAGGAGTGATCTGGCCGGGAATCTGCGGGGGCGGTGTTATCGGCATATCGGCAACTCGGTGTCACCCAATTGTATCCCCAGAGCACAAAGGCCAAACCGATTAAAGTTTGGCCTTCATAGCGGCAGCCAGCGGAGGAAAATCCACTGTGCACCGATCGCCGGGGATTATTGTCCGCGCACAGTCAGCAACCAGATCGCGCCCGCAAAGTTAAATCCAGCGGCGGCTTCGGTGAGTGGTGCAATACCCGCAGCAGCCGGGGAATTGAATACCTGAAATTTCAACTGTGAGTACCCCTCGAATCCTGCTCCGGTTGATACCGCGCCCATCTGGGCGAGTGCCAGTGTCACTTGGGGAACGTAGCCAGCGGCAGTAGAATTCTGTCCGCTTATCCACGCGCACATGATGCCGTTGGTGGAGAGGGAGCGCAGCGCGAGGGCACTGATGACGTATCCGCCTGTGACGTAGTCGCTGGTGCCGGGGACGATGAGAAAGGTATCTTCCCAGAGGCCGGGACCGAGAACAAGACGGGAACCTTGGACCGCTGGAATCGGATTAGGCAATGCCATTTAAGTGTCCTCGCTAATTTCCGATGATCGTCAGAAACATACTGTACGGGTTATTATGAGTTCCGCCGAAGTATGTCGTATCCAAAGTCACCGCATTACTAGCCGTAACGTGAATCGTAGCAGGAGCCAGGCCGTTACCCGAACCACAACTAGCGGCACCCCCAGACTTGGAATTAGCCCCGGTATCGTCTGTCCAGTTAAGTTGATAGCTTACCGTCGTTCCGCCAGAACACGGGGTGTTTAATATTTCGGTGTAGATGAAAATTGTGTAATCTCCATCCACAGAAGGAGTAAACAGCGTATCCCCAGTGACAGATGACGTTGAACTGACTAGGGAAAATTTGGAGTAGCTGAACTGAGTGGTAGCAGCGGCATGTAATCCCAGATAACTTAATCCGAGAAGCGCAATCACCAACAGACCAGCAAAGTACCTATTATTCATAAAAATATTCTATCTCTCACCGCCCAAAGTGGATCATCAGAACGGCGACACATACGCCATCACATCGCATAGACCGCCCGACACTGCCGACATTGCCCAACCCAAAACCTTGTTGGTCGGGGCTGTACCGGAAGCGATATGGTTGACAGCAAAGTTCGTTGCAAGCCCAATGATGGCATCGCCAGCCGCAGTACCAGCCGCCGCCACGCATCCGGGGATGAATCCGAGTAGTCCGATGAACACATAGCTGCCGTTGCCGCCGCCGTTAAGTACGGTGTTGGTAAACCCGGCTCCAGCACCAGTCGCACCCGTTGATGTATTCGGCAGCAGCCAGCCAGCGACCATATTGACACCACCGACAGACTCAGTGGATACACCGGAGACCACGGTCAGTGTTTCATCCGTGTAATAGACTGGAGCGGGTCCGCCGACGGTCGCGGGGTTTCCGGTGGACAAGTATTTTACGTATTTCACCCACAGGAATGAGCCGTATCCAGCCGCCGACGGCAACCCAATTGATCCCTGCGACGGAGAAGGCATGCAGTACAGTGATCCCAGAGGGTTCTGCGCGCCGTTGTTCAGCAGACCGGAGTTGAACGGATCACAGGTTGCATACAGACCGTTGCCGATCTTCAAATTGGAACTGATTACCGGATATTCGTTTGTCAGAGCCATTGTCTGTTCTCCGTTGCTACGAAATCGAAATCGCTAAAATCCTACGCGGCGATTGGTCCCGCCAATGTTGCTACAAAATCTTCGTTGCGCTCGTAAATCTTAGGAAGGCTGGGCTGTGCTGCCTCTTTGTCCGCCTCGGGGTTTACAACTAAGTCCCACCTGTCTTCATAGGACCTAATCAAGCTGAGTTTGCAATTGCGCTCACGAAAGCCCTTACCGCGCTTCCATATCGTCGTCTCGCAGCAACCCAACTCTTTTGCTATTTCCGTCTTAAGCATGCCCTTGCCCAACATTTCGTTTATCTTTAGCAAGGTCGGAGCGCTGTCACACTCGCGCATGACAATGGACATATCCCCATATGCATCGATCAGTGTAGCTGGCAGTATCCAGAAGCGTCTCTGATCCAGCCCCACAAAGATTACAAAGTCGCACTCGTTGGCGAATGTCCTACGCTTCTGTATACGCCTGTAACCGATGCCGTATACATTTTGAGCACACGAGAACACATATGATCTGCTTCTCCCCTTATTCGGTGCTGATAAGTGGGCAGACTTAACTTGAAGGCGTAGCCCATTCAACAGCATTAAATCCACACCATGATCATCAACGACTGGTCTGTACGGATTGATCCCTTGGCGAAGCAACTCCTCCATGACTAAGAGAACTCCTCGCTCTCCCGTCTTAATTACTGATCTAACGGTTTGTACTTTCCCTCTATATCTCATAAATGGTTGAAAATTAACCACTTAAGTCACTGAACGTTTTGGAGCACGAATCCCAGCCTGGGAGCGGTTACCACGACGTTCCCGCCGAACACTGTCTGTGCCGCCATATCCAGCGAGTTCGGGAGCTCTTTCCAGCCTGTAAACCCGAAGTTGAACGCCGGGTCCTCGGATACATAACTGTCAATGAAGTCGGTGTTCATCCCGAAGATCGTATTCGCCGGGCAGTACTGATCGACTACTACTGACATTCCGTTGAATTTGAAACTGCGGAATCCTGCGGACTGGAGATCGGGGTCAACTTCATACGTCCGCTGCATGGGCAGCATTTTCGCCCAGAACGAGTTGTATATCGACTGGGTAGTGGCGATGAAATTGGGTTGATCAGGGCCGAACGTTGCTTGGCCATATGCCACTTGGAGCTGCTGTAGTGAGAACGGCCAGTTGACGCCGCCATTGTTGAAAAAGTATCCGTTGATGCCCGCAGATGCGCCTGTCCCGACCGATGACCGTGTGATCGAGCCATACGTCGGATAATTGGTGCCATCGTCGTAGCCCGCGAGGATGCCGTCGAGCGCGATCAGGGGAGTGACGGTGCCTTGGCCGTCGGCGAAAAATTGTGTGATGAGGGTCTGCGCCAGCGCCTGCTCGGCGTTGACCACTTTCGGTTCCAGAAAGTTCATCACCGCTGGCCAGCCGCGATTGATAGCGAGATCGGTGCGGCGCACGGTGACGTTGGCATACGAGAACTTGGGATTGAACAGCATGGCAGTCTGCGTCTGCACGTAGGAGATGTCGAATACGCCGCCGGGAGCAAAGGGTCCGGCCTTCAGAGGGGCGTACTGGAAGGGGACCTGGATTTGCAGGCCGCCCGGATAAGGTTTGGCCATCGTGCCGCCCTTCCATACCTTGACGAATGTAGGCGACACTTTGAAATAACTGTCTAAAAATTCGCTTGAAATGTAGTTGGTCGTGACCGCCTGAAGGTCATTGAAGTTTGCCATTGACTATCTCCTGTGCTGCGACAGAAATCTTTTGTCGATCTGCCTGAATCTATGTTATTGAACCGTCTGCCGGCTGCGTTCCAGTGCTTCCATCTCCCTCGCCACGCGCATCGCGTTGGACTCGCCGTTGTCTCCGGCAGCGGTCGCCCGCGCTTTAGCGATTACCTGCTGCGCCGGACTGAGCGATGTGGTTTGGGTCTGCCCCGGTACTGTTCCCGCTGACCGTGCCTGCTTGAGCGCCTCGGCGACGGCGGCATCGATACGCGCCTTCTCGGCGGCGGCCTGAGCAGTGACACGTTTATCTTTGACGAACACATCGTGCGCTGCGGACATCGACGGGAATTTAACTCCCGCTGTGTTGCTGTCGGCGACGAACTTCTCGAATGCATTACGGTCCAGTGGTTCGTTGAACTCGGCGCGATGGGACTCGCGGACGGATGCGTAGTCGTCGGCAGACTTGATCGCAAGGGTGAGGAGTTCGGCGCGGTATTCGGGAAGTTTGTCCGTCGTGACAACGTTCTTCAGCTTGGTTTCGATATCGGTCTTGATACCTTCGAGCTTGGCGAGCACCGCTGCCATACCGTCAGCATTGGACGGAACAGGAGGAGTAACGATAGGAGCGGCGGCTGCTGCTGCGCTGGGAAGCGCCGGAGTATGCGGCACAGACGCAGGAGGCGTTGTAGTTTCCAGTTCGCCGCCAAAATTGGCCCACACGTCGATCAGTTCCGCGCCCTTGAGATCGCGCGCGATCAGCTCCGGCTTCGATGCGAACGCGGCCTTCACCTTGGCCTGCGTATCGGGATCAAGCAGTGCCAGTAGGTCTTCGCTAAGAGTCTTTGCCATACTCATCATCCTCCGTCAATTCGACCGTCAATCGCTTAATCGTTACGCCGGGACTGCCTGTCCCGATGCTGCACCGCCGCCTGCACCCGCTCCACCGCCCGGAGGTGCGCCCGCACCCGGTCCTGCTTCGGGAGTCGGCCCTCCGCCTGCATCCGCACTGGGCGCTGGCTTGCCGTCGCCACCCGCCTGCCCCGACTGAATCTCTTTGGTAATTGTTGCCAGTTGCTGGATTTTTTCCTTGCGCTTGGGGTCTTTAGTCAGCTTCTCCCACTTGTCATAGACTTCGAGGAGAGTAGCGATGATCTTGGTTTCTTCGCCAGTGGTATCACCACCTGCACCCGCTCCACCCGGAGCGCCTGCTGACGCACCTTTGCCTCCACCCTGCATGGCCATATCCGCCGCCACCGAGTAGAAGCTGGGAGCCTTCGAGGATTTAGAGTCAGCCGCCATTGACGATCAGTTTTTCCCCGACCGTGGACCTGCCGTGCGCCCATCCCATCCTTGCGGATACCCGGACTTCTGATCGACGCTGACAGGACTCGCTGGCCATACGCCGCTATCCTTTTTGCGGTGCCCGAACATGTGCATGGTGCCGCCGCCGATCGCTACCTCGCCGGGTGCGCCGCCGAAGGACTCTTCGCGCGATCCCATAGGCGGGTGTTTGGCGACTTCCTTGTTTTTGCCGGACGATTTACGCTCTGCCATGACGACTGCCTCCGTGATGCCTGCCGATACACTGATATATCGTGTAGCGATGTAACTGTGATTGCGGGACAGAACACAATTTATACTGCAACTGCGCTCCGTCCCGCGTATGGATTAGGTTTCGGAGTTAATTGTGTCGGTGATTACCGCTTGCCCCGGCGTCCGCCGTGGCGCTTTTTGCCGCGCTTTCCTCTACGAGCCATGAGCGTTCTCCTTTCGATGGATTCAGAACGGGTCGCATTGCATTGGCCCGTGGAGAGGATCGCAGGCATAACGTACCGACTCTCCTAGAGGAAAATTGACACACACAGGAAAGTTACTGCAACAACCTTGCGGAGAATAGTTTTAGAGCAGAGCTAGTCCCAGTCGGGTATTTCTACAGTCTGGACCGCGAGAGAGTGATAGCAGTCAGACAGGAATTGTATCTTTCCGTCGGTGATGTGCGAGTGGCAATGCGATTTTGGATCGTGCCTGTTACAGTCAAGAGACGGCGTAAACGTTGGCTTTTCCATTGATCCGTTCCACGACCAGCGCGGGACGGCGACTGCGTGGCCACACTCGCAGCCGGGACAATGGAATACATAGTTGGTGTTGCCGCGACCGTCCGGTCCCATGTTGTGGAGCTTGACGCCCGTATGCCGTCCCTTATCTATTATCTATGGCGATCAATCAATTGCTGTTCCAGTTCCGGACCCATAAGACTATGAAGACGATCAATATGATTGTCGTGTAGGGCAATAATCGGAGCGCTATCGGGGTCAACGTCGCGTAATAATTTGCCATCATCGTCCCTAGCCCACACGCTGGTTATCGTATTGATGAAAACCACCAAGTCGCCGTCTATTTTATTGTGAAGCCACACTTCACCTTCAGGTACGTTTTTACTAAAGCTAAAAATTATACCCATATCATTCACTCTCCTATTCGCTACCGCCTATTTTTTATGCTGTCCTTTGCCTGTGGCGGCGGCATTCAAAGCCCCTAGAGCCAGTTTTATTTTTGCCTCTTCGATCAACTCTTCCCGATTACGTTTGAAATCAAAGTTGGGATCTAACCTTCTCATCAACTCTTGACTGCTAATATCTCCCTGTTTCCGCAGAGCCATTGCAATCGGAATCTTATTCTCGCGCTGAATCGCCAGCGTCGAATCGGGACGGATCACGAATGAGTACCTGCGCACAAATTCCTCTGGCTTCATGCCGGAGTCTCTGTTCCATGCCTGCCCATACAATGGCCGATAGTCGCTCATGCTGATGCCGCGTGCGCCGAGTATTGCTACTCTGTGAGCAACTGAGTAAAACTGCAACATGTCGGCCACGCCCATAGAGCCGACTTCTTCGACAAAACTAGTAAGCGCGCGCGACTGAATCCTAATCGGAAGAGACCGCGATGACAGGATCATCTCCAGCGCGTCGCCACCGGGGACCTGTTTCTTGTTCAATGCCTGTCCGATCGCGCTGGCACCGGATGACATGTCCAGTTCCTTACTGATGAGATCGATGGACTGCATCGCCGGAGCGAATGGAAATTCAGCGCGTTTGGCGAACTCGGGTGCTTTCGGCGCATTGTTGTTGTAGGCGATCTTTCCGCCAGCCGCTCCCGGATCGAGAGACTCCCAATCTCCTTTGGGAAATGCTCCCTTGGGTCCGATCAGGGTAGGCTCATTGATCGAATACAGACTATCCAGTGAGCCTCCCAATATTTTGTTGATGACTTGGTTCATCTGCACCCAGCTACGAACACTGCTGTCTCCCGACATCTTCCAAGGCAGGCGATACGGACGGTAGACGGGAAATGGTTTGCGGGCGTGCCAGTACGGATTGCACTGATCTTCTAACAGTGCTCCACCGGCGGTGCACATGACTCGGCCACGCGGATATAGTCGTTCGCCGGGTTCCACGCGATAAGCCCAGTTGACCAGCGGTTCCCCGCTGCTGTCGGACGGGCCGACGGTAACTGTATATGACCTGTCGTTGGTACTATCATCATTGAGCCAATATTCTTTTAGCAGCGCAATAGGATATGGATTATCGCTGCCCGCTGATGAGCGCACGCCTAACTTTTTTCGGAGAGTTTGACTCATCCCCGCCCACGATGCTGCGCTGATACTAGATGGGCGGTTGAAATTACCGCTGAGCGCGGAACCAAAGTCAGCGTCACATTCGACCCGCTCAGCGGTCTTGCCAAATCTACGGATCAAATGGTCTTTGGTAACCGCGTGATAATAAATTATGCACTCAGCGTCCTGAGGGTCGCCGCCGCATCCGAGTGTCGCCCACTGCCACGGTGCGATAGGAACGAGTTGTACATCACCCATGCCGCCGTTCAGGGATGAGTTCCATTGCAACTTGGCAGGCCCGGTATGCAGGAGTCCATACAGTACGCAGTCGTAGGTACGATCCTCGAAGTAGTTTTTTTCAGCCCAATGCACACACAGAGCATTGAGGATATCCTCGAACTCGGAATGCTGGCCTTCGTGGTCGAAGGATTTGATCTGGAAATCCAGAGCGAGATCAGTAAGCAAGGAGACGGATTCGTAGAAGTGGCGGCGGGCTTTATTCAGGACGGGCTTGTTCCTGGCAAACCGGGACTTTTCCGCCCACTGGCGGCCATCGAAGATGAACTCGACGAGACGGAGCGTATCCCTGATTTCCTTTTCGTAATCCGGGTCTTGGGTGGCGGTCTCAAAAAGTTTATCGGTGAACTCGATGACCTGGCGCTCTAGAAGTAGTGCCTGACCGGGAGAGAGACGCGGCGCGGGAGGAGTCTCGGTGATGACCGGAGTGGTAGGCGCGATAGTCGTGGCAGCCACGATAGAATATTAACAGACAACACAAACAGTTCCGCTATTCGCTATTGCTGACCAACTCCAGCGGCGCGGAACACGGATTCATATTTCTCGATCTGTGCGCGGAGCTGCCTGTTCTCGGCCTCGGTATTATCTATGGCTTCGAGAGCGGCGACAATCTGAGCACCGTTGTTCAGACCGCGTTTCTTTAATTTATCAACGTCAGGGCCGCTCATAATGAGCACGCTGCCATCGGCAAGTGAAGACAGCAGTACGTCCGTTGTGGCAATGAGCCTGCCCCGGTACTTGGTTTCTAGTATTTGTTTTACGCGCGGGTGCAGCCATACGGTCATTTTTACGGATGTGACCGGAGGCTGCTCGTTCAGCGGCATGGGGATCATTCTTGCGCCCCGCGCCACGGCTTCGGCGACTGACGAATACTGATGCGAAAATGGACATTTACAGATATGCATATCGCGGATGAGCGGCACATTGGGAGTACCGTTGGCATCACACATCGGGCAGTAAAGCTGGGCTTGGGACTGGTCAATAGGTGGGATTAGGTTAGTCGCCATGATGCGCGGATACCTCCTGTGTCGATCTCAGCATTGCGTATGCGAACTCGCCGCGATTCAGCTTGAAATTAAGATAACATTTATTGGCTGTGACACTCTCTACGAACGGGATGAATATGTCCACACCATCATCGGTTGTGACTTCACTCAGGCTGCCCAATATCAAAGCGGCTATTTGTGCCGGTGAACGTTTCAGTAATTTAGCCAGCTTCATTGCAATCGTGGACGACAGGTCAGCGTCAACACCAGCGGACTTACCAATGAATACCAGCGGCACACCCTCGTCGTCCGGCAGATCAGCCAAGTGTTCAGGGAACTTGTGATACATCGCCGCCATCACCGCATAACGGATGCCGGATATAGCGATAGTCAGCGGATCGGTAATCATTATTTCCCCTTACCCTTCCGCTTCTGCATCAGATCGTTCCACTCGTTTATCTCATCGGCGGACCAGTCGGGCGCTAAGTTTGACCACATGAAAACGCAATCACACCAGATGAACGAGGCATAACCCAAAGCAGCAATCTCTGGAATAAATTCCATTGTTCTATCATGTGTTTGAAGTGATGCCCAGACACGCTCGTAATCAGGACGAGATAAGGTAATCACCTTGTGCGATTGACCATTAACGGTGACTATAGATGGTACGCCATCGTTTGGAGGATATACCTTGTAGATAGCTTCATGCAGGAAGCTGACCGTGTCTACGGCTCTCACAGTCATTCATCCTCCGCGCTATCACCACCCGTGCTCACGAACTCTCCCATCTCTCCCGGTGTCCGCCCGCCGTTCTTCCGGTACATCTCTTGGTATGCGTGCACCAGATCAGGGTGCATCTGCTTGGGTTCGACACCATGATCGGCGTACAATTCGTGCTCAGGACCGGAGCCTTTGTCCCAGATAGGCGACCAGACTGTGTTGGCTCGTGTGACCGGTATCCCGCGCACCGTCCACGGCAGTTTCATTTTATGCTTGAGTTCAAGATCGGCGATAACCTTTTTTCCCGCGTCCTCGGTGGCGCATTGATCCACTAGCACCCCGTGTATGTTATATATGCCCCAAACTGTAGGCGTACTGGGCATGAGAGTGGCGCGGTCGCCACGGGCGGCCAAGTGTTCTTCCGCCCAGTTAGCGCCGCCTTTACCAGCCTGATGAGAAGCGGCAATAGCGATACAGGCACTCATTACCATGTCGTCGTTGTTGCTGATACCCTCGGCGCGTCCTTCCCCCTCGTATCGACCGAAGTCCCGCATTTCTGATATTGTGTGTTTATCCCGAATGACGATCGTGTTGTCGAGTAACGCTTCGGACATCCGGTTAATCATGTCTTCGCGGGTGCGGTATGTAGTCATCCAGTGCAGATGTAGAGTTGATTGTCCACTAACCTTATCGAGATGCTTCCATCTATACAAGTTTGGAAAATCCAGCGGCCCCTTGAGTTCATCGCCGGTGGTCACTCCCGCCTGCTGGTACTCGACTGCGACTTCCGCTGTGTGATACCAGTACCCAAGCGCGGCTATCACGCGGGCGAAATGGGACGGGTTGATCTTGCCGTGCCAGTTGGCGACTTGAACCCAAGATTCTTTGCCGAATCCCAAACGGAACACATCACAAGATGAGAAATCCTTAGCGGTACCTGATGCGGCATCTACGGCTATGTAATATTCGGTAGACGTGTCGAGATCGTCGGGAAATTCCCATATCCATAGGCGGTTGATGTTATCCGGTTTTTCGAGCAGTTCCTCCGGCAGCGGCGGGTGCAGATGCAATATCGGCATCGCCTCCGGACCTGCGTACTCCAGTTCGCCGATCTGGATAGGGTCTTTACAATTGGATTTTTCCTGTTCGGCCAGACACATGCGTGGGAACGCGCACAGGCCGGAAGATATAAACGCCTCGCCGGGAGTGGATGGGTATGACTCTTGGTATTTGTACAGCCCTTCCATTGAGCGGGCATTGTTGATATAGGCTTTAATCTTACGGCGCTGCCAGTTGAAGAATCCAAGAGGAATGGAAAATTTTTCGGTGGACTTGACCTTTTCCCGGAATGTTCTCTCCTCAGCAGTGAGCGTAAATCCCGATCCCTTGCGTATCGGCAGGAAATACTTTCGCACTTTATATACCGGGATGAACACTGGCGTCCATTCTTCATCATCACCCTTTTCGGCGGCGATCCACTTGGCATAGAAAATTCCCTGTCGCCCATATGCAGTGGACTCCATGATGGCCTGCATGTCGCGGGCATTCATGGATGGCTCGATATCGGCGGTCCACATGTCGTCATCGGGCCAACGTGACGCTTCTGAAAAATGTGCTCTGGAAATCGTCTGGCCGATCGCAACGCCTGCTTGTTCCTGGCTGTTGGCAATGACCAAAGTGCTGTTCAGTCCGGGGTCGGCCATGCGCTTAGCAACATCGCTGCGCTGGAACACGAAGCGGTCCTCTTGGACCTTTGATTCCATCTCCGGGCGCATCCACCACGGCAGATCGTTGTAGGCGTTCCAGATTCGGCGGTAAAGTTCGGCGGTGGTCTTGCGGGACTGCGCCATCATCAAGGTGTAGGCGCGTTCACTGAATATAGTTGCTTGAAATATGACCGCGCCGGAGAATGCAGTGCCGCCCATCTGCCGGGGCTTGAGGATAATTAGGCGATAGCAGCCATCCTCAGACCATTTGCGTTCGATGACTCCTAAGATTTCCTCCTGATGTTGCCAGAGCGGGTACATAGACTGAGCATTGCCGTGCTCGTCCCGGATGATGAAGTAGTTTTCGAGAAAATATCTGCGGTCGAAGGTGGCGTGCTCGATCTCGTGGTCAATGAAATCCGAGTAGGATTTGTCGTCGGAGACCAGTTCCCATGCGCGGTCGAAATCGGATAGGGCGTCAGTAACGAAGAGTTCATCGAGGGCTTCGATAGCGTCATTGAGCGTGTTATCGCGGCGAGGAATGTACATGACAAGTCAACTAGTCATAATTGCAACACCTGCGACCCCGTATGCACGTTGCATAGTGGCACCTCTACAAAATCGGGAGAGTGCCGCACGAACACAAAATGCCTAACAGCATATCGAGCACTCTCAGTCGGCGTGCGATGGGTCACCAGCATTGCGTAGAAAAAATCGGTATTGTGGCTCGGGCTGTTTACGCACTTGCGGTAGGTATCACAATCCCCTTGTGATAATGTGCGTAGACCATTGACGTGATGCGTGTGCCAGTTACCAAGGTGCTCAATAGATGGGTATTTCCTCTCTACCGCTCGAAACACGCTCTCCTGATACTCGCCGTCTTGAAATAAGCTAACGCGAGTCCGCTTGGCATTCGGGCCAGCGGCAATCAGCGCCTTAACGTCGATATGCGGATCGGTGCCGTGCCAAGTATAAAACCCGAGCAGCCGACCGCCTATCTCTTCGGCGGAGTAACGGTCGCACTCGTCGAATATACCGTGCAGGATCGGCTGCGGGATGGAGATAGTCAGCACAGTTGTTCAGACGGTCTTTCCGTTGTTAATCCCATTCAGAGCAGCGTACTCGGACGCCCTGCGCAGAAGCATACTCATCTGATTTCTTAAATCGCTCTGCAATTCCTCGTTAACGTATTCTTCATCGGTATGCAGCCAGAACAGCATAGGCTTTCCACGTTCCTGCGTGACAGGCTGCACCTCTATCCACACATGGCCGGGATCGAGAGATAAGCATCGGAAATAACCCTCGCTGGATTTACCGACGGCATCGGCGATCTCGTTTACTCTCTGCTGCTGTTCTTCCGTCATGGACTTTATAGCCTTAGAGATGACAAACCACGCCACAGGACAGGTGGATTTATCGAGACAGTCGTGGGCTGCGATCAGCGGGGAGTCGTGGATAGCGAATAGTAATAAGTCCATGAAATTGACTTTGGTAGTGACGTACTCTTTATGCATGGTTACTCCTTGGATAGCGCTTCCGGTGAGTACGCCCATCCGCCATAGCGGACGCGGTTCCGCATCACACTTTCGCTCATAGCCATTGCCGCTTTGAATGCGGTGTCATACGGGCCAGTCAGCGAAGATGTGGAGTACTCCCCGCAATCCCATGCATTTTCGCCCTTGCCGGGAAACGGAATCGGTGTATCCGGGGTGATCGTCGATCGCGTCATTCGCCGCCACATCCACGGCCAGCGCGGACGCCGCCATGTGCTCTCGAATATTTCTACGGTCGAAGCGTACCCGCCTTCCGGCATGGGAACGATGACGCGCTCGGTAGATAATCTAGTTTCCGAGTAAACGGATCGCCCGAATACCGCGTCCACAGGGCAGATCGAAATATGCCACCACTTGGGATCGGCGCTGCGCGATTCCATTGGGTCGTTCCAGAGATTGACCCACAGGCAGTCATCGTGCCACGTGATGCCGATCTGGCGGCCATTGGTAGACCAGTATGATCCCTTGCTGACATTGCCAACGCCGTCGCGGATTTCGTACTCACGCGGCGCGGAGTCACGGGAAGTAATGCGCTCCATCAGTCGGCGCAGCGGACGGTATTTCATACCCCAATAAAATGCGGCGAACCCGATACCGATGTGACCGCCAATCGCATCTTCGTCATAGTCGGCGAGAGATAGTTCAGCGCCGATAGTGGACCGCTTGAATAGTGTCCACTCGAAGTGCCATCCGACCTCAGCAAATTCCAGCCAGCAGCGGCCATGCCGGAGCATGGACCCGGTACGGTTGTGGGAGCGTTCGTTCAAGTTCTGGGAATGAAATCGCATTGCCTATTCCTCCTTTTAACCGCCGAGAGATTATTACTTCAAGCGTATCGCACCAGTCCGTCATATTCAGAGCGCACTGATATACGACGTCACTGTCCGAATACGATGAGGCCCGTTCACGGATGACATCCAAGTATTGCTTATGGCCTTCCCCCTTAGAGGTGGATGTCAGCCTGTCCATCAGACCGCTTATTCTGGCAATCAAAGAGATAACTTTTATGCGAATATCATTACGTTCATTCATCGTCTGAGTCATCGGTTTCCTCCGCAATATCGGGATCGTCCAACTCAACATCATCAATCTCCCCCTCTAATACTTCCTCACTCTCTTCTCCCACCTCTACCTCTTCTGCATCCGCCACTGCTACTGCGCCCCGGCGCTCCGCCGCTGCCCGCCGCCGGGCTTCAAAACTCCTGCCCCCGCCGATGACATTATTCTGGGTGTTCGAGTTATTGATCGCCGTGTTGATCTGCACACCGGCGGAAGTAGGCCGGATACTCTTAAGCAGCGACGGCAGGGTCTTGATGGCTTCGAGACGCATCCCGTGATCGGGTTCGGTGAGCGGCATGCCTTGGGCATCGGTCACTACTCCGCCGCTGGTAATCAGAGTGCGTTCCGCGCGCATCGCGTCATGGAGCACAGTCCGCAACTGTCCCCGGCGGACGGACATTAACACTTCTTCGTTGATCGCCAGATCGACGGCTTCATGGGAGAGCGAGGCATTATGCATCTGCACGCGGACGATGGCGTCGTTCACTTGGTCGATCGACAGGTGGAGTTTGGCGGCGATCTCATCCGGTGACTTTTGGAGTACCAGTAGCCGCCATGCTACGCGGTCCAGGTTGGACGGCCTGCTATGGCGTCCGGTCCGGGTTATCAAAGAATGCGCCGGAGGCGGCGATTGAGCCTGTGGCTGTGCTGGTGACATCTCGGGATTCGTCGGCGATGACGGAGGAGTCGTCAATGGCGGTGCGGGAACGAGATACCCAATGCCCGTCTCCGGGATCGGATACTGCATATCCGTCGGGGGTGACTTCTGTAACAGAGGTGTATCCCCTGACTCCTTCGGCAAGCCACTGCTGTGTGAAGGTTCCGACCGCAGTGGCAGCTCGTTCGATTCTCTGGGCTGCGATCCGTTCTTCCTTGACGAGCTGGACGAGCTGCGCGACCGCTTCCCCGATTTGGCGTCCGTTGATGCTTTTGATCTGGGCATCGAATTGTGTCCTGTGCAGGTCCAGCATAGTACGGAATTCAGCGAGAGCGTTAGCCCATTGATCGCGGTGCTCGGCGAGAGTGGTAGAGGTGGACTGGACTATCCGGCGAAAGGAGAGACCGACGTAGACCAGCCACGCTGATGTACCGATGAGCAGGGCGATGAACAGTCCGGCGATCAGGGAGAGAGCGACGATGCCGACGACGCTCAATTATCACACTCGTGAATCAGTATCCTAATCCCGTGCTCGCCGGTCTCCCATCGCGGCCCGCACCAGCAGGACGAGTTTTCGATATGCTCTCGACCGAAATCAGGTAGTACATGAACCACATCATCAATGTGTTCGTCATCCACTACCAGCCAGCGGCTATACCGGATTACTGGCGCTAATTCGGGAGATGTTCCGATCACTGTCTCAGCCCTCTATTCGATCATCCGTGTCGATGGCTAGTCGGCGAGATGGCACGCTGCGGGTGCGACCCGTCTGATGCTGCTGTAAATCACCGCGCTGTTGTGTCCACTTGCGGATGACCGGATGCAGGACTGAGTGCAATTGCCCTGCACGGTGCTACTTCGCTCCAAAGAATCCGTGTAGCGAAGGCAACGCCGAACTGTAAAGCTGTTCCAAATCGTTGATGAGCTGGTGGATTTTTCCCTGTGCGGCAGGTTCGAGACTATCGTATTCCGCCCGCGCCTGCTGCCACAACGGGGCGATCGCGTTCTGCACGGCAGATTCGGTGGCGGCAACGTCGGACTGAACATCGGCGGCCACCGCAGCGGCAGCCTCACCGATGGTTACAGGTGCAGTGGACGCGACAGGTGACGTTGGCTGAGCCGAAGCCGTACCCACTGCTCCCGCTGCTAATGGCACGGTTGGCACACTCGGTACATTAGGTGTTACTGGCGTTGACATATCTGTGATTCCTCCTCGGTGACGTTTTACATTTGTGCACTTGAGGGCGGCCATCTACCGCACCGCCCTCACACTACCGGACTACCGGACTACCATACCGCTAACAGTTGCATTAGCTCGCTGGACTGAACTGCATGGTCAGCGCCGTAGCCGCTCCCGGCACCACGGTGATCGTGTCCTGGGCGTTCAGGTTATTCGCGGTATCCTGCGAGGTTGCCTGAAACGACCCGGTGTGGCCGGCGGTGCCGATGGATTTGTACTGGCATCCGCCGGGTGGGATAGTCACGGGATTGCCCGCGCCATCCGTACCGCTGATCGGCGAGGTTGTATTGTTCGCTGTGATTGTGAACGCCGTGGGATCAGAAGCTCCGTAAGTCATCTTGGTGGGATCGACTGTAACGGGATTGCCTGCGGCATCGGTTTCGGCGGGGGTGACAATCGTGGACGACCCCGCCCCTGAGTCTGTGAGCTGAATAGGCATACCTTGTAAATCCTTTCCGTCAAACAGCATGATGAGTCTGACCGGTTTGGGGTTGAGGTCGGTATCGATACGGGATAGTACCGATACAAGGGAATTCAGGGAGAGGGCGAGAGCAGAGATCGCCTGTGCGCTGGCTGCCAGCGCCTGCGTATTAGCGGTGACCGCTGTGGTCTGGGACTCAATCGCGGCGGTCTGGCGTTCGATGGCCGCTATGAGCCGATTGAGAGTGTTGGCGTTCACGACGATAAACATTGGATCAGATGACCTCTGACAGTACTAACACGGTAGTGGTTGTGATAGCGAGGGAAATATACATACAGTCATAGGAATAATGTTTCCCGGTTGGCCGCGATCCCGTCTCTGGACACTAACGCTAACTGTGCCCGCTTGAGATCGCTGAGATACGCCGAGGCGGTGCCGGACTTCTCCAGCTTGGATTCCTCGAACAGTTGTTCACGGGTAACCAGTTCGCCGCCGTGAGCGATCAGACGGTCGAGCATGCGGCGCGCTCCCTCGCGCAGTTTCGGTCCCCAGATCGCTAGCACATCCTCGGTAGACTGGGGAGCATCGGGAATATGGCCGCCGAAGTAGTCGATCCCGGTCTGGGTAGCGAACAGGTCGCCGCCGCGCTTCTCGATGTATCCGCCACGAAACAAGTCCGATTTGTACGCAGAGTACGTGCCAGACTTCTTGAGTCCGGCGTGCGACCGTAACCGCCCATCAGGCATACCTCCCGGATGGAACTGACACAGCGCGGATAACATACGCTCGGCACCGTCGCGGAGCTTAGGATGATCGCCGTTATTGCTAATGGTAGTTCGCTGCGCTGACGCTGACGCTGACGGTCGTTCTGACCGTTGCGGCGACACAATACGCACCGTTACCGGATCGTTGCGTGTGATGTTGACGTTCAGTTCGACATCTTCGCCAGCCATTAGCTGCTCTAATTTTGCCAGCACTGTTTCAGCATTGCGCTTGAGCTTGTCGAACTCCTGGCTACGGCTCGTAATAGCGGACTCAGCGATAGACGCGATCTGCACGGATGCCCTGTCCAGTATGGACTTGACCTCATCGGCGGACACAGATGCATTGTCGAACCCGAATGCTTTGACGTTGGTGATGATTTTTATAGCTAGTCCTAGAGCGGCGTGCAGGCGCTTGATGAGCGCGCGGTCGGCGGCAGAGGATTTCTCGACTACTCTTTCTTTCCCTTTACCGGACGCCACCGCTTTGATCTCTTTTTGCAACCGTGATATCTCTGCTCTCAGTGTCCGGGGATCGTCTTCTTTGGCTTTCTGGATCGTCTCGGACAGTCTCTCTTTCAACTTATCTAAATCCACTTCGGCCAGCTTATGCGCTATCTTAGGGCGTTCCCCGGCTTTAGGGGTAGCTGAACTATCGAATGTTTCCCGTTCCCGGATATGGACTCGTTTGAATATATCCAGCCATTCCGGGGACCAGACCCAAGTGTCACCCTTGCCGAGTGATGCCAAGGCCCCGAAGAACTCGTCGGCTTTGCCCTTGATATCGTGGCCCTCGACCCACGCCTCCTTGACGGATTTCCGGTCCAGTTTATGCAGAAGACGATGGCAGATCAGAGTCTCGATCTGGCTTAGTGTGTCCTTGTTGATGACCTGCGGACGCTGACTGATGAGAACGACACCGAGTCCGCAATTTCGATCGCGGCGAACCAGACGGTCATATGCCCCAAACATCCGCTCGTGCCCCTTGGGGATGCGCTGCGGCACTACTTCGTCGGCTTCGTCCAAGTACAAACAGAGAGGTGTCCTGTTCTCCGGCTTACCCTTGAGATGATGCAGGCGCTCGCCGAACTCCATGGCGAATCGCCGCTGATCGTTCATGGACAGGTGCCGGAGGGAGAACACGACACTCGCGCCCGTCTCTACAACGAAGTCCGCCATGATGGTACCGTGTGTTCCCTCTAGTGGCAGGTCACCGTTGGGTCCACCGAACATATACACCTTGAATCCTGCGGACTTGCCGTCGCGCGAGGACCGGATGCCGTACCACGCATTCGTTGGATCTATGGCTACGCATTGCTGGCCGTGCTTGAGCATCTCCTCCATCATCACGACAGCAGTATTGGTTTTGCCTGAGCCGCGTATACCGAGAATGGCAAAGGTCTGGGTGACGGCATCCAGAGGAAGTGACAGATTGCCAGCGATGCGCAGTTGTCTACTCATTGAATCATCTTGTTCAGCAATGCCCGCTGTACTCTCACGGCGTCACATCGTCGCAGACATAAGGCAATCACCTGGTCCTTGTCATCATCCGGTTCGGGTCCGCGTTGTATGATCACCATATAGAAAGCCTAAAAGTGTGTCCTGAGGATATCCCGGCGAATGAAGATCGCGTGTTTGCGCAGACGTAGTGACATATTCAACTCCGACGTTCACAGTGTTCGCACCGATCACTGACCGCCGCCACTGTCCGTCGATGCCTGCCGACATGCAGGAGCTTATGCATCTGGCCGCCGCAATCCGAGCATCGTCCCGCAGAGATTTGGACGTGATGCCGACCGGAGAGCAGGCGGATTCGAGTACGGGGCGTCATAACTAAATTTTTCGTCTCCGGTGATAAACCGGTATCTGAACTAGCGTATAGTAGACAATCCTTACACGTCTCCAGATAACGGCTAACCAGTACACCGGAACCAATAACCATACACCGCGCGCATTATACGGGTTAGTCACGTACAGCCTGAATCCGGTAGGAGGATGATCCCATATGGAGTGTGATTTCATACTTCTGTAAACCGTTCCCATTTCCACTTGCCCCATTTAACCTGTACTCCGCTCTGCCGCCTGACCGCACAATTGGCGCACGGCGATAACTTCTGCATCGTCCAGCTAAATGGGTAATCGGCGGCGCACGTGTCGCAGACTATCCGCATCGCGTTGCCTCCGTTGGGATGCACGATAAACCTGAGCGTATATGCCGACTTGTAGACGAACTCAATAGCGAGTGGCGTATCCACGGGAACGCGGTGCATCAATCTTAGAGACACCCAGCCGCCACCGATACAGAGACTCAGCATTCCAGTGTTTGATTGCCGCGACAGGTAGAGATAACGCCAGTGTATAGTCATCGACGCGCTTTACTTGCTTTATACAATCTTACCGCTTCTCTTAATTCATCCACAGTCAGACCGAAACTAGTTACGGTTTTTGCTCTAGATTCGCAATCACCGCAAATATACACACCAGTGTCATCATCAACCACTTCCGGCATGTGATCGCCTTCATCCGGCTCATCCGGCTCCCAGTGGCACAGCAGGCATCGCTCACGTAATTTCAGTTCCTGTCTCAATGCTCAGTCTCTGATACCCAATGCCGCTTTTAGCTTATCCGCCAAGCTCCATACTCCGCCGCGCGATCGCTTGTCCGGCTCGTACTCTTTACGCCACGCCTCGACTACTTCCGCATCCACCGCCGCCTCGACGAACCGTCTGTCGGGTATGCCTGTTTTCCGGTGCTCCCTGAACCTGGTCAACGCGATATTCCAGTCCACGCTCGGCCTGAGGTTAAACCCGAATCCGCATAACGAGCACCAGTATTCCTTGCCGCTGATCTGCTTGCCGAATGGATCGACAGACCGCGTTGACCGCTCGATACGCTGAGTTCCGCAGCTTGGACAGAACCTGATGCGGCGCTCGAATCCCATTTTGTCGTGAGAGATGCGGTCGGATAACAGTTCGATAAGATAAGGCATGGACAGAAGTGTATCGCCATCAATTTACTTTCTTGTCGTCCTCATCTATCACTTTCTCCCACGGCACCAGCTTGGCCTCGCCCGAATCCACCTGCCGCTTGACCTCCAGCAAATCGCCTGCGAACTCATCCCGCTGTTCGGGAGATCCGTGGAAACTGATTTCGTAGAACAGTTCTGTGATGATCTCCAGAAAAGTAAAGCACGTTTCACCCTCGGCGACAGTCGTTACCTTGCTTTCCGTAAACGCCGTTCGCCAGTCAAGTATGGTGACATTCGGTGCCAGTCTGACCGGGAGATGCGCGATCTCGTTGACTGGCGAAAAATCCAGCGCATAGTGAGTATCGGATTCATCGCGTCCATGCACATCGATACTGTCATTGATGCCCAATATGGTGCCCATACGGTCGGCATCGATCTCTATAGTCCGGGTCAATTCGACATACTTTAGTTCGCTGGGTTTGATGCACGGTCGCCGGGACTCTTTTACGAACGCATCCACGTCGCACCACGAGTACTCGCCAACCAGTTCTGACAGCTTACTATTCCTGACTACAAACTCAATGATGTCACCCAGAGTCACGCCGTCCTCAATGTGGCACACCGATCTTAATTCGTGAAACAGACTCCGTATCGGCTTATCGACATAAGCACGCTCGGTACTATCCCATTCAGTCGCACGGAATCCAGATTTGCCAATCCATAGGCCGCCGCTCATTGATCGCTCGGTTCCTTCCCATGCTCATCAATTGCTCTCTGCTGTGACCGGGAGAACTCACACGCCACGCATCTCACACCTATATAATGCCGCCTACCGTCGAAGGCATCCTGATCGGCGGCATGATACTTCTGGAAATGGTGATACTCGGCGTGCAGCCAGTCCCAGGCGTCGATCAGGATATGCATGCTTTAAAGCATCCAGCGATCGTGCTCTCCGCTGGCAAATCCCGGCTCATCCCAATGAGATATCAGATCGGAGTAATAGCGCTTGACCGATTCCACCGCCGCTTCGACCTTTGCCTGGTTAGACCGCCGCCATTCGGCAGACATCTCGGATTCGGATTTAAGTTTTCCCACTATCGACAGGTCCCTTCGTCACAGCATTTATAGGGATTTCACCGCTTGCAATAACTTTTGCGCCCGCTCGGTCATCACCAGCGCCCATGTCCACTCGCCCTTATCGCACCATGCCGCCGCATTGACCAGCGACTCTTTGGCCAGCTTTAGCATATGCCGCCGGAACTTGCGCTCAGGATAGCGGGCGGCGGACCGGCCTGACTTGCGTAATCCGCTAGATGGTCCAGTGCGCGCCCGGTCTTTCATTTCAACCCCCAATAGTTAATCCACCTGTCGAGTAGCCCAATGAGCATAGGCAGTCCGAATAGCACGCTTAGTCCAATGAGCGAACAGGTGGCGATTACGGTGCTTAGAGGGGGTGTGCGCGACCGATGGCGGCGATGATACATGCTCATTTATCCTTCGAGCTATCCAGCTTTAGCAAAAACACATGCGATACGTCTCGCCAGTAAGCCTGCATCATCGCCGTAGCTTTGCGGTCTCGGCTATCATCCGGAGGAAACCTGACCCAGTTCGTGCACACCAGCCAGCGGCTTCCATCCTGAAATGATCCCACTGCGCCGAGAGACATACCTCCTCCGACTCGCGGCTTCCAGTACACGCGATAGACGCCATGTGGGAGACGCTTGGTTTCGGCTCGTGTCACGCTTACTCGACCGCCTCCGTCAATCCCCGATACACCAGCCCCAGCACCGCCGGATGGTACGCGATCCCATTAGGCCGCACGGTCGGCGCACTCACCTTAATCTCCACTTCCAGATCATCCGCCGTGACATCGCGCATAATCGGGACATTGTCCTCGCGCAGCTTGCGGTTTACACCCTTGGCGGCGATAGCCATGAAGTCATGCAACAGTTGCTTGTACTCGATGTCCTCGACCATCCGCTCACAGTGCCGACACATCTATTTTCCTCCCGCCTTATCGATCTTCCGATACAGCACGCACCGTTCAAATCCAAGATATTCCAGCGCCGCCCCCTGCGGATCGCGCCCATTTTTACCAGCGCTGCGTATCATCCGCGACAAATGCTGGAATGTTACCGACTCGCCGGTCACCTGTTTGATCCGCTTGGCCAGCGCATCCAGGCCGCCGCATGATTCCCGCGCCCGGTCCAGCACGATTGAGACCTCGGCGACGGTAAAATATTTCGGTGTATCGGCGGGTACAACGGCGGATATGGATATAGTTGCCGCCGCCGAATCGTCCGGCCACCGCCCCGGACCTTTTCGGGTCCGCATTCCAGACCGCGACTTTCCAGCCACAGCGGATCGATTCACGAGCCGGCAGACTCCTTTTCCCCAGCTAACTCCAACTCTAATTTAAGGACTTTTACCTGCAATTCGATTTTCCTTATCCTAGCTTACTGACGGCGAATCTTATTTTTCCAGTCAGTTATATTTCTCCGCGTCACCAGCCCATGATCGGTAAATTTAGCCCATACGATATTTCCCATTGGACTTAAACCTAATGACTTCCTCGCCGTTTTAGGTGAACCTATGCTGGGGTAAATTTACGCTCAGGCGGTAAACGTGTCAAGGCCAAAATTGGAGAAAATTTAGGGGACAGTTATGTCAAAATTGGTGAGGATCATAATTGGCGAAAATCGGGGAGGAGTGTATGTCGATCCAGCACTTGCCCGTCGGTGGACCGGAGCACACCCCGGCTACCCCTTTGCCTGCCCTGTATGCCGGCATAGACGTTAGTCGATGCACATATCGATGTACATGACGATGCCCGTTAGCGTCTGTCACTTGGCAATCGGCGGACTGTGGACCGTGCGGACTGATATACGATTGTGTTCAACTAATTGAACATGGGCGTTGACAGACGTATACGACTTTGGTAGAGTGCGCGATAGATCAGCACTCACATGTATCGGTCGAACAATTAAATCTTCCTGCTGGGGGAACAATAGATGGCTATATCCAAAGGTACCGCATGCCTAACTTAAGCGGGATGAGTTAACTACTTGGCACAACGTTATCTCCTATCCGCAAGTTACCGTTACAGCCCACACCAGAGTATGGGTCATATCTGTACCTAATCCGTATGTAACAAGACGTGGCACATTCTATTTGGTACAAACCAGACGAAACGATCAGTCATCCGTGGTAGCTGTGGACTCGTCTAATTTAAGGAAAGGATGAATAACAATGAAAGATACGATGCCATCCAGCAACAAACAATTCCAGCATGACGCGCAGTACTGGGTCGAAGTCCGCCACCAAGACCACTGCGCGTACTGCAAGGACTCTATCCGCATGGACTGCGCGAGTGCACCGAAGGACGCGCCAACGCGCCGTACCCGCGTAGCACAGTTCATCTACTTCATGGAAGCAATCGACTACGCACAGGCATTGCAGAAGGCCGGCGTACAGTCTTGGCTACGCATGCCACGATTCACAGCGGATGGAGTCGAGTCCGATTATAGCCATTACAGTTTGGAGCCACGGCTACAGACTCCGATTGTGCTGGATGACAAACCTGGCATACCGATATCTGCTCTAGAGCCAAGATAGTAGCAGTAATTGACTCTCGTTATGCGTCCGGTAACAAGCGCACTAATGTACATACATTAGTATACTTACTTGGCGCATAGCTAAACTCAATTACTCTTCCGGGGGATCAACCTATATGCCAGACATTCAGAACAGAGCACAGTACCTTGACTATCAGTCCCGCGTAGCGTCCTTTATAGCTACCGAAGGACTAACTCACTTATCGACAGGCTGCATACCTTACGGTCAGCCTGACGGCCAGCAAGAAGACAACCAGGACGGCGAGCCATGGTTCTCATGTCGTCCCTGCGACATGTGCGGATGCACCTTGGGCGGACACCGCGAGTACCTGTTCGGTAAAGATGTGAGCCAAGAGATATGCCAATTCACGATCTGCGAGGACTGTGTCTACTACGTGAATTACGGACGTTTGGACGATCAAACAATGGCTCGGATCGAGTAGTGTGGTCAATTAGCCACAAATGTGTGTCTATTACGCACTATATAGATAGACCAAAAAGACACAATAGTGTGGTAAGTACGCATCAACATGTGCGTATGTCTATGATTAATTATGTAGTTACTGGTGTGGTGAAATGGCTGGCTGCGCCAATGGCTGGTTTAGTGAATATTAGTGAAATACCACTTGACAACGGACACAGAGAGTGGCAAAGTCGTATACGACTTACGGAGCATAGGGCATCGACAGGAGAATCAATCAATATGACGCACGGAATGCAGATCGGTGACACGCGGGAAATCTGGGGACCGAACAGAGAACGCGCCGTAGTCAAGTACCACTCGCGCGGCACATTCAATCTGTTAGCCGATGGGATTACAGAGCGGTCGCGCTGGGGTACAGCGGCAGAGATCGAGCGTGATGCCGATTACTTTATCGCGTATGGCAGATTGCCTGAGCCGGATATGCCGAGATGGTAAGGTCAGGTGTGACTTATGGGAATCCCCGTTGACATCACGGTCAAGGAACTACGCAGCATAGGCAGACTGTTGCGCGACGAACGGGAAGTCCTGTGCATGGACGAGGAGAGTTATATCAAGGCGTTATTGGTAGCGGTACACAGGCTGAGCAAGGGGCAGATAGTGCGGGCGAAAGTGGTACGCGCGGGAATGAAGGATTTGACCAAAATTACGGCAAGCGAAGGGAGCAAATGAGATGGCGAAAGAAACAGAACGCTACATGACGGTGCTCGGCGGATACAAACTCGACATGCATAATCACGGTCACTTACTGCGCGAGACTCTACCGCCTTTGCCGGATGAAGAACGCGCCAAAATAACGGACAACCTGGCGCGGGAAGTTCATAAGCCGCATGTCATTTACGGTCTGGATACAATCGGCGTCAACGGCTCGTATGAAGCAACGGGCGAAGTGCATTTCTACTGCTCGTTGGATCATGCCGAACGGCACGCTATTGCCGAAGGCTACCGTACATCGGCGAACTACAGTAAGCCGGAACGCTCCGATGAGCGAGATAGCGGTACACGGTGCGAATGGTGCGGAGAACCGTTGCCGGATTGAGCAGATGGGCAGTGGGCAGTGTAGCGGAGTAACTCCTGAGCGATGCGCCGGTACGGCGGTCAGCGTATGGGCGCATCACTGAGCGGTTAGCGGTATCGGAGGGACGCTATGAGCAAAATCGGCGAAGTGCGAGAAGTCATCGACGGAAGGCACGTCATGGGAACAACCGACGGATTACGCGACTATCACGCGGCGCGGGAAGCCGTCATGTCATCGTGCCGCAAGAAAGATCCATACGCCAAGCTGGCGGCTATTAAGACGGCACTAAAAAACTACAACGTGAGAGTGACTCTTAGCCCGGTTATGGACGTGATGATTACATCCGGTTTGGATGGGTCGGGACAGTACACGGTTATCTAGGAATCAAGTCGAGTCAAAATTAAACGGGAGGACAGTTACGCTATGAAATTCACTAGCTATGACGTGAAAGTTACAGGCATCGCTTGGGCAGGATACAAAGCGAGCACGGAGTATCACTTTGACTATCAGCCGACAAGAGCGGAAGTAATTGCCGGAGCGGGAGACTTTCAGAAAGTGACCCGCATACAGGTGACGGAGCGGACACTGACGCTGAATACGCGCGCGGGACTGGCGAAGGAATCGCCGAAGCCGAAGGAGTCACTGTGCAGTCACTAGCGCACAGGCAGCACATTGCCGGAAGAGTCAGTCATGCCGATTGTTCGGAGTGCCGCGCGGATTGTGAGCGGCGATTCGTGGACCGTGTACAGGGCGGGCAGTGGCGGTATGCACATGTCGGCGAGTACCTAGCGTATATTCGTCCGCGATTGACCGCATTGCAAACAGGCGAGTACGCGGACGATCCGGACGCCAGAGCGTGGCAGAGGAAATTTGTCAAGGCGCTGCATACACGGATATCTCTCAAAGTGGCGGACACAGGTGGACGATGCAACGGCAGAAAGTTTTCCCACGGATACCTGGAACGATTGAAGATGACAAGATTTCCTGGAAGCCGGGCGGACGCAGGGTATCTGAGACGGTTTGCGGATCGTGGGGCGAGCTGTCTGGATTATCGGTAGATCAATCGGGAGGAGTTATGAAAACGGGAATGACAGGTGCGGTAGTGGCTGTAGTGGTGCTGGCATTGGCGCTGACGGTTATGGCATCACACGGATCGTCGCGTACACAGTCTGTGTCTACAGTTGACCGGGTGGATCGGGCGGTAATCGTGCCGTCCGATTGCCCGCTGTGCTCGGCGGCGAAAGAGCCGATAGTGATTGAGCTGATAGACGGCTCGGCGGAATTGCCGATAGAGTGTCCGGCGGAAAGGAAATGCATATGAGCCACTGCAAGGGACTTGCGGAAACGAAAGTAACCGTGGACGGCGTGATATTCGCTTTCAGGCATCGCCGCTACGGAAAACAGATATTCACTTGGCTGTTTTACAAAGACGCCGACGATAAATGGCAGGAGTATCGGTATGATCCATGGATGTCCAGTAAAGTGCCTAATGCCGACTTGAAGCGGATTGCAGCCGAGCTAAAAAGCAAAGTTGACCCATACCTAGAATTGCGGGAAGTATGCGAAATGTTCGATGTGGGTGTGATGCAGGACTATTGGCCCGGAACAGATGATCATCCCGAAGCGGGTCACCCGATGTTTTCTCTCGGACAAAATACCGAAGTTACAGCGGGGATACGCGGGTTCCGTCTGACTCCTTGGTTTGATTCGCCCCTTCAATTGGCCGAGTTCTGCCACAGGAATTACTGCAAGTTCTGTGAACTCAAGTCCGCTGATACTGAGTCGGTACCCGATGCCACAGGATGGATGTGATTTATGAAACATGAGCAAGAGCAACAGAAAGTCGAGCACTGGCAAGCGCACACAGGCGACGATTACACGGTGGTTATGGCCGACGGCGAATGCACTGATAACGCAAGCATCAGGGTGTACGGTCCCCACGCTAAAGAGTTGGGAGAGCAGATTGCCAAAAGATTGAATGTCTCAGGCGATTTACTGGCCAAAGCATGGGGAAGGTACGAGCGCTTGTTTGGTGTAGTGCCTCATGGGACGCGCAAACAGATGGCGGCGCTGTTGGAGTTGATTCCATAGCAGGAGTGACGGACACGGATGGAGGGACTGGCAATGGGAGATAACGATTATCGCATCGGCATGCAGATGGATGACGACGACTGCGAGCGATTATACGAGCAGCCACAAGCACAGGATGAGGCACAGGCTGAACGACAGATGCATCCATGGACGATCGGGCGGATTGGACGTATCGGTCAGGTTATCGCCGCCATCGTGCTGCTGGCGGGCGTGATGGGAGTGGCGTGGTTGTACTGGACGATGGTAATAGCGGCGAGCGGCGGCAATGGGACTCGCTGACAGCCATCCGTGTAGGGAACGGTGCCCGTTTGCAGGCTGTAGCTGTCCCTGTTTTGGGCATAGCGGACACACGTCCGGCGCAATCTGCGGCAGAAAGACAGTACCGGACCTGCATAGCTGTAAAAACAATCACGTGTGGGGGACACAGGCAGACCAGCGGGAAGTGTTGCGGGCGAACGAGCGGGAAGCGCGCAGAGAGGTCAGGGAGCATATCAAGGGCTGCGTGAAATGTACGGCGGAGGTAATGAGGCTGGGATAGGGGGGACGGGGAGATAGGGGGCTGAAATCGCCCAGGATTGAGCGCAGTAGGCATTCTAAAGGGTCTGGAGATCAAGGGAGGATACCGGGGCCGTGACAATCAAAGAGTTTTACTTTACGGAAATCAGTTTTGAGGGGAAGCCCATACCAGTCGTGTGCGTGACCTTCGAGCACAAAGATGGCAAGTGTCAAGTGTATTACTGGACCGCTGATGGATTAAGAAAGCGGATCGGCGATGTAACCCTGATCCGGGCGCTGGCCGGGGACTGACAACATGGGCATCGATATGAATATCAATCTGAGATTCGACCGCCTGATCGGGGTCACGGATATCCCACCGATGACTATTGAGCTGAGAGTGGGGCCGCCACAGATAACCGGGACGATTGGCGGCAGGGAAATTGTCACGGCTGGCACCTGGCTGATGCGATGTGAGGAGACCGGCGGGCAGTGGGTGGACGCGCCGGTGCGCGGGAGCCTGAGCGTGGACGAGGTGCGGAAAGAGTTAGCCGTGGAGTGGCCATTGCATCGAGTGGAGTGGCCGGAGCAGGGCGGGAAATACTACTGGAGCGATTGCTGACTTCCTCCGTGGATACATTCACCGCCATTTTTATATCTGGATTGGTTGCAATTATGGCAAAGCAAACACCAAGTGTTAGGAAATCTGCGGCTGATGACTTTTATGTAAAGTGTCCGCCCCGTCAGTCCAGTCTTTCTTCTCTGCTCCTCCCCTCCGCCTTTCGTCCAGCTGATTGTGAGGAACTTGACTTCGGATTCCGAGCAGCACGAGCATCGGCGACACTACACAGGACGAACAACCGAAAGATGAACTGGACCAAGGCTGGGATTTCGAGCCGGAAGACGAATTGGACGAACGGGACGGCGAATTGGACGATGAGAGTAGTGAGCCGGATGCAGGGCAATCGGATACAGACCGCAATCCGAAACCCGAGCCTGAGTCTGTTAAGCGTCCGGCTGAACGTCCTGCTAAGCGATCCAGACAGGCGGCGCGGCGGCCAGCGAATACGAAAGGAGGGAAAAAGGCCAAAAAGCACTAGAATCACAGATGTCTAATTGGGAGGGGGCAGATTTTCGGGAATCTGTCCCCTATTTTTGTGCCTGCTTGAACTGAGCAGGAGATTTTTCGCGTGAGAGGGGGTACAATGGATGGACATTGGCACCTAAGTTTAATGTACACATATACTTATATTAATGTCCAAGCGTTTCAATGTTTAAGCAATGTCTTGGACAAGTTAAATCTAGTTTTTGGCTTGGACAGACATTTTAAGTGACTGATTATTATATTAGTTACGCTCAATGTCCATGATGTCTATGCTATGATTCTATCTTTAAACCCTTGTTGCGTATTATACCTGCTGGATGATACTATAGATGTCCTATGCCTAAACCAGCGTATTACTACCAAAAGAGATGCGTACAGAAACAACGCCGCCTAGTCATGGCTTTGCTGGGCAAGCGGTGTAAGCGGTGCGGGTTCGACGATGAACACGCTCTACAGTTAGATCATGTGGCAGGCGGAGGAGGGAGAGAGCTGCGAACATTAGGAAGTTACGGGCTTTACAAAAAAGTGCTGTCTTGCAGAGGAGAAGGTTATCAGATTTTGTGCGCGAACTGTAATTGGATCAAGCGACACGAAAATAGCGAAAAACGAAATGGTTCATTCGTGCGAATGGCCTCCAGCGAAGGCGGGCTGCTAATGCTGACGCCTCAGCAATCCGAAGAGAAACGGAGAACTCTGCTGGCTCGGATTGAAAGGCTAAAAGTGTGGATAGAGAAGTGTAAGGATAAATGTCTGGTAACACAAACGAGTAAAGCGATAGCAGAGATGTCCAAACTGGAGGGAGAGTTTATTAACCTATTTGGCAGACTACCGACTGTGTAGCGGTCATTGATTTTGGACCAATCTATTGGACTGTCGGAGTGACGTACCAGCCGTGGCCGCCATCCAGCAATCTACCCTGTCGCATCAGTACCGTGATGTAGTTCATCATGGAGGATCGGGCGACCACGCCTAGTTCGCGCCCCATTTCCAGCAGATCAGCGGTAGAGATGCGCTGGCCGGGGCCGCGCACTTCGATCAGGATGGCAATTTCGTCCAGACGTTCGGGCGAGTCCGCGCTGCCATCTTCGGATATCTCGCAGAGCTTGCCTTCGCCGCTGAATCGGTAAGAGAGCGTGAATGCGGCGGCGCGTTTGGGCATGACGGTGACAGTCCGGCGGTCGCTGCGGGGATTGTTTGGAGCTTTAGGTTCAATAGCGATAAAGGTGTCGGATAGTTCAGTCCAGGCGGTTGCCCCCAGCAAGCGGTCGATAGAGCGTATGGCGGATCGGTTGTCTTTGGGCTTGGCGCATCGGCTGGTGGCGATTACGGTAATCTGCTTCTGCTTCATGTCGCGTATCATGCCGGAGAGAAAATCGCCGATGACCACGTTGTCCATGCCGGAGCTGCCGGCGATGTAGAGAATGCCGTCGAGGAAGATGACTTCCACGTCAGGCTCGACGGAACAGGCCAGATCGTATACGTTGTCAAAGTTCTTTTTACAGGCGTTGTCGATCAGGGAAACCATCGGGATTCGGATAGAACTGCTGATGCCAGCGCATCGCGCGGCTTCTTGGCAGGAGTTCATGGAGTGATTGCAGGACACGTAGCAGAACGGCGCGGGATGCGATGGGTACCCGAATACATTGAGGTGCTGGCTCCATTGTTCCATGATATGGAACAACAGCATGGTCTTGCCAGCGTGAGATGGACCGCCGATGAGATGGAGTTCGTGGCGGGCGAACAGGGTATCGACGATGAAACGGGATCGGCGGACGAGAGGCCGAGTCTGGGATGGAGAGTTGGGCGATTCGAGCGATCCGGGCAATTCTGGCTGAATGGGTTTGGTCGCAGCCGCAGGGGGCTTGCGCTTGGCTTTAGGCACGAAAGAGGCTCCGCGTACAACTGACGATGATGGTAATTGGGTGGGACCGAATAAATTCTATACCTGATTGACAGGAATGCAAGAACTATGGGCGGGATTGGGCAAAATTATTTTCTTGACAAGGTGTCATCATGGTGTCAATATGAGGCGCGTGACGGACAGTAAAACTCCCGAAGTGAAAAAGAAGCGGCGCAAGGTGGGCCTGCGCCTGCGCTTCCGGACACGCAGGGACTTGGACGAGGTGCGCAGGGCGGCCAGTATCCGGGGCCAGTCGATGAACGCTTATATCGTGTCGCATATTGTGGCACAGGCCCGGACGCATCTGTCGTACAGGGACGAACTGTAATGGACGCTGAAGAGGAAGCCAAGTTCATCCGGTTCCGCGAAGTGGCCTACCCGGGCAAGACAAAGCGCCGGAGAAAAATACGATATTCGAGCGCCGATGTTTGCGGGATATTGCAACGTTCTGCGAATCGGAGACGCGGAAGTATAGGTCGCTGCCTAAGATGGCGATTGAAGGGTAGACACAAAATGACATCAGTGCGTGGCGTCAGACAACTGCGGAACAAGCTCAGCATCCGGGCGCGTAACAAGTACGATGAAATCCTGAGATCGTACAGCAGTGAAATGATCCAGCGGGATTTCCGGCAGTTTGTGATTCAGCATATCGCCGCTATTGCTCCTGAGCTGCTGATTGAAGCAGTGGTGCGGGCGGAGGCGGAGATCGAAAGGCAGGACGGATAATGGGCGCAATGGTCACTATTATTGTCGCAGTAACCCAATCCGACATCGACAACGGTATCCGCTCGGACTGCTGGAAGTGCCCGATTGCACTGGCACTATGGCGTGTAACAGGATGGAAATGGATCGTCGGCGGATACTCTGCCTCTTATCCCGAAAGCAGAGGAGCATACCCTATAGGACATCATGATGCCATGTGTGAATTACCGGAATCGGTGTGGCCTGTCCTGCCGTTCGAGTTCAAGATGCAGGTGCCGGAATGGGTAATGAGTGGCGGCAAGGTGAAAGTTGAAGTGCTGGCGTAAGCACAGATTACAGATTGGGGTAGCGTCCATGCGTGAACTGTTCAACAAAGTATCCGATGCGGGAGTGGTCGCGCTGGCCGTCGTGGTGTTCGCCGGGATCGTCGCCAGGTTCGCGGTGTATGCGTATTGCGATGTCCGGGATGTGTGGCGGAGACGGGCGCACAGCGGCGAGAACGGGGACTTGGATAGGGATAAGGAGTAGTCGATATGGCGGTTCAATTCGGCAAAGAGATCAATCGCACATCGGAATATCGGGCACTCCCCGAGCATATTGTCATTCGGCCCGCGCTCAACGGCCGGCATGACCTCCCGGATATTGAGTGGCTGATACAGGACATCCTCGCCAATGGTCAGCATACTCCGGTGGTCGTTCGCAAGGACGGCGATCGGCCTGTATTATGCGCGGGATTCAGCAGGTACAGGGCAGTGTCGGAGATTAACCGGCGCAAACTGGTCACGACACCGATGCAGCTCAGGTGTACGTACACTCAGGCGAACGAGCAAGAGGGATTTCTGCTGGCGATTTCCGAGAACCATATGCGGAATGCGCTGACGGACTTGGACTATGCTCACAACATCAAGATGCTGATGAAAAAGTGGGCGATGACCGAGGAGCAGGTAGCGAACGTTTATTTCCCCGGAGCGGCAGATGGGAAGTTGAAAGAAGCGGTAAAGTTTGTGCGGCAACGTGCGGCGCTGATTAACCTGTCACCGGAAGCAGAGAAAGCGATGGCGGATGGCAGGCTGAAAGGGAGCGCGGCGCGGGCGATTGCTAAATTATCGCAGGCACAGCAGACGGAGTTGATTAAGAAGCAGCCGGAAGGGGCGGTGAAGATCAAAGCGTCAGGTGGTGGTCATAACAACGGCGCTGCCAACCGCAATCATCAGAATAGTCTCCGGCGGTCGATCCAGTCGGCGATTAACACGGGCAAGGTGAGCGTGAATGGCAGGCAGTACGAGTTGGACGAGGATGTAGTGGCGTGGCTGTCGATGCTGATAGACGGGTAGTGGGAATGTCTTGCTAGAGCATTCAGACATATCGATGCTGAATGTTCAGTGGAGGATATTCCAAGTGGCGAAAAAACAAAACGGTAAATATGTAATCGTTCGCACTTACTCTGCTGGTGTATTTGCGGGAACTATCGAATCACGCAGTGGCCAAGAAGTTGTCCTGACGAATGCACGCCGACTGTGGTATTGGGCTGGTGCGGCATCGCTGTCTCAATTGGCGGTTGATGGTACGAGCAGGCCCGGTGATTGTAAGTTTCCGGTAGCAGTACCGCGAGTGGAACTCTTGCAGGCAATTGAAATTTTGGATGTAACAGAGAAGGCCAAAACTAGTATCGAAGGAGTGAAAGTATGGCAACAATAGGTTACGGTTACGGTTCCGGTTCCGGTTACGGTTACGGTTCCGGTGACGGTTACGGTGACGGTTCCGGTTACGGTTCCGGTTCCGGTTACGGTTACGGTTCCGGTGACGGTTACGGTGACGGTTCCGGTTACGGTTCCGGTGACGGTTCCGGTTACGGTTACGGTTACGGTGACGG
>Ga0307478_10000141_pt1 | contig 85262 bp, 97 predicted proteins | sample atmos_gasesECM4C_2_FD_203713 | JGI IMG/M metagenome (GOLD analysis project Ga0307478, IMG submission 203713) | Hardwood forest soil microbial communities from Morgan-Monroe State Forest, Indiana, United States - atmos_gasesECM4C_05 | ecosystem: Environmental > Terrestrial > Soil > Temperate...
GCTAATCTGGTTAATCCTGCATCGCGGAGTCCGTTACGAGGAACACGGCCCTACGGTCACCGCACGATCGAGGCAAGCACGAACTAACAGAATGATCCGGCAACTCCGAAAGCTCGGCTACCGGGTCGAGCTAGAGAATTCGCAGTCGAGCAATCCACCAGCACGATGATTTTCGACCCTGCTCGGCACACGAAAAATAGGGCACGGCATGGCGCCGTGCCCTTTTCAATTCAGCCGGAGAGAGAGAAGGGCCTATAGATCGTAGCGGCCCCCTGATGAAAGCAGGATAGACTCACTCCCGCCCGGCGCATGTCAAGGATATGTAAAATCTCTGCGAACATTTCGGCGGTCGGGAGCGGCCCCGGCCGGGTTCGTTGACGCATCCCGATTGGGGTCACTACCATGGGGCGGCCTTCAGGTTCTCTCCAAATGAACAAAAGCTGCTTGCTGGTGCTGCTGCTGGGGGGATGGGCTTACGCCGCTCCTGCTCCCTCTACCCTGATAGCGAATGTCCCTAGCCGCACGACCGTGAACCTCAATGGAGCATGGCCGGCCATCGTGGACCCGTTTGACAATGGAAAAGCGAGAGGATTTTTCCGCAACGAAAAGCCGCAAAGCAAGAGTGATCTGATCGAGTACAGCTTCGATGCATCACCCGTTCTGAATGTTCCGGGAGACTGGAATACCCAGCGCGAACAATTGATGTTCTATGAAGGACCGGTGTGGTATCGGCGGGAGTTCCGCTACCAAAGACGAGCGAACACGAGGGTTTTCGTCTACTTCGGTGCTGCGAACTACCAGGCTGCTGTTTATCTGAACGGAGAAAAACTGGGCGAGCACGAAGGCGGTTTCACCGCGTTCAATTTCGAGGCGACGTCGTTACTGCGGGACGGTGAGAACTTCATGATCGTGGAAGTGATCAACGTGCGCCGCCCCGATACCGTGCCCGCGTTGAAGTTCGATTGGTGGAACTATGGCGGGATTACGCGCGACGTGTCGTTAGTCGAGGTGCCCGACACCTTCATTCAGGATTACTGGGTGCAACTGGCCCGCGGCTCGCAAAACGAGATTTCGGGATGGGTGCAATTGAACGGCGCGCAATCACCGCAGAAGATCACACTGGACATTCCAGAAGCTGGGGTTCACCAGGCGTTTACCACCGACGCGAGAGGCCGGGCTAGTCTTCGCGTCACGGCGAAGCTGGAGCTTTGGTCCCCCGGTCATCCCAAACTCTACGACGTGGCTCTGACCAGCAGTACTGACTCCGTCGGCGACCAGATCGGTTTTCGAACCATCGAGGTACAGGGGTCCCGCATTCTGTTGAACGGCAAGCCAAGCTTTCTGCGCGGCATCTCGATGCATGAGGAGGCGCCTTTCCGTGAGGGACGCGCCTTCAGCCTGGAGGACGCGCAGACTCTCCTCGGCTGGGTCAAGGACCTGGGATGCAACTTCGTCCGCTTCGCGCACTATCCGCACAACGAGAACGAGGTTCGTCTGGCCGATCGGATGGGTCTGCTGGTCTGGTCGGAGATTCCCGTCTATTGGGACATTGACTGGACGAACCCGGCGACACTGGCCAACGCCGAGGCACAACTGCGGGACATGATTGCGCGCGATCATAACCGCGCTGCGGTCATTCTGTGGTCACTTTCCAACGAGACTCCGGTGAAAGCGGAGCGGCTGACGTTTCTCAAGCAGCTTGCGCAGGATGCGAGGGAACTCGATTCCACACGGTTAGTCACGTCGGCAATGAATCACGCAGACGACGCTGGACCCAATGAGCGCACTCTAGCCGATCCCTTGGGAGACGCACTGGATGTGCTCGGCCTCAACGAATATTTGGGATGGTACTGGGGTCGGCCGGACGATGCTGACAAGATGCAGTGGAAGTCGAAGTGGGACAAGCCACTCATCGTCAGCGAATTTGGCGGCGGTGCGCCTTACGGCCGGCATGGCGATGCCGACGAGCGCTGGACCGAGGAATACCAGGAGAGTTTATTTCAGCATCAGCTGGGCATGGTCGAGCGGATGCCGGGCCTGGCAGGGCTGACTCCGTGGGTTCTGATGGATTTCCGCTCGCCGGCGCGGATGCTTCCCGGGGTACAGGACTATCACAATCGCAAAGGAGTGATCTCGAATCGAGGGCAGCGGAAGCTGGCGTTCCATACCCTGCAGAAGTTTTATAAGAAGCTGGCGGATGCCGAGAAGTAGGGCGGTTTCGCGGTGTGGATCCGGCATTTCGCGGGAGAGTTCCCAAGACTACGGGGTCTGCGCTCCCGAGATCCTTCCCTCCGCAGATCCTTCCCTCCGCCTGAAGAACGGCTGCGGTCAGGATGACTCCATGAGAAATCGGAAAGTAGATCAGGCTTGGGTACGGTCCTGGAATTCTTCGTGCCAGGCCATCTGGATCGCTTCAAGCTTGCCTTCATTCGAGGCTTTGGGATCGCCGGCGAAGTCGGGCAACTCCGTCACGTAGCGATGCAGGTCGGTGAAACGCACGTTTAGTGGATCGAGTTCTGGGTGAGTCTCAGATAGCAGGATGCCGATATCTTCGGCGTCATCCCAGGTGAGCTGTTTGGGCATAGGGTAACTCCAGGCGATTCGATTCTCAGCGTAAATTTCAAGTACATGTGGCATTACTTCGGAACTGAAATTTAACAGCACAGCTGGCCCGCGTATGACCTACATAGCCGACCTGGCAGAGCCTGGCAACGTGAAGTCGGTAGGCTACCTGGCCCGCGGCCGCAACTACAACCAAGGCGAGGTCTCCGAGGAAGCCTTTGATTGCCTAGTCAAACTGGTCAAACTCCACATCATGGAATGGTGGGGTTATCACAAGTGTGACCTCGATCCCTGCGGCAGGGTTCAACCTGAGCCCGAACTCTATTACGAAGGCCTCGTGATTCCCCGCGCCTGCAAGTCGGACATCTTGGTTCCGGGCCACGCCACCCTCTGTCGAGCACCTTCTCTGATCTGCACTACGTCCGTGGCCACCACTACTTGCCGCCCGCCTGCTTTCTCGAAGCCGCACTCAACTGTCCCCAACCCGGAAGCCGGGAGTACTTTGCTGCGGTCGAGAGACTATGGCCGCCCGGGTCTCCCTTTTTTGGTAGCCCCTTAACTTCAGTGCTCTTCCGAAACGTAATTACGGTTCCAGGCGGGAATTTCGATGACTACTTTTCCCGGCTTTGCAATCTGTGCCTGGCAGCCGAGACGCGAGTTTAACTGGAGATCGGCGGCCATGTCCAACCGGTCGGCTTCGTCGTCGTCCATCTCCGAGAGGTTTTCAGCGCCTTCCTTCACCCAGATGTGGCAGGTGGTGCAAGCGCAATTTCCGCCGCAGGCGTGATCCAGCGGGATGCCGAAATTCAGGGCCACGTCGAGCAGGGATTCCTCTTTGCCGTGATCTTCGTAGGGCAGCTTGCCGTGCTCGAATTGCACCGTCTTGCCCTCGGGAAGAAAGGTGACCTGTACCGTGTTTTCGCCGGGGGCGTCTTCGGTCAACGTGCCAGCCCCTTGTGTCTTCTCGTCAGCCATTGTGTACTCCTGCCGGCGAGGCGCCGGCGTTTGGACTACTCAAACTCCGCTTTTGCCATGGGATGGGGCGCGGTTGGGCCCTCGCCCAGGTCGGTCTCATCCATGTTCTTGCCTTTGAGCGCGGACGACACGGCGGTGTCCATCATCAATTCGGCCAGACGCGTGGTGCCCTGGTTCAAGGCGTCGATGGCTTTGCGAATCGCCTGGTAGTGGTCCTCTGCTTTCGCCGCAACCAGTGCCTTCTCCATCTTGGCGATCTGCTTTTTTTCGTCCGTCGTAAGCTGTCCCCAGGCCGGGCTCTTCTTGCCCTTTTCCAGCGCGGCCAAGATTGTCGCGGCTTCGTTGCGAGCTTCGATCACCTGGCGGCGGCGGAAATCTTCTTCGGCGTTGTCGAACGAGTCGAGGATCATGCCTTCGACCTGCTCGTCCGTCAATCCGTAGCTGGGCTGCACTTGAATCTCGGCTTCCTTGCCGCTGCGCTGCTCGCGCGCGGAAACGCGCAGGATGCCGTTGGCGTCGATCAGGAATTTGACCTCGACCCTGGGGATTCCGGCAGCCATCGGCGGAATGCCTTTGAGATCGAAGCGGGCCAGCGAACGGCAGTCCTTGGCTAGTTCGCGCTCCCCTTGCAACACGTGAATCGCAACGTTCGCTTGCCCGTCCACTTGCGTGGTATAGAACTGTCTCGCCGACGCCGGGATCGTCGAGTTGCGCAGGATGATCTTGTCCGTGACCCCGCCTGCGACTTCGATGCCCAGCGACAGTGGTGTTACGTCGAGCAGAAGCATGTTCTGCGTGGCTTCGGAGCCGCCTGCGAGAATATTGGCTTGCACGGCCGCGCCCAAGGCGACGACCTCATCGGGGTTCAGGTCGATGTGGGGCTCGCGGCGAAACAAGTCTTTCACGAGTGCGTGAACCTTGGGGATACGCGTCGACCCACCGACCAGCACCACTTCGTCAATCTGCTCGGGCTGGAGGCGGGCGTCTTTCATAGCCTGCTTGCAGGGACCAACCGTGCGGTCGATCACCGGCAGGATCAACTGCTCGAATTGCTCGAGCGTAATCTCGCGCCGGTAGTGCTTACCGCCGGGGAGTTCGATGTCGAGTTTGACGGAGCGCTGCGACGACAACGCAATCTTGGCTTCAATCACGGCCTTGCGGATTGCTTGTACCGCCTCGGGGTTACGCCGGAGGTCGACACCGAGGTCGCCGCGAATGTCATCGAGCGCGATCGTGATCAGCAGGTTGTCGATGTCGTCTCCACCGAGATGCGTATCGCCGTTGGTGGCGATGACCTCGAAGATTCCGTCGTGCAGTTTCAGGATCGAGATGTCGAAGGTACCGCCGCCCAGATCGTAGACCGCGACGATTCCGTTTTGCTTCTGGTCGAGACCGTAGGCGAGCGACGCGGCTGTCGGCTCGTTGACCAGACGAAGGACTTCGAGACCGGCGATGCGGCCCGCGTCTTTGGTGGCTTGGCGCTGGGCGTCGTTGAAGTAGGCGGGAACGGTGATGACGGCCTTTGTCACCGGACCACCGAAAAAGCGCTCAGCGCTGCGCTTGAGCTGACGGAGAATCAGAGCGGAAATTTCGGGAGGCGTGAAAGTCTTGTCGCCCAACTTGATGCGCAGCACTTCACCGGGCTGCAAGTCTTCGGCCAGGCGGAAGGGGAAGAATTTCAGTTCTTCCTGAATGTCTTCCATGCCGCGTCCCATCAGGCGCTTAATCGAGTAGACGGCCCGTTCCGGAGTTTCAATGAGTGAATTGCGCCCGGCATTGCCGATGACTGGCTGGTTTTTCGCGTCGAGCGCGACCACCGACGGCAGCAGGTTCAGGCCGTCTTCGCCCGGGATCACGACGGGCGTGTCCCCTTGCATGAACGCCACCAGAGAATTGGTGGTGCCTAGATCGATGCCGACAACGTGATCAGTAGCCATTTTGTTAATTGCTTGGGTCAATTCTCCAGCGCCGCATTCACATCTCGCACCAGATTTCGAATGTAGTTGCGGCGGTTTAGTACATCCACGATGTTGCCTATCACTTGCGTTCGCTCGCCCGCTAGCTCTTCATTTGGCTGCCGGCTCGGATCGATGAGGCTATCCCAGGCTTTCCAGTGCGTTTGCAGTTCCTCGAAGAGCGCGTCGTGCTTGGCTTCGAGCGCCAGCTTCTGCTTTCCAATTTCTGCAATAAGGGCAGGGTCGTCTTCGCCCATTTTCTGGTTCATGCGCAGCTCTTCGAGTTCCATGTTCAACTCGAAAACTTCTTCGAGCAAATCCGGAGGCACGATCTGCTTCTTGATCTCCCCTGTGACCCGCGCTTGCTCGGTTGCGTTCTTGGATTGCTCTTCCAACGCGACGCCTTCCAGGTGCAGCAGGTATTCAGTGCGCTTGATCGGGTCGCGCAGCGTGCGGTACGCGTCGTTGAGCAACGAACTCTGCTCCAGGCTCCATTCCTGCTCACGGCTGCCGGCGCGGGCGTTCAGATCCGGATGGAGCCTCCGGCTCAGGTCGTAGAAGTCTTTTTCGAGTGCCACAACGTCAAGATTGAGTTTGGGCGACAGGCCGAAAAACGTGAAGTAGTCGACCGGAACCGGGGGCTGTACCTTTCCGCACGACTCGCAGAAGTGCGCGGCGCGCATGGATCCGCACGACCAGCAGGAATGCGTGTCCTCCGGCAAAGGCTTGGCGGCGATTGCGGTCAAAGACGACTTTGCGGTCACGTTCGAATTCCTCTCAGCACGCACTTGTTCGCAGCTCAGGCTGGACGCAGCCTGGTGCGCGGTTTTGTCCCGTGGTCGAGGCCGCACGCGGACAGGAGTGTCCGCGCCACACAGGGGCGATCAGGCCGAGAACGAAGTCCCGCAGCCGCACGACTTGGTAGCTTGGGGATTCACGAAGACGAAGCCCTGCTGCATCAACGTTTCCTGATAGTCCAAGGTCATACCGTTCAGGTAGATGAATGACTTCGGGTCCACGAACACGCGCACGTCGCCGTATTGGAAAATACGATCCCGTTCGCGGGGCTGCGTGTCGAAGCCGATGTTGTAGCTCAGGCCCGAACATCCGCCACCTTGCACTCCCAGACGCAGGCCGCCCTGTTCGGGCGAGATGCCTTCCTTGGCCATCGCGCTGCGAACCTTGGCCAAGGCCCTGTCGGTCACCTGGATCCCTTTGGTCGTGGCCTGCGGCGTTGTCTGTTCTGTTGCCGTCGTCATATCGCTTCTTTCGGAACCCTCAAGCGGCCAACGCCGCAACCGTGGGAGGCACGTATGACACGATTGAAGTCGTGCCCTTCCCGAAACCCGCACTCCCGAAGCGCGTGCTCGCGTTTACAAGCTACTTCGCTTCGGCAGCCACCGGCTTCGCGGTTTCCTGCTTCTTCTTCCAGTCGCCGATCGCGGCGCGGATCGCGTCTTCAGCCAGGACCGAGCAATGGATCTTGACCGGAGGCAGCGAGAGCTCCTTCACGATGTCCATGTTCTTGATGCTCAGGGCTTCGTCAACGGTCTTCCCCTTGACCCACTCGGTGGCCAGCGAAGACGAGGCGATGGCTGAGCCGCAACCGAAGGTCTTGAACTTGGCTTCTTCGATGACGTTGGTTTCGCGGTTGACCCTGATCTGCAGCTTCATGACGTCGCCGCACTCGGGCGCGCCGACCAGGCCGGTGCCAACGTCCGTGCTCGACTTGTCCATGGAGCCGACGTTGCGGGGATGGTTGTAATGATCGATCACTTTGTCGCTGTATGACATTTGCCTCTCCTAGAATCTGGTGTCGTCCCTACGGGACTCATTCTTCTCTTTTTGATCTCTGACCCGACGACTTACGTCCTGGGCTAACGAATGACGCCCCTTCGGGGCTTGGTACTCGATACTGACTTACTCTCCCGCCCACTTCACGTCTTTCAGATTGATGCCTTCTTTCGCCATTTCGTAGAGCGGAGAAAGTTCGCGCAGGCGCTCGACGGTTTCGATGACGCGATCGGCCACGTAGTCGACTTCGGCCTCGGTATTGAAGCGGCCGATGCCGAAACGAATCGAGCTATGAGCCAGGTCGTCCCCGGTGCCGAGAGCCTTCAATACATAAGACGGCTCCAGGGTGGCGGAGGTGCACGCTGAACCGCTGGAAACTGCGATGTCATTGATACCCATCAACAGGGACTCGCCTTCCACGTACGCGAAGCTAATGTTCAAATTGCCGGGCAAACGATGCTCCGTTGAGCCATTGATGTAGGCCTCATCGAGGCGGTTCATGATGCGGTCGCGCAGGCGGTTGCGCAGGCCTGCGAGACGACAGGATTCCTGCGGCATCTCTTCCTGTGCCAGGGAGCAAGCCTTGCCCAGGCCTACGATGCTCGGAACATTCAAGGTTCCCGAACGCATGCCGCGCTCGTGGCCGCCGCCGTCAATGATGGCGGAAATCTGCACCCGCGGATTCTTGCGGCGAACGTACAAGGCGCCGACGCCCTTCGGTCCATACATCTTGTGGCCGGAGATGGACGCGAGGTCGATGTTCTGCTTGACCACATCCACCGGAACTTTGCCCATCGCCTGCGTCGCATCGGTATGGAAGATCACGCCCCGTTCGTGACACAATTTGCCAATTTCCGCCGCCGGTTGCAACACGCCAATCTCGTTATTGGCGAACATGATCGAGACCAGGATCGTCTTATCGTCAATGGCGCGCTTCAGGTCGTCGAGGTCGATCAGGCCGTCCTTCTGCACCGGCAAATAGGTAACGCGATAGCCGTACTTTTCCAGCCGCTTGCAGGTGTCGAGGACCGCCTTGTGCTCAGTCACCGCGGTGATGATGTGGTTGCCCTTCTCGCGGTACATCTCGGCTACGCCTTTAATGGCGAGGTTATCGCTCTCCGTCGCTCCGGAGGTGAAGATGATCTCTTTGGTGGTCGCGCCCACCAGTTTGGCGATGCGCTCGCGTGCCGTCTCCACGCCTTCTTCGGCAACCCAGCCGAACGAGTGGTTACGGCTGGCCGCGTTGCCGAACTTCTCCATGAAATAGGGCAGCATTTCTTCCAGCACCCGCGGGTCCATGGGAGTCGTGGCGTGGTTGTCCATGTAGATGGGCAGTTTCACACCCTTGGCATCCGGGTGGTGGGTCTGGGTATTTACCTGGGGGATCTTCACTTCCGTGCTCATTGATTGCCTCTCCTACCTTGGATGAATCTTTACGTTCTTGCGGTTCAGGTGATCGTCACCAATTCCCTTGTTTTAGAAGCCTGGGTACCGACCTCTTCCGGCTCTTCGCGCATGTGCGAAATCTTGATTCGTTTCAACACTGCTTCGATACTTTCGTTCACCTTGCGCAGGGGCTCGCGGATGTTGCAGCGATCGGACTGATCGCACTCTCCGCGGACGGTGACGCAGGAAGTAATAAACAGAGGGCCGTCGATGGCCTGAATCACTTCGAAGGCCGAAATCGTGTGTGCCGGCCGCGCCAGAGTGTAGCCGCCATTAATGCCGTGCTGCGAATGCAGAAGGCCAGCCTTTGCCAGCCGCTGCAAAATCTTCGCCAAGGCCTCTGGCGGTATGCCAAAAGCGTCGGCCACGTCCTTGGCGCTGCGCGAACTTGCGCTGGGGCGCTCGGCGAGGTGCTTCATCGCCATGAGAGCGTAATCGGCCTTTTTGGTAAGCTTCAGCAACCGTACGTCCTGTGCAAAATCCGACCTTGGCCAGTCGGATAAATGCCGACCTTTTTCGTCGCAATTTAATTCTACCCCAGTCCATCCCCCCCGAGCAAGGCCCACCAGCCAGTGATAGTAAACGGGCATTGAACGGTAACTATCAGGGATTGAATCGTTTAGAAAGAGCCGACCTATTCGGTCGGAATTTTCAGATCCGACGCTCAACACGCGTCGGCAGGCAGTTCGGGCCGGGATTCACGGATCGAGTCTCGGGGGACTTGACAACGGCAGGGGCCGTTCTAAAATGACCGGAAATTCCCGCGAATTCTGTCCCCTTCCCGTCAAAGGGACGCTTCGGGATTTATGAGCTCAAAGCCAACCTCTCAGAACGTCCCCCCGCAGAAACCCTGCAAGCATTTGCGCGTGCAAATCGTAAGCCGCGACGAGGACGCCGAGTTTGTCGAGTGCAAGGAATGCGGTGAGATCTTCGAGTCCAGTGAGTTCAAGGATATGAACATCGAAGAACGTACGCGCGAGGAGTTCTGACCGATTCGCGTGTGACGAGGGTAACCCAGCCTATCGTTTTCAGCTTGTGGTTCGCTCGACGCACTTGGTATCGTGCGGGCCGGGGGCGTGTGCAAACGGCCGGTCTCTATGCCCAAGTTGGCTCTAGTCGTCGACGACTCCATGTTAATGCGCTATACCGTGTGCCGCTTTCTCGAAGAGCGCGGATTCACGGTGGAGTCGGCCAGCAATGGCGTGGAAGCGTTGGAAGTCCTCACCTGGATGCAGCCTAACCTGATCGTTACTGACCTGCAAATGCCGAAGATGTCAGGGGGCGAATTGATCACGGCGCTCAAGAGCAAGCCGGAAACGGCTGGGGTGCCCATCATCATTGTGGCGAGCCGCGCCAGCGGCTTCGACGAGTCGGAAAAGCGCGCCAATTTCGCCATCTACAAGGACGTCGACATCGATGAGCAGCTCAGTAAGGCGCTTGATGCCGTGATGGACAAGGCCAGCACACGGGCCGCGGGAAAGTAGACGGACTCTCGGACTTCTGCCGGCAGAAACTCTAGCGCAAGACCAAACCTGCTTCTGCCGAAAAATCCATCGCCGCGAAATCCTTCGCCAAAAATTTGGGATACGCGGCGGCTGCGATCATTGCCGCATTGTCCGTCGAGAGCGGTCGTGACGGGAAGTACACTGGCAGCCCTTGCTTTGCACCCTCTTGCTCGAAGCTCTGTCGCAGTTCGTGGTTGGCCGCAACGCCTCCCGTGACGAACAATGTGGCAACATCGCAGGCTCGCGCGGCCGCTAGGGTTTTTCCTACCAGATCGTCGACGATCGCCCGCTGGAATGACGCGACCAGATCGATTGTGCGTTGGTCGCAATGGGCGACGAAGTCTTCCAGCTCCGGCTTGGGAATCTTCGCCAGCGCCTGGTGGCGGGCTTCTACTGCGGCGCGCATATCATGCGTCTCGACGTAGCGCAGGATGGCCGTCTTTATGCCGCTGTAGGAGAAGTCGAAGCGTGGACGGTCGCCATCCGGTTCGACGGCGCGACCGTCGTGGCGGCCGCGGCGGTCGCGGTGTTTGATCTGCGCCGGAGGAAACTTCACGGCGCGAGGATCGCCGTGCGGAGCCAGACGGTCGATCAACGGGCCCCCGGGATAACCCAGGCCAAGGAGCTTCGCCACTTTGTCAAAGGCCTCGCCGGCGGCATCGTCCCGCGTGTGGCCGATATTTTCGTAGGTCCAAGATTGCCCGCTTTGCGCGGCAAGGTAGAGATGGGTGTGTCCTCCCGAGACCACCAGGGCGAGCACGGGGAATTGAAATTCGCGATTGCCCTTCTGCCGCTCCTCGAGCAGCACCGCATGAATGTGGCCTTCGAGGTGGTTGACGGCGATCAGCGGCTTGTCAAGGGCGAAGGCTAGCGCCTTGGCATAGCTGATGCCCACCAGGAGGGATCCCGCGAGCCCGGGGCCGCGAGTGACCGCGATCGCATCCACGGAGTCATAGGTGTGCCTCGCCTCCGCCAGAGCCTGGCGCACTACGGGCACGATGGCGCGCAGATGCTCTCGCGACGCTAGTTCCGGAACAACGCCGCCATAAGGCTGGTGGGTCGCTATCTGGGAGGCGACGACGTTAGAGATTAGTTGCTCGCCGGACCGCACCACGGCAGCCGCGGTCTCGTCGCAGGAACTCTCGATGCCGAGGATGTAGGCGCCGGACATGTATCCATAGTATTAGAACTTGATGGCGGACTTGCTCCCACGCGTGTGGGGATCCGGTTTTGCTTCCCGGATCGGCTGATTCACCTTTTCGTAGGCGGCTCGGAACTTCACGGCGCCAAGGTGGACGGCACAGACGATCTGGATATCTATGGTGTTTTCGTGAAATCTTCGGAAATGGTCCTTGGCCTTGAGTCTATGCCACACTTCGTTTGATCAACGGCGGGGAATGATCGGCGCAACGGCCCCAATGATGTCGACATCACTCTCTACTCACGAAAGAAATGGGCCGGGCTGGCGTGTAAGGGTAATCCCACGGCACTACATTTCCTGTTTGCGGAGGGAGTTGCTCGCAATGCGATTTGGGGCGAGGTCGTTGTCCACAAAGATCTTTTTCTGGCGCGAGGTTGCGCGAAGCAGTTCATGGGATTCGCCGACGACCAACTAAGCGAATGACAGGGGCGAAGGGACGTGGCCAGAAGGGGCAGCGCCCGGAATTCGAACAGAAGTATGGTTATGACGTAAGAACCGCAATGCTCACACTGCGCTTGCTGCACGAGTGCAAGGAATCTGTGTCGGAGGCCATATTAGGCTACCCCGTCCCGAGCGTGACTTTCTGACCCGGGTGCGAACCGGAACGTACTCGGTCGACAAGGTGCTGGCGCTGGCACAAACTCTTTTCCGAACGCGAGGAAGCGGCGAGATGGTCTTGTTTGCCATAAAAAGTGGATCGGGCTGCTGTGGCTCCTCTTCTCGCCGATTGTTACCGTGAAGCTTGGATGAGAGAGCCAGCACTATGATGAAATAGGATCGATGAGCTCCTCGCAATGAGGCCCTTTTGAGAGATTTCGCCGCCTCGATCGTCCAGGCCCTCGGCCAGCGCGGCTTTAAAGCCTACCTGGTGGGCGGATGTGTGCGCGATCTTCTCCTCGGGCGCGAACCGAAAGACTATGACGTCGCAACCGATGCCAGCCCACAGCAGGTGATGGAAGTCTTTCCTGAAACCTATGCGGTGGGGGCACAGTTTGGCGTAGTGCTGGTTCCGACGCCGGACCGGGGCGGCGAGGGCGATCCGGCGGCGGATCAGTCGGCGAGATCGCATGCGGTGGAAGTTGCAACCTTCCGCAGCGACATCGGATACTCCGACGGCCGCCACCCGGACGAAGTGCGATTCAGCCGGCAACCAGAGGAAGACGTCGCCCGCCGCGACTTCACGATTAACGGCATGCTGCTTGATCTGCTGAGCGGCGAGGTACTCGATTTTGTGGGCGGCAGGAAAGACCTGGAGGCGGGGATCATTCGAGCTATCGGCGATCCCGAGCGGCGATTTGCCGAAGACAAATTGCGCATGCTGCGCGCGGTGCGGTTTGCCGCGCGATTCGAGTACAGGATTGAGCCCGCGACGTTCCGTGCGATACAAAAACTCGCTGGTCAGATCGCGGCAGTGTCACGTGAGCGGGTGCGAGATGAACTGACTCGGATGCTGACGGAAGGGCACGGTCGGCGGGCGCTTTTGTTGCTGGATGAAAGCGGCCTGCTACGGAATATTCTGCCCCAGATTTCGGCGATGAAAGGCGTAGAGCAGCCAGCGGAGTTTCATCCCGAAGGCGACGTGTTTATACATACCCTGCTGCTTCTGGATAACCTGGGGCATCCGTGTCCCCCAACCTTGGCCTGGGGCGCGCTGTTGCATGACGTTGGAAAACCGCCGACATTCCGGGTCGCTCCGGATCGGATCAGATTCGACGGGCACGTAGAAGTGGGCGTGAAGATGGCGGAACAGATCTGCGAGCAGCTACGTTTCTCCAACGACGAGACGGCTCAAATTCTGGCGTTGGTCGAGAACCACATGCGCTTCGGCCACGTGACTCGGATGAAGGAATCGACGCTGAAGAAATTTCTGCGCATGCCGTGGTTCGAGGAGCACATGGCCCTGCATCGCGCCGACTGCCTGGCTAGCCACCGGAATTTGAGCACTTATGAGTTTCTACGCCAGAAACTAGCCGAGATCCCCCCAGAGAAGATGCGGCCCTCGCCGCTGCTGACCGGCGACGATTTGATCGCGGCGGGGCACATCCCAGGGCCCAAATTTCGTGAAATCCTGACCGCCGTCGAGGATGCCCAACTCGAAGGCCGCCTGCTTTCGCGGGATCAGGCGCTCGATTTCGTGCACCGCGAATATCCTGCCTAGAAGTGTCCCCGCTGCCTCTCTCTGCGGCGGCTGGAATGCTAAAATCAACATTCTCATCCTCCTGGTGGCTTACGCGAGGATCGCGAGGCACTGCATTTGGAACAGGCCGGCGCTGGACTAGAGAAAATCGTCGTTCAATCCCTGCGCCAAGCGCCTCCGGGCGAGGGACCGTTGTTGGCCTGGCCCGTGGTCTGCGGCTCGGCGGTGGCGGAGCGTACGCATGCGGTCAGATTTCAGGATGGCGTGCTGAGCGTGGAAGTGGCTGACGCCAGATGGAAATCCGGGCTGCTGGAGCTGGCACCAAGGTATTTGGCACTGATCAATCGCTACACCACGGAAGCCTTGCACAAGATCGAGTTTGTCGCGCCCCGAGCGGTAAGCCGAAACGAACTCCATTCATAATCAGTTCTCGCATGAAAGTCACCGACAAAGACGTTGCTTACGTCGCAGATCTGGCGAATCTCGAACTCAGCGAGCAAGAGCGCGCGGCAATGCTTCGTGATCTGAATTCAATTCTGGATTACGTCGATCGCCTCAACGAACTCGATACGTCCGACGTGGCGCCCATGGCGCAGGTTTCTGATCGCTATGGTGTCGACGTGTCGAAGCAAGGCAGCGAGAGATTCGCCTACGCCAGCCGCGAAGATGTCGTGGAAGGACTGCGCAAATCGCTGCCGCACGCTGAAGCGCTGGCTAACGCACCTGACGCCGACGAAGATTTTTTCCGAGTTCCAAAAGTAATCGAGCGATAGCCCGCAGCTTCCACAAAACTGAATCAAATGGATCTGACCTCACTCACGATCGATGCCGCCCGCGCTGCTATCCAACAACGCAAGACGACGGCGTTCGCGCTGGCCGAGGCGCACTACGCCCGCATCCAGCAACAGGACGGCCAGATCGGCGCATTTCTCACGCTGTCGAAAGATCGGGCGCTGGAGCAGGCCGACCGAATCGACCGCATGGCGGCCGAGGGCAAGCCCTTGCCACCTCTGGGCGGCGTGCCTGTCGGCATTAAAGACGTGATGAGCACGCGCGGCCTCCGGACGACCGCCGGCTCTAAGATTCTTGAAAACTACGTGCCGCCCTATGACTGCACAGCCGTGGCCCGCATGGAGGCGGCCGGCGCGGTCGTGCTCGGAAAGATGAATTGCGATGAGTTCGCCATGGGCTCATCGAATGAAAACTCGGCCTATCGTCCGGTGCGCAACCCACGCGATCTTAGCCGCGTGCCCGGAGGCTCGTCGGGCGGCTCTGCTGCGGCCCTGGCGGCCGACATGGCGGTGGTTACTCTCGGGTCGGACACCGGCGGTTCGATTCGGCAGCCGGCATCGTTTTGTGGCGTAGTCGGCTTGATGCCGACTTATGGGCGGGTCTCACGCTATGGTCTTATTGCCTTTGCGTCCTCACTCGATCACATCGGCCCGTTGGCCAAGAGCGTGAAAGACGCTGCGATTGTGCTGCGGACAATTGCCGGGCGCGATCCGATGGACTCGACTTCGGCTGAAGTTCCTGCGCCCGATTATGTTGTCGAACTCGACAAACCTGTCCGCGGAATGAAGCTGGGCGTGGCGAAAGAATATTTTGGCGAAGGCCTAGACGCTGAAGTTCGTCAGGCGGTGGAGTCGGCCATCGACAAGCTCCGGACTTTGGGGTGCGAGATCGTTCCGGTTTCTTTGCCGCACACGCCCTACGCGATTCCGACTTACTATGTGATCGCGACGGCGGAAGCCTCGGCGAATCTGGCGCGTTTTGACGGAGTGCGCTATAGCCACCGCGCGCGGGGAGTGAAAACGCTATCGGAGATGTACCGGCGTAGCCGCGATGAAGGCTTCGGCGCGGAAGTGAAGCGGCGCATCATGCTCGGGACGTACGCGCTGAGTGCGGGCTACTACGATGCGTATTACCTGAAAGCGCAGAAGGTGCGCACCCTGCTGACCCGCGACTTCGACGAGGCCTTCCGCAAAGTCGATGCCATCGTGACCCCGACCAGCCCGACGGCGGCGTTCCGGTTGGGCGAGAAATCGAACGATCCGCTGGCCATGTATCTGGCCGACATTTACACGGTGACCGCCGATCTGGCCGGCATTCCGGGGATTTCGATCCCGTGCGGTGAAACCAAAGAAAAACTACCGATTGGACTGCAAATTCTGGGCAAGCATTTCGATGAGGGCACGATTCTGCGGCTGGCACATTCCTACGAGGAGACTTCTAAGTCTCATTCCGCTGCCGGCTCGTAATAGCTTTCCCCGGCACACCCTCGGCACAGCACTTTTCCATCGCGCCTCACTTCTTTGCGGAAATTGATTCCTTCGCCGCACACCTCGCACACCACCCGCTCGCCCTTGTACCCGGGGAATTCTTCCGGGCGTAGCTCGACCTTTACCCATTGCGTGGCGAATAAGTCGTCGTCAGCTATCTCGCGATAGGCCAGCATCTGTTGCTGGTTTTTGTCTGAGATTTCGGGATGCATTTGGCGGGCTAGAGCTTTGGACGATTCCTTTGCCGCGATCCTGATGGCTTTTCCATTGCTCACGTCGACGAACGTGGCCGCAACCTTGCCCCAGTCGCGAAACTTGAGGGCACGCTTGCCCAAGCGGCAGCCGGTGACCACGGCGACCGCATCGGTGGCGCAGCGATCGATCTCGACGAACGTCACCAGGCGCTTGCGGTCGTTCCCTTGCGGATCGTCGATGGCGAGTTTCTGCAAGCCCAGCATAGCGAGGCGCACGCCAAGAACCTGCCCGGCACAGATGTGGCCGTGAGCCTGTTCCGCGTCACGAAGATATTCGTCGAGGGATTTCAGAAATCAGCTCTAAGCTTTCAGTTGTCCGCTCTCAGCTTAACATCGCAAGCGCTATTTTCTGCGCCAGCGGATGCCTTCTTTCGTGATCTCGACGATAATTCCTGAATCGGTCAACTCTGCGCGGATTCTGTCGGAGCCCGAGAAATCGCGAGTTGCCCGGGCCGCCTTCATGGCGGCAATTTTCCTTTCGATCTCAGGATCGGAGAGCTGCCCGGATTGAAGGGCTGCGCGAATTTCGTCGCTGATGTCCTTTTCGCGACCTTCGGCCATCGCCCACTCAACGACTCGCTTCATCTTCGGAACATCGTCATCATCGAGCACGGCAAAGACTTCATCGAACTTGGTTAAAGCCTCGAGCAATGGCGGCACATCATCGTTCTTGACTTGGTTCGCATCAAAGGCGGCATTGGCCAGACGCACCATGTCGAAGAGCGCAGCTTGCGCCTGAGCAGTATTGAGGTCGTCGTCGAGCGCAGCGCCCATTCGATCGACGGTATCGTTTACCAGGGACTGCATCGCAGGGTTGGATCCTGGAGGAAAACTACCCGCGGTCAACCGCAACCGAAAGTTGCGCAGGCGATCCACCGACACCGCGGCCTGCCGGAGCCCGTCAAATGTGAAGTTCAACTGGTTGCGGTAGGGAACCGAGGTGAGCAAATAGCGAATCGACGAGGGCTTGTGGCCTTTGAGCACCAGGTCGCGCAGGGTGAAGAAGTTGCCCAGACTCTTCGACATCTTCTCGCCCTCGACCAGAAGAAAGCGGGCGTGAAACCAGAAATGGGCGAAGGGCCTGCCGGTGAAGGACTCCGACTGCGCGATCTCATTCTCGTGATGGGGGAAGATGAGATCTTCTCCCCCGGCGTGCAGGTCAAAGCTCTCGCCCAGTTCCTGCATCGACATGACCGAGCACTCCAGGTGCCAACCCGGGCGGCCCGGTCCGATGGGCGTATCCCACGAGGCTTCGCCCGGCTTGGGAGCTTTCCAGAGGGCAAAGTCCCGGGCGCTGTCTTTGTCGTATTCATCGACGTCGACGCGGGCGCCGTCGAGCATTCCGCTGAAGTCCTTTTTGGAAAGTTTGCCGTACTGCGGAAATTTTGCGATGCGGAAATAATACGAGCCGTCTTCCCCGCGGTAAGCGATTCCCTTCTCCACCAACTTGGCGACGAACTCCGCCATCTCGGAGATATGCTCGGTAGCGCGAACCAGGATAGGCTGCTCGATCCCGATCATGGCGCCGTCCTCGAGAAATGCCTTTTCATACTTGGCCGTGTATTGCTGCACGCTGACACCGTCGCGCGCGGCGTTGCGAATAATCTTGTCGTCGACGTCGGTGATGTTCATGACATAGCGTAGCGCGTAGCCGGACTGGCGCAGGAACCGCTGCAACATATCGACCGCAACGAATGTGCGGAAATTGCCGATGTGGCCGTAGTCGTAAACCGTGGGACCACAGGCGTACATGCGAACTTCGCGATCGCGAAGCGGCTGAAACTCCTCGACTCGCGAGGACATCGTGTTGTAGAGGCGAAGGGCCATGGTGGCTTAGGGAGCGCGGAGACGAACCTAAGATTCTAGGGGTCAGCGAGAAAGCCGGTCAAATCGCTCAAAGCGCAGGAGTCCGGGCCGGCGGCAGCGCGTGCGTGTGTGCGCGCAAACGCTTCTGTACAAGAATGACGTAGTGCAGCGCCGAGACGATGGTAAACATGAAGGTCGCTCGCAGGAACACGGTGCGCGCAATCCAAATCCAGCGGGAGGAGTGGGTTTCGAAGAGAAGTACGAAGAACACGGCGCTGATCTGCGAGAAGGTGTTGGCCTTGCCGAAAATACTCGGACGAAAATCCCTCAACCCGGCAATCGCGAACAGCACAGCGCTGGCGGCAAGAATCGAGATGTCCCGGCTGAAGACCAGCACTGTGAATTTCCAGTGAATCTTGTGCAGAATGGAGAGCACAAGAAACATCGTGCTCAACAGAAGTTTATCTGCGATCGGATCCAGGTATTGCCCAAGCAGAGTCTGCTGATGAAGCGTGCGGGCCAGCAGTCCGTCCAGCCCATCGCTGAAACCGGCAATGATGAATACGACCAAGGCCCAGAGGTAACGCCCGTCCACCAAGTGAATGACGATGAAGGGAACAAACACCATGCGCAGCAGAGTGAGTTGGTTGGGCGCAGTGAAAACCTGGGAGAGCCTCACGCATGCTCCTTGGGCGCGCGCGACGGGGTGAGCGCAGCAGATGGTTGCAGACCCGTCTTGGCGAAGAAACGCTGCGAAAGCGAGGGCAGGTTGCCGTCGGGCATGTCCAGTTCGACGCGCTCGATGCGATGCATGGGGAAGAACACCACCGCCGGTGTGAAGGGCTCGCCATCCTTCACCATCACGGTGAGATCTTCGAAAGAGGCCAGTTCCGCCCCGCTGAGGCTGAGACCCTCGGGCGCGAGGGCGAGGAGCATCCCCCAGAATTTCTCCCGCGGATTGCACAAAGTCAGGATCACAACCGCGCCGGGAAAAAACGGGTCGCGCGGGATTTCCGGCGCGTGAGAGTTAGACGGCGAGTTGTTCACGCCATGATTGTCGCCGGGGCGTACATGGATTGCAAATCCAGCCGGCTGAGAACAGGGTAGACGCGACGCAGCTAAGCATTTGGGGGCGCTTTCGGTACGGATGGGCTAGGCGGCGGCAGACGACGGAGTCTCTGGCATCTCCGTCACATCCTGACTAGGAGGAGCCTCTGAAACGGGTAGACGTGCCCGCACCGTCGTGCCTGAGCCGCTAGAACCGATATCCAAAGTTCCACCCAGTTGCCTGACTCTCTCTCGCATTCCTGTGATTCCGACTCCGGGAATACCGACCGAGGCCATTTCTTCCAGTTTGTCTGCTGGAATACCTTTTCCTCTATCCTCGACCTCGACGGTAACCTCATGGTCGGAATGGCGGAGGCGTATTTTGGCGGTCGGGCTTCCGGAATGCCGGTGAATGTTGGTGAGACATTCCTGCACCAGCCGAAAAGCCGCGGTTTCTACGATGCGCGGCAAGCGGCCGAAATCGTTAGGACAGTCGAGGTCGACTTCAATCTTGCTCCGCTGCGCAAATCCATCGACGTACCAACGGAGGGCCGAGGCCAGGCCAGCTTCATCGAGCAATGGGGGATGCAGCAAATGAGAGATCGTGCGGACTTCCTTGCTCATTTCGCGAACCAGGTCTTCGCTGTCGGTGAGCACGGCGGTGGTTTTGGTGAGGAGGTCGATGTCGGCTCGCACTCCCGCCAGGTTCATGGAGAGGGCGGCCAACATCTGCCCAACGCTGTCGTGCAGTTCCCGAGCAATGCGACGCCTTTCCTCGTCCTGCAACTGGAGCAAACGCGCAGAAAGTCTGCGCAAGGTCTGGTTGGCGGTGTCGAGTTCGGCCGTGCGTTCCGTGACGCGGTCCTCGAGTTCTCCCTGTGTGTTTCGCAGCCGTTCGTTATCACGACGCCGCGCCTCCGCCAAGGCGATGATAACTGTGGAAGCGAACAAAAACGCGAGGGCACCGATCGATCGGGCCGGGTTCGGGACATGGACGGATTGTTTGGGAATCAGCCAATACATCGCTCCTCCCAAAACGAGGGCAATGGTCAAAATCGATGGCCCCACACCGCAATACCATGCAACAAAGGCAACAACCGGGAAAAGAATAATGTAAGTGACGTTATCGCCGACAAACGGATTGAGTTCGCGACAGGCGAGCAGGAAGGTCAGTGTCGCAGCGATGGCGAGCACGTAACGTAGTAGAGCATTCCGCGCCATTCGTGCAGAGAGCCCAGCGTCGTTCGGCATGGTCCTACCCTCATTTCCTCAATTTAGAAACACCGGGATCGCGAACTGGGGCTACGAAGTAGAGCATCACAATGATACCAAGACCGGATCACGGGGAAAATGGTCAAACAGGTGGGGTACTTGTGACGGAAGAAGTCGGGCGGTCGTGAGGGCCACAAACGTTGGGAAATCCAACCACCAGCCCATGACCGCCCTGGACGAACCTTTGATTCCTTAATAATTCAGTAGCAAACTGGCGGCAATCAGGGAAACACCGTAGGGGGTGTCCCCGTTTGTTATGTTCAGGAAAAGTCCTCGCCCGAGGAGAGTGGTGGGGGAGCCCCGGAGCCACTGGTTACCCGAGTTACCGGTCAACGGCCTGCGGCAGCGACACTCAAATTGTCTGAATCCTCGGAGGGCCCCGACAAATCTGAAGACATTAAGTCTGAGGGATTGGGGACGACGGTAGCAAGCGTAACCTGCTTTCATCCCAACCGTTAATCGGAGTGATGGCGTTCCGGCGCGTCACCGGTGATTGGTGGAAAGGCGCGAGCTTTGCGGCCCGCGGCCTAACTGAGTCGGCATTCCTGTCGGCTACGGCTTTGCACCATTGCCGCCGGAACGGGCAAGCAGGAAACCCCACCTTCAGATGAGAATTGCACGACTTTTTGTTTGCAACTGAGAGGAATCCATGGCGAAGCGAATGCTCCTTATGTTGGCTCTGACGGTAGTGGTCGTCGCGGGCCTCGGCTTCACGAAATACCACCAAATCCAAGCGGCCACGCACATGGTCATGCAGCCCCCTCCGGAAGCAGTCACGACGATCGTGACCAAGCGGGAGAAGTGGCCGGCAAGTCTGAACGTGATTGGCACGGCGGCAGCGGTTCAGGGTGTGACGGTAAGCGCAGACCTTCCGGGAACTGTCGACCGGATCGCTTTCGAGTCGGGAAAGTCGATTAGTGCTGGGGATGTCCTGGTCGAGCTCGATACTCGCCAGGAACGCGCCCAATTAGCCGCCGCCGAGGCGCAGCGCGATCTGGCTCGCATTAATTTTAATCGGACGCAGGAACTCGTGAAGCAAGGCGTGATCGCGCAAATGGAACTCGACAACGTGACGGCTCAGAAAAACGCTACGGAAGCGCAGGTCGGGGAAATCCGCGCGACGATTGCGCGCAAGACCATCCGGGCGCCGTTTTCGGGCATCCTGGGCATCCGCCAGGTCAACCTGGGACAGTACCTTTCGGCGGGGGAGGCTATCGTTCCGCTTCAGTCGCTAAATCCCATCTATGTGAACTTTGGCGTGCCGCAGCAGGCTGCCGCTGATGCTCGTGTGAGTCGGATTGTCAAAGTTACGACGAACGACGAGGCTCACGCCGAATACATGGGCCGCGTAACTGCGCTCGACTCGATTGTGAATGAGGCGACCCGCAATGTGCAGGTACAGGCGACCTTGGCGAATCCCGCAGGGAAGCTGCGTCCTGGCATGTTCGTGCAGGTGGGAATCGTAACCGGATCGGACAGTCCGGTCATCACTCTTCCCGCATCGGCGATTAATTACGCTCCTTACGGCGATTCGGTGTACGTGGTCACGGATCTTAAAGACCCGAGCGGCAAGACCTACCGGGGTGTGCGCCAGCAGTTTGTAAAGGTGGGGGGCTCGCGTGGCGACCAAGTGGCGGTGATCTCCGGTGTAAATCCTGGTGATGAGGTTGTGAGTTCGGGAGTCTTCAAGCTGCGCAACGGCGCGGCAGTTCAGGTCAACAACAAGGTTTTGCCCGAGAATAGCCCGGCTCCCAAGCCTGAGGATAGCTAAATGAAATTCACGGACCTCTTTATTAAGCGGCCGGTGCTGGCGATCGTCGTCAGTCTGGTGATCCTGATTGCCGGATTGCAGTCGATCCGCTCGCTCAGCGTGCGACAGTATCCACGCAGTGATATCGCGGTGATCCAGGTTACGACGGTTTATGTAGGCGCGAACGCAGATCTGGTTCGCGGCTTCATTACCACCCCCCTGGAGCGGGTGATCGCTAGCGCGGATGGAATCGATTACATGGAGTCGTCCAGCGCTCAGGGACTGAGCACGATCACGGTGCACCTGAAGCTCAACTACGACACCAATGCAGCACTCACGCAGATTCAGGCGAAGCTGGCGCAGGTGCGCAACGATCTGCCGCCGGAATCGCAGGCTCCGGTCATCGATCTGGAAACGGCGGACCAGCAGTTTGCGGCCATGTATCTGGGCTTTTCATCCGCGAGTCTTGACCAGAACCAGATCACCGATTACCTCACGCGTGTGGTGCAGCCGAAGTTAAGTGCCATTAGCGGTGTGCAGCGCGCTGACATCCTGGGCGACCGCACCTTCGCGATGCGCATCTGGCTCAAGCCGGAGAAGATGGCGGCCCTTGGTATCTCAGCCTCGGCGGTAAGAGACGCACTATCAAAAAATAACCACCTTTCCGCGCTGGGGCAGACCAAGGGTTCGATGGTGTCAGTGAATCTGATTGCCAACACGGACTTGCGGACGCCAGAAGAATTTCGCCAACTGGTGGTAAAGCAGGACAAGGGAGTCGTGGTGCGACTCGGCGAAATCGCCGATGTGGTTTTGGGCGCGCAGAACTACGATCAGGACGTTCGCTTCAACGGCGAGACCGCCACGTTTATGGGGATCTGGGTGCTACCCACCGCTAACTCTTTGGAAGTGATCAAGAAGGTGCGAGCGGCACTTCCGGAAATTCAGGCCCAGATGCCGCCAGGCATGAAAGCGGGCGTCCCCTATGATTCGACGGAGTACATCCAGGACGCCATTAACGAAGTGCTGCATACGCTGACGGAGACGTTGATCATCGTCGTCATCGTCATCTTCTTGTTCCTGGGATCGATGCGCTCGGTTCTCATCCCGGTGGTTGCGATCCCAGTTTCGCTGATTGGGGCAGTGTTTTTAATGCTGGTGTTCGGCTTTACCATCAATCTGCTGACCCTGCTCGCGATCGTGCTCTCGGTTGGCCTGGTGGTAGACGACGCCATCGTGATGGTGGAGAACGTCGAGCGACACCTGCAAATGGGCGCTCCTCCGATGAAGGCGGCTCTGGATGCAGCGCGTGAGCTAGTAGGGCCGATCATCGCCATGACCATCACGCTGGCCGCGGTGTACGCGCCAGTGGGCATTCAGGGTGGCTTGACGGGCGCCCTGTTCCGGGAGTTTGCGTTCACTCTGGCGGGCGCTGTGATCGTGTCTGGAGTGGTGGCGCTGACGTTATCGCCGATGATGGGATCGAAACTGCTGCGCGCCGGAGACAGCGAGCGCGGCTTTGCGGGCTTGATCAATCGCCAGTTTGAGAAAGTGCGTAAGGCCTACTCCCGGATGCTGACTGGTACGCTTGCGTACCGGCCAGTTGTGCTCGTTCTCTGGGCAATTGTGGTTCTGTTGATCGTACCCTTCTACATGTTTTCGCAGCGCGAACTCGCGCCCCCGGAAGATCAGGGAGTGGTCTTTGGGGTCATCCAGAGCTCGGCGAATTCCACCATCGATCAGACCAACCTGTTCACGACCCAGGTCTACGATGTTTACCATTCGTTTCCAGAAAGTGGGAGCATTTTCCAGATCACGTCGCCGAGCGGCGGTTTCGGAGGGATGGTGACCAAGCCCTGGAGCCAGCGAAAAAAAACGGCGCAGCAGCTTCTGGTTGAATCTGTCGGGCCGTTGTCGAAAATCCCGGGCATCCGTGTGATTCCGCTGACGCCTCCGTCTCTGCCGGGCGGAGGAAATTTCCCAGTTGAGTTCGTGATTACTTCTGCGGCCGAGCCGAGGCAGCTTATCGAGTTTGCCAACCAGCTCGTGCAGAAGGCATTCGCGAGCGGTCTCTTCATTTATGCCGATACCGACCTGAAGTTTGATCAGCCTCAGGCTGAGGTCGTCTTCGATCGCGACAAGGTTCGTGCCCAGGGAGTCGATCTCACGCAGGCGGGTCAGGATCTTGCCACGATGCTAGGCGGGGACTACATCAACCGGTTCAGCATTCAGGGCCGGAGCTACAAGGTCATTCCGCAGATCAAGCGTGCCGAACGACTGACTGCCAATCAACTCGAACAAATCTACGTGACCGGCTCCGACGGCAAGCTGGTTCCTTTGTCGACGTTCGCCACGCTGAAGACCACGACTGAGCCGCGGCAATTAAATAAATTTCAGCAGCTCAACGCCGTCACCATTCAAGGAGTGATCCCGCCGAACGTGCCGCTCGACAGAGCATTAAGCTACCTGGAGGAACAGGCCAAGACGATCCTGCCTCAGGGCTTCACCGTCGACTTCGCTGGCGAGTCGCGCCAGCTTCGCGTGGAAGGCAGCAAGTTTCTGGGAACGTTCTTACTATCGGCTATCCTGATCTATCTCGTCCTGGCGGCGCAGTTCGAGAGCTTTCGGGATCCGTTCATCATCCTGGTGGGCTCTGTGCCGCTGGCGGTTTCTGGCGCTCTGATGTTCTCTTTCCTTGGACTGACGACGCTTAACATCTACAGTCAGGTGGGACTGATCACGCTGGTTGGCTTGGTGTCGAAGAATGGCATCCTGATTGTGGAGTTTGCCAATCATCTTCAGGAGACCGGCAAGACCAAACTTGCCGCGGTCATCGAGGCAGCCACTACCCGGTTACGCCCGATTCTAATGACGACGGCAGCTACCGTGATGGGTCACTTCCCGCTGGTTCTGGCGAAGGGGCCTGGTGCAGGAGCGCGCAACAGTATCGGCATCATGCTCGTCAGCGGAATGATTATCGGGACTATGTTTACGCTGTTCGTGGTGCCGTCGATCTACATGCTCGTGGCTAAGACGCATGTACGAGTGGCTGACGAAGAAGGCGTGCCGGAAGGCGCGTTGGCCGAGATCGCATAAACATCACGGCTGCGCTCAGGCGGAGTGTCTGAGCGCAGCCGTAGACCATCCTTGATCGGGCTACCCTCACTTAATCGTAAACGTGCTTGCTGCGCTGATACCGGCTCCAAGTGCCTGCGTTAAGGATAGTTACGGAGGGTTTCGCCGCTGCAGGCGGAAGTGATTACTGGAGGCGTTCCACCTGCGACACCAAAAACTCAATGATCGCGGCTTGCTTTCACTCTACTTCCTCGCGATGACATAGGCCGTTGTTGGCAACAAGCAAGAGTCGCTGCGCTACTAGAGAGCTGCCTACGACTAACACGTCGATGACGTGTGCGTTGTGGCAAATTTCGACGCCTTCGACAGCCTGCACGACGAACCCGCTTCCGAAAGTTAGTTGACGATATTGTCCTTCCATCGCGTACTTAGTCCTAGGACGATATGACGACATAAGGAGCTGTAGATCTGCCGGTCGGCATTGAGTGGTAGTGATGAGCGAGCTCCATAACCTCACATGAATCGGGCCTGATGTTGAGAGGAGGCCAGGGTTGACCTCGACTTACCCAGCTTCGAACAGGACCATTCTTTGCATAGACGATGATGATGCAGTCCTGGGCTATGAAAAAGCCGTGCTCGAAAGGTCTGGGTTCGTGGTGATAACGGCTGTATCGGCGCAACAAGGACTCCGGCTTGCGACCATGTGCAAGTGCGATGCGGTGCTTCTCGACTACGAAGTGCCCGGGATGAACGGGCACGAGCTTGCCATCGAAATCAAACGCATCAGGCCAGAACTGATGATCGTGCTGTTTTCTGGGAGCGAGGCACCAGCCTATACATTAATGCTAGTCGACGCCTTTTTGCCGAAGCTCGAGGCCAGCCGACATTTGGTACCCGTTGGTACCCGTAATTGTTGCCGTTTGCAGCAAGACTCACAATACAAAGCGAGCCCAGTAACATTTCAACCTAAGCGCGGTTACTCGTGACTCAGGTCCTACCTGGCGTGGCTAACAAAACTTGAGGAACCGTGGTTGGAATAGCGATTTGCACACGCAGGCCCGGATGCGCATTCTGCGCGGTGATCGTACCCCGATGAAGTCGCACGGCGCGCTTGGCAATGGATAAACCGAGGTTAATTCCTTCCGTCTTCTCGTCTCGGCCTTCCTCCACACGAAAAAAGGGTTCGAAGATTCGGGTGAGAGATTCCGCAGGCACTCCCGGGCCGTAGTCGCGGACTGCGATCGTAATGAGGCGAGCGCTCTCCGCCAGTGCAACCTCGATGGCGGCTTGTTCGGGCGAATAACGAATCGCGTTGCGCAGGACATTCTCGAACGCACGGCGAAGAAGTTCTCGATCGCCGGCGACTTCTCCCAAAAGTTGCCTTCCACCCGTATCGTGCAACCGCGGAAAAGTTGGGCTTCGACACGACAGTCGTCCAATGTTTCTTCGACCAATTGTTTTAGGTGCACTGGCTCCGTGTTGCGAGACAGGGGATCCCCCTCCATGCGCGTCGCCGCGAGACTTGGTTGGACCGTGCCGGCATGGGTGTCGCACCCCTGGACGCCGATGTGCGCGCTGATTCTCGTGTTTGCCCTCCAGCGTCAAAGTGACATCGTGACCCACCTGCTCGCGGTGATCCTGGTCTCGGTCGTGCCCCGGCCCTGGGCGATCCTGAACAATAGCGTGGCCCGTTACCTCGGCGCTATTTCCTACTACTCTACCTTTGCCATGGCTACGCGCGCGATGTCGTGTGGGGGTGGGTCACGGGCGGAGCTTTCTTTCACAATTCCATAGTTGTCTTCGTTGCTCAGCTTGTGTTGGCGCTGGCAGTGGCGTCGATTCTTCATTTCCGCTCGAGCGGCCATTCTTGAGGCTCAAGAATCGCTGCCGCGACAAGAGACGACCGAAACTTAGAGTTTCACCGACTGCGACGCCGGAAAATTGTTTGGGGGTTACTGTCAAGAAGCCAGTGCTCGCTAGAAAGGACTAGCGACCCAATACACACATTTTTAGTTTGCGTGTTCCATCGTAAATCTGATGCGCATTCACGCCCGCGTATCCTAGAATGAGGCCGCCCCTTGCCGGTGGCCTCAAGTAGCACGCCGATAACGGAGTTGCTGAAATGCCCTTTTGGGCAGCCCTCCTCGAGGCGGCAACATCGTTCATGCCGGGAGGCAGCAAAGCCGTCAGATGCATGCCAGCTTCGGCGCCTATCACCGCGAGCATATCTCCCATCTCGGCGCCGATCGCTTTCACCAATGCTCTTCGCCGCTCCATATAGAGCATTCTCATCCGACGTATGTGGCGAGCGAAGTGCCCCTCGCGGATAAAATCGGTCAACACTGCCTGATAGAGAGTTGCGGAAAAAACATCGGCGGCGTCTCGAGCGGCGGAGAATGCGGGGACCAAGTCCCGGGGAACGACCACGTAACCCACGCGCAGAGCCGGGAACATGACCTTGCTGAAGGTCCCGACATAAATGACCCTCGCATCGGTGTCGAGTCCTTGAAGAGAAGCAATAGGACGGCTTCCAAAGCGATACTCGCTGTCGTAATCGTCCTCGATGATCCAGGCGCCGGTGCGCACCGCCCAATTGAGGAGGAGCATACGGCGTGTGGCGCTCATCGTCATGCCCATCGGGTATTGGTGCGATGGCGTGATATAGACGGCCCGTGGGTTGTGACCGCGACGGATCGTCTCTGCTACGTTCATGCCCTCATCATCCACCGGAACTGGAATCAGGTGAGCCCCGGCCGCGATGAAAGCCTGGCGAGCGCTGGGATAGCCTGGCTCTTCGATCCACACCCGGTCTTTGGGGTCCAACAAAACCTGCGCGGAGAGTTGCAGGCCCTGTTGTGAGCCGGTGGTCACCATAATCTGCGAGGCCTCGCAGCGCACGGCGCGAACTGCACCCAGATATTCCGCGATTGCGTCGCGGAGCGGGAGGTATCCCATGGCGTCGCCATAGGCCATGATGCCCCTACTCGGCCTCCGGGAATGCCGCGCCACGAGGTTCGACCAGACGCCAATCGGAAAATGGTCGAGGGCAGGCAAACTCACCCGAAACGCACCCACGATGTTCAGCCATGATTGCGTCGGCAGCTGCGTCATCCCTTGTCCACGGCGCGACATGCGTCGCGGGCCTTGTTTCTGAGAAGCTTCCTGCACTCCCTTCCGCGCAGTCCTGGCATGCAAACTCAGCGTGTCATCGGGAATGGAACTCGCCACGCACGTACCCGCCCCGACGAAAGTCTCCAAATAACCTTCGGCCAGCAATTGCTCGTATGCGTTCAGGACCGGGATGCGCGAAATCTTCAGCTCAGCGGCCAAGCTTCTGGTGGAGGGCACTCGCCGTCCCGGCCTCAGCTGGCCGGCGATGATGGCCCGTCGAAACCAGTCGTACAACTGTCGGTACAGCGGGGTCTTGGCGTGGGAGTCGAGTGCGATGGGCGGGAAGAAGCTAGCAGGAACGCGTTTCATTTTGAAAGTGGTTATATCGTATCACCATGAAGTGGCTATTGTCGGAGACCACTGCGTGGGGTAAGTTTTGGCGAGTGGGCACCAAAAAACAAACGAACTAGAGGCGATCTAATGAACAGCAGACGTATTCTGATTTATCTCGTGGTGTGGAGCTTGGCCGTCATCTTGCAACCCCTTCAGGGACGGGCACAGCAGAATTCAGATGCATCGCAAACAAGTACGCAACAGGCGTCGGCTGAACGCGACGGCCAGCACGACTTTGACCCCCTTCTGGGCAAATGGAAATATCACCTAAAGCGCCGCCTGCATCCCCTGACCGGTTCCAATACCTGGGTCGATCTGGACGGCACCGGAGAATGTTTCAGGGTTTGGGACGGCGGCGCCGAACTGGACACCATCGAAGTCGATGGCCCGTCAGGCCATATCACGGGCCTGACCCTGCGCGTGTACAATCCTCAATCCCACCAATGGCGGCTTTATTGGGCCAATCGCAAGGTCGGAATCCTCGACCCACCCCAGGTCGGAGAATTCAAGAATGGACGCGGTGAGTTTTTCGCGCAGGACACAATTAACGGCCAAACCATCTTGATTCGATTTGTTTGGACGGACCTGACCACGAATTCACCGCACTTTGAGCAGTCATTCTCCGATGATGGGGGCAAGACTTGGGAAGTCAACTGGATTACAGACCAGACACGGGTAAACGATGAATTCGACAAAGCGAAGTGATCTCCGCCGCATACCCGTCAGAGGCTCGCACGACTGGGAAACCATCAGCCAGATTCTGGACGCGGGCTTTATCGCACACGTCGGATTCTGTGTGGATGGCCAGCCATTCGTCATCCCGACGTTATATGGCCGCGATGGGGAGACTCTCTATTTGCATGGTTCCTCCGCCAGTCGCATGCTCGGGGAACTTGAAACCGGCACCCCGGCGTGCGTGACGGTGACGCTCGTGGATGGCTTGGTTCTGGCGCGCTCGGCCTTCCATCACTCCATGAACTATCGCTCGGTCGTGGCATTCGGAAGGGCGCGGAAGGTCGCGGATCCGGAGCGGAAAATCGAGTGCTTGCGCGTGATCTCCGAACACCTCATCGCCGGCAGGTGGAACGATGTTCGGGGACCGAGCGAGAAGGAATTAAGAGCGACAACGGTACTTGAATTCTCGATCGAGGAAGCTTCAGCAAAGGTACGAACTGGGCCGCCCATCGATGATGACGGCGACTACGGGTTGGCGGTGTGGGCTGGCGTGTTACCGCTCGAGATCAATTCTCAGACGCCTGTGCCAGACGAGAAATTAGTCGAGGGAGTCCGTCCGCCGGACTATGTCCGAATCTACGGTGATCGGCGCAATGGCAGCGAGCATGCTTGAGGCGCGAGACCGGCTGAAAGTGAGCTCAGCCGTGCTTGCGTGCCGCGATGTCGAACTTGCACTTTAGTTCGTCCTTCACCCCGATCGTCCCAGCGGCGGCTGAAACCAGAGTGATGTGATAGCCGGTTTGGCCGACTGCAAAGTCACCGGCAGCCCGCAAGACGATCTCGGGGAAGCGATCGGTCTGCAATACTTCGTCGTGCATTCTGCGATGATTATCCAGCCGATCCTTCTCGGGAATGTCATCGGGCCAGACCACTACCGGAGGACACTACCGTTCGGTACACCATAGAGACCCAGGAGAGCACGTTCGTTGTGAAGGCATTTTCCACCGGCCTGTTGTCGGCTCTCAGACATAGGCCCAGTATCGCCATCCGTGATTTCAGAGGGGAGGTGCAGTTCAGCCCGGGCGCGCCGGTCGAGAATGCCCGCGTCCTGGCGAGCATCCGCGCCGATTCCCTTGAACGTATCGCACCACAAATTGGCTACAACATCACGGTAAATGCGGTCGCCCCCACATTTATTCGCACTCCGGAGACAGAGGGCTCCCTCGCAAACCCCGAGTTTCGCCCAGACGTGATCGAGCGCATTGCTGCGTTACACCGCATTGGTGAGCCAATGGATGTGGCGGGTGCGGTCGTTTTTCTTGCGTCTAGCGCAGCCTCTCTTATTACAGGGGATACCATTCTCCTCGTTGGCGGGTGGACGGCACGGTAGCCGGTTATACGAAACCTTGAACGTGCTAGTTGCGCGTCTTCTGCAGCGTCCCGCCTCGTCGCTTGGGCGACCTCCACCAATTTGTTCTCCCGCGACAAACGTTCTCTGAGTTGAGATTCAGAGTCGGGACCAAAGTTGCAGACGAGAACCGGACCGAGCTCGGTGACTTGATGCGGACGGAGGGGACAAAGTTATTGTACGAGTACGATTTCGGGGACGGCTGGCAGCACGAGCTTGTTCTTGAACGAGTTTTGCTTGGAGACGAATCGTTTCAGCAGATTTGCGTTGCGGGTAAGCGCTCTTGTCCACCGGAAGACTGCGGGGGACCCCAAGGATTTGCAGAGCTTCTCAAAGCACTTCAGGACACCAATCACCCTGGTCATGAGGAGGTTTGTGATTGGCTCGGTGATTTCGTTCCAGAATCTTTCTCTCCAGACGAAATTAACCGAAGACTGCGCCGCCGTAAGAAACATTAACCAAGACACGAGCTGGGGTGAGTGCGCTGTCCTGGTACCTGAAAACTTCTTCGCATCATCATCAGCAAAATTCCCCGATGGCTCAATAACGTCAGTGAGTGCGATGGCCTGGTTACGTAAAATTAACTGCCCTTTCCGATGCTGGGCCACCAGATCCATCGGCGTAGAGTGTAGAGCAGTGTAGAGCAGCTCTTAGCTTGACAGCTCCCTTCGGCCGGGGTATTTTAACCTCGGCTAGCGCCTTGGAAGCACCCAATTCCCCACTCTGGTGCTCTGGCAATTTGGATGTCCAAACAATTACGGAAATCCGAGGAAAGCCACTATGTTGTGCCTTTCGTCCCGCCGTCAAAATCGGAGTGCAACTCCACCCTGCAGGCAGAACTGGCGAGGTTTGCGTCTCGTTGAAACCACGCATTCCGTGAGGCAAGGCTTACTTTGGGTGGCCGTGCTGTCAACGATGCTGGGAAGTGTGTGCCCCTGGGCCAACGCGCAGGATCCGTCCGTGGTTGGGCAATTCTCCGCGCTGATGAGCTGGCCCGGTAATGCCACTCATGCCGTCTTGCTACCCAACGGGAAGGTACTGTGGTGGCCCTCGTTCGCCAACGGCGGCAAGCCGCAGATCTTTGACCCGGTATCCAATACCAACGCCTTGGCCATAGCGCCGGGTTACAACATTTTCTGCGGGGGCCATTCCGTACTAGGTAACGGTCGGGTGTTGATCACGGGCGGAGACTCTTCGCTGAACACAGGGATGGCAAACGCCTCCCTCTATGACCCAGTGACTGGGAACTGGACGTTTTTGCCGAACATGAATGCGGGTCGTTGGTACCCGACCAACACTGTGCTCCCTAACGGAGATGTCGTGGTAATTTCGGGCGAGATCAGCCCAACGTTGGGAGTTAACCCATTGCCGCAAGTCTTGCAGGTCTCCCGTGGCACATGGCGAGATCTGACCACCGCGCAGTTGGATCTGCCACTTTACCCAGAGATGTATGTGGCGCCAAATGGCACGCTCTTCTTTGCGGGCCCGAGCCAGGTCTCCCGATACCTCAATACCGACGGCACTGGCAGTTGGTCGATCGGTCCAACTATGCAGTACGGGCCTCGCGGCTACGGTCCTTCGGTCATGTACGACACCGGCAAGATCATGGTAGCTGGCGGGGGCCCTGGGCCAACGGCGACCGCGGAAATTATTAACCTGAACGCGCCCGCCCCGACCTGGAACTACACAGGGTCGATGGCGAATCCACGGCGCAATGCGAACGCGACGTTGCTTCCAGATGGGACGGTCTTGGTGACAGGGGGAACGAGCGGAGCACAATTCGACGATTATACCCATCCCGTATTCCCCGCCGAATTGTGGAATCCAACCACCGGGGCTTGGTCGACGATGGCTAGCCTGAGCGTTTATCGCGGATACCACTCGGTGGCCCTACTTCTGCCCGATGGCCGGGTGCTCTCGGCAGGTGGAGAGTGTAATACAAGTCCACCCTGCAATAGGAACGCTGCAGAAATCTTCTCGCCACCCTACCTGTTTAACGGACCGCGGCCGACCATCACCTCAGCTCCCAGGAGTATCGGTAGCGGCCAGACTTTCTTTGTGGGAACCCCCGATGCCGCTACCATCACCCAAGTGACCTGGATCCGGCTTGGCGCAGTGACTCACACTTTCAATCAAGAACAGCGCATCAGTTTCCTCGGCTTCAGCCAGGCTACAGGCGGCCTCAATGTGACCGCGCCACCGAGCGCAAATCTGGCGCCTCCCGGCTTCTACATGCTCTTCCTGGTGAACGGCAGCGGGGTCCCATCCGTCGCCTCTAACATCCAGGTGGACAACCCTCATGGGCACAAGCACAAATGAGAACCGATTTTTCGATCAGTAAGCTGATTGCGATGCTGGTGGTAGCCATCCCGTGTGTACTGGGTGGCCCGGCATGGGCCGGCGATAGTTACAGTGTGGTCGAGCTTGGCGCTTTGCGGCAGGGCGGCAGTAGTGTCGGACGACACATGGACGGCACCGGCGGGCAAGTCGTCGGTAGCTCCGGGTTGATTCACGGAAGCGCAATGCGAGCTTTTGTTTGGAGTCGCCCCACTGGTATGCGTGATCTCGGTACCCTTCCGGGAGGAGATTACAGCGAAGCCTTCGGAGTAAATGATGCGGGCACTGTGGTCGGCGACTCCAATACTCGAGAGACGATGCGGGGGTTTGTATGGAACGCACGGGAGGGAATTCGCGAACTGAGTCCGCTGCCGGGAGATTCCTCCAGCCGCGCCTTTGCCATCAACAACTCTGGACAGATCGTCGGATACTCGAGCGGGAAACACGGGATTCGTGCGGTCGTCTGGTCGACAAAACTCGAAGTGCGAAGTCTGGGAACCCTTCCCGGAGGGAACTACAGCGAAGCCTATGCCATCAACAATGCCGGGCGAGTGGTGGGTATGTCGACGAGTTCGTCGGGCACGCGCCCTTTTTTGTGGACCAGTCGCGATGGAATGGTCGACCTTGGGATACTGACCGGAAGCGAATCGTGTAAAGCCGTGCGCATTAACAATGCAGGTCAAGTCGTGGGATCTTGTACTCTCGGTTCCGCCAGCCGTCCCTTTCTGTGGTCGAAGGAGATTGGCATGCAGAGCGTCGGTTCTCTGGGTGGCAAAGAGTACGCCGACGCGCTCGGAATCAACGATTCGGGACAAGTGGTCGGCGCTTCAGAGACCTCGCTGGGTGCCCGTGCTTTCTTGTGGACCAAAGCCAACGGAATGCAGGACCTGAATTCATTGATTCCTCCGACGCACGATGTACTACTAGCACAGGCTCTTCATATCAACAATAACGGCCAGATTCTCGCGGTCGGCAGTGTCCATCAAGATCTTACGCGGGACCGGGAGTCGCACCTCGATGATGAGACACACGCTGCACCTCTGCATGTGTTTCTTCTGACGCCGGTCGGCTCTCTTCATTAATATTAATCACCCTGGGATCCGGCGTCGAATTGCCTAAGGCGAAGCGATAGGCAATGATTTTCGTTCCACACCCTGACCTACCATGGTTGACGAGCTGCGGATCAAGGAGAACACTCTTCCAATTGACACGTACCCGACTCAGAGCGGGACTGCGCGTGTCCCACGGGTGGGCGAGTGGTTTAGCGGTTTCCCCGCGAACATCGAAGTCGTTGTATGTATGGGTTAAGCGAACCTTGACACGGTAGAAATCAAGCGCCCGATTTTGTCGGAACCGACGATTGATTCCATACGCTTAGACAAAAAGAGCAAGATTCTCCAGCCCGTGATTCCGCAAACCTGGGGCGAGGCAAACGTTGCCGGAATTGCCCGCTGCCCGTAGAATTGAACCCAGAACCGTTCGCATGTAGGCCCGTAGCTCAGTTGGTTAGAGCGCCTCCCTGACACGGAGGAGGTCGATGGTTCGAGTCCATTCGGGCCTACCATTCATCCACTTTTCGCTTTTCCGATTTCCGTTTTCCAATTTCTATTTTCGGCTGCGTGGCTTCGGCGGATCGGCAGGCCCCGATGGTGCGGACGAAGCCGGCGCGGCGGTATTTCCCGGCGCATCCTTGGGCGGCAATTTCGCGGCTTCCTTCACGATGGCTGCGGCGCGTTCCTTGCTGATATTGCACGCGGGATCGTAGATGCGGCATTGCGCCAGCGTGTACTTGCAGCCGCAATCGCAGGCTTCCGCGTTGAGCTTGTGCAACGCGGCCATGCGCTGTTCCGGCGTCAATTTCGACATGTCCACGCCCGGCAGCATGGTCGCGCGGTCCGCGTGCTTCAGAAACACTTCACCGGTATCTTCAAAGGTTTCGACTCTCGCCGGAACGGGCATATCCAGCAGCGCGCGCGCTTCGATTTCGTAAAGCGCCGGATTGAACAACCCTACATGCTTCTGCACCACTTTGCTGTCTTGATTGATGACGAACACGGTCGGCAGCGCGGCGATGCCTCCATAAGCGAGGCGCACCGGGACCGAGGTTATCCCCACCGGATAGTTGATGCCCTGGGCTTTCACAAAGGCGCGCAGTTGCTCCTCGTCGTCGTCATCTACATCCATGCCGATAATCTGCAAACGGTCCTTATACGCCTCCTGAATTCGGATCAGGCTGGGGATTTCCGCGCGGCACGGCCCGCACCAGGTGGCCCAGAAGTTCAACAGCACCACCTTGCCTTTGTACGCTTCCAGGCTGAGTTCTTTTCCGCTCAGGTCTTTGGTCTTGAGGTCCGGCGCAAGATCGGGATTGCGCACGAAGCGGATGACCAGTTGCTGTTGCTGCTGCTGTTGTTGTGGCTGTAGCTGCGCGCGCGACTCCAGCGGCATCAGCGCCAGCCCCAGGCCCGCCAGCGCGCACACCCCGAGCGCGATTCGCCGACTCTTTCCTTGTTGGCGCATCCGGCTCATTGGGCTCTTACTAGGAGAACATACTTGGGTGCGCATGCCAAGCGCCGAGCGTGAATGGTTTTCGGTGACGACGCTAATATCAACCCCGGTTCTGTGACTGACTCCTCGCGGGTTCAGGTTTATTCACATGCCCGGAATCCGTATCCACATCCTCCCGGAATCGTTATTCACATCGCCCGGAATCTTTATTCACAATTCACATGCCCCGGAATATGCAGTTGGAGGTATTGAATAACTGAACCTTGATACGGTAGAGCTCAGGAGTTCGAGTCTCCTCGTGCCTACGATATCTTTCATACAGATAGCGGTAGGGCTCCCATCCTCGTTGGTAGCTGGTAGCAAATCGGCAGACGCCGCGGCTTGATTGTGCATTAGCTCCTCGCACATCGACTCAACCATCCGCCCAACGCTCTCTGGCAACTCCTGCATGTACTCGGTTGGCCGTGGTATCAGCCTTGGCGTGCCGCAGGTGAGTTTGGATCTCCTTCACCGACCCCTTGACCTGCAGCGTTGCATCGTTCTGCGCAAGACCTGGAAGTCGCACAGTTCAAGCAAATCTCGCAAAAAGCGCGCTGGGTGCGGGAACCCTCGTCAAGGGTCTCTCGGGGCCAAGCGGATAAGATGCGTATGGACGCCCGCGCATTTCGTTCCCCCGATATCAGAATTCAAACGCTTCACTGCAGTGCTAGACGCGCCCTCGAGCGGCAATCCCCGGTTGAGGCGGTTACTCAAGGCGAGCCTCTCGAGCCTCTCTGGGAGTATCGATCGTTTGTGTGCTACAATATTAGTGTCTGTGTGCTACAAAATCGGGAGCAATGATGATGAAGCGTGGTGCCCAAACCCGTTCACCCCGGAGAAATGGGCGCGCTCGCGTTCGCGGTTCTCTCAAGCTCAACGAAGTCATGGTTATAGCAGAGAAAGAGGGCTTGTTGCGCGGCGAGCGGACTGAGATGGTTCGCGGGAGGATGCCTGAAGCTTTGGTAGCCAGGGCCAAGAAGCGCACTGGTATCACTTCCAACACCGACCTTATTGAGGTAGCACTGGCGAACATTGCGGTGGGCGATGATTACGCGGATTGGCTGCTTTCCCGTCGTGGCAGCGTCACTCCCGAGGCTGACCTTGAGTTCTGAATTTCAGACCACTCTCAGGCGGCTCAAACCAGAAAAGCGTAGGGCGCAACTTAAAGCGCGTCCCGAAGCAGACCTTGCTTTCATCGAGACCGCCAGCATCCGGCCACCGAAGCTGCTCTACGACACGACAGTCTACATCGACATCCTACAGAACCGATTTCCCCAGAATGGTGAGCCGATGCTTCGCGCCGCAGAAGCCTGGCATTCTCCGGTGACCGAAGCAGAGCTGGCGGCGGCTATTGGCTTGCTTGATCCCGCCCATCCCCAAACCCAAGAAATCACAGAGCAGATATCTAATGTGATCGAGCGCCGACCGACCTATAGGACGATTGCGCCGGACCCTGAGATATGGAGGGAAGCTGGCATCCTATCGGGTGTTCTCGCCCGTTTGCACGGATATGGCCGGGAGCATCGGCGACGAGCATTGAATGATGCTCTGCTTTTTGCGACTGCCCGAAAGTGCGGGTGCACGGTTCTGACTCGCAACGTTGTTGATTTCGACCTTCTCGAACAACTTGATCCTTCGGGCAGCGTCCTCTTCTACAAATAGCAGCATCTCTCTCGCATACACGTAGGCAATAAAGTCGCCCAGTCATCGTTGTCCGCTCGCTTGGTTGTGCGGCAACTCTCTCCAAATACCCGCCTCCCTCGTCGCCGCCAAACACAACCGACAGGACCATCAACGGCCTGCGGCCTTGCCGTGTGGCAGGGGGAGGAGCCTCGTAATGTGAAGAGCAGTCCAGCATAAGTCTATGAAATAAAATAAGATGCTTGTGTATTGAAAGACGCACCGGATCTATAAGGCCTAAGTCGTTGGCGGGACTGGCGATGCAGAATTACACAAATTTTTGGGAGACCACACGTGGCAAGCCAAGCCGGGACGGACATTAGCTGGGAAAGTGAAGAGACTAGACGGGCAGCATCTGGGCTCGGCTCTTCCGGAGATGGGTAAAGGGATTCCAGACCGCAAACGGCCCTCAAAGGTTCAAATCCCTCCGCCCGCACCATGTTTTGCTCTAATCCAAGCCAGTTTCGCCCCATGCCCAATTTAGTTTGACCACGATTGTGTTGCTAGAATTCTTTCCAGTTGCACAACTTCCGGCTAAACCCGTCATACACCCAAGGTCGCGGTTTGACTGCATCGTCCGTTGTATAAGCGGTCTAAGTTCAATGCGGTGGGAATTCCTGTATACCGTCGGCTTTTGTCCCCTTGCACTTCTACAGGAGCTAGTGTAACTTCTTGTAGAAGCAATAGGGGAACGTAATGCCATCTCGATTCATTGATCTTCCGCAGGGCACGCTGGACTTGCTGATCCTCCGCACCTTGTCGCTTGAGCCGCTCCACGGCTGGGCCGTTTCTGAACGTATCCAGCAGATCTCCAGCGACGTCTTGCGTGTGCAGCAGGGCTCGCTCTATCCCGCGCTGCACCGCCTGGAGCGCCGCGGCTGGATCAAGGCCCGCTGGGGTACCTCAGAGAACAATCGCAAAGCAAAGTTCTACGAGCTCACCAAAGCCGGACGGCGCGAACTCGAGATCGAACAGGACGCCTGGCAGAAGCTGACGGCAGCCGTGAGCCAGATCCTCGAAACTGCCTAGGAGGTCGCGTGTTGCTACACGACTTACTCTTCCGGCTGCGTAGCTTGATGCGCCGCCCTGCCGCAGAGAACGAACTCGATGACGAGCTGCGTTTTCACCTCGAGCGACAGACTGACAAATATGTGAGGTCGGGAATGAGCGAACCCGAGGCCCTGCGTCGCGCCCGGCTGGAGTTTGGCGGACTCGATCAGGTTAAGGATGAGTGCCGCGAGGCTCGCGGCGTCAGCTTTGTGGAGACCCTGATGCAAGACTTGCATTACACCTCTCGCACCCTGCTTCACGCGCCCGCGTTTACGGCTTGCGCTGTGCTGACGTTGGCACTCGGGATCGGAGCCAACACTGCGATCTTCAGCGTGGTCAACCGGGTTTTGCTGAATCCGCTCCCATATCCCAACCCGCAGGAGTTGCTGGCTGCACGGCAAAACGAATCGCTACCCAATCTGAAAGACATGCAGCGTCAGACTCACTCGTTCGCCAGCAGCGGTGGAGTCAACATCGCACCTATGGACTTCACGGGCAATGGCGAGCCGGTGCGCGTGCACGCCGCCTGGGTTGATGCGGGCCTTTTGGTGACACTCGGAGTCCAGCCGATGTTGGGCCGTTGGATCTCCGCCGATGAAGACGTGAAAGGCGGGGCACGAAATGTCGTGCTAAGTTATCCGTTCTGGCGGGACTTCCTGGGCGGCGATCCTCATGTGCTGGGCAGAGGGATCCGGCTGAGCGACAAGACCTACACAGTGATTGGTGTGATGCCCAGGAATTTCACTCTCCCGAAGGAGCTCGCGGATGTCTTCATTTCGTTGTGGGCGGGATATCCCGAGGCCGCTCCCGAGCGCGGCGTGCATTTCATGCACACCTACTGGCGGCTGAAGCCGGGCGTGCCCCTCGGGCAGGCGCAAACAGAGATCGCACAGGCGGACCACCGGCTTGCCGAGGAGTTTCCCGACACTGAGAGGGAGCGCGGCACCGTCCTGATGCCACTGCATGAGTGGCTGGTGGGGGATGTTCGCCCGGCGCTGCTGATTCTGTTTGGAGCGGTCGGGCTGGTGCTGCTGATTGCCTGTGCGAATTTCGCGATGCTGCTGATGGCCCGGGCTTTGACACGCCAGCGCGAGCTGATGATTCGCGCCTCGCTGGGCGCCCGGAATGGTCGCCTGATTCGTCAACGGCTCACAGAGAGCACCTTGTTGGCGCTGGTCGGCGGAGCCGCAGGACTGATGGCTGCCAAGGCAGGCACAACGTTGTTGCTGGCATTGAAACCGGCGGAGTTGCGTCGCTTGGACGCAATTCCCATGGACGCGCGGGTCTTCCTATTCGTATTCGCCATCTCGCTGCTGACGGGGCTGCTGTTCGGACTTCTGCCGGCATGGTCCGCATCTCGCGGCGATATGGCGGAAGCGTTGCGTGAGAACGCACGCACCACCGCCACGGGTGTTTCGCGCAGTCCCTTTCGCAGCTTGTTGGTGACCGCGGAGCTCGCCCTGGCGCTCATTCTGCTGGCGGGTGCGGGATTGCTGATCAAAGGCTTTCTGCACTTGCGATCCGTCGATCCGGGATTCAATCCCGCGAACGTTATCACGATGTACCTTCAGCTGCCGGGAACCCGCTATCCGCAGATTCCCTTGCAGACGAATTTTCGCAGAGAGTTGCTCGCGCGGATTAACTCCTTTCCTGGGGTGGAGGCGGCGATGATCACCGACCTTCCCTTGGCCGGAAATTATGTAGACCATCGCGTCGCGATCGACGGACAGCCCGCGCCTGCGGTGGGAGCGGAACCAGAGGTGCAAACGCTATCGGTCATGGGTAATTACTTCGGCGTCATGCAGATTGCCCTTCGCACCGGACGCGACTTCAGCGCGATGGACCGCGAAGGAGAACCGCGAGTGGCGATCGTCAACCAGGCGTTCGTGCAGCAACTTCTTCCCGGCCAGGACCCGATTGGAATCCGTATTGACTGGGCCCGATCGAACCCCCACGAGTGGATGACGATCATTGGTGTTGCGGGCGACGTGAAGCATTCCGGGCTGAACCAGCCAGTAGACCCAGCCGTCTACGCTCCGTTCAGCCAAAATGATGAGGCGTGGCGGAAATGGATGACGCTGGTGATCCGGACGCGAGTTCCGGTAGCAGGCCTAGTCGAGGACGTGAAAAAGCAGGTCTGGAGCTTGGATAGCCAGATTCCCGTAAGCGGCATTCAATCCATGGACGATCTGTTGGCGGTCTCGGTAGCGCAGCAGCGCTTCAACGTGTTGTTGCTCGCAAGCTTTGCCGCGCTGGCGGTGGCGCTGGCCGGAGTAGGGATCTACGGGATGGTTGCGTATCGCGTCAACGAGCGCACGCACGAAATCGGAGTCTACATCGCGTTGGGCGCGCAACAGCGCGATGTCCTGCGACTGGTAATGAAGGATGGAGTGAAGCTCGGGCTGCTGGGCATCGTGCTCGGGCTTGCCGGCGCGATCGCGCTTACCCGGGCGATGGTCAGCCTGCTCTTCGAAGTGAATCCTACCGATCCGGCAACACTGATTGGTGTGGCGTTATTGCTTGCGGCAGTCGCTATGCTGGCTTGTTACATTCCGGCACGGCGGGCCTTGAGCATCCATCCCATGACCGCCTTGCGCCGCGAATAACCAGCTTCGCACTGGACAACTTCAGGTGATCTGCAGATTCAATTGGTCAGTTGTCGGCAAAGCGGAAAGTGAGGGGCTCGTTCAGCCCGGTGGCTCTATCCCGATTTTGTCGTTGACGGCACCTTGAATCCGCTGTTTGCAACCGAGATATCGTTCGGTTGTCTGAATCGAAATGTGACCGAGCAGAAACTGAACTGCTCCAGTTCGCCTCCCGCGGCGTGGCAAAGCCGTGCACAAGTCCGGAGATCGTGCGGCGCTAACTTGTCGATAGCGGCTTTCGCGGCATACTCCCGAACCACGTGCCACACAGATTTTTCTGTCAGCCTCTCTCCCCAGGTCTTCCCCATCTTGTGCACACGACGAAACAACTTGCCCGATGTAATGTTCGCTGCCTGAAGCCACTGGTCCAGGACATTCTTTACCCATATTGGCACCGGGATGGTGTGGATGTGGCCTGCCTTTCCCTTCAGATCGACAATGGCCCAGTGTTCTTCACGCTGCTGAATGTGGCCGAAGTTTAGCGGGAAACGGTCCCACATGGACCGAATGCAAAAGAACATGGAATCGATGGGACCCGGCATGATACACGAGCATGGCATGGGTGGCCCGCCTCCTACTCCGTCAACGGAAAAGAGCCCTGAGTAAGCGCACGAAGTCCCACGGGGGCCGGGTTGCCTGGAAATCACGCGGAGAAAGTGATTGTGCGCGTGTATGCTGGCTAGACAGAAGCAGTCTGCGCAGGGGCAGGTCCACCGCGAACGTCACAGCGCCGGTTTCTCTACGAAGTTCGAGTCCGAGGTGGCGCACAGCGCGTCCGAAATGCGGACCTCCACCATGTCCGCGTCTTCTTTCGCCGCGATTTTCTCGCCGTTCGCGAGGTAGATGTCACAGCCTGTCTCAGTGGCGAGCACGTGCGTCACTTGCAGCGGGTTGACGTACACTTTTCGGTCGTAAGCGCCTTGGACCTCAAATAAGACTGCCATCTGAAAACCTCCGACCACAGCGTAACGCTGTACGACCGCGCGCTACCAGATTACGAAGAGGCCGCTTTGGTGACGGTTAGCCGCCTACTACTTTTTAAGTGCGTGGCTATGTCGAGAAAAAGACTCGCGGGTGTGCCGTGCCGGTCGCAGCCTGTCCGTAGGCAATCGGTGCGGGCTTCGCGGAAACGGGCCGCTTTTTCGCCAGTACCACGAGTAGCTGCTCAATCTTGCGCTGCTCGTGCGGGATGGGGAGGCTGGGTTTAGTCATGAAAGGATTCTGCCATAGTCCCCACGGGTTGGACAGTTGCCGTATCAGTAACGGTCGATTCGTACACGGGGATTTTGTGAAATGGCCTTCTGATTTCGAGAGTTGCAGCTAACCTTTGTCGAAAAGTTAAGGAAGATTTTTGCGAATCGTGGTATCCCTGTGTGCACGGAGAATCTTGCTATGCGGAGGGTTATCCTCCAACTTCACCTCATTGTCGCGTTGGTTGGGGGCATATTCATCGTCACACTGGGGTTAACGGGAAGCATAATGGCTTTCGAGCCGGAGTTGAGTCGGCTCCAGCATTGGAGGATGGCCCATGTAACGCCCTATGGGACACCTCTAACGCTGGAGGAAATAGGCAAGGCACTGCGCAAGACGTCGCCGAACCGTGACATTAGCGGATACGGCCTTTCTGACCGGCCTGATCTTTCGTACCAAGTAATGATCGAGCGGCAACTCGTGTACGTCGACCAGTACTCTGGGCAGGCGCTGGGCACGATTAATGGAGGAATGGACTTCCTTGGTTTCGTGCACCAGCTCCACCTTCGGTTGGCTCTGTTGGATAAAGGTCGGGAATTCGGCGAGACGACGGTGAGGTGGTCAGCCCTAGCGGCACTATTCTTGCTGATTTCCGGCGCGTACTTATGGTGGCCAAGCAAGCGCTTTGGAATTGGTGGCAGCGCTAGGACAGCGAAATTCTGGTTCGATTTACACAATAGCTTCGGAATCGTGCCTCTGGTCTTCGTCTTGTTATTGGTCTTAACCGGACTGGTAATCTCTTTCGAGGCGCAAACAACACCGTTCCTGTATCGAATAAGCCATTCACAGCCGCCTCGTTGGCCCAGACTGCTGGTGGCTCCTGTGCCCGGGCGCACTCCGATCAGGCCCGATCAAGCCTTGGCAATCGCACGCGCAACTGCGCCGGGAGCGACGCCGTTTCTCGTCACGGTGCCGCATGGCAATCAGGTATATCAAATCTTCTTGCGCTACCCCGAGGACAGGACGCCCGGAGGACGTACGAGAATCGCTGTTGATCCGTATAGTGGGAACATCTTGATGGTGATCGACTCGCGCCGTGCTCCTGCTGGTTACCGGCTTGTGAACCTAAATCGCGCATTGCACACCGGGGATGTTCTGGGGATCCCAAGCAAAATTGTGGTATCGCTGGCCAGTCTGATAATGCCCTTTCAACTGCTGACGGGATTGGTGATGTGGACCAAACGGCGACGAACAAAGAGCAAGGCGAGCGCTGTGGCGAACACTAGAACTGAGGTCAGGGAGAGCAATTAGCGAAATTCGCCATTACCCTCATCGACCTCGCCGTCGCATCGTTAAGCCTCGTAGATCGGGTAGTGAATCAATCTCGAACACCTTTCCCGTAAAGTCGGGGGATTCTCAAGGCTGGCGGTCCAGTCATCCAAGAAATCGCGTGCAATGAACACATCCAAGAAATACTTCATGTTGAGCCGTTCAATAACGGTGGGAGGCATTTCCGATTCTGGTGCCACAATTGCTTCGCAATCTGTAGTCCACTGCTTGGATGCGTAAATGGTGCTCTCGGTATCGTCGGTATCGAAGGAAGCCAAATTACTGACTATTTGGATCAGTTTCATTCTTATCCATTTAACATCGCTTGCTCGATTCACTGTTGCAAAATCACTATTACTCAAAATTCCCCAGCCCCGGCGCACAAACGGCGCAAGATTGTGACATCGCCTGAATTTCATCACCCTCGTTAGGCAATTGTATGGGGTCATTTCGTACTCGATCGGAGAACGCCGCCACGAACCTGGCCTGAGAATGGCATTGGGAGCGGAACGCGGGCAGGTGCTGGGATTAGTCTTGCGGCAGGCAATGGTGCTTTCGCTGATAGCAGTAGTGATCGGTGTCGCCGGTTCGTTCGCCGCCACGCCTCTGATGAGCAAGTTCCTCTACGGCGTGAAGCCGCACGACCTGCTGACTCTGGTTCTTGTGTCGTCGCTCTTGATGGCCGTCACATTCGTCGCCAGCCACGTTCCCCACCCGCCACGCGACGAAGATCGATCCCATGGAGACCCTTCGACACGAATAGCCTGCCATTAGACATAGAGTTCGAATCAGGGAGCATCCACCCGTACGCGCGTCCTTCTACGAGCGTCGTACCCCGGAGGGCCCCTTGACCACCCTTATATCGTCGTGATCGCATGGCAGTGGTGGTGGAGAAAGTATTCAGCCGCCTGCATTGCTTACTTCCGTAATCTTGTACTCAAGATGCGGACGGTGTTCCCATTGTGACAAGGCATTCCTTTTCCCCAGGAGTATCACCGATGGCCCCCACGCTTCCTGTCCGTCTTCGCATGGAACAGCAGATTCGACTTCTGAATCTACCTTTCACGGGCCCCAAGCTGTTAAGACCGACATGCGGCGCTCCCACATACTTGCCTAGCGTAGGTGGGCTTTACGCAATCATGATTTACGACGCGACGTGCCGTCCATTGCCATATCGCTCAATCTATATGGGTGAGGCAAGAGACTTAGCAGAGGGCGTGTGTCGGGATCACGAAAAGTATGAATCATGGGAACGAGTCGCTGGTGGAGCGCCGCTCTACGTTGCTTTTCACCCCATTAACGACGAAGCGGCAAGAAGGATAGCGGAGCGGCTGCTCATAGAGCACTACGGACCCGAGTGCAACACGACATTCAATCGCAACGCGCTTGCGTTGAGGGCACTATTGGACATGTACTCAGGTGAGTCGAATTGGCAGTTCAATCTCTGAGCACAAGTGCAACCGGGCTAGCGGCGAGAGTGCAGTGGGCGAGGATGATAATGGAGAAGGTGGACAGCGCGTGCGGGAGAGAGCGGGAGAGATTAGTGGCAGGACCAAGCTTACGGACCTATAATAGTATTCCCAGAGAAGACCTTCCGCGTATATCCCACACGATCTTACCAAGCAGGTTCCCCTCGGAAAGAAAACTAAGAGCGCCTCTCGCCCATATCTTGCCTCAAGGGATGGTCAACGATGATGGCGCGACCATCGGTTAGGGCTTTGACCGAGTTGAGCACATTGCTCGGCACAATCCCGACCACGCCCGGTCGAGCAACCTGTTTGACACCGTCGATGGTCAGTTCGAGTTCGCCTTCAATGACCTCGTAGACTTCTTCTTGGGGATGGAAATGTGCGTGGATGGACGAACCGCGTTTGAAATCGTAGTGGGCGAACGTCATGCTGGAAGAATGAAAATAACGTCCATGCCAGACGGGTAGACGCTCAATGACTTCAAGTGTACTGGTGTCAATGAATGGCACGGGCCTGCTCCGGTGAGCGATTGTAGCAGTTCCTTCGCCAGAGGAAGCTGTCATGAACGGCGTGCGCTCGGCTCTTTTTTCAAGGTCACCGCTCTGAGTTGTGATGTCATCAAAACTGTGAGACCGGCGCCAGAGGTAAACTATCCGGGTATGCGTAAGCGGGCTTTTACCCCTACTCCGCAGGGTATTCAATCTCATGACGAGGGCTGGCTAGACCTCGACCGTGCAGGCATTGTTGAGGTCACATCGGAGGATAAGGATTATCCGGTGGAGTCTGCACTGGTCTCAGGAGAAATGCTGGGCTGGCATGCCGCCGAGTCTGGCACCCAGACCATCCGGCTAATCTTCGATGAGCCGCAAAGACTCAAACGCATCGCGCTCGTCTTCGAGGAAACCGAGACAGATCGTACCCAAGAGTTCGTCCTGCGATGGTCTTCCGATGGCGGGCACTCGTTTCGAGAAATTGTGCGCCAACAGTGGAATTTCAGTCCCCCTAACACAATTCGTGAGGTCGAAGAGTATCGAGTTGAAATCTCCGATGTCACGATTCTTGAATTAGTCATTGTGCCCGACATCAGGCGAGGATCGGCTCGCGCCTCGCTCAAGACTCTGCGCATGTCTTGACCGCGGCGTTTGAAGGCACCGAAAGAGCGCATGGATCGAATGTTGCGCCAGATTGCTGAATTCGTTGCAGTCCCCTCGTGCAGCCTGTTTACAGGAGCCTCCGTCTACATCAGCTTTGTCGAACATCCAGCAAGAATGGATTGCGGCGTCGAGATAGCCACGACGGAGTTCGCGCCCAGCTATCGTCGAGCCACTGTCATGCAGGCGACCTTGGCAGCGCTGGGATTGATCTCCTCCATTGCAGCATGGCTCGGTGGGGCGACATTCTGGTGGCTGGTTGCTGGAATCCTACTGGGCAGTGTCATCCCGTTCACGCTGTTCGTGATCCTTGCGACGAACAAGCAATTGCTGAGTCCTACACTGGATAGGCGATCAGTCGAAGCAGAGCGGCTGCTGACGCGCTGGGGCAGATTGCATGTCGTGAGAAGCGTCTTGAGCGCCTTAGCACTCTTGCTATTCCTCTACCTCGCAATGTTTACGAAATCCGCGTAACTGAGAATGGCAGATGATGAAAAGGGTTTGAGGGGCGCTATTTGTCGCCGAGACGGTGTGTTTGCTAACCGGGTGGTACAGGAAATCCTGTACGCAAAACTCCCAAACCTGATGCTGAAACTGCACGCGCTGGTTTGTGAGCCATAGACAACAGAAGCATTTAGCATCGTGGCACCAAACATGCTTCATCCTTTACCGCAGCATTCGCACTGGCTCATCGGAGGTCAAATATGGCTGACGCTATGCAGAAGGACTGGCGCGAACTTTGTGTTGCGGTGACAAGAGAAAGTTACTCAACGAAGCTGACCTCGCTGGTTCAGGGACTGATTGAAGCGTTGGATAGGGGCGAGCGAAGCTGGCTTCCCGGCACCTGTCCACTTGAGGCAAACACGGCGAATCGGGACGCTGCGTGAGTTAAGGAGGTCTTTACGGCTGACACTTTGCGAATCACTCACCGCCGTCTGCGCCAACCCAGCCACATACCGAGCCCGATCCCCATTGCGACCGCACCAGCCAGCTTCTTCCGGTCGCTGATCGGAACAAAACGAGTTTGCTGATCGCTGACTTCTACAACACCCACCGGGATCGCTCTTGCTCTTCCCACCGTCCAGAGCACTTGTGAACTCTCAACCTTGTATCCATCTATTCTGGTTGCTGCCGCAGTCGTAATGCCGTGGCTTGCGAAAGAGAAGCGGCCAATGTCAGGAGTTACAGGCAGTGCAGCGTTGAGGGCGGACGCCGCACAGTCCGCTCTGTGTGCTTACCTGTCGCTGATCGCGTTGGCGGAAATGGCGGTCAACCTGAAGCGGCAACTAGCGTGAAATCCCTCGCTTCGTAGCCAGATAGGCGGCAAAGCTACCCAGCCAGTGACCACCTTCATAGTGTTCGCCCGTTACAGCGCCCAAGCCAGCACTCGTGTGCGCCCCGGCAGTCGCCATAATCGACGGTAGCCGCTTGTCGCTTTTCGCTAAACCAGCGGCGATTCCCTCCAGCATCCATGCTCGGCTGAGATTAAGCCCGTCCAAGTGCGCCAGCTTGGGATCGCTGGGATCGGGCGACACAACGGGCTGCAACCACTTACCCTCACCTGAGGTAGGAATTTGGGGCATGAATATTCGCAGCCAGCGTGCAAACTCTTCGTTTGGCAGGACACGCCGCATCAAATCGGCCTCGCCGAGGCATGGGGACAGAAAATCCTCTCCAGAAGGCTCATAGGCCAAGGGGCAGTTCTTGTCGCCGAGGTAGAACTGCTTGGCTTTGGAGACGACTAATTCGGCCAACTTCTGATCACTACTTCCGTGCGCATAATCGAGCATCAGACCGAGCGCGAACGCGGTCTGGTCGTGTTCGCCGACGCGCACAGGGTGCGAGAGTTTGGGCAGCCAGTTGTTCAGCCGTTCCAGTACAACTTCCTCAAGCGGATGCAGATTAGGTGCCATCTCTTTACTCTGCGGATCGTCCCATTCGCGTAATTCCGCAACTAATTGAAGGAGCCATGCCAGCCCATACGGGCGCTCAAAACTGGCTCGTCCCTCTCCTCGGAGATACGCGGCCTCCTGCGCGATGTTTTCTGCCGTAAGACTCTGCCGCAATGCTTCGCGAGCAGCCGGAACAAACGGAGCGTCCGGAAACGTCCTGACCAAGCGAGCGAGAAGCCAATGCCCGTGCACAGACGAATGCCAGTCGTAGCAGCCATAGAAGGCGGGCGTCAATTTCCGGGGTGGTGCCGCGTCTGCATCGCTATTCAAGGTGTGGCTAATGTGGTTTGGATACTCTTTGTGGACGCACGCGAGTGCAAGATTGGCGAACCGTTCAGCCGCTTTGATATCGAACTTGCTTGTATTTTGGGCGGCAGCACTCACGGTGAAGAGCAGGAACATGGCGCAGAAAGTCGATTTCATCGGCTACCACTTTAGTCGAAGACTGAGAACATGGGCGAAGACGAGATTCGGGACTGCGACCGCTGGGCAGAGTTGGTGGGACTAACTCATATACCAACCACCATTGACCGAGATTGCCTGCCCGGTCATGTAGTCATTCATCGCCAGCATCACCGCTACCGAAGCCACGTCGTCAACCGAACCGAAATGCCCCATCGGAATCAGAGCGGGACTTGCGTTCGGATTGCTGGTCACTATACAGGCGCGTGCAAATTCAGGTGTCGTATCTCTCTTAAGCAGCCTTCTCCACAGGCAGCCCGGCTTCCATCCACCCCTGTTTTCCTTCGGGGTAGGGCGCCACGTTTGTGTAGCCCATCGTCGCCCATTCACGGGCAGAGTATTCGCTGGCGTGTCAATGCGTGTTCGTGCAGTAGGTGATGATCGCAACGTCCTTGTTGGGCAACAACTGCGGGGCGAGTTCCTTGATCCGTGGAGGAGGAATGTTCAAAGCTCCGGGGATGTGGGCCTCCCGGTAGCGTTCAGGTGCGAGGGTCTCGAGTACCGTGATTCCTTGCTTCTTGTCGAGTTTCGACTTCAGGTCTTTGGTCGAAATTGTGCTGTCCATTTTGATCTCCTCAATGTTCAATCTTAATAGAATCTTAATCATGCAGTCGCGAAAACGTGGCTCGATAGTCAGCCGTGAATTTCACGATGCCTTTGCGCGTAAGCTCGTGTTCTATCTCAAACGTTTCCCACCCTTGCTCCAAGTCAAGCTCCTCGTAAGGAATCGGTTTACCGGAAGCCTTGCATTGGAACTGGTTGTCGGGCGTTGGGAAAAGTCTTGCTCGCCCAATGCATACATCAAATATCCATGCACGGCTGAGGGGCTGCTCGCGATCACTATGCTTGCTGTTAACTTCTCTCGTCGTAAAGAAAGCTCATCCGCGGCCGTCAGGTTGTTGATGGCAGCTCGAATCGCTTTCTTGGCTGATTCATCTAAGACTTATGGGTAACCAGTTGGCTGTTTCGGTACTGGATCTGGTGGGCATGCGAGCCGGTGAGCCCGCAGGCAGCGCAATTGCCCGATCGGTGAACCTGGCGCAGCGCGTGGAGCAAATGGGATACAAGCGCTACTGGCTGGCCGAACATCACTCCATTTCTGGCCTGGCTTGCTCGGCCACGCCCGTACTGATTGGACATGTGGCGGCGGCGACGAAGACGATTCGCGTGGGCAGCGGCGGAGTGATGCTGCCGAACCACGCACCGCTGGTGGTGGCGGAACAGTTTGGGACCCTAGAAGCGCTGTATCCGGGGCGAATTGACCTGGGTCTGGGCCGCGCTCCGGGTGGCGATTTTTCGACGATGCGTGCTCTGCGTAGAGATCTGGGGCAAAGTGGGGAGGACTTCCCGGCCTTGCTGGAGGAACTCCGGACGTATCTGGGCCCCGAGAGGCCGGGGCAGGCGGTGAAAGCGATTCCCGGACAGGGAAGCAATGTGCCGATTACGCTGCTGGGGTCGAGCGATTTCAGTGCGCGACTGGCAGGAATGCTCGGGTTGCCATTTGCATTCGCGGCACATTTTGCTCCTGATTATCTGTATGCCGCGGCACGCCTCTACCGCGAGCACTTCCGGCCAAGCGAGGCGCTGCCGAGTCCGTACCTGATGGTTGCGGTGCAGGTGATTGCGGCAGAGACGGATGCGGTAGCCAAACGGTTGTTCACGACGCCACAGCAACGTTTTTTGCGGTTGATTCGAAGCCAACCAGTCGAGTTATTGCCTCCAGTTGATTCCATGGAGCTGCTTTGGCAGGAACATGAGCGGGCCGCTGTGGAGAACAGACTGAGAGCGGCGATAGTGGGATCGGATGCAACGGTGAAAGCGGGGCTCGAGAAGCTGGTAGGTGATACGGCCGCGGACGATGTGATCGTTGTGACTGACACCTATGACCATGCGGACAGGATCGAGTCGTATCAACGAGTGGCGGCCCTCGCCGTGACGGTCGAGGTGAAGCCAGACGTTGCCGTGGAAGCCTAGAGTCTAGCCAAACGCCGAAGTCGGGCAGGCTTGGCGATGAAATGCAGAGCTGGAAGTGTCAAAAAGGACCGCCAGAACCGCCTGAAGTGGTCTGGGCGTTGTAGAGAATCTGGTCGGCCGATACGTCGACCGATGTGCTCCTGAGTCGTGACAGGCCTGATCAGGTTGCGGCGGGCGAGTTCTTTTATCACCTGCTTCGGATCGCGAGCGACAACGACCGCCTTGTCCTGCCCGCTCGTCGAAAATCATTTTTTTTGCTTGGGGCTGGCTTTCGCGCGCCGATTGAAGTCCAGACAGAGATTCACCCAATACTCGAAATCCTTGTTGGATTTTCGCGCCCTGCTCGTTTACATAAAGGTAGCCTCGATATTCGCGATTATTCATCACCATCGACTCCCTTTTTCTTGATGGCAACATCATAAATTTCCGGATCGATGCGGCACATCAGCTCATCACCGCTCACGCTGACGCACACCTTCCCGTCCACCATGAAGGTGATCCCGCGAAACATTCTTGTCTCTGTAACTTTTGGCACGTCCGCGACTGCCGTTCGGAGGCGTTGGAGAAGTGCTTCGTTGGCAGCCATGATTACAAAAAGGAGCGGCTTAGTTCCGATGCAATAAGCAGTTGCCTGCGCTCAGAGCTCGATGGAACGAGTGCCTGTTCCGCGACGCGCTTTCCACGAACTAGCGTTGCGAACCGAACGACGACAGCTCACCCCCAAATTGAATGTTGAGGCCCGAGTACAGTTGAAGCCCAAGCCGCTCAGATTGGAATTAGCCCCCGCCGGATTCCCAGAGTAACCGCTTCGGTACGGGTGGAAGCACCGAGCTTGTCGAGAATCGAGCTGATGTGGAACAAGACCGTATGTTCGGAAATACCCAGACGCGCCGCGATATCTTTGTTGACGAGTCCCTCCGCTAACATTCTTAGCACTTCGGTTTCGCGGGAGGTGATCTCCTCAGATAATTCATCGTCAACCTCCGCCAACTGATCACCGAAGACGCCGGCCAAGCTATCTGCGGTCGCTGCGCTCAACAAAACAAGTCCGTCATAGGCGGCATAAATGGCGGAGAGAACGTCGTCGGCGTCGCTCTCTCTGGAGAGAATCGCGCGCACCCCGCTCCGCAACAAGCGAGAGATCGACCGCGCGTCGCAGACCCCCGTGAGCAGAACAATCGCAGCGTCCGATGTCAGTCCACGTGGTAAATGGCGGATCAAATCGGAATCGATGACAATTACATCCAGTTCCCTGCTACGGGCAAATGACACCAGGCTCGCGAGCGTGCCAAAACTTCCTGCCAGATGGAACTCAGCGTGGCTGCGGATGACGCTTTCGAGCCCGGCGCGGCGAACGGCTAAGGTCGCGACCACCGCAATTCGGATCGCTCCTCCGCCGCTTCGCTTTGACATTCGTTATCGCGACCTCTCACCCAAAGTAATCGGAACCGGCTTGATCTCGCCGGCTCGAATGATCCTCACCTGGAGAACCTCACCGACCCTCGCGGTGGCAAGTGAGTCTTGGATTGCATCCATGTGTTCGACTGTCTTTTCGCTGACTTCGAAAACAACGTCTCCCAGCAACACTCCGGCCTTTTCTGCGGGTCCACCATTTTCGACGTGCACGACGAGCAGCCCGGCTCGCGTTCCAGCTGGCAGCTTCGAGCGCATATTTTCCTGCACCTCCACTGGCTGCATAGCAACGCCTAGATAGGGTCGAGCGATGCGGCCCTTTTCCAGGAGTTCTTCGACTACCCGATTCACGGTTGCGACTGGCACCGTTACAGCTCGTCCGTGGGCTAAGCCCTGCGTATTCATGCCGACAACCTCACCACGGGCATTCAGCAGCGGCCCGCCGGAAAATCCCGGATACAGCGCGAGGTCGAGCCGGATGTGCTGATCGAGTTGTCCCCCCCGCCGGTTCCTCCACTCGCCGCTGATGCCGCCAATGATTCCGCTGCTCGCCACCAGGTCCCCGCGGCGCGTGCGGCCGAGCGCGAGAACTAGATGGCCGAGCCTCAGTTCTGTTGAGTTGCCGAGTTGCGGCGCACTCGAAGCTCCCTCCTCGATCCTTAGGACAGCTATGTCCGTACTGGGATCCCGTCCGGCCAGTTTCGCAGAAACTGCGAGGCCACCACCAAGCAGAACTTTGATGTCTTCGTCGCGCTGCACGCCGTGATGAACGGTTACGACCACACCGTTCTTCCATTCGATGCCACTGGTCGGCATCCAGCGTCGGGCATGAACGGCAACTACGCTACTGCCTACCCTCTCCGCGGCAGACGCAAATTCGCCTGAAATTGTTTCTACTATTGAATTGGCCATGTTTAGTAAGCCCCTTTCCTGAACTGTGGGAACAGGATCAAGGATAGCCACGGAGGGCGCATCCGCCAGACGGCTAGGTGGAGACCAGAAAGGTGGTTTCAGAGGCGGTAACGCAAACCATTCCTGTGAGTGCTGGTAATGGCATAGACCTGAAGAGGCCGCTAGGAAGCGTCCTGGCCGGATTAATTACGCATCGGCGACAATACCGTAGTCGGCCCCCATCAATAATCACAAGCGCGTTCAGAGAACCTAGCTGGCTAAGTTTCTGTCGCGAAACCCGAAAGACCGCGCCAAATCTGGGGTTGGCAAGGTTGTTCGCGTGAGATTTCTACGATTTTTGTCTTAACATGTCTGTGTGTTGTGTAGCACATGTACGCTATGTCAACTAAATCCCCATCTCCTTCCGACGTCCAACTCTGGTTCCAGCAGCAAGCCGCCGGCCTTTGGCCCGCCGCGCTCGGCTCATCGACTACATAGTTGTCGCAAAACGAGTCGTCTGTGGCCGACTCGTTTTGCTCGTGGCGCACCTAGAACAACATTTTCACAGCTAGTTGGATCTGCCGCGCCGATGTGGTTGCATCGGGCCGCGTAATCGTTTGCGTTGACAGACCGAACGTGTTGGTTTGCTCTACTATATTACCTGGCTGCTGGAATTGGGGATGATTCAGCAGGTTAAAGAATTCCGAACGGAGTTGCATCCGGAAGCGCTCGTTGATGCGGACGTTCTTCATCAGGACCACGTCGGCATTCGTATAGTGCGGACCGTAAAACTGATTTCTTCCCGAATCCCCGATATGTCCAAGAAACGAATTGCTGAATGCCGCCACGTTCGACGCCCCGGTTCTAACGCCACTCGCGCTGATTTGCGATCCTGAACTTTGGAACGGATTGCCAATCACGTCGGGGTAGGAAAAGCTCGCGATACCGGTACGTCCGTTATCAAATGCACTGGTGAAAATTGTGTATGGGTGTCCTGTCTGCGCACTGACGATCCCCGAGATTTGAATCCCCTCCAGCCCCTTCCCGAGCACACCATGGCTAAGCAAGCTTTTGCCGGTACCGAAAGGCAGTTCGTAGGAAAAATCAACTACTCCTCGCTGCCTAATGTCGTTATCAGAATTGCCTCGGGAGACTTTATTCGGGTTCCGCGAGTCAACCGGAAAGCTGCCCGTTCCCGCTTCGGGAGTGAGAGGATCATTCGAGTCATCGGTGGCGTGGGACCAAGTGTACGCCCCACCGATTTGCAAGCCGCGTGAGAGCTGCTTATTCACGGTCGCCTGCAGAGCGTTATATCTTGAGTCCGCATTCGTCCTGGTGATGCTAGAAGTCGGGAAATTAGCCGCCGTCTGCAGCGCGGTTTCACGAATAGACGGCGGAATCACTAATGTGCCCGGGTTGTTGATACCTCCATACAACGCGGACCCACTTATTACCCCTTGTGGATCACCAGGCGCACAGCCACCCTGAGCGACGCAAGAAGCGATGTTCTGCTGTGTCAAAGCTGGATCGGGTGGTACTGCGTCGAGAAGTCGAATGACGTGCGTCGCGTGGGATCCAACGTAGTCCAACTCGAGAAGAGCACCTCCTGGTAGCGTCCGCTGGATGCCGAAATTCCAGTTCTGGCTTGCCGGTTGTCGGATCTTGGGATCGAGCAATGTCACAACCTGGTTTGCCCCGTTTGTGAAAGTAGTTCCAGGCGCCGGTTGCGTTGCTGGAGCAGGGATCTGCTCCGGAGTCAGCACCGTGGACGGGACATTCAGGAACGTCCCCTGGAAAGGTGGATTCGACCTTGCGTTGCCAAAGAGATTATCAAAGATGCGATCATGGAAGATTCCGTACCCGGCGCGTACGGAGGTCTTGCCGTCCTTGAACGGGTCCCACGCGATGCCAAATCTGGGTTCGAAGTCTTTGTAATCGTTGCTATAAACTTGGCGGCCCGTACCCGGCCCGACCAGGGTAAACGTATAGGAGGTGGCAAAACTATCGGGATTCTGGAACAAATTCGAGAAGTTCCCGCCGGTTTCGAAAGGAACTCCGTTGAACTGGTAGCGAAAGCCGTAGTTCAGGGTCAGATTGCGGGCAAGCTTCCACGTGTCCTGGATAAAACCGTCGAATTCGCGCTGGCGGAAATCTTTTGTGTCCGTTGCCACGCGCGCGCCTGCGTGGTTATAAAACTGTGCTTGGAATTGGCCGAATACACCGCCGACGAGGAACCAGGAGAGGTCCTGAACGGTTGAAGCAACGTTGCTGGCGATGGTCGAGCTCAGACCGGACACCGCAGCATCCTGGAAGCCCGAACCCGAGAAGCGATTGAAAAACAGAAGCGAACGCGAGTTGAAGTTGTCGTCTCCCTTTGAGCGGACGTCCCGGAAGTCCCCTCCAAACTTAATGGTATGGTTGGATTTTACCCAGGTCACCGCATCGGCGTAGCTTGTAGTCCCCGTGTTTCTCGTCTGCCCTGCGGAATCGAACAGCGTATTACAGCCAAATACATTGACGGGACCATTCAGAAAAGCAGCATCTGGCACCTGGATATCCACTCCGTTGCCGAAGGCATCGGTTCCGGTATTTGGATTGAAGAGGTTACAGTTGCTGTTAAAAGCTGCGTAATTCTTGTTCCAGCCAAACTTAAAGTCATTGATCAGTCTGTTGCTGAAGGTTGAGGTCAGACCGGCGAAAACGCCGTGCTGGTAACTTGGTGTGCTCAAGAGGTCGAGCCCTGGACCCAGTTCGAAATGTCCCTGATTGGACTCTACACTGCGGCCATAGACATAGCGCAGGGACAACTGGTGCTTCTCCGAGAGCTTGTGATCGATCTTCGCCGTCCAGTTGTAATCGTTGAGCGCATCCGGACTGGCGAATTTGAGAATTCCCGAAACTCCCGGGATCACATCTCCTCCATTCGGATTCGGCAGTAAATTGAGTAGCCTTTGGATTTCAGGGTCGGGACCGAGGCCGGTCAAGTTGTCCGCAGCTCCTGCCGTGAGATTTACAGTTTGAGTTCCGGTAGCCGTCGGCACGGTGAAGACTCCGGACTTGAAAGCGGCGGTGGGCACTGTCCGCGACTCCGTCAGGGTGGTTCTGAATCGCTGATATTCGCTATTTATGAAGAAAAACGTCCTATTTTTGATGATGGGTCCGCCAACCGAAAATCCGAAATCATTCCGCACGTAGGGATTTTGTGGCGCGGGGCCAGGGTTAAAAAAGTCGCGCGCACCCAGGGCATTGTACCGTCCAAACCAATATGCGTCGCCATGAAACTTATTAGTCCCTCCCCGAGTGATCACATCAATGATGGCTCCTGTGTTGCGGCCATACTCGGCGTTGAAGTTATTGGTGATGACCCGGAACTCCTGGGTCGAATCCGGATTCGCCCCTAAAATGCCTGCCCCACCCCCGGGGACCGAGGTATCATTGTTGTCTACCCCATCGAGAAGAAAGTTGTTGTTGCGATCACGGGAGCCGTTCACTGCAAAACCGTTATTACCGTCGTTTGTTTGTATCGTACCCGGCGACAGCAGAACCAGTTCATAGGGGTTGCGCGTAAGCAGGGGTAGATCCGTCATGGTTTTGGCGCCTACCAGCGTGCTGAGTTGGCTGGTCTCGGTGTCAATCTCGGCTACCGAGTCGCCGTTTACCTGAATACTTTCTTTCACCGTTCCCAGCGTCAATCGCGCGTTTAATACCAGTGCCTGCGCGACTGTGAGTGGTACGCCTTTAAACTCCGAAGTGCGAAAACCCTCTTTCCCGACATTCACCAAATAATTGCCGGGCGCGAGACCAGGAATCGTATAGAAGCCGGTTGTGTTAGTTGTTCCGGAGCGCACAGTGCCCGTACCGAGGTCGGTAACGGTCACATGGGCATCGGCGACCGCAGCGCCACTAGGATCGGTCACGCTACCGGAAATAGATGCGGAGGTTTGGGCGAGCAGCGTGCCACACAATAGCAGAGAGCAGGCGAGGCAAAACACTCTAACTGATATCATTGGTAACTCCAGTCATTTATATCATTCGTCTCTTAGTGCGAGGTTCTACCTTAGGAAGCAAGATAGATACATCATCGGCACTTCACATACTGTTCGGCGTCAAGTTCAGATAGTTGTTGCTGCCGCTCCGGGATAATGCGCCGGCTCCTTTGACGAGGCACGTTTAGTCTTTGAGTAGATCTTCGCTCCGCCGTATTTGTCATCGCACGAAGAATCGTTCCCCTTGCACACCACGCTACTGCCCTGCTAAGACTTCGGTTGTCACGCCGTTGTTACATCTCTGTCAAACAACGACAAGACGCGTTCGAAATCAGAACAAGTGCTCTCCTCGGCTTTTCGTGCCCTCAATTACCTAAACTTGTCGAGCGCGCTTTTATTCCGCCAGCGATAGTTTTTTTTGCTGTAAACATGGTTTTCGCGTGGTGGAACGGCGGTTCAAATCCGCCCCCCCCGCAACCATGAACGCCACTGTTGAAACGCAGTGGCGTTCGCCCGTTTATAGAGGAATCAGTTCCCCAGAAGCCGCCTTGAAACTTCCCCAGGGTCTGTCTGGTGAAACGCTCCAAATGCGTTGTCTGTCGGCTCGGCGATGATCAACACACGCCGGCGCGAGTACCGCGCCGGCGTCTTATGATCTAGCTTCGAAGTAAATCCCTAGCGAAGGACATCTGCTCGATTGCAGAATCACCCTTCACCTGGGAAGCAGAATGGTATCTACGATTGACTCTGCGACCCTCGCGCCCAGACCTTTGCCAGCGACGTGATCAGTCCGGAAGTGCTGGCCGGCATAAATTCGGCTCAGACCTGCCTCCTGCGCTGCCGCCGAGAAGCTGGTGAAGTGCCGCGTCACTTCCTTCAACGACTCGGAGGTGACATCGAAAGTGAACCGATCACCTAGTTCAGACTTCAAGACTTCGGCTCCGGCAAAACTGATGGCACTGTGGGCACCGGGGTACGAAGGGTCTGGGGCGGTCTTGAGCGACAGCGGAAGCCAATTCGGTTCTGGCTCCGTGTCGGGATTGCCGTCATCGCCGGCCAGCTCGACCGCGGTCACCGGCCGCCAGAACTGGTAAGTGTACTTAGCCTCAAAAAATGCGATCGTAGTATCCGCCAGGCTGATGTTCAGCAGAGCAAACAGCCGTGCGCTACGGGCCAGCCCGAGGTGATGTCCCAACGCTGCAGTCTGCGCGATTTCGTTCCAGAAGTCCTGAATGTTACCGTTCCAGAACTTTCCAATCTGGGTCTGCTCCTGGGTACGGGTCTTGCTAGTAATGAGACCCAGACTCTTGACTTCATCGAAGGCCCTTGTGTACTCCTCGCTGGTCAGCCGCGGTGGCGGCCCGGGGCGAAATTCATCAGCCCGCGCCAAGGCGAACGGACTGACCTGAGGCCATTGTATGAAGTCAGCCGGTGCGAAATTGGGAGGCGTGAGTTGGTAGTCTCCTGGCTGGTTTCCTGGAATATAAGGAGGCAGAGTGACGTTCGCTCCGTCGGTGCTGCGGAACGATAGAATCTCAGCGGCAACTTTTTGTCCGACGGTGACGCCGTCCGCCTTGTCCTGTCCTTCCGGAATCTGCGCCAGGTCCTGCTGAAGTTCGGCGTCGAGAGTTGCCTGAAACGTCGGGTAGAGTGTGACCAGGACATCATGCGCCGCTTGGTCTGCCGCAGCTGGTTGCGACGCCAGTCGCGAGACGTCCGAGAGACGTACCAGGTACGGACTGTAGGTTCCATCGATGTTGTTGACCGCGTCAAAGATGGAAGCATGCAGAATGGCGAAGCTGCGAGTGGAATGAATGGTGGGAGGCTGGGCGCCGGCGGTCCGCAGGATCACCAGGAGAGTTCTATTCCACTCGATGACTGGATTGACAGTTGTAGCGGAGCTTGTTACGGACGGCTCAGCATCTGCCGCAATCGAAGCTCCTGTGACTTGAGCCTGAAGACTCGCGCACATGAGAGCAAGGGTAACTAAGGTTCTGGACATATCCTTATTCCTTTGTTTGGATTTAGTGCCCGACTGGGTGCGACGCATGTCACTGCGGTCTGGCACTGATACCATCTAAAACTAGCCACGAAGGAAAATATTCCCGAGGAGATTGTGAATTGCCAAACTTCGGTCCGTGCCTGTTGTTCCATGGACGCCGGCGTTGGTTCTCTTGGCTCAATACGCCTCTTTGTTGAACATAAGGCTGTGATCGCCCGGATGATCATCACCACTGCGGTCATCCTTAGCTGAGATTAGGCGGATCGACATACTTTTGGGACCGCTTCAATGATGCTCTGCGGAGCCATCGTTGGAATGATACTCGTGAGCTCGTAATTGGCAGCATCGAGCACTGCGCGAAACTCGGCTCTGGTGCGTTCCCGTCCTCCGGTCATCACGAGCATATTCAGATCGAGAAGTTTACTGAAAGACATGGCGTCGGTGTCTGGCACAACCATATCGACAATTAACACTCTTCCCCTCGCTGCCATAGCCCGACGGCAATTTCTAAGGATCGTGATTGCACGCCGGTCGTCCCAGTCGTGAATGACGCCGCACAGAAGGTAGGCACCTGCACCTTGGGGAACCGAAGTGAAGAAGTCCCCGGTAAGGTATGAGCAGCGCCTGCTCCATGCGTCGTTGCCACGGCATTGCTTTGCTCTTTCGATTGTCGACGCAGTATCGAAAACAGTACCTGTGATGTGCGGATTGAACTGCAGAATCTTCTCCAGGAATTTGCCTTGGCCTCCTCCGACGTCGACGATGGAAGAGATTCCCGCAAAGTCGTATGCCATCAGAACTGCGCAGGCCAACATCGACGACAGGTTCGTCATACCCTGATTGAATGCGTCCGCGGCGGCGTTGTTTTGTCGAAGATAGTCGAATAAGCTTTCTTGAAAGACATTGTTAAACGCCGGAGACCCGGTTTGGACGCTATGAAGGAGGTTTCCGCACGCCTGGTAGTGAATTTCACCGATCGTGATCACCATCGCCCTGAGAGATCCAGGAACTTCGGTCTGAAGGCTCACCGCAAGCCGGGAGAGTGCGAAGCAGTCTTTCCCGAGTTGCGAAAAGATTCCCACGCTGGATAAGGCGCGCATCAGACGGAAAAGTGATGGGGCATCGGAGCCGGTCGAAGCCGCTAATGCGACAGACGATTGCGGGCCGTCTCTCAGCAGGTCGGCAATGCCTAGCTTCGCTGCGACGTAAATCGCCTGCGATAACCAGTAAGCAGTTGCCATCTCGAATAGAGCGGGAGGGGAGGGATTCTCTGCCGTCCTTCTTGCGATTCCCATCGGAAGGGGTCGACCGTTCAAGAGCTGTTTGATCTTCGTCCAGACGCCCTCACTGCTTAATAGACGCAGAATCTGTAACAGCCGCCAAGGAGTCAATCGTCGAGCTACCATTTGAGGAGTGCGACCTCCGCAGCCATTCCTGGTCCAAGCGCGATCATCACTCCCCAGTCTCCTGGTTGCGGATCTCCGCTACGCACGACTTCCTCCAAAACAAACACAACCGTGGGGGAGGACATATTTCCGTAGTTCCGCAATACGGTTCTGGAGAAACGCAACTGGGTATCCGTCATGCCGAAATGCTTTTGAACGTTGTCGACCACCTTGCGTCCGCCCGGATGAACAACCCAGAAGGCGATGTGAGATCTTGAAAGTCCATGTCGCTGCAGCAATTGCTGGAGCGCCGCTTCGATCATGGGACCAGCCAGATGTTGAACCGAGGCTCCAAGCACGATTCGCAACTTTCCGTCGCGATGCTGAAGTCCGACCTCCTCGATCTGCTCCGTATCGATGAAAGTCTCGAAGTCAACAACTTGTGGATAGCTAAGATTGGCTTTCTGCCCCCCGGCAAGGAGCAAGGCTGCGGCGCCATCGGCGCAAATCGCGTTCCCCACAACTGTTTCCAGGGTGTTATCGACATAGTAACAAGCTGAGCAAATCTCGACAGCCAGCATTAATGCTTGGCGGCCTGGATTTGCGCGAACGAAATCGACCGCTCTCTGCAACGTGGGGAGGGCACCCGCACATCCAAGCCCAACGATTGACGCTCTCTGTAGGTTGTTACTGAAGCCCATATGCGCAATGAGGCGACTACCTACATCCGGACACACATAGCCGGTGCAGGTGCAGACTGCAAGGAAATCGACATCCTGCACGCTAGTTCCGGCTGACTTCACACAGTTTTGAATCGCTCGGCAACCTGTTTGCATGGCGCCGCGCAGATACCTCTGATTCAGCTGATCAGAACTTTCTCCGCGATTCAGAGTGCCTTCCAGATAAAAATGGCGATGATCAATATCGCTATTCAGGAAGATCTTGCGGATGCGCTCGCCCTGGTAGCCCGCAGCATGAAAGCTCTGCTCTTGCGTCAGCCTAACCAGTGGGTTCGCCGTTCCGATACCGAGGATCCGTGGATGGTTCACTGGTCGCCAACCAATTCATGCGAAGTATCAGTTTCTCTCTCCTGATGCGTAGCATCGAGCTCCGCCTCGAGCTGAGACTTGAGGCCGCGGCTCGCCTCTTCGAACTGACCCTTGGCGCGCGCCACATGTCCTATTAGTGCGTGCAGCCGCCTCGGACCCAATATCAGTAATCCGAGCACAAGGATGAACAGGATTTCGGTGCCCAATCCCACAATTCACCTCTTAGTTGCGATTTGGTCGTCGGCAACGGTAGCTGCAGTGCTGGCCGACTTGTCTTCGTCAGGTCTCATGGCAGCCTTGAAGCCACGGATGCCCTCTCCGATTCCTTTACCAAGTTCGGGGAGCTTTTTGGGCCCGAACACGAGCAGGGCAATTCCGAAAATAATCAGCAGATGCATCGGTTGAAAAAGTCCCTCAAACATACAGCCTCCTTGAATCGTTAATCCAAACCTGGTTGTAAAAGTGCGGGCGCGCAACCGGTGAATCAGTGGCACGCCCGCCTGCAGCGGGGGAGGACTTACAACAATCAAAAGCCGCGTTGGACGGAATCAGCTTCGACGGCCAGACGCCTCACCAAGGTGAAGAACCCCTGCGATTGACCAAGGAACAGGAGGTCATCCGTGAAAGCCTTGATCGTGGCCACGGCTCCCCCTTCCTTTGTCGACGTGGGTCGAATCACCGAGCACACAGGTAGATCTTTGCTGACAAATTCAGCGGGCTCAGGCAGGATCAGGTTGGTCTGGTCAAGCTCTGAGTGGCGGGCATTGAGATCCGGGAATGTCAGCCCAGTTACTGGATCAGTTACACCAGCCAACGGCTGAGAAACCGCATTGCCTGACTTGTCATGCCAGAGCCCGAAGTGGTCGATCTCGACTCCGCCAATGCTCACCAGGATTCGCAGGACTTCGGAGTCGGTCGCCTTGAAAGCCAGCGTAGGATACAGGCTTGCCCCGCCTTGCTCGATGAACGCAAAGTGAAATCCCGCCGTGTTCGCAATCGCCTGCATTCGAGACTCTTGCGGGTTCGCAGGAGGAACCGGCTGAGGTTGGTTGGGAGGTGTGTCGGTGTCGTTTAGCGGTATGGCGGGCTGGTTATCTATGGTGAAAGGTCCCTTGAACGTCACTCCGAAGTCAGGGTTCTGGGCGCTGCGGTAGCGCGTATACCAACTGAGGTCGACATTGAGCTTCAGCAGGTTGGTCAACCTTCCGATATTCTTGGCCCCGGTCGCTTGACTGCTGGGCAAGTTTCGGAACGCATCCAGATCAACCGGCTCTTCGCCCTTAGAGATCAGGTAGGCGTTCAGGAAGGCCGCGTGGCTCAATTCATCATCGGTGTTATCAGCGATGTATTGAGCCATATCGCCATCGAGGTTGCTGAGCGCGGCTATGTAGGCCGGATTGCCACCTTGCACTCCTCCCAGTTCGTTATATTGCTGCCACAGATCAGCCTCGATGAGTTCTACTGCCGCCGCGAACCGCAGGAGTGCTGCGTCGCCTTTGGAAAGCTTGCCCGTGCTTCGGGTGCTTTGCGCGTTGCCCTGGGTCCCCAAGATCGCGCTGGCCGATAACGTTGCTCCTGCAATCCCCAGTCCCTTGAGAAATGAACGCCTCTTGACTACACCTTGCCAGTGACGCTGAACGTCACCTGTCAAGGACTGGTTGGCTTCAGATGGATTCGTCTCGGACACCACCGTGGTTAGAGAATTCTTTTCTTTCATCTTTTCGCTCCGATTCCTTTTCTTGTGATTTTTGTTGCAGTGGAACTGTGCGTTAGACAGTGTTGGCGTCGCCGGAGATACGTCAGAGATGTCATTTGATTGTCAACTCTTTGGTACGGTCGGCATAAGAGCATCTCCGTCTTATTTGGACACGAGGTGTCCTTGCTTCTTCGTTATTCTGGTCTTCCCTCTACAAATACAACTCTGTTGTTCATTACTTATTCCACATTAGCTCGATAACTTCTGGTAGGGGCATGGCCAAGAGTGGAATTGCTTTATAGGGGCTGAGTAGCGGCAACCAAGGACGACAGAAGGGTTCAGAAGGGTATTCAGTTGGGCCAGGAGACTCTGGAACGCTCACGACGCGGTCCTGCCAGCCATGCCACGCCGCATTAAGCCGAACCGCCGGTCTGCGAACGACGAGCACTGAAGAAATCCGACCAGTATTCCAAGAATTGAAAAAATGATCCGCCTCCTCAACTCCAAGTGGGCCAGGAAAGGCATGGCTCGCTCATGCAGGGGCAGGACGGAAGCAACAACGTTTTAGCCATGTAGGTACCCTTGGTGTTGCTGACCCTGTAGCCATGTGTCGCCGTTTGCGGCGCAAGTGCATCGCTCAACCGGCTTCGGATGGCGCAACTTTGCGTCGTACATTCGACCGGACGAAGGCTTGTCGCTGAATGAAGAGGATTCGTCTTTGCATGCGAAACAGAACGCGACGAGCAGCATTGCAACCAGCCCTGTAAGACCGTATGACGTTAATTCCAGCATTTGCGTCCTCTCCGCTTTCCAATATCCGCCGCGCGTTATCCCCCACACGCGTGGAAACTGTTGGCATAGGCGCCACTTGCCGCACTCGGGGGGATCGCCGACTGTCAGTAGCCCGCAAACTCCTCGGTCCGGATGTCGTCTTCATTTACTCCCGCATTACCGAGAGTTTGGATTGTCGCCGCCACCATGTCAGGCGGGCCGGCGATGTAATCGATGGGGCCTCCCGCCTGTCCTACTTGCGCGAGGAGCATTTCCGAGCTGAAATATCCCGTCCTTCCCTTCCACGACAGGCCAGGAGCGGTCGGGCGAGTCAGGGTCGGGACAAAGCGGAATCTTGGATTCTCACGCTCTAACTGCCAAAGATCATCGATGAATGCTGCATCCTTGAGTTGCCGGTTGGCGTAGAAGAGAAACAGCGGATGGCTCAGTTTTTCCTGCGCGGCATAAGAAAGAATGCTGAGAAACGGCGCGACTCCGATTCCACCGGCCAGAAGCACGGCTGGCCTGGCCGTATTCTTATGGAGACGAAAAGATCCCATCGGTCCTTCGATCTGCGCCGCTCTGCCGATGGACAACACGGCTAACGTTCTCTTCAAAAGGGTGTTTTGCATGCGGGTCGTGAGTAGCAGATCTTGGCTCAAAGGCGAGCTTGCGATCGAGAAGGTATGCGGGATTGGGCTTGATATCTCGTTTTCGGGATCCGATGTTGTCAGTTCAATGTATTGTCCGGGTTTGAAATTGAAGTGTTTCCGATTTTCAAACTGAAATGCCATTGTTCCATCGGCGACTCTTGACCGACCTAGTAGACTGGCTTGATAAACGCTCATCTCGTCTCCTTGCTTCGATTGTTAATGATGGGAATCGGCACTCACCCCGATTTTATGGAGTACGATTTTGGAGTTGGAGCAAGGGCGCACCGAGAGTACGCCCTCGCCAGGATTCGCCTCTTAGTTGACGGTCACGCTGACAGGTACGCTATGACTTACCGCACCAGATGTGCCCGTCACCGTCAAAGTCGTTTGAGATGAGACAGGTGCTTTGGCGTTGTTGCTGCCGCACCCGAGAGTGAATAGTGAAGCGAGCAGCAGCAAGCCTAGTACGCTGATACCCACGAAGTGTTGGCGAGTGAGCGGTTTCCGCCTGCGAGTGGTTATCAGAGTTCCAAAAAGCCCCAACCCAGGCATCAGGATAGCCATGCCGTAGCCTCCGCCGTAGCCTCCAGTTGGAGGTGTAGAGGCTGCAGACACCGTCAACGTGGAGGATGATGCGCTCGACCCCGGAGAAATCGTGGAAGGGCTAAGAGTACAGGTCAGACCGTTGGGCGCTGAACAAGTAAGGGAAATCTGACTGTTAAATCCGCCCACGGCGGCAGCACTGACCTTTAAGGTGGTCGAACCGCCCGCCGTGACAGTCGCACTTGGTGCCGAAAGGCTTAACGAAAAATTGGGACCCGCGACCGCGGCCGCGGGAACGAGACTAGCGAAGACGCTGGTTGTGCTGCCTCCAGTCGGGAAATTAGGTTGGTTGCTGCCGCCAGCGGTGAGGTACAGAGTTCCGGGGTCGCCAGAGGTACCGCCTCCGCCAAACACCATATCCCACAAGCCGGGATTCGCCAGCACCTTGTTGGAAGAGTCGCTGAGCTGACCGAGGAACTTTCCGGTGGTGTCGAACGCGTTAATGGTACCGTCGCCAAAGTTTCCGACCAGGATCGCACTCGGAAACGCACCGAAGGTGGCCGGAGCTGCCACAACACCCCAAGGCGCGTTAAGTTTCCCACCTGCGGCGACAAAAGTGCTCACGAAATTGCCATTCGTGTCGAAGATGTCGACCTGCCCCATACCGGCGCCGGGCTGAGCGTCGTGCTTAGCTCCATCCTGCATGGCGTAGGCAACAAAGATCTGGTTCCCGATGACGTGGATGCCATGGGGAGCCAAGCCCCCAGGAAGTTTTGGGTCAGTAAACGAACCGCTCAAAGAGGTGGGGTTGAAGTTGCGATCGAAAACGTCGATCTTTCCGCTATTGAAATTCGCCGCCAAAAGAAAGGTGCCGTTGATCGACGCCAGGCCTTTATAAACCGCGCCGCTTGCAGAGTTATCGAAAGCCACTGTTGCCGTGTTGCTTGCTCCAGTCCAGCTGGCGATAAGGCCATCCTCAGTATCAAAAATGAACTGCCCTCCACCGAAATAGGAACCGTTTCCGTTCGAGACGTTGCCCGTAGGACAGCCGGGGCTGCAATTACCGTTCGGATTGTTCGTGGCCCCGGGTATCGTCACCACGAGACCGGTATCCTTGTTACCCTGATTGTCGTAGAGAGTCGAAGTGCCGCTGTTGTTGTTGGCGATCCAGAAGTCCTGCCCAGGAAGAAGAGAAATCCCCCAGGGATTCAACAGTTGAGGATCTGTGGTATTGGCTACACCGGCAGTATTGGAGACCAGGTTGGTCTGGGAATAGCCGGCTTGCTGGGCGAGCAATCCCGAAGGAATTGCTAACGTCATCAGCAGTCCGATTAACGAGATTGCTTTTTTCATTTTGTCCTCTAAGACAATTTTGCTTTGGAATTTGTGTAACTCTGACGCTGAACAGTAGTTTCACTGTTGAACACGCCGGCTGGGCAGAGAATCCAGACACAGGTTGATTTCTAGTTCTTGAACTCTCTGCCACAACCGTATGGGCCCATCAACTTTGATCTCGCCTTAACGAGTGCCCGAGGACGTTAACCCGCTTGCAGTGCTCATCCGGCCGAGCGTGATCATCTCCCGTGATGCCGCTATGGTGTAGACGCCTCCCGGTGTTTTGATCCTGCTTAAAAAGTACTTGCCTCCGACATGCTCGAAGCTGAGCGTTGGCATGTCGTTCGCAACCTCGTCGAACGCCACAGGAGACAGAAACGTTCCCCCTTTGCCATAACCGCGGATTGCCAGCTCTCGAGTTACACCGGGATTCGCACGATCTATCCTGTATTCGCCCGCTGGGAGCGTTGCGCCTCCGGCGACGAATTCAAACGGAACACTTACGACTACCGCATCGGCATCTTGAGCACGAGCACTTACCCCAACGCCAAGCAGGCACGTCAACATGAATACAGCTGCGAAGTACGACCTCTTCATGATTTCTCCTTGTGGAACTTAGTTTGACTCTTTCATCGTCGATAACTGCATTCGTGCGTCCTTTATTCCAATAACCGTTACGGCGCACGCTTCAGTAATCTAGATATTTGTAAGCGTCAGAACGTTAGACGCAACAATGACTGACGCGATACATCATCGATGTCATTTGATTGTCACTTCGGTGTCGAGCGGCTGTAATCCGCCCGGGCACCAGTATTCATAGCCATGCGTCGTACTGGCCTCCATTGGCGTTCTAGGTCTTGAGTTTCTTCTACTGGGATGGCGTGGCGGTGGTTCCGGGAAGGATTGGGTTATCTAGCGACACTAGTCGAGTATGTCCGGGGCATTGGGTCACGAAGGCAATCGGCACAAAGACCGATAATCTTCTTCGTCACCCTGCCTGCCTCAGCTAACTCCTCGGGTCCTAAGGTGTTCCGCTCGTCGATGTGTTTGGTAATGCGTTCGCGAAGGTGTGATCGAACTCTCCACAGCCGCGCCTTTACTGCCTCCTGGCTTAGGTTTAGCAGCTGTGCGGTCTCTTTGATTGAGAGTCCCTCGACGTCACGGAGTACAAAGACCGTCCGCAAGATCGGACGAATCTCTTCTAAGGCTCTGACAAAAATGGCTCGCAATTCAGATCCCCAGCAAAGTTGTTCCGGATTCGGGGCTCGATCGGGGACGTCCGCTGGAAACACCGCCCCGTCCGCCTGAAGGTCCTCATCCAACGAAACCTCTTTGGGGGTACGCTGTTTTCGAAGCTTCATGAGCGACTGGTTTACGGTAATGCGAATCAGCCAGGTTGAGAATTGGGAATCTTCTCGGAACGCTGCTAGATTCTGGAAGGCTTTCAAGAGCGCTTCTTGGACCGCGTCTTCGGAGTCTTCCCTATTGTGCGTGATGGTTTGGGAGATTCGGAGAAGTCTACGGTCGTATCTCCTTACGAGTCGCTCGAAAGCAGCAAGATCCCCTTTCTTGCTAGCGTGGACAAGGTCCAAGTCGTCGCTTGCCACGTCCCTCACTGCGAATTGTGCCGAGTTTGCAGCCATATTCGTGCACAGCGTTTTGAAGAACAAACGGGTTTGCGGCGGCAACTGATTCGGCCACTAGCGGAGGGCCGTCTCCTTCCGCGCCATCTAGAAGTCTGAGCTCACTGCACCACGACTTTGCCGGTCATTTTCGGGTGGATCGTGCAGTAGTAGGGATACGTTCCCGCCTTGGTAAACGTGTAGGAGAATTTTTCATCCGTATCCAGCACCTTGGACTTGAACACACCCTCCGTGCTGACCGAAGTATGGGGAATGTCATCTTTGTTTGTCCACGTGACTGTTGCTCCGACGGGCACTGTGATCGTTTGCGGGCCAAACACGAAATTGTCGATGTTCACGGCCGCGTTTGCCGTGGAGGGCTGGTCATTGGCCGTGACGGTCGGTGATCCCGCGACTAGCAGTACGATCGCAATGATTACCGATGCTGCGAAACTTGCAACCCAGACACTGTTCCGTTTCATTGTTCTGTTTCCTTTAATAGATTGATTTTCTTCGTTGATTCTCACCGTTCGGGGACCGGATCGTTGGCGATCCACGAAAGACTTGAGTTAACGACCACCAGGGCCGCTGCCACTTCCTAAAGCCGAAGACACTGGGTCCGCAAGTGGCGAATCGACAACCGCAAGGCTGCGTCCGCTGACCAGATAGTTCACGTCCGTGATTCCCAACACCCGTTGCAACTGGTCGGCTGGCACTTTCATGGGTCCGGCTGAGGGAGCAGTTCCCGGCGCGGGTTGAGGGAAGGCGGTGGACATCGCGGTGTGGAACGAGACCTTGCCTTCCACCTTTTGCATGATCTGGTGGATGTGGCCGTTTAACACCGTCACGGAACCGAAGCGCTTGACGTAAGACAAGGCTTGTTCACTGTCGTCGGTTCCCCATCCCCAATCCGGATAGATGGTCCACAGTGGAATGTGTGCAAAGAGCACAATCGGAGTGCTGGCAGAACGGCCCTTGAGATCGTCCTCCAGCCACTCCAGTTGTTCGTGACCAAGCGACCCCATGCCGCCGGCCTTGAGATTGGCGACATTCACGAGCCCCACAAAGTGGACCCCCTTTTGATCGAAGCTGTACCAGCCACTGCCTTTTGCGCCTTTCCCATAGCGCTGGAGATATTGCTCGCCATTGTCGGTCAGCATGTCGTGCTCACCGGGCACAAAGTAGATCTGTTTCGCGGACGCTCCCTTTAATACCTGGTCCAGCGTGTCGAACTCACTCGGCTTCGAGAGCTGACTCAGATCACCGGTGTGAATAATGAAATCCGGGTTGTGGGGCATCGCGTTGATCTTGTTGATCGCCACCTGCAGGGTAGCGGTGACGTCTGGGTTGGCGGGTTTGTTAAAACCGATGTGGCTGTCGCTAATCTGCACAAAGCTGAAGTCCCCGCCTTTGCCGGCTTCCTTGTCGTCGCCTTTGGCGAAGGCCCGCGACACTGGAATGCCTCCGCTCATGGTCCAGACCAGGCCGGTACCCGCCCAAGCCATACACTTCAGGAACCCGCGACGATCAACGCCGTCGTTGTTGAGGTCTTGCAATTTCTGATCGATAAGATCTTTGTTTTTGTCCGTCATCTGGCCTCCGGTGTTTTTGTAGCGTTCACAGGTGATAACTGGACTGAGTCGCTTTTATTCCCGGTAAAAAAAGAGGGGGGATCAGGAACTTCCACGGTTGTCTGGACCGGATTGCCGCCTTGTGTAGGGGAGACTGCATAGGCGAATACAACGGTGGCGATGTCCCCGGGAGGGGATGGCATCCGAGAAGGGGGACCTAATTCAGATCTGGCTTCGTGGTGCCGTCAGTGGCGGGTTCGGACCTGCGTTGAGCGAATTCGACGCGGCGGGCGTTCCCGCGCCCGCCGCGTCTTCCAGTTGAGGCTGATCTCACCTTGCCAACCACCAGGCGAGCGCTAGCCACAACGGCAACACCGTCAGTAGCACATTCCTCACTCCCCGCACCAATGCTCTGGCGTCGGAACACGCTATTTCACGATCCTGGTCGCCGCAGGCGCGCCTTTGCGCAAGGGATTCCAGCAGTTCGACTTCGCCCGTGCGTATCGGGGATTTCCGCGCTTTGCCTTCCGTATTTCCCGTCATAAATGACTCTCGCTCCCGTATGTATTCCTAAGCTGGATCTCGTCGGAGCACCCTAACTAGGGAGATTCACGCCGCTCAGAAAGCCGCCCAAATGGCCGGTCAGCGCAACAATACCCACTGCCAGAAATTCCACAGCGAAGCGATAGCTAGGCAAGAATACCGTCCGCCGCCGAGCACGGAAATGCACCCACCACACCAGGCAGATCAGGACGCTCGAGACACAAGCAAGTACTAGGTGCAGCAATAGGATCCCCTTCAGTTTCTGGCCCTCGAGTTGGAACTGCCACGCCAGTAGCCCGGTGGCGAGAACGGGAAGCGTTGAAATCGCCGCCGCGAGCAAGTTGTAATACGCCGCGTCTGCGAGGCCGCGGCGCTTCGTCCAGAGTGCTATGAGGTCGAACGCTACTGCCGCAAGAAACAGACCGATTGGAAAATGGATCAGCACCACATGTTGTGCGTGCTTCGCCAAGAGCGCGGTCTTTAGATCGAAAGGATTTACCATCGCCTCACCCCTTCTAAGAATCTGCTTCTCCTGGAGTTCACGATCCGACTCCTGTGCAATCAGCTTCACCATGGATAACGGACTTTTTGCCGCTTTATTCCGCTTGGATTGCATAATTGTCGAGCGGCACGACGAATTGATACTTCAATGGAATTTTTACGTGGAAAGGTAGTTCTTTAAGAGTAGCGGGGATTATTTGAGCTTTCATGAGAAGTGGTCACCATTCATTGCAATGTCTGTCTCACCAATCATTTAGCCTGCCACTCAGTTTTCCCCAACAATTTCTTGTTCTGAAGGGAATAAATCCAGGACTCCGAAGTTCTCATCGTGTGGACGTGTCAGGAGCGAATCTCCAACTCGACTCGTTCGAAGAGCTGGCCATCCCGCTCTTCGATCGGCTTTACAATTTCGCTCACTGGCTCACGCAGAATCGCGATGAAGCTGAAGACCTAGTTCAGGAAACCTACGTTAAGGCATTGAAAGGATTCTCGTCCTTTCAGTTGGGTACTAATTTCCGCGCATGGATCTATCGCATCTTGCGCAACACGTTCTTGACCTCTCGCAAGGGCCTGAAAGTTACAATGACCGTACCTCTCGATTTCGACCAGGAGGAAGAGGGACCGGAACCTGCCATTGAGCGCGACACGCCAGAGACGCTCCTGTTGGCGCGATCGAGCCACGAATTGCTGCAGAAGGCGATCGATGAACTCCCGGTGCATTTCCGAGAGATCCTTCTTTTGTGTGAGGTAGAAGAAATGTCGTATCAAGAGATTTCCGACACGCTTGCAGTGCCCATTGGTACGGTAATGTCGCGTTTATCGCGTGCCAGGCAAACTTTACGGAATCAATTGCGGGCACAATTGCAACAAGGAGCAGGACAAAAAATTGCTAGGGGGACGAACCATGGTCTGTGAATCCTGGAAGACACAACTCGACACCTACCTGGACGGAGAGGTTCCGGAGGAGGAGATGCGCACTTTCGACTCTCATGTGCGCAATTGCCCCTCGTGTTCTGCGGATGCCCTCTCGCGCGTACAGTTGAAGCGCGCGATTCAGGTGGCTGGAAAACGTTTCACCCCCAGTGCTGAGTTCCGGAAACGAATGCAGCAGAGCATTGCGTCCAAGCCGCGGATTAGTTTCCGCCTGGGATGGACGTTAGCGGCGGCGGCAGCCGTCGTTCTCGTGGTCGGAACCTTAACTTCAACCTATCTGGGAAACCGGTCCGGCAGAGATCAGGTCTTCAGCGAGATTGCAGACTTGCACGTGGCAACACTAGCCAGTTCGTCGCCCGTCGATGTGATCTCGACAGACCGGCACACGGTAAAGCCCTGGTTCCAAGGAAGGATTCCTTTCGCGTTCAATTTGCCGGAAGTCCAGAATAGCGAGTTTGCTCTGCTAGGCGGGCGGATGACGTACCTTGAGCAAACGCCGGGTGCGCATCTCATTTACGACGTGCGGAAACACCATATTTCCGTCTTCGTATTTCAGGAACGGTCCTTGCCAGCCAGGTTGAGTGATAGCGCTTCCCAGCCCGGCAAACTGTCGTTCAACATGGAAACATGGAGTCGGGGCGGCCTTCGCTATTTCGTAATCGGCGATGCGAGTGCTGCCGACATCGATAGTCTTGCGAGATTGTTTAAAGCCGCGTCATAGATCTGACGTCCATGTGTTGGTTCCGCCTGAAGGGGAGAGAGTGTGCTCTCCGTTAGTGGGTCATGAAATGGCTCCTGTTTGGTGTCCAATTTCGTTATGCGCCCCCATTGTCTCAAGTCGGTTTTGTGCTCTCTAGTCGTGCTTTGCGCACTGACAGGGTTTGCGAGCGTAGTTCTCGCACAGTCTGGCGGCCTTGCGCTCACGCATGTCACCATCATCGATCCAGGTTTTGGCAAAGCGCAACACGACATGACCATCCTCGTCCGCGGACACGACATTATCGCTATCGGCCGAGTGAAGCAGGTCAAGATACCCACCTCCGCGAAGGTGATCGATGGCACCGAAAAGTTTGTGATCCCAGGACTGTGGGACATGCATTCTCACTTCCGCGATGCAGCCCGTGACCTAAAGTTGTCGTAAGTGGGCAACGGTTGGACCGTGCCCAACTCGATCAGCTGCTCAATGATGCCAAACTATCTGACGCTGGGAACAACTCTTAACCACGGTGAGTCCGTCAAGCACACCTGAACCGTATTGACGGACAGGGGCCAGTTCTTAATCAAAGACGTAGTCCCGTTGGGCGCCTCATATTGGAGGCCGCACGAGCCCTTGGTGTAGTCCCAAGGAGGATCGACCGATCGACCTGCCAGTCTGACCTTTCGTGGCCTGTCTTGGAGTCTTGTCAATTAGACAATTTCAGCTATGTGTTTGTGTTTTATTAGGCTGGACGACCGTAATTCCCATAACTTGTACCGTTCTTCGATTCGATCTCCAAATCCAGGGCCTCAAGTGGCGAAAGACCGTTGCCGGGCGGCCGTCATGAGATTGACAGCCAAGGTACACCTGTGCTGCTTCAGCCGCAAACTCCGATCCTCTCTTCCGTCCTCTCGGATTTTTTCTCGGCGGTGGGAATATTCTCTGGCCAACCCAGTTTGGATAGTTACAGGACCTCTGACTCAAGCCGCAGTTCTCGATCGGTTCGTCACGGCTTTGAGGAGTTGAGGTCAGCAAATCAGCCAGCTTAGGTCCTACACCGACGTAAGCGACTGTGTCTTTTGGAGGAACTCTCATGCTCATGCCCCAGTGGAGGAAGGTTCTCCTATGTTCTTGCCTTTTCGCGGCAGTGGCCGCGTTGGGTACGGGACTCGCCAGAGTCGCAGCGAAGTCAGCAACTGAAGCACCCGCCGGTTTTAACACTCCCAGCTTCAACAGTGCACAAAGCATCAGCAACGGAATCGTCGAGCCACCTGGAGACACTTTTGCTCTGGACCAGCAGGTGTATGAGAACAACAAGGCAGTCGCGGATGGCCTTGGACCTGTGTACAACGCCACGAGCTGCGTAGTTTGCCATCAGAATCCAAATAGTGGATCCGCCAGCCAGATCACAGAGCTTCGCGTAGGGCACAATGATGCGAACGGCAATTTTGTCAACCCGACAATCTTCATCAACGACGGAAAGGACACGATTACCGGGAGGTCCATCGTCAATGATCGTGCTATCGGCCCGGAGGCCCAAGAGCACATACCTGCGACCGAAAACATCCGTACGTTACGCGCTGCCCTCAACACCCTGGGGGATGGATTTGTAGAGGCCATAGACGACGGGACTCTGATTGCAATCGCCGAGAAACAGCCCGAGCTGACCGACGGTAAAGTTCATGGGGAAGTGGTGCAGGCTCCGATTTTCGAGGCCCCTGGACAGACTCGCGTCGGACGCTTCGGCTGGAAGGACCAGCACAGCAGCCTGCTCTCCTTTATTGGTGACGCCTATCTCAACGAAATGGGCATCACTAACCGGCTGCGCCCCAAGGATGTTACGACCGTGCTCAAGACCACGCAGGACCCGGAAGATCAACCGGATAACCTTGGCTTGGCTGACATCGACCACTTTGCTCAGTTCATACGCGGCACAATGGTTCCACCGCGCGACGCAGTGCTTGCTGCGACGCCAGCAGCCTTGAAAGGTGAAGAGCTTTTTCGGCGGGTGGGCTGCAATGTTTGCCACGTCGAGTCCATAACGACGGCTCCTGCAGGGACGGTCATCGATGGTGGCATGTTCACTGTTCCGGAGGCCCTGGGGGATAAGATAATTCATCCCTTTAGCGACTTTTTGTTACATGACATTGGAACCGGAGATGGCATTGTCCAGGTTGGACCGCAAGACACGGCCAACAAACTAAGAACTGTGCCACTTTGGGGCTTGCGCACAAAAGCGCGCTTCATGCATGACCTGAAGTCGTTATCTCTTGAAAATGCTGTCTCGCGTCACGATGGCGAGGCACACGATCCTGCGAACCGTTTTAAGGAATTGAGCCCTGAGGATAGAGCCGCATTGATTACTTTTCTGCAGTCGCTGTAAAGGTAGTCACAAGTTACGAGCTACAGAAGGGCGGAGCCCATTTGAGGTAACGCCCAAAGAATATTTCTTCACCTGACACAGCTACACTGGCCAACGTTCAGCGGCTCAGCGTAGCTGTGCTCTCTTGTGGAGGTGGATAAACACGCCGCCATCTCGATTCCAAAATTACAAACGGGATTTTCTTGCGAATGCAGGAACGTTCAAGCGCTTCCCTCTGTAGCACACTCTTGCCCTGCGTAGCGACAACAACCTTCGTGGCGCGCTTTGTCCACTCTGTAACCTTTCTCGCGCGAACTTATCTTATTAGGACGCGGCACTTCGGCCATGGGCAACAGGTTGTGTGCTTCAGTTGCCTTATGGTCAAGTGGACTGCGACTCAAACTGTGGGAGCAATCCAATGGGTAAAGTAATGCGCACACTATTAATGGCCGGACTTGCAATGGGTTTGGCTTCGTCAACACTCAGCAAGGCACAAGATGCAGATACACAGAGCGCAGGCGCGGTGTTTGTTATGACCAACAACGTAGACAAGAATGAAGTGGTCGCATACCGTCGTGCTAACGACGGCGCATTACAGGAAAGCGGCAGATTCGCCACCGGTGGCCGGGGGAGCGGTGGTAACAACGATCCCTTGGAATCTCAAGGATCGTTAACACTCAGCCCGGATCACTCGCTGCTGTTCGCAGTGAATGCCAGCAGCGGCAGTGTTTCCGTATTTAGCGTTCACGGCTCAAGATTATCGCTGGTGGACAAAGTGATCTCCGGCGGCAGCGAACCGAATGCACTGGCGCAGCACGGAAATCTCGTGTACGTGGTCAATGTTGGCGGCAGCAGCAATGTCGTTGGTTTCACACTGGACCATGGCAAGCTTAAGCAGATCCCCAATTCCACTCGCTTTCTTTCTACCAATAATTCGGGTGCGGGAGGGTTAGCATTTAGTCCGGACGGCAGGTTTCTGGTTGTGGTCGAGCGCTTGACCAACGACATTGACGTCTTCAGTGTCCAGGGCGATGGCACTCTATCTCCAATCGTGGTGAACCCGAGTGCAGGCCCTGGAGCATTCTCGGTGAGTTTCGCTCCGAACGGAGCGGTTCTGGTCTCCGAGACCGGGCCTTCTGGAGTGACCAACGGCTCGGCCATTTCATCGTATGAGATCGCTGCCAATGGCACCCTATCTCCCATCAGCACCAGCGTTCCTACGTTGGGAGCTGCGAACTGCTGGAATGTGGTCGCCCCTGACGGTAGCTTCGTTTACACCTCCAATGCCGGCTCGTCCACCATCTCGGGCTTTGCCATCGCGAACACTGGGGCATTGACCGCGTTGCCCGGAACGGTGGTCGGCACGAATCCCGAGGGATCTACCAATCTTGATATCGCGATCAGTTCTGATGGCAAGTTCATTTACACCTTGAACTCGGTTGCTGGGGCCATTGGCATTTTCGCCGTCCAGAAAGATGGGACGCTCTTTAATGTTGGGTCTGCCAGTGGCGTCTCACCACTCAGCGGCTTCAACGGAATAGCGGCATTCTAACTTCGACAAATTCTCCGGTGAGTTGCGGTGTTGCCATCGCAACTCACAGATTCTTGTCTAAAGTTGAAAAGCAATTTCGAGGCTATCGAATATTCACGGATACAAACACTTTTATCTCAAGGAGACTGAAATGGCTGGCGCTAAGTTGATCGTAATTTATCCTCGTCCCACAGACACCGAATCCTTCGAGCGCGTGTACCAGAACCAACATGTGCCCATGGCCGTCGAGAAGTTGGCCGGCAAGACCAAGATTGTGGCGAGCAAAATAGCTGATTCCCCGCAAGGTGCACCGCCTTTCCATCGCATTGCAGAGATCCATTTCCCAACCATAGAGGCTCTGCAAGCGTGCGCCGCATCGGACGGCGGCAAACAAACGATCGCAAATGCAGTGGCGATCTCCTCCGGCGGCGCGCCGATCTTCTTGGTCGCCGAAGAGGAAACCTTTGTGTTCCAGGGAGAGTGAGGACAGGTTAAGGTAGATAGTCTTCCGCGGAATTGCGCGGCTCCCGCGGATTGGTGGGGCAGCGGTTCCAGCAGAATGGACCCACCCTACGGAATGCGCCAGAATGGCCTAAGGCACAAACTTATATCCCCAGCCGTGTACTGTGAGAAAGTGTGACGGGTGTGAAGGGTCGATCTCCAGCTTCTGTCGGAGCCTCAGCATGTGGGTGTCCACCGTCCGTGTGCAGGGGTAGCTCTCGTACCCCCAAACTTTATCGAGAAGTTCATCCCTTGAGATCACGCGTTGGGCGTTCTTCGTCAAGAACTCCAGTGTCTTGAATTCCTTTGGAGTAAGTACAATCTTCTCGCCCGCACGAGTGATTTCGGTCCTGGAAAAATCCACGATCACGTTCGCAAACACAACTACACCTTCCGGATTAACGCGGGATGCACGTCTGATTAGCGCACGTAGACGCGCAACCAGTTCCCTTGGGCTGAACGGTACGGTCACGTAATCATCGGCACCCATTTCCAGCAGCAGGACCTTGTCGGCGACATCCGAGCTCCCGCTAAGAATTACGAGGGGCAGGCCAGGAATCAAATTCGCAATTTTCTTGCAAAGATCACACCCTGAGGATCCCGGACGAGGTAGATCGAGGACCACTGCGGCTGGCGTTCCTTGGCGAAGTCTCTCCAAACCGCAAACGGCATCGGAGGCGACATCGACCACATACCCTTCCGACGAGAAAAGGCGCCGCAGAACATTCCGCAAAGCACCATCGTCCTCGATGACCAAAATCCGCCCCATTGGGGCGAGTCGCAGTCCTGATATTGGGTTGTTCAAGGGGGCTGATAAGGTAGCAGTTGCCATAAGCCTTTCCTCTTTCTGCCCGATTCCCGACTGCTTTATGCCTCGGGTATCACAGCGCGTTGTCGAAGATCGCTTCTCTCCACCAAAACCCTACCCACGTGGTTGCGGCGCCTATCTCAACAATCCGATAACAACAGGTCGCGGGCCAGCCAGCTATTTTGCAAGTCGCCCAATTTCCACAGTTGAATCGGCCCAGCTCACGGCTCGCTTTGCTATCGTCAGCCTTTGCTGCGATGGCATCAGATCCTCAAAGGCGAGCCACACGACTCCCTGCGCGAAGGCGTAAGGGTTCCATTTAGTAAGCCTGATTTCTCGTCCCACAAACCATATCTCGTTCTTGTCAGCCCCCAGTACAAGTCTCACCTGGGATGAAGCGGGTGCTTGATGTCGAATTCCCGTTCGACGACCGAACACGCCGATGAGTAAATCTTCACCGCTTCTGGAGTAGACAATCTCTCCTTGTGCTTGTTATCAATCGTCAAACCGTCCTGCGCCAAGCCCGCTCCTGCGAGGGCTAACACCAAAATCGCGAATTTCACTGCAGTAAGCATTGTGAACCTCAATTCTTTACATCTAGGGCCGGTCCGGTAGTCTTCTCGTGCGTCGCGGCGTAATGAGACCGCTCTTTCGATAGTGGTGCGTGCGGACCGCTAAGCAGTGACTCGCGAACCGCCTTCCGCGCTCTGGCTAGGCGCGACATGACAGTTCCTACCGGGATCGACAATATCTCCGAGATCTCCCGGTAAGACGCATCTTCGACGTCGCACAGTAAAAGGACTTCCCTAAAGGTGACCGGCAATTGCTCGATTGCGTTCCGAACGGCATTTTGTTGGGAACGTTCGATCAACAGGGATTCAGGAGAAGTGGAGGTTGCGGGTAGCACCGGGGCGTCGTCTTCCGAGTCGATCTCAACAGTCATGCGTCGATCGAGTGTTGAGCGTGAACTTAGAAAAGTGTTCCTGAGGATTCGAAACATCCACGCCCGGAAATTGGTGCCAGGTTGAAAGGAGGTGAAACCGCGCAAACCCTTCAGGTAGGTCTCTTGTACGAGATCCTCTGCATTGCTTTTGTTGTGCACAAGCCAGCTCGCGAAGTTGTAAAGGGAATCGAACAGGGGCATCGCTAATTCTTCGAACCCTGCTAACGCTGGATTTTCTTCGACGGACGACGCCCCAAATCGGACCATCCCCAGAGACCCAAATCCAATACGCCTCATTTGCCTTCTCCTGAATCGGCTCGAACCCCGGCTGCAGCCCAATCTGACGTGCTAGTCGTTCGGCGTCAATCAACTGAGCACCTTTTCGATATATCCAGCTCATTGCCTGCTAAATGATTGCTGACTAATGACTTAGCTCTGCAGGTATCCTAAACTTGGGAACTCTTTGCGCGCGAAATGCTAGACTTCCGTGCGAAGGCCCAAGTGCCGTATGGAATCCCCTCCGCCCCACCCCGTCTTGCGGTTCGGAACTTACGAGGTTTCTCTCCAGTCGGGCGAAGTGCGCAAGGCAGGTTTGCGGATCAGAGTGCAGCAGCAGCCCCTGAAACTGCTGGAGATCCTGCTGGAACATCCGGGGGAAGTCGTCACCCGTGAGGATTTGCGCAGCCGAATCTGGCCGAACGAAAGTTTTGGTGATTTCGATCAGGCTCTCAATATCGCTATCGGGAAGCTGCGGAGTGCCTTGGGGGACTCGGCTGAGAATCCACGATTCATCGAGACTCTTCCCAAACGTGGTTATCGCTTTATCGCGGACGTGTCAGTCGCAGGCGTCCGCCCAAAGAGGCCGGAATCTGTGTCTGGAGATCTTCCGGCTCCAGAGCCTGGGCATACGCCCCGAGGCGCCGGGTTGGCTGTTGCACGCAAACGCCGGCCGTGGCTAACTGGTCGAGTCATCGTCGCCTTGGCGTTCGTCCTGAGTTTGTCGATTCTCTCCGTTTGGCTCTTTCGTTCGCGTGGCCCTGCGCCCGCGGGAATCCGATCTTTAGCAGTCCTTCCGCTGGAAAATCTTTCTGGTGACGCTTCACAAAATTACTTCGCTGACGGCATGACAGATGAGTTGATCACAGACTTGGCGCAGATCAGCGCTTTACGCGTAATCTCCCGCACCTCCGTAATGGTTTACAAAGGAGCGCGGAAGCCTCTACCCCAGATCGCTCGTGAGCTGAACGTGGATGCCGTGGTAGAAGGCACAGTCCTTCGCTTCGGCGACCAGGTGCGTATCACGGCGCAGTTGATCGAGGCCTCTACGGACAAGCACTTATGGTCCCAGAGCTATGAGGGTGAGCTGCGTGATACCTTGGCGCTCCAGAGCAGGGTGGCTAACGCGATTGCCGATCAGATTCGGATCAATCTGACACCGCGGGAACAAGCTGCGCTGAAAAACGTAAAGGTTGTCAATCCAGAGGCCTACGAGTCCTATCTCAAAGGGCGCTACTTCTGGAATAAGCGAACGGCAGATGGTTTGAAAGCCGCCCTGGCTTATTTCAAGCAGGCAATTGAAGAGGACCCGAAATACGCCAAAGCTTATTCCGGCCTAGCCGATACCTACGCTCTATTGGGAGACTGGCAGTATGCAGTGATAACCCCCAAGGAGGCGTTCCCCGAAGCGAAGGCTGCGGCGATCCATGCTCTCGAGTTGGATAACACGCTCGGAGAAGCCCACAACTCGCTTGCATTCGTCTTGGATGGGTTCGATTGGGATCTGGATGCTGGCGGGAAGGAATTCCAACGGGCCATTGAACTGAATCCAGGCTACGCTACCGCTCACCATTGGTATGCTTGGCATTTGAGTCTGTTGGGTCGGTTTGACGAAGCGATTACGGAAATGAGGAAGGCGGAGAATCTTGATCCGCTATCTCTCATCATTAACGCCGATTTGGCAGAACTCCTAGGCCTCGCACACTCTTACGATGACTCCATACGACAGAGCCTCAAGACGATCGAAATGGATCCTAATTTTGCTCTCGCCCATAATCAACTCGCCCAGGCATACCTGCAAAAGCACATGTACTCGAAAGCGGTCGCGGAACTGCAAGAAGCAGTGACTCTTTCTGGGAATAGCGCGACATGCATAGCTAATCTCGCTCGCGCCTACGTCGCGTCCGGCAAGAGGAGCGAAGCGGTCAAGCTGCTGGACGATCTGAAGAAGCGATCAAGCACTGGTTATTCGAATGCTTCCGAGATCGCCATGATCTATGCATCTCTCGGAGATACGGACAACGCTATGAATTGGCTCGAAAAAGGCTTCGAAGAGCGATTTAACCCCGGCGTCCTGCTTCGGCCGGGCTTCGATCCCCTCCGCTCCGACCCGCGCTTCCAAAACCTTCTGCGCCGCATTGGCCTTCCCCGGTGAGATCCGTTAGCAAGACGTCTGGTCGACCTCGGCCACGGCAAGAACCGACCGCGGATTGAAGGTTATGAAACCGTCCAAGGCGATGGCCCTGATCTTCAGTAATTGCCGCAGTTCGGGACGGCGGACTGGATACCATAAAGTCGTTCGCAGCACTGGCGGCCGCCAGAGCCATGAATGTTCGCGACTTAGCAGCAGGGGAAAGCGGACCATCACTTTGTTCCGACAGCACGCCAAATAGTCGTCCGCGGTATGAAAACGGACTGCCGCTGCCTTAACAGCCGTGCCTGTACAGATACTCCGGAGAAGGAGCTCGAGACCGATTAGCCGGTTCTTCGTCTGGGCTGGGCGGCCTCCCGGTCGCGGTTCGGACGCAGATCCTTCACATCTTCATAGTGGGCACGTAGAATCTCAGCCACACTCCAAGCCTGACCAATACAACCGCATGGGCGATGAGGCGCGTCACCCTCGAAGATCTCCGAGATATGACCTAACCCGGCTTCCGCAAGGTGAGATTCAAAAGGAGAGAACCAGGCTTCCGCTTGGCGCCTGGCCTCCTCGCTTCCTCCATTCACCTTTATATATGCCGTGATGAACGGTCCCAGTAGCCACGCCCAAACAGTTCCCTGGTGGTACGCTCCATCGCGCTCCGTGGGCGCGCCCGTGTATCGTCCGCGGTATTGCGGGTCGCTTGGTGCGAGACTGCGAAGTCCGAAAGGGGTCAGCAGATGTTCTTCAACTTTCTCCACCACGCTTCTGGCGCGGTCGCGGGGCAACATGCTGTGAGGAAGGCTCACCGCGAAGATCTGGTTGGGGCGGATCGATGGATCGGGCGGACCGCCGTTTATCACATCGTACAAGCAACCGAGCTTTTCGCTCCAAAAGAGCCGGTTAAAACTCCACCGCGCGACCGCCGCCATGTGGCGATATCGCTTGCGCGCAGCCTCGTCCCCGAACCTGCTGGCCAGGTCTTCCATAATGCACAGCGCGTTGTACCACAGAGCCTGGATTTCAACAGGCTTGCCCCGGCGCGGTGTTACCACCCAGTTGCCGACCTTGGCATCCATCCACGTGAGTTGAACACCCAGTTCGCCAGAAGCCAGCAAACCGCCAGGATCCACTTTGATTCCGTAGCGCGTGCCCCGAGCGTGCCAAGATATGATGTCAGCAAACATGGGATAGAGTTCCTCGCGGACGAACTCCAGATCGCTCGTGTACGCAAGGTACGCGCGAGCCGCTTCGAAAAACCAGAGAGCCGCGTCGACCGTGTTGTATTCCGGTGTTTCGCCAGCGTCAGGAAAGCGGTTCGGCAACATGCCCTGATCCACATGCTTTGCGAAGGTGCGCAGGATACTGCGCGCGACATCATACTTGCCGGTCGGTAGAGTGAGGCCTGGCAGGGCGATCATGGTGTCGCGACCCCAGTCGCCGAACCAGTGGAAACCGGCGATGACCGTTTTCTCATCGCCACGCGAAACCAGGTATTGGTCTGATGCAGCGGCGAGGCTTTGAGCAAAGCCATCCTCAATGGGGGATGCCACGAGCACTTTGCGGCGACGTGTGATTTCCGCACGTCTGTATTCGACCGCTTCAGTAACATCACGCCGCTCGGTGGAGGCGATGATCGATGCCTGACGGCGCAAGCGCAGATCGAAACACAGAGCAAAGGGATTGAAGAGGTCTTCGAAACAATCGAGCCCGCGTTCGCGCTCGGCGTCATATTCAAAGTTACGATACCAATCGCCCGTTTTCCTCAGCTCGATAGCGTTGTGCGCAAGGTGCAGGCTCGGCAATCCGTCATAAGGAGTGACACTTGCCAATCCGGAGCTTTCTTGCACCGCTGGGTTAATGACGCCGTTTTCGTGGGTCGTGCTGTGATAGTCGCGGAATGCAATCAACGGACGAATTTCCAGCCGCAGGTTTCTCGGTACTTCCGGACGATTGTTCTTCCTCAGTTCATAGTGAATCACCGCGCTGTTTTCGCCGTGAATCATGAACACGGACTTATCCATCTCGATGCCTTCTACTTCATACGTAAACACTGGAAACGGGTCGAGGTGAAACTGTTTGAGATAGTGGAATCCTTGCGGGTGAATAACACCTGGATAGCGGTTGGCGGATAGATCGAAACGCCTCCCATCGATCAACAGGGTCTCTTCGAGCTTGGAGAGGAGGACCAATCGGCCGACAGGAGGCTTGGTGGCGGCGACGAGAAGCCCGTGGTAGCGGCGGGTGTTCAAACCAACGATTGTTGACGAAGCAAAACCGCCGAGCCCATTGGTTTCCAGCCACTCCCGGCGAAGAGCAGCTTCCAGGTCGCTCCATGTCTCCCGTTCGAACTGAATCATAATTGGTCCTTGCCTTCACCGGCGGTAACTGCGGAAATGGGCCAGCGTGGGTGTCCATCTATGTAGGTACGGAAGCGCCGTCCCACAATTCAATTCCGCTCGCCGGTACAGTGGCAGCCGCTGGCTCCGTTTTCTTACGTTCGCGGAATTCGCTGGTCCGTTGCATTAACTTGGTGACAACGCCCGTCCATCCGGTTTGATGGCTGGCGCCCATGCCGGAACCGGAGTCGCGGTGGAAGTATTCGTGAAAGAGAACCAAATCCCGCCAATGAGGGTCCGTCTGGAACTTCTCCAAGTTGCCGAATACCGGTCGGTGCCCCTTTTCGTCACGAAGAAAGATGTCTGTCATCCGGCACGACAGCTCACCCGCCACATCCCACAACGTCTTCATGTTTCCCGATCCAGTCGGGAACTCGACTTTGAAATCGTTGCCGAGATAGCGGTGAAATTTTTGCAAGGACTCCACGAGCAGAAAATTAACCGGGAACCAGATCGGACCACGCCAGTTCGAATTGCCTCCGAAGATTCCGCTCAACGATTCGCCCGGTTCATAGTCCACTCGGGGCTCGGTTCCGTTGACGCGGAGTGTGTACGGGTTTTCCTGATGGAACCGAGCGCGCGCGCGGATTGTCCTCGACATCGGCCTTGGCATATTCCACGAACACGTCGAAGTAGCGATCTTCGTCGAACAAACCCGTATCGAGCAGTTCGAACTCCGGTTGGTGCTTGTCGCGGCGGTCGTTTTCCTCGACCAATTTCGCATAATGAAACTCCGCTTGGGGGCATTTGTAAAGGTACTTCATGTAGGAGTGCGAGGGCGTGCTGTCGAGATAGAAGTAGCATTCCTTCACGTCCTCGCCGTGGTTGCCTTCGTTTCCCGTTAAACCGAAGATCCGTTCCTTCAGAATTGGATCACGTTCATTCGACAGTGCGAGGGCAAAGCAAATCATCTGTTGGCGATCACTGATTCCGGCCAAGCCGTCTTCGTTCCAGCGATAGGCGCGCGAACGGGCATGGTCGTGTGGCAAGTATTCCCATGCATTGCCGTGCGGGCTGTAGTCTTCACGCACTGTGCCCCATGCACGTTCGCTGAGGTAGGGCCCCCAGCGCTTCCAATGCTTTTTGCGCGCGCGAGATTCGGCCAGTCGAATTTCCTCTTTGGTCATGAGGGTCTTCGTATTTCAAATCAGGCTTAGCTAACGAGCAGACTCACCCGAACTTGCAAATCGCCGCACCGCAGGCCGAGTCCGGTATCGTTCACTGGGTCGTCGATACTTGGATCGCCCGGTAGAGATTGGGATCGCAAATCGTGGACAAGATCAAGGTGCCAGTCGTTTTCGGACAACGCGGTGTGGACGCTGCTGCTCACATTTCCTCCTACCTTTTTGTGATTTCGATTGCGCGGCCATCGGATTGGCCCAACAAAAGCGTCTGTAGAACCTACAGCTGTTCGTCTCTGAATCTTCTTTCAAGGAGATTCGCTCTCGGGTTTATTTACTCCCCAGTCGGGACCTCGCCGGGTGTAACCGGTTCCGTGACCGATAGCAGAAGTCAGACAGAAACTAGAAAGTGGAAACTAAACTAGAATCTTCCTCGGTCGTCATATGTATAGCCAAGCTCCCATCATGCACGGACCCGAGAATCCACACATCGCCCGGTGATGAGACAACTCCAGCCCACAGCAGATCACAGGGAAACCCATCCTTTGTTGGGCTGGGACTAGATGCGATCGTCCAACTGATCCCGTCCCAGTGCAATAGCAGTGTCATCTGGTGCCCCGATCCGTCTGGCGCGAAGTAGGAGCCAAACGCCCAGATGTCGTTGGCCGAATTCGCCGTCAATCCAAGCAAACGGTTCGACTGATTAACGCTATTCCGTCCAACATTCGGACTCGGTACCACCGCCCAACTCGTGCCGTCAAAGTGCTCGATCAACGTCAGCGTGGCAGCCTGTTTGGGAGGCGCAACCGGCGTGGAAAAGCCCACCGCCCACGCATCGTTCGGCGCCAGGGCCAGCACGGCGTTCAACTTGTTTGTGCCCTCGCCTACGTTGGGAGTTGCCACACGCTTCCAGTTCGTGCCGTCCCAGTGCATCGCTGAGGTTTCGATGTTGTTTGAACCGCTGAATCCCACCGCCCAGGCATCATTCGCTGCGTCGGCGGACGCGCCAAACAAAAACTCATTGCTCGATTCCACAGTTGTCGCCGTCCATGCCGTGCCGTTCCAGTGCTCGAAAAGGGGCGAGACCAACCCCGTACCGAGGTTCACCAAGCTGCCGATCGCCCAAACGTCATTCGCCGAGCTAGAGGTCATGGCGAAGAC